>Ga0207664_10001329_pt1 | contig 16293 bp, 11 predicted proteins | sample LARL83metaG_FD_184349 | JGI IMG/M metagenome (GOLD analysis project Ga0207664, IMG submission 184349) | Corn, switchgrass and miscanthus rhizosphere microbial communities from Kellogg Biological Station, Michigan, USA - LAR L8-3 metaG... | ecosystem: Host-associated > Plants > Roots >... | reverse complement strand
TTGGTGATGTCGACCTGGCCGCCGCCGAAGTTCGGCGCGTACAGGCCCTTCTTCACCGAGCGGATGATCTCGGCCGGATCGTGCGAACCGGCCCGCATGTAGGTGTTGGTCATGCGCGGCATCGGCAGCGCGGTGAACGATTCGCGGCGGCCGTTGCCGGTGGGGGCCATGCCCATCAGGCGCGCGTTGAGCTTGTCCTGCATGTAGCCCTTCAGGATGCCGTCCTCGATCAGGGTGGTGCATTCGGTCGGCGTGCCCTCGTCGTCGATGCTGAGCGAACCGCGGCGCCCGGGCAGCGTACCGTCGTCGACGATGGTGACGCCCTTCGCCGCCACGCGCTGGCCGATGCGGCCGGAGAACGCGGAACTGCCCTTGCGGTTGAAGTCGCCTTCGAGGCCATGGCCGATCGCCTCGTGCAGCAGCACGCCGGGCCAGCCGGGGCCGAGCACCACGGTCATGTTGCCTGCGGGGGCATCGATTGAATCGAGGTTCACCAGCGCCTGGCGCACGGCTTCGTCGGCGAACGCGAGCGCGCGCCCGTTCTCCATCAACTCGCGATAGCCGTAACGGCCGCCGCCGCCGGAATGGCCCTGTTCGCGACGGCCGTTCTGCTCGGCGATGACTTGCACGCTGAGCCGCACCAGCGGGCGCACGTCGGCGGCGAGGGTGCCGTCGGAGGCGGCGATGAGGATGGTGTCGATGGTGGCGGCGAGGCTCACGATGACCTGCTTGACGCGCGGGTCGCGCGAGCGCGCATACGCGTCGACCTCGCGCAGCAGCGCAATCTTGTCGGGGTTGGGCAGGCTCTCGACCGGGTCGATCGCCGGGTACAGCTGGCGCGCGCCGTTCAAGGCGAGCGGCTTGCCGGCACCCTTGCCGTCGTGCGCGATCGCGCGGGCGGCCTTCGAGGCCTCCAGCAATTGCGGCAGCACGATCTCGTCGGAGTAGGCGAAGCCGGTTTTCTCGCCGCTGATCGCGCGCACGCCCACACCCTGCTCGATCGAATGGCTGCCGTCCTTGACGATGCCCTCCTCCAGCAGCCACGACTCGCTGCGCGAATGCTGGAAGTACAGGTCGGCGGCGTCGATCGACGGGCCCATCAGCTGGGTGAACACGCGGTCGAGATCGCCGGTGGCGATGCCGCCGGGGGACAACAGCTTGTTTTCGGCTAGCGCGATCAGGGAATCCATGGGGCTTCGTTCTCGGACAATCCAGAACTATCCCACATGGGGCTGCTGCTGGCCGCTTTAAAGCGCGGGCTGGGCTACCATGCGGCAGCGCCAGCCGGCGCCTGACGTGAAGGATCACTCGTGAGCGAAAACTCCAAGCGCAAGGCCCTTGGCCGCGCCGTGAAGGCGCCGATGGCGGAAACCCGCGAGCTGCTGCACGGCGACGGCGAGCTGAAACCGGGCCGCGGCATGATCACCAGCATCATCGCGTTGTCGCTGGGGTTCCTGTGCCTGCTGGCAGTGCTGGCATTCCACTTTCCGCAGTACCTGACCACGCCCGACCTGCGCCACAAGTATTCGATCGACGTGCTGCGCCAGCTGCTGCTGGTCGGGCTGCTGGTGGCCGGCGGCATCTCGCTCGGCAACCTGATCCTCAACCGCCAGCGCAACCTCAACCTGGTGGCGTTCGTGCTGGTGATCGCGGCGGTGGCACTGGGTGGATCGCGCGTGCCGGTCGACGAGTTTCCCGATCACACGCCGTACCTCGGGCTGGACTGGTTCATCCTCGACCTGCTCGGTTCCACTTTGGTCTTCGTGGTGATCGAGAAGCTGTTCCCGCTGTACAAGGGCCAGGCGATCTTCCGCAAGGAATGGCAGACCGACCTGAAACATTTCGCGGTGAACCATTTCATCGTGGGCCTGGCGCTGCTGACGGTGAACTTCCTGCTGCACCACATGTTCGGCTGGCTGGTCAGCAGCAGCTTCCAGCAGAGCGTGCAGCACATTCCGTTCCTGCCGCAGCTGCTTCTTTGCGTGCTGGTGGCCGACATGGCGCAGTACTGGACGCACCGCGCGTATCACGAGGTGCCGTTCCTGTGGCGCTTCCACGCGGTGCACCACAGCGTGAAGACGATGGACTGGCTGGCCGGCTCGCGCCAGCACATGCTGGAGCTGATCTTCACCCGCGTGTGCGTGCTGGCACCGCTGTACATCCTCGGCTTCAGCGAGGCGGCGATGAACGGCTACATCCTGATCGTCGGCTTCCAGGCGGTGTTCAACCACGCCAACGTGCACCTGCCGTGGGGGCCGTTGAGGTACCTGATCGTGACGCCCGATTTCCATCACTGGCACCACGCCTCCGACGACGAGGCAATCGACAGAAACTACGCGGCGCATTACGCGTTCATCGACCACCTGTTCGGCACCGCGGTGAAGTCGCCGAAGCGGTTCCCGGAAAAATACGGCGTCGTCGGCGACTACATGCCGGACGGCTTCATCAGGCAGCAGCTGTTTCCGTTTCGCGGCAGCAAGACGCCGCTCGAACCGCCGCAAGGCTAGTGCGTGGTCGAACCGGCCGGCGCCGGTGCGCCGATGCTGCTGGATGGCGCGGGCAGCAGCCCCGCAGGCGGCAAGGCGGTACTGCCGGCCGCGGCAGGCAGGCCGGAACGGTCGAGCAGCGGTGACCCGGGGGCGAGCGGCACGTCGTGCTTTTCGATCAGGGTCATCACCGGCTTGTCCCAGGTGCCGGTGACCCGGTAACGCGCACTGGCCGCCTTGTTCAGGCCGCGCCCGAGAATACCCTGCACCGCGAAGCCGGCCGCGGCACCGATCGGGCCGCCGACCACCGCACCAACCAGCGGCAGGCTGTTGCCGACGTGCGGCACCACGCGCAGTTCCTGGTCGTAATCGTGGGCGCGCAGGCCGGTGCGGCCGGTGATGCTGATGTTGGCTGCGGAACCGGCGATCTTGAGGTTGTCGGTGGTGGCGTTGCCGCCGGCCAGGCGGAAGTCGCCGGCGATCGAATCGAACGCGAGCCCCTTGCCGAACACGTCGCCGAAGTCGAGCGTGAGCCGGCGCGGAAGTTCAGCCAGCGAGACCAGCCCGAGCAGCCGCCCGACACCGGGGGACGATGCCTCGGGAATGCGGCCGTCGCTGACGTGGATGCTCAGCGTGCCGTCCATGGTGGCCAGCGACAGCGCACTGGGGCCGCCGGGCCAGCTGGCATCGAGCTGGTCATGCGTCTTGCCGCCGTTGACCAGGCCGTTGAAGCCGAACGCGCCAAGCATCGCGCCGAGATCCTCGGCGGCGAAGCTGATTTTCATGTGCGTGTGGCTGTTGCTGGCGCTGCCGTTCCAGTCGCCGCTGGCGTTGATCTGCACGCGGCTCGAAAGGGCGCGCAACTGTTCGATATGCAGGCCGTTGGCGGTGGGCCAGGTTTCCAGCCGCGCCTCGCCGAGCTTGGCATCGCCCAGGCGCAGGTCGCCGACCCATAGATGGAACGGCGGCAGCGCCGCCGGGTTGATGCCGGTGTTGGCGGGATCGGTGGCTGGAACGGCCGCGGCGGCCGCGCCGTTGTCGGCCGTGGCCCTGGCCGGATGGCTGCCGGCAGCCGGCGTCGGATCCTTCGGCCAGTGCAGCCGCTGCAGCCGCGCGGTGACCCCGCGTTTTTCCAGCTCCACCGTCGGCACGCTGAAGTTGCCGGCCATCGCCGGGCCGTCCACATCCACGCCGAGGACGTCGGCCTGCGGTTGGGCATGCAGCTTCAACGGCCCCATCGGGCGGCCGAACCAGTGCGCCTGGTCGGTGCTGACGTCGATGCTTTCCAGGCTGGGCCCATCGCCGCCGCTGCCGGCGGCGGCGCGCTGCACCCAGCCGGTGACGTCGAGCTGGCTCGCGTGTCCGCGAATGCGCAGGCCACGTTCCGGCAGCGCCGGCGGAGGCTGGTCGCCGAACGCCAGCGTGGCCGCCAGCGGCCGCTGCGGGCCGTCGGCAAGGCGCAGGTGGCCACGCATCGCGTCGCCCAGCGCCACGTGCAGATCGCTGGCCGCGACTGGCAGGCTCATCGTCAGATGCAGCGGCATGTTGGTGCCTGCCGGCTTGTCCAGCGGCGCCGGCAGCGCCAGCGCGATCCCGCTCAGCGGCGAGTCGACGCTGAGCGTTTGCGCCAGCGCGTCGCTGCCGGGCACGTGCGCAATAGTGAAGCCGATATCGAAATCGCTGCGCCCGTCGGCGAGCTGGCCAAGCCAGTTCAGCGACGCGTAGTCCTGCACCAGCTCGGCCATCCGGTAGCTGCCGCGCAACTGCGCCGACAGCACCGTGGCCGGGTCGCTGTTGGCGCCCGCAATCGCCATCTGCAGGCGCGAAGGCTGGCCGCGAAAGCTGGCATCGAGCGGACCGACCACGAGGCCGTGCGCATCGAAGCGCAACGGGCCGCTGAGCTTGTCGAGCTTGAGGTTCCAGTCCGGTGCCGCGAGGTCGGCGTCCTGCAGTTGCGCGGTGCCGGCGAGCTGCGCGCCCGCGACGTCTTTCAGCGGCAGGGCCAGGTGAAAGGCGAAACTGCCGTTGCCGCCCAGCTTCAGCTTGGCCAGCGTATCGGCCTGGTGCGCGGCGATCGGGCTCTTGCGCGCAAACTCCAGCAGGCTGGCGCCGCTGCCGCTGCCCTGCACGTTCAGATCGAGCAGGCCTCCGGCGAAATCCGGGATCAACGCGACCGCCTTGTCGGCCTTCACGTCGAGCGACTGGCCGCCGCTGGCCTCGACCAGCATGCCGTTGTTGACGAAGCTGGCCACCGCATCGACGCCCACCGCATGCGGCCAGCCGGTGCCGTAGTCGAGGGTCAGGCCGCTGATTACCGCGCGAGCCTCGAAGCGCCCTTCGTTGTGGCGGAACGGCCAGTCGGCCATGTCGCCGCGCACCAGCACCTGCGCCTGGTCGAGGCTGCCGGCGACCAGCGCCCGGTCCAGCCAGGCGATGGTGCCCGGCGACATCGAGGTCAGCGGCCAGAACAGTTTGGCCGCCGGCACGTCGGCGTGGTCCAGCATGACGTACATGTCGACGAACGGCGCGCCGCCCTGGGTTGGCAGGATCACTTCGCCGCGCGCTCCGCCGCTGTAGCCGGCGCCGGCGAAATCCAGCGCATCGATGCCGATGTGGCGCTCGCCGTCCTGGGTCCAGAACGCCAGCGTGCCGGCGAGCTTCGACAACACGAAGGGCTGCCGGAATTCGTGCGAAAACTCGAGGGTGAGCGCTTGCGCCGGCAGCTCCAGCGAGATGGCGTCGGCGTCGCCGCGCAGGACCCCGCTGATGCCGCTCACGCCGGGCAGCTTGCCGACCGGATCGATGCCCAGGTCGCTGAAGGCGATGTTCATCGCCTGCAGTCCGCCGGCGCGGTTCCAGCGCAGCGCCACCCGGCTCAGCTCGCCATGCGGATCGCCGCCGCCCAACCATTGCCCCAGCGCCAGCGGCAATGCCGGTTTCAGCGCCAGCCACGGCAGCAGCGGCGCCAGTTGCAGATGGCGTGCGGCAACGCCGACGCTGGCCTGTGGGCTGCCGGAGCTGCGCAGGCTCAGCGCCAGCACACCGCCGTCGTCGCCGGCCCAGCGCAGGTCGTAGCCGTCGGCGGTTTCGCGCACGCCGGCCAGGCCGTGCAGGGCCGCCACATGGGCGGTACCGCCGTCGGGCGCGGTCACCTCCAACGTGTCCAGATCGGACCGGATCAGGCCGCGGCTCAAGCTGCCGTTGCGCCAGTCGATCCAGGCTTCCACCCGGCCGCTTCCGTGATTGGCCGTATAGCCGTCCATATCGATGCCGTCTAGCAGCGGCTTCAGCTGGGCACCGTCGATGCCTACCCACAGTTCGCCCGCCCGACCGTCCTGGCGAAAGCGCCCGGCGGTGCGTACCGACGCGGCCACGCCCTCGCGCTGCAGCACGCCGGCGAAGCGGATCTGGTCGCCCTGCCGGCTGAGCCGCAATTGCCGCGACAGCAGGCTGTAGTGCCGGCCCAGTGTCGCGTCGTCCACCGCCACGCGCAGGTCTTCCAGCCACAGGCCGAGCGATACCGGCCCCAGCGACATCGGCTGGCGATCCGCGCCGCCCGTCAGTCCAATGCCGTTGACGTGCCAGCCGCCGGCGTCGCGCCGAACGTCCAGCTGCAGACCGTGCACGTGCAGGTTGAGCAGATGCCGCGACGGCAGCAGCCAGCCGCCAAAGTCGAGCTTCAGCTCGGCCTCGGGGATGCGCAGTGGCGCGGCGCCAGTCCCTGCCGCGGCGCCGATGGTGATCCCGTGCATGACGAATACCGGGCCGGAAGCGCTGCGGCGCCCTTCGACCGACGCCAGGCTTACCGGTCGCTGCAGTCGTTGACTCAACTGCGCCGCGACCCACGCCGGATGCTGCGCCAGCAACGGCAACAGCAGCTGGCTCAGGGCCATCAGCACGGCGAGCACGATCACCGAGCTGCCGGCCAACCAGCCCGCCGCGCGGGCGCAGCGATGCAGCCGCCGCTGCCACAACGCGTTCACGCGCGGCAGTCCGGACCGGCGTTGCGGCTACCCGATTTACAGCAACACGACATCAAACTGTTCCTGCGAATAATGCTCTTCAGCCTGAAAGCGTATGCTTTTCGAGATGAACTCTTCCAGTTCGGCCACCGCGCTGGACTCTTCCTCCAAGATGCGGTTGACCACGGCAGGGTTCGCCATCACCAGCAGCTTCTGCGCATTGAACTGGCGCACCGCGCGGGTGATCTCGCGGAAGATTTCGTAGGTCACCGTTTCGGCGGTCTTCAGCACGCCACGGCCATTGCAGGCGGGGCAAGGCTCGCATAACTGGCGGGCCAGGCTTTCGGTGGTGCGCTTGCGGGTCATCTCGACCAGCCCCAGCGCCGACATCGGATAGACGGTGGTCTTGGCGTGGTCGCGCGCCAGCCCCTTGTTCAACATGCGCAGGACCTGGCGCTTGTGCTCCTCATCGTTCATGTCGATGAAGTCGATGATGATGATGCCGCCCAGGTTGCGCAGCCGCAGCTGCCGGGCTGCCGCCTGGGCCGCCTCCAGGTTGGTGCGGTAGACGGTTTCTTCCAGGTTGCGCGAGCCGAGGTAGGCGCCGGTGTTGACGTCGATCGTGGTCATCGCCTCGGTCTGGTCGACGATCAGGTAGCCGCCGGATTTCAGCGGCACTTCCTTCTTCAACGCGCGCTGCATTTCGTCCTCGGCCCCGTACAGATCGAAGATCGGCCGCTCGCCGTCGTAATGTTCGATGCGGTCGTCCAGCTGCGGCATGAACTTGTGCACGAACTTGGCCACCTTCTCGAAGGTGTCGCGCGAATCCACCCGCACCTTCTCGATGTCGTCGTTGAGCATGTCGCGCAGGCTGCGCAGCGGCAGCGACAGCTCCTCGTAGACGCGCTCGCCCATCTTCGCCTTGGCGATGTTCTCCTGCACCACGCGCCATACCTTGGTGAGGTAGGCCACGTCGAACGCCAGCGACTCGGCGCTCTGGCCTTCGGCATTGGTGCGCACGATGTAGCCCAGCGGGGCGTCGCCGATCAGCGGGGTCAGCACGTCGCGCAGCCGCTGGCGCTCGGTCTCGTCCTCGATGCGTGCCGAGATGCCCAGCGTGCGCGCGTACGGCAGCAGCACCAGGTAGCGCGAGGGAATCGACAGGTGTGCCGACAGCCGCGCGCCCTTGGTGCTGATCGGGTCCTTCACCACCTGCACCACGATTTCCTGGCCTTCGTGGACCAGTTCGCTGATCGAGGGCACGTGGCCGTTGCCGTTCGACTCGGTACCGTCGGCGGCCGGCGGGCGCACGATGTCGGAAGCATGCAGGAACGCCGCCCGCTCCAGCCCGATCTCCACGAATACCGCCTGCATGCCGGGCATCACCCGTTGCACGCGGCCCTTGTAGACATTGCCGACATAGCCCCGGCGCGAGGCCCGTTCGACGTGCACTTCCTGCAACATGCCGTTCTCGACCACGCCGACCCGGGTTTCGCGCGGGGTCACGTTGATCAGGATTTCTTCACTCACCGCATACTCCCCAGATTGACCATCTTTATAGCGGCTGGGGGCGCAACCTGTCGATGAACCATTTCCGAAAAACCGCGGCCGCAGCGCCGGATCATGACATTGCGCCAGTTGCCGCGCCGGCCGCCTGCGATTTGGCGGCCTGCGGTATCGTGACCGCCGCAGAGCATCCGGGAGCCCGCGCATGAGCACCGAAATCCTATTGGCCTGGAGCGGCGGCAAGGACTGCCTGATGGCGCTGCAGCAGCTGCAGGCCGATCCGCAATGGCGGGTGGTCGGCCTGCTCACCACGGTCAACCGCAACTACCAGCGCGTGGCCATGCACGGCGTGCAGCGCGACGTGCTGCTGGCGCAGACGGCCGCGCTGGGGCTGCCGCTGGTCGAGGTGATGCTGGACTGGCCCGGCAGCAACGAGGCGTACGAAGCCGCCCACGCGCAGGCCTTGGTCGAGGCGCGGATGCGCTGGCCGGGCATCCGCCATTGCGCGTTCGGCGACCTGTTCCTGGAGGACGTGCGCGACTACCGCGTGCGCCAGCTCGGCCGCGAAAACTGGCGCGCGGTGTTTCCGTTGTGGGGCGAGGACACCGCGGCACTGTCGCGCCGCTTCGTCGCCGAAGGCCATCGCGCCATGCTGTGCTGCGTGGACACTCAACAGCTCGAGGCCGCCTTCTGCGGCCGCCCCTACGATGCCGCCCTGCTCGACGCCCTGCCGGTCGGCGTGGACCCGTGCGGCGAGCGCGGCGAATTCCACACCCTGAGCTACGCCGGCCCGCTGTTCCGCCGGCCGCTCGGATTGCGGCGTGGGGAGTCGGTGCTGCGCGATGGGCGTTTCCAGTTCACCGATTTCCTGCTGGACGACGACGGCCCCGGCCATGCCACGCGCGACTGAGCACGTCCTGCCCGACGTGCTGCAGCCAGGACTCACGCTGGTGTTCTGCGGCACCGCCGCGGGCAAGCGCTCGGCCGCGGAGCGCGCCTATTACGCTCATCCCGGCAACCTGTTCTGGCGCGCGTTGTTCGAGACCGGGCTGACCCCGCGCCAGCTGGCGCCGGCGGAATTTCCGCTGCTGCCGGGCTACGGCATCGGCCTGACCGACCTCGCCAAGCGCCACAGCGGCAACGACGATGAATTGCCGCGCGACGCGTTCGACGTGCCGGCGCTGACCGCCAAGATCGAACGCCACCAACCGCAGCTGCTGGCCTTCACCAGCAAGAACGCTGCGCGCGCCGCGCTTGGCCATGTCACCGCCTACGGCCTGCAGGATGAAACGATCGGCGCGACGCGGCTGTTCGTGTTGCCCTCGCCCTCGGGGCAGGCGCGCGGCCACTGGACGGCGGCGCCATGGCTGGCGCTTGGCCAGCTATATCGTGCTGCCAGGGATGCGCAGGAGCGCGCTGGCGGATGAAACCTGCCGCCAGGCCCATCACGTTGCCAGCATGAGTCATGCGTTCAGTCGATCGGCGTGTGCCGATAGCGGCTCACGTCTTCCGGCCTCACCACCGATGCCTGGTTGGTCCATGTGCGGCGGATGTAGCTGGCCACCGCCGACACTTCGCTGTCGCTGAGTTGCTGGGCGAACGGCGGCATCGAATACGGCCGCGGGTTTGCCGCCGTCAGCGGGGCAAACCCGCCGAGCAGGATCATGCGGGTGGCGTTGATGCCGGTGGGTTCGGTCACCGACGAGTTGCCGTCCAGCGGCGGATAGACCCCGGCCACGCCTTCGCCATTCTTGCCATGGCAGGCCACGCAGTGGCGGCCGTAGACCTTCTCGCCCTGCTGCACGATCGCCTTCGCATTGAACAGCTGGGTATCGAGCACGACCGGGGCGCGTGGCGGCAACGAGTGCAGGTAGGTGGCGATCGCGCGCAGGTCGTCGTCGTTGACGTGCTGGGTGCTGGCGGCGACCACCGAGGCCATCGGGCCGAACGCCGCGCCCTTGGCGGACTGGCCGGTCTTGAGCAGATCGACGATGTCCTGTTCGCTCCAGCCCTGCAGGCCGCCGTTCTGCCCGGTGCTCAGATCGGGCGCGTACCAGTTCTGCATCGGAATCTGGCCACCGGTCAGGTGCCGGTCGCCGGCGGTGCCGCCGAGCGAATCGCGCGCGGCGTGGCACTCGTTGCAATGGCCCAGGCCCTGCACCAGATAGGCGCCGCGATTCCACTGCGCCGATTGCGCGGGATCGGGCCGGTATTCCCCTTCCCTGAAATACAGCGCGCGCCAGGCAGCCAGGCTCTTGCGCACGCTGTAGGGAAACGCCAGCGACGGCGCGGTGGCCGGTTGATGCACCGGCGGCAGTGATTGCAGGTACGCGAAGATGGCCAGCGCATCGTCGTGCGTCACCTTGGTGTAGGAGGTGTACGAGAACGCCGGATAGAGCAGCTCGCCATGGCGCCCCTTGCCGGCATGCAATGCCTGCCAGAAATCCTCGAAGCTCCAGTCGCCCAGGCCGGTCTCGCGATCCGGCGTGATGTTGGGCACGGGGATGTCGCCGAACGGCGTGGCGAGCGAGCGCCCGCCAGCGAAACGCGCGCCGCCCTGCGCGGTGTGGCATCCGGCGCAATCGCCGACCAGGGCGAGGTACTCGCCTTTGGCGACCAGCTCCGGCGAGCGCAGCGCGGCGGCGCTCACCTTGCTGGCGGCGCGCGGCGTCGGCGTGCCGCCGCCATCGCCGAGCAGCATCCAGCCCAGCAACACGGCGAGCAGCACCACGGGTAGCAGCCACCACCAGCGCCACATTTTCATGGCAGGTCTCCGGTGGCGCCGAGCACGCCGCAGCGCAGCGGCGGCGTCACCGAACCGGCCGGTTGCGCGTGCGTATCGGCGGGCAACTGGCGGCTGGCCAGTGCGGCAGCCACCGCGGTGATGTCCGAGTCGCCCAGCCGCGCCGCCACCAGCGCCATGCAGTCGGGCGCCACCGTGGCGCGGGTATGCGTGCGCCACGAACCGAGCTGGGCACTGATGTAGTCATAGGGCAGGCCGACCAGGCCGGGCGTGGATGGCTCGACCCCGGTGAGCTGATCGCCGTGGCAGCTGGCGCAGGCGGGAATCTTGCGGGCCGGATCGCCCTTGCCGACCAGTTCTTCGCCGCGTTGCAGGGTGGCCGCGGGAACCGCCGGCACCGGCGAACGGCCGTAAGGCACCTGTTGCGATGCGAAGTACTCGGCGATCTCGCGCATGTACGCCGGGCTGAGCTGGCGCACGGTGTATTCCATCGGCGCGTACTTGCGCAGGCCGTTCTGGAAATCCTGCATCTGCCGCGCCAGGTAGGCGGCCGGCTTGCCGGCCAGACGCGGGAAGTAGCCACTGCCCGGCGTGCCCTCGCCATGCTCGCCGTGGCAAGTGGTGCAGGCGGCGATGCGTTGCTGCAGGGTGTCGGGCACCGACGGTGCATCGGCCGCGCGGCTGGCGCCGCTGCACAGCATCGCCAGGGCAAACACGGCGGCTACGGACGGTTTGGCTGGAAGCGGGCTCGCGCTCGTGATCATCGTGCGATTGTACGCGCGCGCCATGGCGGCGATCGGCGGAACTTGGCGCTAAGCTGGCGCGTCGCGACAACATGCCGCATCGTCGAACCGGGGGTTACCGTGAGCCGTCCAGCCATCTGTCTCGCCGCATTGATCACCGCGTTGCTCGCGGTTCCGGCGCTTGCCGCCGAGACGCCGCCAACGGCGCCTTTCGCCTCGGTCGCCCAACTGCAGCAACGCATGGAGGCCGGCACGCTGGACAGCCACGCGCTCACCGTGCAGCTGCTCGAACGCATCCGACAAATCGACGCATCCGGCCCTGCCCTGCGCGCGGTGATCGAGACGAACCCCGATGCGTTGAAGCTCGCCGCGGCGCTCGACCGCGCGCGTGGTGACGCCGGGAAGCGTGGTCCGCTCTACGGCATCCCGGTCATGCTCAAGGACAACATCGACACCGGCGATCGCATGCTCACCACCGCCGGCTCGCTGGCCCTGGCCGATGCGCCGGCGCCGCGCGACGCCGGACTGGTCGAGCGGTTGCGCAAGGCCGGCGCGCTGATCCTCGGCAAGACCAACCTCAGCGAATGGGCCAATTTCCGCTCGAACCATGCCAGCAGCGGCTGGAGCGGGCGCGGCGGGCAAACCCGCAATCCCTACGTGCTCGATCGCAACCCCTGCGGTTCCAGCGCCGGTTCCGCCGCCGCGGTGGCGGCCGGACTGGTCACGGTGGCGATCGGCAGCGAGACCGACGGCTCGATCATCTGCCCGGCGGCGATGAACGGCATCGTCGGCATCAAGCCGACGCTGGGGCTGGTCAGCCGCAGCGGCATCGTGCCGATCAGCCACAGCCAGGACACCGCCGGCCCGATGGCGCGCGACGTGGCCGACGCAGCGGCGCTGCTCTCGGTGATCGCCGGCAGCGATCCGCGCGATCCGGCCACGGCCGAGGCCGATCATCACGCCACCGATTACACGCGTTTTCTCGACCCGAACGGACTGAAGGGCAAGCGCATCGGTGTGGTGCGCCAGCTCGCCGGCGCCGAGCCGAATGCCGACCGCGTGCTCGAGCAGTCGATCGCGCTGATGAAGGCACAGGGCGCGATCATCGTGGACCCGGTCACCGTGCCGCACCTGGCCGAGCTCGGCGCGCCGGAGATCACCGTGCTGCTGTACGACTTCAAGCACGACATCAATGCGTACCTGGCCGGCCGCAGCGGCCTCAAGGTGAAGACGCTGGCCGACCTCATTGCTTTCAATCAGGCGCACGCCGATACGGAGATGGCGTGGTTCGGCCAGGAACTGTTCGAGCAGGCGCAGAAGAAGGGGCCGCTCAGCGACAAGGCGTACATCGACGCGCTCGCCAAGGCGAAGCGGCTGTCCGGTCCGCAGGGCATCGATGCGGCGTTGAAAGCGCAGCATCTGGATGCGCTGCTGGCGCCATCGTGGGGTCCGGCCTTCGTCACCGATCCGGTGCTCGGCGACCATATCGTTAGCGGCGACCCCACCGTCGGCGGCGCCTCGCAGCCGGCGGCCGTGGCCGGGTACCCCTCGATCACCGTGCCCGCCGGTTTCGCCCACGGCCTGCCGGTAGGCATCGTGCTGTTCGGTGCGAAGTGGAGCGAACCGACGCTGATCTCCATCGCCTACGGGTTCGAGCAACACGCCAAGGCGTGGCAACCGCCGCAGTTTCTGGACACGGTCGGCGGCAAGCCGGTGGCAACTGGACGCTGAGCAAAAAGAAAGGCGGCCAGCGCGGCCGCCTTCACATCGCGACAACTGCGACCGGAATCAGGCCTGGCCGCCCACCGACTTGCGTACGATCAGCATCGCCAGTTCCAGCGATTGCTCGTAGTTGAGGCGCGGGTCGACCATCGACTTGTACGCGCGATCGAGGTCGGTCTCGGACAGGTCGCGCGCTCCGCCCATGCATTCGGTGACGTCTTCACCGGTCAGCTCCAGATGCACGCCACCCAGTCGCGTACCGGCCGCGGCGTGGATATCGAACGCCTGGTCAAGCTCGCCGCGGATGTTGTCGAAGCGGCGGGTCTTGTAGCCATTGGACGTGCTTTCGGTGTTGCCGTGCATCGGATCGGCCACCCACAGCACGCGGCGGCCTTCCCGCTTCACCGCCTCCAGCAGCGGCGGCAGCGCGGCGGCGATCTTCGCGTTGCCCATGCGATGAATCAGCGTCAGGCGGCCGGGTTCGTCGTGCGGGTTCAACGCGTCGATCAGGGGCAGCAGCTGATCGGGCGTCACCGAAGGCCCAACCTTGACCGCCACCGGATTGCGGATGCCGCGGAAATATTCCACGTGCGCGCCATCGAGCGCGGCCGTGCGCATGCCGATCCACGGGAAGTGGGTGGACAGGTTGAACCAGCCCGGGTGGCGTGGCACCTGGCGGGTCAGCGACTGCTCGTAGTGCAGCAGCAGCGCCTCGTGCGAAGTGAAAAAGTCCACCCTGGAGAAACCGGCAATGGGCCCGGCCAGCGTCTCCATGAAGCGCAGCGAGTCGCCGATGCTGGCGACCATCTGCCGATATTCGGCGGCCAGCGGCGAATGTTCGACCCAGGCCAGATCCCAGTATTCCGGATGGTGAAGGTCGGCGAACCCTCCGTCGATCAGCGCGCGCACGAAGTTCATGGTCAGCGCGGAATGGGCATGCGCCTGGATCAATCGCTGCGGATCGGGCCGGCGCGCCTCGGCGGTGAACGCCGGGCTGTTGACCACATCGCCACGGAAACTCGGCAGGGTCACGCCGTCGCGCGTCTCGGTGTCGGTCGAGCGCGGCTTCGCATACTGGCCGGCGAAACGGCCCACGCGCAGCACAGGCTTTTTCAGCCCATGCACCAGCACCAGGCTCATCTGCAGCAGCACCTTGAGCCGGTTGGAGATCACCGGGCTGGTGCAGTCCGCAAAACTCTCCGCGCAGTCGCCGCCCTGCAACAGGAAGCGCTGGCCTTCCTGCGCCTCGGCCAATGCCTGCTTGAGCGCCAGCACTTCCCACGAGGTCACCAGCGGAGGCAGCTGCGCGAGATGCGCGCTCGCCTCGGCCAGTTCATCCGCGTCGTCATATCGAGGCTGCTGCAGCGCCTCGCGTTGCTGCCAGGAGTCGGGAGCCCAGTGATTGGGAGTGAAGGCCTCGGGCAATCCGGCAGTCATCGGTACGACCTTTGTAACAGTGGGGGCTTTCATTTCTGCAGCGACCTGCGGCGCGCGGCGACGATGGCGAGCACAGCCAGCACGATGAACCACAACAGCGTCCATGCGGGCATCGGCAGGCCGAGGATCGGTTCCACCTTGGCGCACTCGCCCGAGCCGGTGAACACCAGTTGCAGCACGCGGGAAAAGGGAAACGCGCTGAACATGTAATCCAGCGGCGGGCCACACGAGGGAATCTGGTCCGCCGGCAGCGACTGGATCCACAAATGCCGACCTGCCACGGCGATGCCGAAGAGCCCGCCCAGCAGTGCGCCGCCGCTATATACCCAGCGCGCGCCGCCACGGGGCGCGTGCAATGCACCGAGAAGAAAGAACACGGCCATCACGATGAAGCCGATGCGCTGGAAGATGCACAGCGGGCACGGAAACATATGCCAGTACTTTTCCGCAAACAAAGCGAACCCGAGCAAGCCGACGCAGACCAGGAAGCCTGCGAAAAAACTGACGCGATAGGACCAGCGGAAAGGATTCATGGCGGAATGCTGCGTTGCGGAACGACGACATTACCTCTTCATCGCCGCGCTGTCAGCAAGGTTGCCGTGTTCCGGGATCAAAAACTTCGCCAGCCCGCTGCGCGCAACAAAAAAACCCGGCAGGAACACTGCCGGGTTTCATGTATGGACGTCTTGACGTCCATCCGTTCGGGCAGGCCCGTACGGCTTATTCGGCGTCGACGGCCTCGACCTGCGGACGGCCGACCAGTTCGACATACGCCATCGGCGCGTTGTCGCCCGCGCGGAAGCCGCACTTGAGGATACGCAGGTAACCGCCGGGACGTTCCTTGTAACGCGGCCCCAGCTCGACGAACAGCTTGCCGACCGCTTCCTTGTCGCGCAGGCGCGAGAAAGCGAGACGACGATTGGCGACGCCATCGACCTTGCCCAGCGTGATCAGCGGCTCGGCCACGCGACGAAGTTCCTTCGCCTTGGGCAGGGTCGTGCGGATCAGCTCGTGCTTGATCAGGGACGAGGCCATGTTCTTGAACATCGCTTCGCGATGCGAACTGGTGCGATTGAGTTTGCGTCCGGATTTTTGATGGCGCATGACTTGATTCTCTGTCTGTTGTTATGAAAAGCCGGCGCGTATGTCCGGATTCCCGCGGTTACCCGCTATGAGGAGCCTTTTTAGGTCGGGCTCTTGTTCGAAAGCACGGCCTCGGTGGAGGACGTCTTTGGCAGCTGACGGAGCAGGAAAACCCGGACTCCCCAACCGAATGACATAGCGATCAAAAGGGACCGCAAAAAACAACGCGACCAAGCTGGTCGCTGGTGTTGCCTGGCGAGAGAGCCGAAACTCAACCTCGCCAGTACTCCATGGCGTCTGCGGTCACGAGTGACCGCAAACCGCTGCTCAGCCCAGCTGCATGCCGTGCGAAAGGCCCGGCGGCGGCCAGTTCTCAAGCTTCATGCCGAGCGCGAGACCACGCCCGCCCAGCACGTCCTTGATTTCCGTCAGCGACTTCTTGCCCAGGTTCGGCGTCTTCAGCAGCTCGACCTCGGTCTTCTGCACCAGGTCGCCGATGTAGTAGATGCTCTCGGCCTTCAGGCAGTTCGCCGAACGCACGGTGAGCTCCAGATCGTCGATCGGACGCAGCAGCAACGGATCGAAACCGCTCTTCTCCGCCTTGTCGGTGG
>Ga0207664_10001326_pt1 | contig 16300 bp, 19 predicted proteins | sample LARL83metaG_FD_184349 | JGI IMG/M metagenome (GOLD analysis project Ga0207664, IMG submission 184349) | Corn, switchgrass and miscanthus rhizosphere microbial communities from Kellogg Biological Station, Michigan, USA - LAR L8-3 metaG... | ecosystem: Host-associated > Plants > Roots >... | reverse complement strand
GGGCTCGATTGCGCAATTGACACGGCGGGACGCGGCGGGAGGAGGGGTCGCCGGCTATATCGGCGCACGCGGCGCCGGGGAGGAGGCCTTCATGCTGCGCCATGCTCGAGGGCCGTCAGTTCTGGGTGGACGACAGACCGTAGTCCACCAGGCAGGACGTGAGGATGCCCGAGGTGATGGGCGGCTGGAGCTGGCCAGGACACCGGGGATATGCGGCGGGGCGGCCTCAGATCACGATGATCAGTCAGGACGGCGGCCGGCGGCTGCTCCAGCGTCGCTAAGGTAGTGGACGATCTGGCGGAATGACTCGACGAAGCTTTCCTCACGGTAGCCGAGATCGGTCGCTACGCAGAAGCCCCTGACTAGGCTCTGCGCCCGTCGCAGGCTGGGCCGGGGCATCGAGGGGAACAGGTGATGTTCGATCTGGTAGTTGAGGCCGCCGAGCATGAAGTCGGTGAACCGGCCGCCCTGGATATTCCGGGCAGTGACCACCTGGCGGCGGGCGAAGCCTGCCGCAGTCGCGGATTCGATGATCGGCATCCCCTTGTGGTTGGGCGCGAAACTGATGCCCAGGTACAGCGAGAAGACCGCCTGCTGTATGGCGATGAAAGCAAGTGCCTTGAGCGGGGAGAGCACCCACAGGACCACCGTCAGGTACAGCGCGGCGTGCAGCATGATGAAAGCGGCTTCTACCGCCGCGGAACGGTCTCGCTGCCCTGCGAGCCGCTTGATCCCGAGTACGTGCATACCGCCGCTTCGAAGCAGCATGAGGGGGAAGAACAGCGGCGCCTGCCAGCGTGTCAGCCGTGACGCGAGAGGACGGTGCCCGTTTCCCGCCGCGTCAGGCGACGGCAGGGCGACTCCTCCGCCGATATCAGGATCGCGGCCCATCTCGTTGGGATGCGCATGGTGGGCGTTGTGTTTGTGAACCCACCAGCCAAAGCTCAGTCCGATGAGCGCGTTCCCCACGGTGAGGCCCAGCAGGCGGTTACGCCGACGGGTGCCGAACACCTGGTTGTGCCCCGCGTCATGGCCGATGAAGCCGAGTTGGGTGAACATCATCCCCACCAATGGGGCGACAACGAGGGTTGTCCACGAGTTGCCGGCAATGACGAACAGGACCCATCCAGCCAGGAAGGCGAAGATCGTCAAAGTGATCTTCAATCGGTAGTAGCCGGGCCTGCGGTCGAGGAGACCCATCGCCCGCACCTGCTGCGCCAGTGCCCGAAAACTAGCCGTAGAAGGATCCACGGCGACGGGTAGCCTGCCAGCGGCTGGGGCCCGGTCGGACGGCAAGGCAAGATCGCCGGGTGCTGTCATCTTCGTCGCTCTTTCTCCTGGTGTCTTCCGAGCGCACCGCTCGAGGTCTGCATCACCAAGGTCTGGAGCAACGATGTCGCGGTCAGGACCCGCCTGGCACTGCCCGCGTCACCATTTCACGCTACCACCACCAGACGGCCCCGCAAGGCCAACGCGAGACGAGCTTCCCCGCGTGGATGCCGGCCAGGTGAGATCACCGTCGAGGACGGCCTGCTGACGATCCAGGCGGAACGGCGCTTCGCGCACGACTGCGCCGAGGAGAAGGTCCACCGGGCCGAGCGCTCGAGGTCACCGCGCAGCCTCGCGACGGTGCAGCCGGGCCGGCGCACGACAGACAGGCCCGCCCGCCCCGGGACCCGGGCGGATCCCCCGCGCCGCATCAACGGCGGTCAACACGATCCCCGGTCATATGCCGGCCCCCCGGGACCCGCCCGGGCGGGGCGGTCGCGCCGCATCGCATCATCCTGCGGGCGGCGCTGTTCCACGTGTCCAGGAAACCCCATCCGCTGCCCTTGCGGATACCAGTAATCCGAGCAAAGCTCATCACCAGAACCGATCACACGGCGTAAGCACACCCGGCGGCCCCGGCTCAGCCGCCGCGGCGTCACCGGTCCTGCTCGCTGCATCGCCGCGCTCCCCGGGACCACCTGGCGGCCGCTGACCGACCCGGCGTCGTGCTCCGTCGTCGGTGCTGTGCGGACGGCACACCGCCTACTTCCGCGCCCGAGGCTCCCCGGGATGCGTAACCGGCCTGTCGCGCCGGCGACTGGCAGCTGATCGGTTCTGGTGATGGGCCTTGCTCAGGTTGCCCGTTTCCGCCGCGCCGCGATCGGGGTTGACTCGATGATGACAAGCCGGCCCGCACCCGGCGTCGCTATCACGGTAAGGGGGCCTGCCATTGATGCCCGCCCAGAACCTGGCCCTGGGCATGCCCGCAATCAGTCTGAACGGCTCAGCGCCGCACTGCGAGCATCTTGACGGGCTCCAGCCGGTCGCTCCCCAGTCGGACGAGTGCCGGGACTGCCGGGACCGCACGGACCCCAGGGCCCCCCTTGTGGTATGCCTGACCTGCGGCTGGGTGGCGTGCGCCGACGACTCACCCAACCGCCATGCCAGGGCGCACTACGAGGAGACCGACCACCCGCTCGCCGCCGGCCTGGAGCCGGGATCGCGGTGGAGATGGTGCTACGTCCACCAACGGCGGGTCTGATATCGCCAGCTCGGCCCCCCTCGGCGCGATCGCCTGCCTGGCCTGGCGGCGCGCACCCGCGCTCATCCGCGGCAGGCCCTCCGCACCGCAGCCCCGGGCAGGCCATCGCCCTGATAGCAGCACCGGCCAGCCGTCAGTGGACGTCGCTGCCAGCTGAGATATGAGGTGCGCCTGTTCGCGGCTTGGTCCACGCTGGGATATACCGAGAAGACAGCGAGCAGGCCGGCGGCCTCCAGCACCTGGCGCACCGGCTGACGCGGGGCTGCCAGGGCCAGGTCTCCGCCGTTTCGCCGGGTCCATGTCAGGACTCGCAGCAGCACCGGCAAGCCGTCGTGGCTGATGCCGTCCAGTCCCGTCAGGTCCACGATGACCGACGGCCCGCAGGCTGCGACGGCGGCGATCAAATGCGACTCGACATCCGGAGTGGCGGCCAGGTTAAGCTCACCGCATAGGGCGACGACTGCCTGGCCGTCGACCTCACGGATACTCAGATCCACGTCAAGCATGGGCTTCCTTCATTGGATGCTTGTCGCCGGCGAGACCGGCGCTGCTGGCACGGCTGTGCCCGGCAACGTGACAGCGCCGAAGGGCTGAAAGAACGAGACGACCAACCGTGTAGTCCACGCGCCCTTGCGTGACAGCTGAGGGCGCGTGGACTCATCGCCTGGTGCATAGCAGCGCCTGCCGGTACAGCACCACGGCGTACCGGTGATAGATCTCCGCATCCCGGTCGCATGATGCCCGGGTCCAGGCGGCGGCTTTCCTCCGGGCACACCCATGAAATAACTCCGGTCCCTGGTGGTATCCGCTGTCGGCGGACACAATCAGCCACCGGGGTCCGGAGCAGCTACTTCGACGCTAACACGTGAAGATCACCACCACAATCAGGAAGATCATGCCCGGCCGGACACCCGGACCCGCAAACCAGGCCACCGACAAGCGGTCGCACGCAGGGCACACCGCAACCCGGTAAACAAGAGAATCAGGATTCCGAACGGGCTGTGGTGTCACCTTTGAAGCAGGCCGATGACCAGGCAGCCGCACGAACACGACGAGTCCAGGTGCTTCATCATCCGGGCGCTGGCCGGCGGCCACCGCGCGGAACTGGTATGCGCGGCCCGAAGGTGCTGAATCCGACGAGTTCGCTAATGCGGCAGCCGCTGGATGGGCCGGAGGCGGCTAGGCGCGCGGTTCTCGTTGTGAGCCCGGCCGGGGCTGCTGGCGGGTCAGGCCGATGAGGGTCTCGGTGCCGTCGACGAAGGCCTGGGCCAGCTCGGACAGGCGGCGGTTGCGGGCTCTGGCGAAATCCCGCAGCAGGCTGAATGCCTGGTCCATGTCCACGCCGAGGCGCTCGGCGAGCTTTCCCTTGGCCTGCTCGATGACGACCCGGCTGTTCAGCGCGGTCTGCAGCTGCTCGTTGAGGGTGTCACGGCGGCGCATGCTGCGCTCGTGCAGCAAGCCGATGGTGGCCACATCGGCGAGGGCCTGGCCGACCCGTATATCCGCGGCGGCGAAGGCTCCCGGATCGGCCCGGAACAGGTTCAGCGCGCCGATGACCTGCTCACGCAGCCGCATCGGCAGGGCCTGCACAGCGCCGAATCCCGCCTGCCGGGCGGCGGACGCGAACCGCGGCCAGCGCCCCGCTTCGGCGGCCAGGTCCGTAGCCTGGACAGGCCGCCCGGACCGGAAGCAGTCCAGGCAGGGACCCTGATCGTTCTGCAGCTGGAACAGCTCGATCAGCCGGACGGCTTCGCTGGAAGCGGCCACCACGCGCAGCTCACCACGCGGGTCAGCCAGCAGCAGCCCGGCCGCCTCGACGTCCAGCAGCGCCACGCTGCGGTCGGTCAGCATGTGCAAGAAGTCGATCACATCAAAGCCGGCCACCATGGTATCGGTCAGCTCGACAAACGTATCCGACAGCAGTTCTCCGTCCATTCCCGCTCCTTTCTGAGGGAAAGGCGGCACGACCCGCCGGGTTAATGATCAGCGGCGCGGTCACCGATGCGGAGTCCCGTCACGCCACCCGTCCTCGGACGGGCCCGGGTCAGGTCCCAGCCGCAGCCGACGCGCCACGATATCGCGGGCCAGATCGGCCAGCGCCCGGTCATGAGCATAAGCGTAGGCCCGCAACCGGATAAAAGCCTCCGTGATGCCGACGCCGAGCTGCTCGGTGAGCATCCCGGTGGCCTGATCGATCTCAGCGCGATGCCCGGCCAGGTCCGCGGGCTGCCCGCCTGGCCCGGACCCCGCCGCGGTCTCACCCGCCTCGTCCGCGGAAATCAGCAGCAGGGCGGCGGTATCGGCGAAGATCAGCGCGTCACCCAGCTGCACATCGCTCAGCGGCCCGGCCCGGTCCCGGTACAGGCCCATGACACCGGTCTGGATCGCCCCGATCCGCAGCGGGAACGCGAACATCGCCGCCGCCCCGGCCCGCCGGGCCGCCGGGACGAACACCGGCCAGCGACGGTCGGCCTCCAGCTCCCCCAGATCCGAGGCAAGCACCAGGTCGCCGTAGCCGACCGCATCCGGGCACGGGCCCTCACCCAGCATCAGCTGGAGCTCAGCAAGCCGCTCGCTCACCGCATCAGTAACCGACATCAGATGACCGGCCGGCTCCGCACCGCTCGCAGCACTCAGCCACCCCCCCGTGACCTGAACCGCGGCGACAGCCGCCGCGCACGCATCCGAAGCTGACACCTGCCCGCCGCGGTTAGCCGCCTCCGCCGCGACCAGACCCCAGATCCTGCCCTGCCGGCTAACCGCCATCCGCGCGGCCCCGGCCAGCGGCGCGACCACCGCGGCCACAAGTACCCAGTATCACGCCGGACATAAGGCCCCTCCTGCAACAGCCGCAAGGCGGGATCTCGACCCAGCAAGCGCGTTCCACCAGCTCTCCCGATTGACCATACCCCTGTTGCGCGCCATGCACAGCCCTGTACGCGCTGCTCCGGGTTTCCGGCTGTTCCCGGCGGGCGGAGCGCGAGGCCCCCTTGGTCGACCACAGCTCGGACCGCAACGCAACAGGCCGTTCGGATATGAAAGATCTTTATACAGCAAACGAACAGTGGTTCCGCGCGAGTACGGGGCACCACCATGAAGGCAGATCAGCAGGTAAGCCCACAGCGCCCGCATGGCCGATCCCACGCGGCACATGGCCCGGAGCCACAGCCAGACGAGCGCCTCAATAGACTGCCGGACGCCGAGCAGCACCGCTGTGCCCGAGGAACATCGGAATGCGAGAGTGGGTTGCCGGGGTCTCGGAAGCGCCAGCTGTCCGGCGTGCCGCCGTGTCCGCTAGCGCGTGTGATAATGGAGGTGGGTCCGGGGCATTTCGAACGCTGGCAGTCACGCCGGCGCCGTCTGCGGGCCTGGTTAGCCCGGCGCGCCGTGCGCCAGGGATAGGGGGCCGGGATGTTCGGCTTCAAGATCATCACCCAGTACGAGCAGGGCATCGTCTTCCGCTGGGGCAAAGCGCTGCCCGGACTGCGCCAGCCGGGCCTGACCTGGGTCAACCCGTTCACAGACCGGCTCCGCAAGGTCAACATGCAGATCATCGTGGCGGCCGTGCCCGGCCAGGAGGCCATCACTCGCGACAACGTCACCGTGAAGGTGGACGCGGTCGTCTACTACCGGGTCATCGACCCGGTCAAGGCGATCATCAACGTGCAGGACTACGCCTTCGCCGTCTCCCAGGTCGCCCAGACCTCGCTGCGGTCGGTGATCGGCCAGAGCGACATGGACCAGCTGCTGTCCGAACGGGACAAGGTCAACGCCCAGCTCAAGGACGTCATCGACGCGCCCACCGAGCAACCGTGGGGCGTGCGGGTGGAGCGGGTCGAGGTCAAGGACGTCTCGCTGCCCGAATCGATGAAACGGTCGATGTCGCGGCAGGCCGAGGCCGAGCGCGAGCGCCGCGCCCGGGTCATCTCCGCTGACGGCGAGTACCAGGCGTCCAAGAAGCTGGCCGAGGCCGCCAACGTGATGGCCGCCGACCCGGCCGCCTTGCAGCTGCGGCTGCTGCAGACCGTTGTCGAGGTCGCTGCGGAGAAGAACAGCACCCTGGTCATGCCATTCCCGGTGGAACTGCTGCGCTTCTTCGACCGCAAACCCCAGACCGCCGCCCAGCCCCGGCCCGCGACCGCCGAAGCTGAGGTCACCGGCAGCCCGCCGCCGGTGACCGTACCCGGACTGCCTGCCCTCACGGGATCGGGCAGCCTGCCTGCTGGCGCCCCTTTGATTGCGTCGCTCGATACGGGACGGAAGGCGCCGGCTTCTGCCTGACAGACGCCTCCGGGCGGTCTGGCCTCTAGATCAGCGGGCGGCCAGGCCGGCCGCTGGCCGGCCTGGCAGTCGATCTCGGCCAGTACGGCGTCGAGGATGAGGTCGTAGAGCTGCTCCTTGCCGCGGACGTGGCGGTACAGCGCGGCGGGAACCACGCCGAGGCGCGGCGAGGGTGCGCATGCTCAGGGCGGCCGCGCCGTCTGGGGTGAACCACTGCAGCCTGGTCCCGGGGCCCTCACTTGCCGCTTGCCGCTGGCTGGCCATGGCCGACTCCTCCTCTGACAGCGTTTGACAGTGAACACTGTTCACTATATGGTGAACAGTGTAGCTCGGAATTGAATAGTGTTCACCTGAGCGGTGTTCTTCCGGGTCGCCGGGCCGTCGGCCCGGCCCGATGCAAGGGAGAACGACATGACAGTCATGACAGGCTGGGACCTGTTCGAGGACATGCGGGCGGCGCAGGATGAGATGCTGCGCATGGCCAAGGGACGCGGCTGGCGGCCCGGCCAGCAGTACGACAGCGGCACCAGCCCCGCGGCATGGGCGCCGGCGGCCGACATCTCCGAACGCAAGGACGCCTACCTGGTAGCGGTCGAGCTTCCCGGCGTGGAAGCCGGCCAGGTGCAGATCACCATCGAAGACGGCCTGCTGACAATCCAGGGGGAACGGCGCTTCGCGCACGACTCCACCGAGGAGAAGGTCCACCGGGCCGAGCGCTGCTACGGCGCCTTCCGCCGTTCGATCACCCTGCCCAGCCACATCGAGGCGGACAAGATCGAAGCCTCGGCCCAGGACGGCGTCCTGCAGATCCTGGTGCCCAAGGCACCAGACGTACAGGCCAAGCACATCCAGGTGCGTGCCGGCCAAGGCCGTACCGTCCTCCCCGCAGCCGCCAGGGCCGCCAACGGCAGCTGACACCAAGCCCGGGCCGCGGCACCGGCCAGCCCCCGCCGCCCGCGAACAAGAACGCCTGCTGCCCGCACCGCACCCGCGGTGCGGGCAGCAGGCATTAACATCGCCCCGGGTCAGGGCGGCAGGCCGCCGGCCGTAACGGTGACGGTGTTCAGCTCCGGGGACGTGTTCCTGCCGGGGAGGGACGCGAGGGGGGCTCGCGAACAGCCCGTAAGTGGCGGTGGCTCCCGGGAGCGGCGCGGCGAGGTAGCCGCCCTGATCGTCGGCGAACTCGCACAGCACCGCGAGCGGCAGCCCGCCGGGCGATGCCGCTACCGGTAAGCATCAACCCGGCTGACAATACCCATTTCCGGCTCCCCTCGATGCCGGTGTCCCAGACCACAGCGGCACGCGGGGATCCGGGCGCCGGGCGGCCCGGGCTCCAGGCCGCTGCGCGGGAAGCGCGTCGGCCAGCGTGGCGCAGATCGTGAGGCTGCGGTCTAGGCCGGTGACGCGCAGCAGTTCCGCGATCTGGGGGCTGGGGGAGGCCAGGCGGACGGTGATGCCGCGTGCGGTGGCGCGGCGTTGTGTGCCGATCAGCATGGCGAGCCCGGCCACGTCGCACGACGATACCCCTGACAGGTCGATGATGAGCAGCTCCACGCCGGGGCTGAGAACGCCGCGCAGACGCTCCCGCAGCACCGGGGCGGTGGTGGTGTCCAGGGCGCCGTGCAGCCCGGCGATGGTGCTGGCGGGCTGGCGGAGTGCGGTCAGGGTCGCCTCCGCCGGGACCGGGGAGGGGGCTCGGGAAGCATGCATGGCGGTCATGGGGTCACTCCGATCGCGTGCGCCGGGTGGGAGCTGTCTCTGACCGCGGCGCGGCCGTCTGGATCAGTTCGTTTCTGCGCGGCCCGCGAGCTGGCAGCCCTCGTTCTCCCTGGCGGGCAGGCCGGGTTCTGTCCGGGCTGGCGGGCCGGCTGGTGACGGCGGCGGGGATGTCCGTGGCATAGATGAGGTTGCCGGGCGGGATGACCAGGAGGTTATTGCCGCAGAACGCGGTGCGCAGGCCGGCGGGCTGGCGGACACCAGCTCACGTCGGGCGGTATTCGGCATAACCGTCCTCCGCTCCCTGGGCAACGCTGATCCATATATGCCCAGCAAACCCGTGTCCGCGGCCGGGCGGATACCGTCAATCCGCGCAAGGCTCATCACCAGAACCGATCACACCCGGGAAGCGGTGCCGGTAGCGCCGGCCGGACGGGCAGGCAACCCCCGGCCGTACCGCCCAGATGGCGCCATCCATACACAACACGCAACCCTGGGTGTTCTGGATCTGCGCTGCTGCGGGTACGGGAGTGGACCTGGCGGAGCGGCGGCGACCTGCCCCCGGCTGCTGCGGAGCAGCCGGGGTGCCGGTGCCGTGTCCTGGAGGCCACCGTGCCTGACCGGTACCTTTCCGGTGGATCCCAGCGTGTACCGCATTGCCCGTCATCCGCTAATGGCCGGCCGCTGCCTGGATGCCTGCGTGCTGAGGCGCCCGCCTGGATCGGTGACGGGAGCCTGGCGGGTCGCGGCTGTCCAGGCGGTTCTCGCGGTCCGGGGCATTGCCGTCGGCGTTGCCGTGCCCTAACCTGGCGGTAACAGGGCAGAACGTGATCATGCCCGCGATTGCCTACCGACATGCCCCGGACCCCGGCGATTCCTATCTGGTGTTCTGTGAGCCGAGGCTGGTATGGCGGCAATATCTTCCCGGACGGTACCTGCCGGGGATCTCGTGCCGGGTTCCCCTGCCCTGCCAGGTCGGCTGGGTACCGAGGATCTGGCCGGGCTGGATGACGGGGCGCTGCTGGGCATCGCCGGGTCGCTGCCGCGGGCCAGCGAGCGGCGCGCGGCGGCATGCGGCCTGCTGGTGGCCCGGTACCGCTGGCTGGTCCGGTCCTGCGTGCGGCGGTACCTGAACAGCTCGGAGTCGGCGGAGGACCTGATGCAGGTGGGGTATGCCGGCTTGCTGAAGGCGATCGGCAACTTCGATCCGGCCATTTGCGGCAGCCTGGCCGTGTATGCGCGGCCGTGTATCAGCGGCGAGCTCAAACGGCATTTCCGCGACAAGCGGTGGCAGGTCCATGTCGGGCGCTCCGTGCAGGAGCTGGTGCTCCAGGCCCGCGAGGCGACCTGGCGGCTGGCCCAGGAGCTGGGCCGTACCCCGGCCGAGGCTGATCTGGCCCGATACCTGGGGGTAAGCGCCGAGGAGCTGCGGCATGCCCGGCGGGCCGAGCTGGCCTTCCAGCCCACCTCGCTGGACGCGCCGCTGTCGGGCCAGCCCGGCATCAGCACCCTGGCGGACCTGCTCGGGGAGCAGGATCCGCGCCTGGAGCACATGATCGGCATGCACGCCGTCGCGGTGCACTGGGGTGAGCTGCCCCGGCGTGAGCAGGAGATCCTGCTGATGGACTTTCACGGCGGCTTGACGCAGACCGAGATCGGCCGGCGGCTCGGCATCTCCCAGATGCAGGTGTCCCGGCTGCGGACCCGCGCGCTGGGCTACCTCCGGGCGCGGCTGCTCGACCTGGACGAGTGCGCATCCTGGCACCGGACTGGACGCGGCACCTGGCCGCGAGAGCACCGTCAAGCCACAGCCGGTGCTGATCGCTCATTTCCGGGCCGCGGGCGGGATAACGGATCGGCCGGCGGCGGCCGGATTCGCATCCAGGAGGCCGGGACTGCGCAGGCGCGATCCGGAGGCGTAACAGGCAGCTCGATCCCAGGATGAGGAGAGCAGCTGGCAACTGCAGCGTCTGAGCGGCAGCAGCGATCCGGCAGAGATCCGTTGCGGCCGACCGCGCGCGGCGGGGGTCCGTCCGAGTGCGATCGGTCCTGGTGATGAGCCTTGCTCGGATTGGCGGTATCCGCTTAGCGGCAGATGGCGTTTGCTGGGCATGTGGATCAGTGCAGCTGGAGTCGGAGGGCCGCAGTTATGGGGATGCCGCCAGACCTAAACCGGTGTCCGTGAGCTCGGCACCGTCCCTACCGCGGCTGCGCATGCAGCCGGCGCCGTCTCGAGCCGCGCTGCTCGACGGCGGCTGGTGGCCACGATCAGCCCACCCGGCGGCGGAGTTCCCCGGCCTGATCCTGGCCATCGGCGACCGCTGCGGCCCGGTTTCCCGGCTCATGCTCGGCCCGCAAGGCTGGGACAGCCAGCCACGGCGGCTCAGTGCCGCGGGCGGCATGGTCAAGCTCGGCTGGTTCCCTGGCCAGCCGGCCGGGCTGCTCACCGCGTTCTGCGGTAACAACGACCGCATCGACCTCCTGGTTATCCCGCCCGGCACCGCCGAGGCCGACGCCCTGGCGGCGATTGAGCTCGCCGCCCAAGCCGCCAACCGCATCCACGCCCCGGACATCCTCACCGCCGTCACCAGCCATCCCGCCCCACCGTCCGAAACAGAACCCGGGCTATCCGTCTGGGAGTACGAAGGCGGGCAGCTCGCGGGCCATGCAACGGCAACCTGACACAGGTAGTCGCGCCGCCGGCCGGCCATCCGGGGAGCAGGGAATGGGTATTGTCAGCCGGGTTGATGCTTACCGGCAGCGGCATCGCTGGGCGGGGTTCCCCGTCATCGGAAATCAGATCGCCACCAACATCCGCTCCTTCCATGGCAGCGTACTCTGGCGTCCGAAGATGACCAGCCATTGCCCTATACGGAAAGCGCCAGGACTACTAGAATATTTGTAGCTGTCCCGGACCCCGGTAGCTATCTGAAATTTATTCAGACCACCAGCTGGAGGGATGCGCAAATGTTGGGCTTCGTCGCGGCTGTCCTGTTCATCATCGCGTTCTTGATTAATGCGACGTCCACCACCACCGACGCGGTCTTCTCCCCGATGAGCCTGCTGCTGGCTGGGCTGGCCTGCCTCGCCCTCCATCTCGCGGGCGTCGGCACGAAGTGGTCCGTTCCCCGGCGCACGACCCGCCGCTGATCAGCAATCAAGAGGTAGCTGTAAAGTCCATCACCTAGCGGAACGTACGTTTCCGGAGGTAGAAATGCGAATCGGAACGGCATTGCTCGTCGTATGGCTGGTCATTGGCGCCATCGCCGCCGGCCAGCGCCACTATTACGGAAGTTCTGATCCGGACTGCAGCAAGGCGAGTACGATCATCGTGACGATTCTTGCGGGCCCGCTCAACTACATCGGCGTGAATGCGAAAGTCACGTGCAAGCCACCGCAGCCCAGTAAATAAAAGATCTCGATTCAGAACGGGCGTGGTGACACTTGCGCAGAACTGCTACCACATAGCTGGCGGATGTCCATTCACCGTATCTGTTGGACCTGCCGGCAATTGTCCACGCGCAGGGCAGCCAGTGTGGCGTCGGCCCGTCAGCCGGGAGCCGGTCAGGACCCTGACGGCGGAACTTGACGGACTAGCTCGCCATAGTGAGCGCGGGCGGTATTTGGCGCTTGGTGCAGTTCCGGTGGCAGGACTCGGCGCGGCGGCTGGGTGCGCAGGTCCAAGACATCCGGGGCGTTCCGGCGTGGCGTGAATACCGCCGGCCGGGTCGCGTAGCCGACCCTCAGCACCATCTGCGGTACCTCCGCAAATGGCCAGTGCCAGGGCCACCGGCGTGACTGGTCTTGATGATCGGAGAGCTCCATCGGCTGGCTGAGGAACGAGACCGATACGCCATGCAGGGTCGCAGTCAGCAAGACCCGCTGCAGGGCCTGCCCTGCCCGTAGCCAGTCGACCGGCTGGTCGCTGTCGGTCGACAGCGCCAGGAGCTGCGGGTGCCGCTCGAATCGTTCCCCCGGGCTGCCGCCGAGCCCGTAGTCCCGCACCGGTGTGTCACCGCTCGTTCCGCGCGCACCGGCAGGGACGCCGGAGCCGGGGTTCCTGTCACGGGTCCACCGGCTCAGCTCGGCCACGTATCCGGCGTCGTTCTGAAGTTTCATGTCGGCCTCCGCCGCGGCGCGCACCCATTTTCCAGCCTTGGCCCGGTCGAGGCCCCGCAACCAGCCCTCCTCCTGGAAGGACGCGCGTTTCATGGCTTGCTGCACGGTCGAGGGAATAGCCTCGTCGGTGAAGGGCGACCGGTTGGTGTGACGCCGCGGGATCGCCGAGTAGAGCTTCTGCTCCTTAACGGTCGGGCGCTTAATACGGCCGGTCACGATCTCAACCGACGCGAGCAGTGAAGTGTCGTTGACCGCATCAGGGAGCAGCCACACCGCCACATCGTGGCCCATGACCCGGAAGGCCAGCCGCAGGTTAAACAGGGCGGCGCCGCAGCTGATGGCGAGCTCGCGGGACAGCGGGTCCGCGACCAGCAGCCGCCGGTCCGGCCCCAGGAGCTCCGGTTGCGGCCACCCGGACACGTTGGCGCGCAGCTCCATCCGGTCGTCCGCACGAATCCAGAACACCCAAGGTTGCGTATTGTGCACGGACGGCGCCATCTGGGCGATGCGGATCACCTGAAACAGGCTGTCATCATCGGCGAACGGTTTCAGCATGATTAGCTATGGCCCGACCCCGCCCAGGGCTGGCGAGAGCCAGGAGCCCGCTGGCCATCGGAGGACGCAATTCCGGCATCGAAATGCTCTACAAAGGTCTGCGCTCCGTCATCGTGTTCCACAAGGGTCTGCGACCCGTCGGTATGCTTCACGACGGTCCGTGACCTTTCGTCGATGACGTCCTGACGATTGCGGGCCATCGGCCGGGTAAGGCGTGACCTGTTGCGTATCAGAACGGGAAGCAGCATGCCGATAACGCCTGCGAGCATCAGGATGATGCCAACGACATGCAGATCGAGGCCGCCTACTTTTCCGCCTGTCAGGGCGAACTTGAAGATCGCCCCAAGAACGACGAAGGCAATACCGACTGCGATGGGCATGAAACGTTCACCCTTTCGGGAGCTGGATGCGGACTCAGAGGTGCGCCCACCCGCGATGGCTTCGCGATACCTTGCCGTCTGACTTACCACCTTCCAGTTAATCGAGGAATTGCGGCGGCGGAAAGAGCCGGAAACAGCAAACGTCATCACCTAGACCGATTACCCGCCAGCCGCTGGTGAAAATGCAGCTCAGCGGTGTCCGGGGTACTCGGAATCGCTAGAACGCCCAGATAGCAGGTCGGCGGTGCGGGTCGTCTACACTTCGGCCGCGAGGAGAGAGTACTTTCGCGCTGGTCGCGAACCGCGCGCTCGCCCCGTCGTCGAAGCTGGGCCGCGTCCCGCTGGGTGAACGAGGACGTGTTGGTCGCCGGCTTGCCCGCGACCAGCGACGTGCCTGCTACCGGACGATCGAGCCGCCGCCCCGCAGCTACCAGCTGAAACCTACCGTGCCGGCATGAGCCGACGGCCTCAGAGCCGCCTAGGTACACGCCATCGCACCAGCCAACGGCGCATTTCCCGCATGTCAACCCGCAAATTCATGGTCTATCGCGCTACACCACGAACTCTGCGCTCAATACTCAGCGCAGCCTCGTCCCGGGCCATGCCCTGCCTGCGGCGCAAGCATGCAAGGGCCGATTCGCGGCTCAGGTGGCGGCGGGGCTTGGGGCGGTGAGCCAGCCGAGCCGTTGTGACATCGCCCGTGCGCAGCTGACGACGGCGCGTACGTGCCCGGACTGGTCAGCTGCGCGCCACAGCACCGACCAGGGGTAGTACGAGGCCGGGTCGGTCAGCGGCCGCCAGGTGGTCCCGGGGAGCGCGGCGATGCAGGAAGACGGCACGCAGTACAGGCAGCGGCCCTGGGCGACCAGATCGGCGGCCGCCCGGATGCTCTCCACCGTCCCCCCGTACACGGCGGGGGTGAATCCGGCAGCCCGGCACATCTCGACGGTGAACTGGTTGAATTCCGGGGCCTGCGCTTCCTCAGCGAGCAGCAGCGGTTCGGTGGCGAGCACGGCGACCGGGACGCCGTCCAGCCCGGCGAACCGGTGACCGGTCGGCACCAGGACCCCGAGCGGGTCCTGGCGGAACAGCAGCGACGCGATCTGCGGCGGGGCGAGCGCGGCGCGGCCGATGCCTACGTCAAGGCGGCCGTCGGCCAGCTGCTGGTACTGCCCGGGCACGCTGGCCTCGATCTGGTGGATGACCAGGCCGGGGTGGCGGGCCTGGACCTCGTGCAGGATCTGCGGCATCGAGTCATAGCTGGAGTCGATGATGCCGACCCGCAGCGTCGCAGCCGCGCCCGCCGCGCTGCGGGCCGCCCCCGCGGCGCGGTCCACCTGCGCCAGGACCTGCCGCGCCTCGACCAGGAACACCGCCCCGGCGCCGGTCAGCGCGACGTGATGGGTGCTGCGCTCGACCAGGCGGACGCCCAGCTCACGTTCCAGCCGCTGGACCTGCTGGCTCAGCGCCGACTGCACGATGTGCTCCCGCTCCGCGGCCCGGCCGAAATGCAGCTCCTCGGCCAGCGTCACGAAGTAGCGAAGCTGGCGCAGCTCCACACCCGCCGCCAAGTCCGTGCCCAGTCCATCCCGTACTCCTCCCAACAGCCCGCTGGATCGCGGGAGGTGGTACCACCGCCACCGGGAGCGGTGAATCCGCAGAACGACTACCCAGCCCAGGATCGGGGAACCCTGCGCCAAGCCTACTTCCGCGCCCAGGCTCCTGGCATTACGTACCGGCCAGACCCGCCGGCGGCTGGCAGCTGATCGGTCCTGGTGACGGGCCCTGCTCAGGCCGGCTGTTTCCGCCGCGCCGCTACCGGGGTTGACTTGCCAGCGACAAGCCGGCCCGGCATCGCTATCACAACAGGGGGGCCTTGCCATGATCCCAGCCCAGAATCTGGGCCCTAGGCATTTGCGCTGGCCGGCGTTGCGGGCTGGCCGGGAATCCCGAGCGTTCACCTCACCCGGTTATGGCATCGGCTGCCGGGTGGCCGTGCTGTCGTCAGGGCGGTGCCCTGCCCGGCGCGGTGGAGCGGTGGCCCTGCTGCGGATGAGCGCGGGTGCGTGCCGCCAGGTCAGGCAGGCGATCGCGCCGAGGGGATGGGGGGCAGGTAGATGACGGTCCGGTAGAGCAGCACGGCCGCGGTGACCTGCGCGCTTGCCCGATGGCCGGCACCGGCGGCCAGGATCCCGATCAGGCCGAATTCGGTGATCCCGAGGCCGCCGGGGTCGGCGCGTTGCCTGTGCCTGGAGTGCCGTAAGCGGCTGCCGGGATACGGGCGCACCGGCACGCCCGCCAACGACGTGGAAGATTACCGCCTCGTGGTCGATTGACCCTCGTAAACAAGGGGCCGGCTACCACGAAGCGGGAAACTGCCACGTTATCGCGGGCCCAGCGAGCCGACCGAGCCCGGACCTCGGCCGCTGACCTACCGAGGCGGCCAGCGATCCGGGCCAGCCCCCGGAATAAACCAGCAGTCTCGGGTGGCCGTATGGGCGCCGTGCGGCGTGTAAATAGCACCGCATCTGCCCCAGGAGCCTCGTCCCGTACCTATTTACGGACCAGGGTCTTCTTACAGTCCCGGCAGTGATCGGACTGGGGCGTGACCGGCGCGAGCCCGTCAAGGTGCTCGCAGCGCGGCGCTGACCCGTTCATGCTGATGGCGGGCATGCCCACCGCCAGGTTCTGGGCGGGCGTCAATGGCAGGCCCTTACCG
>Ga0207664_10001324_pt1 | contig 16301 bp, 11 predicted proteins | sample LARL83metaG_FD_184349 | JGI IMG/M metagenome (GOLD analysis project Ga0207664, IMG submission 184349) | Corn, switchgrass and miscanthus rhizosphere microbial communities from Kellogg Biological Station, Michigan, USA - LAR L8-3 metaG... | ecosystem: Host-associated > Plants > Roots >... | reverse complement strand
CCTGATCCAGCGCACCGCCACCGCCTATTTCAACGTGCTCAACGCCCGCGACACCCTGAAAGCGGATCGCGCCGCAGCCGACGCCAACAGCAAGCAGTTGGAGCAGGCCAAGGAGAAATACGAAGTAGGCATGAGTGCCATCACCGACGTGGAGAACGCCCAAGCGGCCTACGACCAGTCAGCGGCCAACCTGATCTCGGCCCAGCAGCAGGTGATAACGTCCGAGGAGAACCTGCGCGCCATCATCGGCGAGCCGGTGGGGGCGCTCATGGAACCCAGCGTGGACATGCCGCTGCGTTCGCCGGAGCCCAATACCGCCCAGCAATGGATAGACCAGGCTCTGAAGCAGAATCCGAACCTGTTGGCGGCCCAGTCCGGTGCGGACGCCGCGGCAGCGAATATCGGCATCCAGCGTGGCGCCGAATTACCGACCTTGAACCTTGGATTTCAGCACAACAAGAACATAGATTCGGAGACCGGCACCAATAGCGGCGTAAATACCGATCCGGCCAGAGGTCCCGTCGGGCCCTTCACTATTCCGATCGATGCCCCGAGCAACATCAATACCAACATCGCGTACCTGCAGCTCAGCTGGCCTATCTTCAACGGCGGCGGAGCTTGGGCACGGGTCACCCAGGCGCAAGCGCAGTACAACGCCGCGCAGGCCAACGTGAACCTGGTGACCCGGCAGACCGAGCAGCAGGCCCGCACCGCCTACCTGGGGGTGCTCACCGGCATCTCCCAGGTCACGGCCTTGAAACAGTCGGTGAAGTCCAACCAGACCTCCATGGACGCCACCCAGACAGGCATGGAAGTGGGTACCCGCACCATCGTCGACGTGCTGACCGCGCGCCAGAACCTGCTCACGGCCGAGACCAGCTTCTCCAATGCCCGCTATACCTATCTGGAGAGTCTGCTGACCCTCAAGCAAGCCGCCGGCATCCTGACCGAACAGGACATGAAACAATTGAACGCCCTGATGCAGGTGCAGGTGGCCCCGGCGGACATGAGCGTGCCCATCACCAGCGAACAGATGGGAGCCCCCGCCGCCGGTACCGTAGTGGCCCCCTCCGCCGCCACCAATCCTTTTGTCACCACGCCTTCTGCTGCGCCCCTGACGCCGCCGCCGGACGCCGCCACCACCACGCCTCCGCCCAAGGCACCGCCGCGCGGCTGAGATTAGGAATTCAGGCATAAGCAAGAAAGAGCCGGGGAAACCCGGTTCTTTCATCTACGCGTGAGTTGCGTCTTGACCAGTTCCGCGGCTCGCTCCAGCGCACCCCGGTTCTGCAGCACCTTGCCCTGGGCCAATTCACCGATGCTGTGACGCATAGCGCTATTGCCGAGCAGCCAGGACGCCGCGGCGGCGACGGAATCCGCGTCAGTGACCGGTGTCAGTACTCCCGCGTCTTGCAGCATCTCAGCCACGTCCTTCACGTTCTCAAGATGCGGTCCCGCCAGCACCGGCAGGCCCACCGCCGCGGGTTCCAGCAGGTTGTGGCCGCCCACCGGCACCAGACTGCCGCCCACGAAGGCCACATCGCCCGCGGCGAAGAACTTCATGAGCTGGCCCAAGACGTCGACCAGCAGCACTTCGCCCGCCCGGATGGGCGCCTCGCCGGCACTGACACGCCGGAAGCCGAAGCCCGCGGCGCCGATGGCGGTGCACACAGCATTGGCACGCTCCGGGTGGCGTGGTGCCAGCACCAGTACTGAATTGGGTTGGCTGGCGAGTACTTTGCGGAAAGCATCCAGCAGGATCGGCTCCTCGCCTTCGCGGGTGCTGCCCGCCACCAGCACGCCGGCATTGCCGAACAACTTCTGCCGGAGCGCCTGCCCTGCCGCCTGCAGCTCGGGGCCCGCCTGGACATCGAACTTGAGGTTGCCCATCACCGAAAGCCGGGCGGTGTCAGCGCCCAAGCCCTGGAAACGCGCGGCGTCCGCCTCGCTCTGGGCCGCCACCTGCTGCACTCGCTGCAGGGCGGCGCGGATGAGCCCGCGGAAGGCCCACTCCGAATAGCGGCCATAAGCCCGCTCCGACATGCGCGCACTCACCAGTAGCAGTGGGATACCGCGCTTGCTGCAGGCCGCATACAGGTTGGGCCAGATTTCGGTCTCCATGATCACTGCGATTGCGGGTTTGGTGGTATCCAGGAAGCGGCTGACGAAGAATGGCAGGTCGTAGGGCAGGAGCGAGACCATCACCTTGTCGCCGAACAGCTGGCGCGCATGCCGCCGGCCCGTGGCGCTGAACGTGGTGACGAGGATGGGGCGCTCCGGGAACCTGCGGTGCAGGGTCTGCACCAGGGGTGCCGCGGCACGCACCTCACCCACCGAGGCGCCGTGCACCCAGATGGCCACACCGGGCGGCAGGAAGGGCGAACTGCCCATGCGCTCACCCAGCTTGTCCGGGCCGCCGGTCTGACGATAGCTGCGCCAGGCGAACCAGACGAACGCGAATGGCATCAGCAGCAACAGTACCAGCGTATAGAGGAAACGCACGGCGTCTACGACTTCTTGAGTGCTTCGATGGTCTTGGTGGTCGAAAGGCCTTCGACGAAAGGGAGGATCTTCACTTCGCCGCCGTTCTTAGTGACGCACTGATAGCCCGCCACGTCTTCGGCCCTGTAATCGCCGCCCTTCACCAGCACGTCCGGCAGGACCTTGCAGATGAGGCGCTCGGGCGTGTCTTCCGTGAAAGGCACCACCCAGTCCACGCAGGAGAGCGCCGCCAGCACGGTCATGCGGTCTGCGAGCCGGTGCACGGGACGGGAGGCGCCTTTCAGGCGCTTCACGGACGCGTCGTCGTTGACCGCCACCACCAGCCGGTCGCCCAGGCGCTTTGCGGCCTCGAGATAGCTCACATGCCCGGCGTGCAGGATGTCGAACACGCCATTGGTCATGATGATGCGCTCTCCCTGGCTGCGGGCGTGGCCGACGGCATCCATCACCGCCGCCTCATCCATCGCACCGCTGCCGTTGCGGCTGTGGGCCGCGAGCCGGAGCTCGGCGGGAGACACCGTTGCGGCACCGAGCTTGGCCACCACCACGCCGGCCGCGAGGTTGGCGAGCGCCGCCGCCTCTGGGAAATCCACGCCGGCGCCGAGCGCGGCCGCCAGCACCGCGATCACCGTGTCGCCGGCGCCGGTCACGTCCGACACCTCCTGGGCCTGGGTCGGCAGGTGCAATGCCGGCTTGCCCTTCTGCAGCAGGGTCATGCCGTGTTCACTGCGGGTTACCAGGAGGGCTTCGAGACCGAGTGTATCCCGCAACTTCTCGCCCTTCGCGACGATGCTGCCCTCGTCCGGGCATTCGCCCACCACCGCTTCCAGTTCGCCCAAGTTGGGGGTGATGAGGCTCGCGCCCCGGTATTTGATGAAGTCGCGGCCCTTGGGATCCACCAGCACGCGCTTGCCGGCGGCCTTGGCCGCCGCGATGAGCTCGTGCACCGCGGCCAGGCTGCCCTTGCCGTAGTCCGAGAGGATCACCACGTCCGCATCCTTGAGTTCGGGTTTGAACAGCGGCAAGAGCGGCGCGCCGCTGAAACTGCCGAAGCTCTCCTCGAAATCCAGGCGGATGAGTTGCTGGTGGCGCGACAGCACCCTGAGTTTGGTGATGGTCGCGGCCTGCTTGACGCGATTGAACTTGCAGCGCACGCCGCGCCGCTCCATGGCGGCCGCCAGGCTGTCGGCGATGGCATCGTCGCCGGTGATGCCGAGCACCGTGCAGTGCGCGCCCAGGCTCGCCAGGTTCAGCGCCACGTTGCCGGCGCCGCCGGGGCGCTCCTCTGTGTCGCGCACGTGCACCACCGGCACCGGCGCCTCGGGGGAGATACGCTGGGTGGGGCCGAACCAGTAACGATCCAGCATCACATCGCCCGCCACCAAGACCCGGACCCGGTCGAACTGCGGAACACTGACTTGCATGCAAGCCCCTGAAATGTCTTTGAAATCCGCCGGGGATAATAGCACGCGAGGCGTGGACGCCTTTATACTGCGCCCTGCATGAATGCCGCGCTATTCCACCCACGCAATTGGCCCGCCTGGCTGCTGATCGGATACATCCGGCTGGGAGTGATGCTGCCCTATCCGGTGCAGATCACCCTGGGACGCGCCACCGGTTGGCTGTTCTGGCACGTGGCGGCGCGGCGCCGGCGCATCACCTTGAAGAACCTGGAGCTGTGCTTCCCGGAGATGGATGTCCCGGCGCGAACACGTCTCGCACGCGAGCATTTTGCGTCCATGGGCATGGCCATCATCGAGTTCGGCATGTGCTGGTGGGCGAGCCACGCGCGCATGGACCGCTTGGGGCCGGTGCAGGGCCTGGAGCATCTCAAGGCTGCGCGCGCCCGGGGTCACGGCGTGATCCTGCTGGCCGGACATTTCACCACCCTCGAGATCTGCGGCCGCATGTTGGGCCTGCACACTGATCTCTACATGCTGTACCGTCCGATCCCGAACCCGGTGATCGAATACGTGATGCGGCGCGCCCGGGAGAAGCTCTTCGAGCACGCCATCCAACGCAACGACGTGCGCATGCTGCTGCGCAGCCTCAAGGAGGGCAAACCCATCTGGTACGCCACCGATCAGGGCTACCGGGGCAAGAACAGCATCATGGTGCCCTTCTTCGGCATCCCCGCACCCACCAATCCCGGGCTCCCTAAGCTCGCGCGCAGCAGCCAGGCGCCGGTGGTGCCGTTCTTCGGTGAGCGCTTGCCGGGATTCAAGGGTTATAAGGTCACGGTGTTGCCGGCGCTGGAAGATTTCCCCAGCGACGATCCGGTGGCGGATCTGCGAAGGATCAATGGATTACTGGAAGCCCACATCCGCAAGGTGCCCGAGCAGTATCTTTGGAGCCATGACCGTTTCAAGATGGTGCCGAGAGATTGACTAGCGCGGGTGTGTTTCGATCTCTCCTCCGTAGTGCATCCATGCAGTGCTCACGATGTCCATTCAACAGGAGCCATAGATGGCACGGGTCTTAATCTGCTGGGAACTCGGGAACGGTCTGGCCTACATAGAAGGTCTCACGGCCGCTGCGCGCATGATCTCCAAGGCGGGTCATGAAGTGCATCTGGCGCTCCGTGATCTCACCCATGCCGAACGCCTGCTGGGCGACCGGTTCCCTTTCTATCAGGCCCCCACGCGTGTCATCCAGTCGGGCATGGCATTGCCCAACCCGATGACCTTCGCCGATGTCTTGATCAACCTTGGCTACGGCAATCCAGCCGCCGTGGTAGGCCGGGTACGGGCTTGGCGCAGGCTCTTCGATCTGGTTCGACCCGACATCGTGCGTTGCGCACACGCGCCGGGCGCGCTGCTTGCGGCCCGGGGCACCGGCATCCGTAGCCTGGTGGTGGGTATCGGTTTCCTGGTGCCGCCTGCCACGTCGCCCTTGCCGCTGCTGCGCACCTGGGCCAAGGAAACCAAACCCGAGCGCATGGCCGCCCGCGAACAGGCGGTGTTGGACGGCATGAACCAAGCGCTCGCCGCGATCGATGCCCCTAAACTCGCGAACCTGGGCGCCCTTTATGGCGACGCGGACATCCGCGAGCTTTATACCTATCCGGAACTGGACGACTATGGTCCGCGCGACGACGTGAAATATCTCGGCAACTTCCAGCCCGGCATGGGTGCCGCGCCCCAGTGGCCGGACACGCCCGGCAAGCGCATCTTCGCCTACCTGGATCCGGACAAGTCCATCCCGATGGTGCTTAAGGTACTGGCTGGCACCGGCCAGCCGGTGCTGGCTTACCTGCCTCATCCGCCGGAAGATTTGGTGAAGCTATACGCGTCCGGAAACCTCAAGCTCACCGATCAGCCCCTGGATGTGGTCAAGGCGGCTGCCCTCTGTGATGTAGGGGTGAGCCACGGCGGCCACAACATCGTCGGCACCTTCCTGGCGGCAGGTAAACCGCAACTCGCGCTGCCCAGGGTGTTCCCGGAGCGCATCACCGCCGAGAAGGTCGTGGGGCAACATGCGGGCTTGTTGTCCGCATGGGACGATGCCGACATCTCGCAGAAGCTGGCACAGCTCTTGCAGGACGGCAGCTTCGGCGAGAATGCCAATGCCATCGCCGCACGAATAGCTCACCTCAGCATGCAACAGGCTCTCAAGGAGGCGGTGGCTTCAGTGGACGAACTGGCCAAGGCCGGACCCCGCAAATAACGGGATGATGTACAGCGGCGCTCAGCTTCCGCCGCACTTGCCGTTCTTGCGCCGCTTCTTCTTGTCCTTGCATTTGTCGTCATCACCCTTGGCGGGTTGCCGGTCCTGAGGCGCGGCCTTGGCTGGTTTGGCCTGCTGCTGGCGCTCCTCGCGACGCTGCTGACGTCTCTCCTTCATCTGTTGGTGAGAGTTCCCACCGCCGCCCGTCGCACCGGGTTCGCCCGCGGCGTCGGTCGGCTTGCCTTGCCGTTGTCCGCGTCTCTCGCCGCGCCTTTGGCCGTCTCCCGCCGCGTCTTTCCCCCTACCCTCGACGGCCGCCGGTGTCGCGCCGCCCTTGCGTCGCTGTTGAATTTTCTCGCGCCTCTGCTCACGCCGTTCCGCCGGCGTCAGGGCCCCTCTTGCCTTCCTCCCAGCGGCCGCCTTACCTGCACCGGCGGTCCCCGCCTTCTGCACCGCCTGTCGGCGCTGCAGGATCATCTGCCGGCGCTTCTGGCGCCTGATCTGGATGTTATCGCGGTTCTTCTGCGCGCGGACTTTCAGCTTCTCCGGCAGGCCCATGTGGCGCAATGCCCTGGGCGGCGCGGCCAGCGCCTGCACCCGATCCTTGCGACTCTGGACGAAACTGGAGTGGCCCGCGGACGTGACCGTCTCACCACTGTCGTTCTTCACGCCGATGCTACCCTCGGTCACCGAGGTGTAGAGACCATTGTCGGGTTTGCCACCGGTATCCGCCTCGTCCGCGCAGTCATCGCCGCAGTAGCGCACGTCGAAGGCGGTGCCGCGTACGCCGATGGTAGCCACCGGCGTCTCGACAGCGTAGTTCCGCGGATTGGTCTTGCCGATGATCCCGTCAACGGCACGCAGACCGCCCTTGATGAGCTTGAAGAACGCATTCTCCGGCTGGGTCGAAGCGGGCTTGACGAGCGGCTGACCGCTGGCATCCATGGGCTCGTGGGCCTCCGCGTCGTAGTGATAGCTCTGGATCTGGAAGCTGGTATTGGGCCGGAGCAGGATGCGGCCCTCGTCCTCGAGATCCAGGTCAAGATAGCTATCCGCACCCAGCACGAACGAATCCCCGGGATAGACGTGGTCGCCGTCCTTGAGTCGGCGAATGCTGCCGTCCTGGGCGGTATCCGTGACACTGCCGTCAGCCAGTGCCACCGAGCCCGCCGCTTCGGGGCCTGTGGCGGTGACCGCTTCCGGCGCGACAACGGTGCTCACGGTGGCGGCTTCTGAAGTGGACGCCACGACACTACCGGCTGCAGGTGCCGTCGAGGCGGCGGCCACCGTTGCGGCGATCGGCGCTGCGCTGGACGCGGCGGCCGGCGCGGTGCCTTGTGGCGCCGTCTTACCGCAGGCGGCAAGCAGCAACGACGAGTACAACAAGATCGAGATCGAATTCCGCATGTACGCTCTCCGCGCAGAAAAGGCCTGACCCAAGCTACTACTGCAGGCGCCCATACCCTTCCAACAACGCGCTCCAGGCTTTCACGTTGAACGCGTCCTCATCGCTCAGCTTCTCCAGCGAGCGTTTGAGACGTGCCAGGTTCGCGCCCCGCCAGGCACCCTCCCGGCGTCGGGTACCGCGATCGAAGTCGATGAGATAGACCTGGCCCGCCCGGTCCAGAAGGATGTTATTGGCGTTGAGATCGGCGTGGCAGACACCCGCCTCGTGGAAGCGGCGCAGGCAGCGGCCGACCGCGTTCCAGGGGATGTCCCCGCCTGCAGCCAGCCGCTCGGCCAGGTTGTGAGCAGCCGGGATGCGCCGCGTGATGAGATCACCCTTATATAGGAGGCCGCGGCGTTGCACGCGCGCCGCCACTGCCTGGGGAACCGGCAAGCCCTCCTTATATAAGGAATCCAGAAGGTGCCATTCCCACCAGGGCCGGGAGACGTCGAGGCCGATCCAGAGATAGCGGTCACGCACGAATCGCCCCGGCAGGCCGCCGCGCCGGTAGTGCCGCAGCACCCATTCATCCTTGCCGTGCTTGAGCATCCAGGCTGCACCGCGCCCGCCGATGACGCTTGGGGCCGCATCCGCAGTGGCTGGCGGCTCGAACAGACCCGGGTCCGCGTGGTCAAGCAGCGCGTCATCGTATAGGATGACGCCGTCTCCGGTTCGCTCCGTCTTCGCTGTCATCTGGCGGTCCCAAGCATGCTCAAGGCGCCCGCTCCCGATTCGTTGTGCGTGATCCGCCTGTCGGCGGTGGGTGACGTGTGCCACACGCTGCCGGTGATACGTAGCGTGCAGGCCGCCTGGCCCGAGACACGTATCACCTGGATCGTCGGCAAGCTCGAAGCGAGCCTGGTAGGGGACATCCCCGGCATCGAGTTTATCATCTTCGACAAATCCCAGAACCCATACCTGCAAACGCGCCGCGCCTTGAAGGGCCGACGCTTCGATCTGTTCCTGCACATGCAGATGTCCTTGCGCGCCAGCATGGCGAGCCTCGCCGTCAAAGCACCCATACGGCTCGGTTTCGACAAAGAGCGCGCTCACGACTTCCAGTGGCTGTTCACCAACCGGCAGATCGCACATCGCGACCGCCAGCACGTCATGGATAGCCTGTTCGGTTTCCCGGAAGCGCTCGGCATCGGGGAGCGCCTGCTGCGTTGGGACATCCCGGTCCCGCTCGCCGCGGAACAGTCAGCCACCCAGCGCATCGCGGGGAGACCCACACTCGTCATCAGCCCCTGCGCGAACCCGCGCTTCCGCAACTGGCGCAGCTGGCAACCAGAGTACTACGCGGCTGTGGCGGAACACGCCGCGGCGAAGCATGGCATGCAGGTGCTGGTGACTGGCGGCAAGAGCGAGATCGAGAAGGCCTACGGCGAACGCATTACCTCCCTCGCCAAGGCGCCCGTCATGAATCTGGTGGGCCGGACCTCCCTGAAGGAACTGCTGGCGCTGCTGAAACAGGCTACTGTGCTGGTCTCGCCGGATTCCGGGCCGATCCACATGGGTACCGCCGCCGGCATCCCGGTCATCGGTCTGTATGCCAGCACCAACCCCGACCGGGCCGGTCCCTATCTCAGCCAGTGCTGGCGGGTTAACCGCTATCCGGACGCGCTTTTGAAGTTCGACGGCCTCACGCCAGAGGCCGCGCCCTGGGGCACGCGGGTGCGGGATCCCAAAGCCATGGACTGCATCACGGTGGTGGACGTGACCGGGAAACTAGACGAACTAATGGCCGCGAAGGCGCGTGGCGAAAAGTTAGTCGCGGACAGGTAAGGTGAATATCGCTTCCAGTCCGCCAGCCGGGTGGTTCTGTAGGACTAACGTGCCGCCATGGAGTTCGGCGATATTGCGGGCGATACTCAACCCCAAGCCGGTACCGCCGCCGTCCTGGCTGCGGGCGGTCTCCAGCCGATAGTAGGGCTCGAACACCTTCTGCAGTTCTCCCGGCGGGATGCCGGGACCCGCATCCCTGACCCGGATCACCACTTCCCGCCCCAAGTCTTCGACGGTGACGATGGCGCGCTTGCCGTAACGGATGGCATTGGTCACCAAGTTGTCGAGGAGACGGCGCAGGGCACGCGGCCGCAGCATGATCGGTCGGTCCACGCGGCCGTGCAGCTGCACGTCATACCCCGTGTCCACCGAATCGGTCTCCAGGCTCTCCAGCAGCGCCATCAGGTCCACGCTCTGCAGGGGCTCACGGTCCTCGAAACCACGCAGGAACGAAAGCGTGGCATTTGTCATGTTCTCCATCTCCTGCAGATCGCGCACCAGCTTCGCCTTCAGCTCCTCATCGGTCAGGAGTTCAGCGCGCAGGCGCAGGCGGGTGATGGGGGTGCGCAGGTCATGGGAGACGGCGGTCAGGATGCGGGTGCGCTCATAGATGTAGTCGCGCAGGCGCGCTTGCATGGTGTTGAATGCCGCCGCCGCCGCGCGCACCTCGAGCGGCCCTTCCTCTGGCAACGGCGGGCGGTGGATGTCGCGGCCCAGTTCATCGGCAGCGCGTGCCAGGGTCGAGAGCGGACGCGTCAGCCAGCGCACCGCCAGGAACGACAGCAATAACACCGATAACAACAGCACCCCGAGACTCAGCACCAGCCGCGCCGGGCTGTCCACCACGCTCCAGGGCCGGGGATGGTCGAAGTTCACCCAGCTCCCATCCTTGAGCTGCACCTCGGTGACCACATGCTCGCTGCGCTCGATGCTCGGCGGGTGCACTTCCGCCGGCACGCCCGCCATGGACTGGGCCGGCGTCAACTCCGCCACCACCACCCGCAACTGCCGTTCGTTGCCCAGCAGCTCCTGGAGCGCCGCCTGGAAATCGGCGGCTTGCGGATCAGGCTTGCCGTTCACGGCCGGCTGCGGGCTTAAGCTCACCAGGAGCCGCGGCGTGGTGATGATGCCGGCGATGCGCTGGCGTTCGCGCACGTCCAGGGAATCCATGAGCCGTACCGCCTGGGTCACGCGCTGCGCCCACTGGGCGTCGCTGAAGCGGAACAGTGCCTCGTCACGCTCGGAGAGGCTGATGGCGGCGCTGATGGCCTGCGCGACGATGAGGCCCGAGAGCAGCACCAGCGCAAGACGCCCGAACAGCGAGCGCGGCCAGAGGCGCATCACGCTTCCACCTCGACGGGCACCGCGAACACGTAACCCTCGCCGCGCACGGTGCGGATGAAGGCCGGCACCCGGCCGTCGTCACCGAGCCGCTGGCGGAGGCGGCTCACCTGCACGTCGATGCTGCGATCGAAGGGCATGTGGCTGCCGCGGCCGCGTATCATCTCGGTGAGTTGATCGCGGCTCAACACCTCGCCGGCGTGGTGCAGGAATACGTTCAGCAGGCGGTACTCGGCGCCCGACAGCGGTGTGACCACGGAATTCGGCGAGACCAACTGCCGGGTCAGGGTATCGAGCTTCCAGCCGGAGAACCGGAAACGGCGCGCCTGGTCCGGCGCCACCTCATCAGGCAGCGTGCGGGCACGGCGCAACACGCTGTGCACCCGCGCCAGCAATTCGCGTGGGTTGAAGGGTTTGGCCAAGTAGTCGTCCGCACCCGCCTCCAGGCCCGTGATGCGGTCTGCCTCCTCGCCGCGCGCCGTGAGCATGATGATCGGCAGGATCGAACGGGCACGCAGGCGTTTGCACAGACTCATGCCGTCCTCGCCTGGCAACATGAGGTCCAGCACCGCCAGGTCGAAGCGGGTGTCCTCGAGCGCCTCGTCCATGCTGCGGCCGTCCGGTACCGCGGTCACGGCGAACCCTTCCCGGGTCAGGTATTCCGAGAGCAGCGCGCGGATCTCCGCGTCGTCATCTACCAGCAGGATGTGGTCGCGTTTGCTCATGTCACGGAGATCAGGATGTCTGGCGGTGATTCTATCCGCCGTGCGTGCCTCGCCGCAGACGCACAATGGCGTGATTTGTATCAAAGTGTATCAGCCACGACCCAATTACGGCGTGATGCGAGAATATGCCGCGGCCCATTTTGCGTGCGAGCCGCGCCGCCGTGAACCAAGACTGCGCTTCGGCGTCAAACCGGGCACGCTCTCCGATGAACATCCATGCCCAAGCTCTCGACACAGCGCCCCGTGATCGCCGCCCTGGCCTGCCTGTTGGCCGTTACATCGTCCGCGGGCGCCGTCGATGCGCCGCGTTTCGATCAGCCCCTGAGCCTGGTCCAGCTCACGGACCTGACTCTGTCCAACAATCCAGCGACCCGCATCGCCTGGGCCCAGATCCGCAACAGTGAGGCGGGCGTGGAACTGGCGCGTGCCGGCTATTGGCCGCAGCTGGCGCTCGCCTACGACTACCGGCGCCTGAAAAGCCCGAGCGGTCAGACTGCCACCACCGCGTCGCAGACCCTCTATGGACCCAGCGTCGATCTGAGTTGGTTACTCTTCGACTTCGGTACCCGCTCCAACGGCGTGGACGCCGCCAAGTACTCCCTGGCGGCGGCGCAATTGGATGGCGACCAGACCTTGCAGGACCTGATCCTGCAGGTCGAGCAGGATTACTATCAGGTGCTGGGCCTGCAGGCCCTGCAGGATGCGGACCTGCAGAGCGTGCAGGACTCGAACGCGCTGCTGGATGCCGCCAACCAGCGCAAGAGCTCTGGTCTCGCCACCATCGGCGACGTCTACCAGGCGCAGGCGGCGCTGGCCAGCGCCAAACTCGCGCTGCAGACCGCGCAAGGCCAGCTCGCCGCCGCCCGCGGCCAACTCGCCATCACGGTGGGATACACCCCGGACAGCCCGATCCCGCTGGCGCCCTGGGACGACCAGGTGACGGCGACCCTCCCCCAGGACGACGTCCACGACCTCCTGGCCAAGGCCGCACAGGCGCGTCCGGAACTGCTCGCATCCAAGGCACAGCAGCAGGCGGCCATCGCTTCCCTCGAGGCGACCCGCGCCCAGGGCTGGCCAAGCCTTGCGCTCAACGCCAGTGCCGGCCGCACCACCACCGACAACGGCGGCCGCAAGACCACCGTGAACAGCTATGACGCTGACCTCACCTTGAGCTTCCCGCTGTTCACCGGCTTCGCCAACCAGGCACAGACGCGCCGGGCCCAGGCGGCGGTCGACGTGGCCCAGGCGACAAACGAACAACTTGTCCAGACTGTGCAGTTGGAAGTGTGGCAGGCCTACCAGAACATGCGCACCGCCGCTCTCAGCCTCGACACCTCCGACGTGGGCTTGAAGAGCGCGCAGCAGGCCGATGCTGTCACCCAGGCTCGCTACAAGAACGGGCTGGACAGCATCCTCGATGTGCTGAGTGCGCAGGCCGCCCTCGCCACCGCGCGTGTGCAGCAAGTGCAGGCCCGCCTGAACTGGTTCGCGGCCTTGGCCGCCATGGGCCACGCCCTGGGCGGTCTCGAGGCCCCCGATCACAAGCTGGAGCGACCTTGAGCAACGGACCTGACAAGAAGCGAGCGTTCTGGATCATCGGTGGATTCGTCGCGGTCCTGGTGGTGTTGTTGGCGTTGCGCGTGTGGAGCAACGTCCGCAACAGCCACCGCCGTGAAGCGGTGGACAACCTCGTCGTCAGCATGGGGACGGCGAAGGTACAGCCCATGCCCGTGACGCTCACGGCCGTGGGTCAGGTGGTGCCGGAGCACATGGTGCAGATACGCCCGCAAGTGGCCGGCATGCTGAAGGAGGTCTACTTCACGGAAGGCCAGACCGTGGCGGCGGGCCAAAGACTGTTCCTCATCGATCCAGGCCCGTTCGAGGCCGCGCTGGCTTCCGCCAAGGCCGCCTGGGAGAACGATGAGGCCAATGCCGACCGCTTGGCTCCGCTCGCCAAGCAGGATTTCGTCACGCCCCAGGAATATGAGAACGCCCGGGCCATCGCCGATCAGGCGCAAGCCGCCTACAAGCAGGCCGAGATCAACCTCTCCTACACGGACATCCGCGCGCCGATAGCTGGGCGAACAGGCAGTCTGGGAGTGAAAGCCGGCAACATCGTAGCGCCCAGCGATGCCAATCCGCTGCTGGTGCTGAACCAGATCCAGCCCATCCAGGTGCAGTTCCAGCTGGCCCAGCAGTTCCTCCCGGAGGTACGGGACTACGACGCCAGGCACGCCCTCAAGGTGCAGATCACCCAGGAAGACGGCACCGGCGACCTGGACCAGGGCAAGCTGGTGTTCATAGACAACGCGGTTAACACCAGCACCGGCACCGTGATGTTCAAGGCCAGCCTGCCCAATAGGCGGGAGCAACTCTGGCCGGGCCAGTACGTGGGCGTGACCCTGCAATTGGCGCTGCAGCAGGACGCAGTGGTGATACCCCAGAGTGCAGTCCTCACCGGCCAGCAAGGCAATTACGTCTACGTGGTGAAGGACGGCATCGCAGACCAGCAGGCCATCAAGGTGGATCGTCTGGTGGGCGACGTGGCCGTGGTGTCCTCCGGGCTCAAGGGCGGCGAGCGACTGGTGACGGCGGTACCGCGCAACCTGCGCCCCGGCATCCATGTCACCGCCGCGCCGCCCAACAGCGAGCCCAAGCCGGAGATCAACGTCCCAGGCGACGCGCCATGAACCTCTCGGCGCCGTTCATCCACCGCCCGGTCATGACCACCGTGGTCATGGCCGGCCTGCTGGTGTTCGGGCTGTTCGCCTATTTCACCCTGCCGGTGAGCGAACTGCCGAGCGTCGACTTCCCCACCATCAACGTCAGTGCCAGCCTGCCCGGTGCCAACCCGGAGACCATGGCCTCCTCGGTGGCCACGCCGCTCGAGAAGCAGTTCAGCACCATCGCCGGCGTGACCTCGATGAATTCCAGCAACACCACCGGCAACACCAACATCACCCTGCAATTCGACCTGTCCCGGGACATCGACGCCGCCGCGCAGGACGTGCAGACCGCCATCTCCCAGAGCATCCGCCAGTTGCCGGTGAACATACCCTCCCCGCCCACCCTGCGCAAGGTGAACCCGGCGGACTACGGCATCATCTACCTCGCCATCACCGGCGACAGCGTACCGCTCACCCAGCTTGACGAGTTCGCCGAGACTCGCGTGGCGGAACAGCTGTCCCAGATCAACGGCGTGGCCCAGGTGCTGGTATTCGGGTCGTATCAGTACGCGGCCCGCATCAACGTGAATCCCTATGCGTTGTCCGCGCGGGGCCTGGCCCTGGACCAGCTCATCACCGCCATCCGGGCCAACAACACCAACCTGCCGTCCGGCACCCTCTACGGCAGCAACCATACCTACACGGTGCAGAGCGACGGCCAGCTCAAGGACGCCGCCGCCTACAACCAGATGATCGTGGCGTATCAGGATGGGGCGCCGGTGCACCTGTCGGACGTCGCGACCGCGGTGGACGGCGTGCAGGAGAACAAGCAGCTCACCACCTTCTCCGACGCGGCCGACGACAACGGCCGCATGCGCCCCGCGGTGGTGCTGGCGGTGAAGCGCCAGCCGGGAGCCAACACCGTGGCGGTCTCGGACGCCGTGCAGGCGATGCTGCCTTCCCTTATCCGGGCCGCCCCCGGCGATGCCGTGATCCATGTGCTCTACAACCGCGCCGGCTTCATCAAGGGCTCCATCGGCGACGTGCGTACCACCCTGATGCTGGCCATCGTGCTGGTGGTGGGCGTGATCTTCCTGTTCCTGCGCAACCTGCGGGCCACGCTCATCAGCGCGCTGGCCCTGCCCACCTCGGTGATCGGCACCTTCGCCATCATGAAGCTGGCCGGCTTCAGCCTGGACAACCTGTCGCTGATGGCGTTGACCCTGGCTGTCGGATTCGTGGTGGACGACGCCATCGTGGTGCTGGAGAACATCGTGCGCTTCCGCGAGCACGGCGAACCCAGCATGCGCGCGGCACTCCTCGGCAGCCAGGAGATCGGCTTCACGGTCGTGTCCATGACCTTGTCGCTGGTGGCGGTCTTCATACCCATCCTGTTCATGGGCGGCATCGTGGGACGCCTGTTCAGCGAGTTCGCCATGACGGTGGGCATCGCCATCCTGATCTCAGGCTGCGTCTCCCTGACCCTCACGCCCATGCTGTGCTCGCGCTTCCTCAAGGAGAGCGAGCGCCACGGCCAGGTCTACAACCTGCTGGAGAACGGTTTCGAGCGGACACGCGATGCGTACCGTACAGGACTCACCTGGGCGGTGGACCATTGGCGCACCATGCTGGGTGTGGGCGGACTCATCCTGGTGCTCACGTTCGTGCTGTTCGCACTGGTGCCGAAGGGTTTCATCCCCAGCGAGGACACGGGTCAGGTGCTGGCCAACACCCAGGCTCCGGAAGGCATCACCTTCGACCAGTTGAACGGCATGGAGCAGCGGGTGGCCAAGATCGTGCAGCAGAACCCCGGGGTGCAGGCGCTCATGTCCAGCGCCGGCCAGGGCTTCGGCGGCAGCTCCGGCAGCAACGTAGGCCGCCTGTTCATCGGCCTGAAGCCCATGCACGACCGCAAGAAAGCCGACGACATCCTGGAGGAACTGCGCAAGGCCGTGGAGCCGGTGCACGACATGCAGGTCTACTTCCAGAATCCGCCGGCCATCAACGTGGGTTCCATAGGCAGCAACGCCCAATACCAGTTCGTGCTGCAGGGGCCAGATACCCAGACCCTGTACGCCGCGGCCCCCAAGTTCGAGCGCGAGTTGAACAAGGTCCCCGGCGTGCAGGATGTAAGCTCCGACCTGCAGCTGGACAATCCCGAGATCAACG
>Ga0207664_10001322_pt1 | contig 16316 bp, 11 predicted proteins | sample LARL83metaG_FD_184349 | JGI IMG/M metagenome (GOLD analysis project Ga0207664, IMG submission 184349) | Corn, switchgrass and miscanthus rhizosphere microbial communities from Kellogg Biological Station, Michigan, USA - LAR L8-3 metaG... | ecosystem: Host-associated > Plants > Roots >... | reverse complement strand
ACCTGGCCGCCGCCGAAGTTCGGCGCGTACAGGCCCTTCTTCACCGAGCGGATGATCTCGGCCGGATCGTGCGAACCGGCCCGCATGTAGGTGTTGGTCATGCGCGGCATCGGCAGCGCAGTGAACGATTCGCGGCGGCCGTTGCCGGTGGGCGCCATGCCCATCAGGCGCGCGTTGAGCTTGTCCTGCATATAGCCTTTCAGAATGCCATCCTCGATCAGGGTGGTGCATTCGGTCGGGGTGCCTTCGTCGTCGATGCTGAGCGAGCCGCGGCGGCCGGCCAGGGTGCCGTCGTCGACGATGGTGACGCCCTTCGCCGCCACGCGCTGGCCGATGCGGCCGGAGAATGCGGAGCTGCCCTTGCGGTTGAAGTCGCCTTCCAGGCCGTGGCCGATCGCTTCGTGCAGCAGCACGCCGGGCCAGCCTGGGCCGAGCACCACGGTCATCTGGCCGGCCGGCGCGTCGACCGAATCCAGGTTCACCAGCGCCTGGCGCACCGCCTCGTCGGCGAACGCCAGCGCGCGGCCGTTCTCGATCAGTTCGCGGTAGCCGTAGCGGCCGCCGCCGCCGGAATAACCCTGTTCGCGCCGGCCGTTCTGCTCGGCGATCACCTGGATGTTGATGCGCACCAGCGGGCGCACGTCGGCGGCCAGGGTGCCGTCGGAGGCGGCGATCAGGATGGTGTCCATGGTCGCGGCGAGGCTGACGATGACCTGCTTGATGCGTGGGTCGCGCGCACGCGCGTACGCGTCGACCTCGCGCAGCAGCGCGATCTTGTCCGGGTTCGGCAGGCTCTCGACCGGGTCGATCGCCGGGTACAGCTGGCGCGCACCGTTCAGCGCCAGCGGCTTGCCGGCGCCGTTGCCGTCGTGCGCGATCGCGCGCGCCGCCTTCGACGCTTCCAGCAGCTGCGGCAGCACGATCTCGTCGGAATAGGCGAAGCCGGTCTTCTCGCCGCTGATCGCGCGCACGCCCACGCCTTGCTCGATCGAGTGGCTGCCGTCCTTGACGATGCCCTCCTCCAGCGTCCACGACTCGCTGCGCGAATGCTGGAAGTACAGGTCGGCAGCGTCGATCGACGGGCCCATCAGCTGGGTGAAGACACGGTCGAGGTCGCCGGTGGCGATGCCGCCGGGGGACAACAGCTTGCTTTCGGCGAGGGCGATCAGTGAATCCATGGAGTCGGTTCGTTGGCGGTCGGTGCGGAACTATCCCACATGGGGCTGGCGCCGGCGCCTTTAAAGCCTTCGCGCCGGTCCGCTACCATGCCGGAGGCGCCGGCCGGCGCCCAACGTGAAGGATCACCTGTGAGCGAACATTCGAAGCGCGAAGCCGCCCGCGACGTCATCGAGCGGGCCGTGCAACCGGTGCGGGAAACCCGCGAGCTGCTGCATCGCGACGGCGAGCTGAAGCCGGGCCTGGGCAGGATCAGCGGCGTGATCGCGCTGTCGCTGGGCTTCCTGTGCCTGCTGGCGGTGCTCGCGTTCCACTTCCCGCAATACCTGACCACGCCGGACCTGCGCCACAAGTATTCGGTCGACGTGCTGCGCCAGCTGCTGCTGGTCGCGCTGCTGGTGGCGGGTGGCATGTCGCTGGGCAACCTGATCCTGAACCGCCAGCGCAACCTCAACCTCGTGGCGTTCGTGCTGGTGATCGCGGCCACCGCGCTGGGCGGCTCGCGCGTGCCGGTGGGCGAGTTTCCCGACCACACGCCATACCTCGGGCTGGACTGGTTCATCCTGGACCTGCTCGGTTCCACGCTGATCTTCGTGGTGATCGAGAAGCTGTTTCCGCTGTACCGGGGCCAGGCGATCTTCCGCAAGGAATGGCAGACCGACCTGAAGCATTTCGCGGTGAACCATTTCATCGTGGGGCTGGCGCTGCTCACGGTGAACTTCCTGCTGCACCACCTGTTCGGCTGGCTGGTCAGCAGCAACTTCCAGCAGACCGTACGCGACATTCCGTTCCTGCCGCAGCTGCTGCTGTGCGTGCTGGTGGCCGACCTGGCGCAATACTGGACGCATCGCGCGTACCACGAGGTGCCGTTCCTGTGGCGCTTCCACGCGGTGCATCACAGCGTGAAGACGATGGACTGGCTGGCCGGCTCGCGCCAGCACATGCTGGAGCTGATCGCCACCCGCGTCTGCGTGCTGGCGCCGCTGTACATCCTCGGTTTCAGCGAGGCGGTGATGAACGGCTACATCCTGATCGTGGGCTTCCAGGCAGTGTTCAACCACGCCAACGTGCACCTGCCGTGGGGACCGCTGAAGTACCTGATCGTGACGCCGGACTTCCACCATTGGCACCATGCCTCCGACGACGAGGCGATCGACCGCAACTACGCCGCGCACTATGCGTTCATCGACTACCTGTTCGGCACCGCGGTGAAGTCGACGAAGAAATTTCCGGAGCGCTACGGCGTGGTCGGCGACTACATGCCCGACGGTTTCGTCCGGCAGCAGCTGTTTCCGTTCCGCGGCAGCAAGGCACCCGCCGAATCGCCGGAATGACCGCGCCGGTCAGCGCTGGACCGAGCCGGCCCTGGCCGGCGACGCGGCGCTGCCCGAGGCGGCCGGCAGACCGGGCACCTGCAGCGGCACGCTGCCGGCGGCAGGGACGTTGCCGACGGGATTGAGCAACGGCGCACTCGGCGGCGTGGCGCCGCGCTTCTCCACCAAGGTCATCACCGGGTTGTCCCAGCTGCCGGTGACCCGGTAGCGGGCACTGGCGGCCTGGTTCAGGCCCTTGCCGAGCAGGCCCTGCACGGCGAAGCCGGCCGCTGCGCCGATCGGGCCGCCGACCACCGCGCCGACCAGCGGCAGGCTGTTGCCGACATGCGGCACCACCAGCATCTGCTGGTCGTAGTCCTTCGCGCGCAGGCCGGTGCGGCCGGTGACGCTGATGTTTGCCGCCGAGCCGGCGATCACCAGGTTGTCGGTGGTGGCGTTGCCATTGGCCAGCTTGAAGTCGCCGGTGATCGAGTCGAACGCCAGCCCCTTGCCGAACACGTCGCCGAAATCCAGGGTGAGGCGGCGCGGCAGTTCGGTCAGCGAGACCAGGCCGAGCAACCGCCCCACGCCGGGCGACGCCGCCTCGGGGATGCGGCCGTCGTTGACCTGGATGCTGAGCGTGCCGTCCATGGTGGCCAGCGACAGTCCGCTGGGCGCACCGGGCCAGCTGGCGTCGAGCTGGTCGCGCGTCTTGCCGCCGTTGACCAGCCCGTCGAAACCGAGCGCGCCCAGCATCGCGCCGAGATCCTCGGCCGCGAAGTTGATCCGCATGTGGGTACGGCTGCTGCTGGCGTTGCCGTTCCAGTCGCCGCTGGCGTTGATCTGCACGCGGCTGGACAGCGCACGCAGTTGCTCGATGTGCAGGCCGTCCGCCGTCGGCCAGGTTTCCAGGCGCGCTTCGCCGAGCTTCGCGTCGCCCATGCGCAGATCACCCACCCACACGTGGAACGGCGGCAGCGCCGCCGGGTTGATCCCGGTGTTGGCCGGATCGCGCGCCGGCACCGCCGGTGTCGCGGCGGCCGGCACCGCGGCGCCGGCAGCGGCTTTCGCCGGGTGGCTGGCGGCTTCGGCGGTGGGATCCTTCGGCCAGTACAGCCGCTTCAGCCGCGCAGTGACGCCGCGCTTGTCCAGTTCCTTCGTCGGCATGCTGTAGTTGCCGAGCATCGCCGGGCCATCCACGTCCACGCTGAGCACGTCCGGCTGCAGCGTGGCATGCAGCTTCAGCGCGCCCAACTCGCGGCCGAACCATTCGGCCTGGTCGGTGCTGACGTCGAGGCTCTCCAGCCCCGGGCCGCCGCTGCCGCTGCCGGCCACCGCGCGCTGTACCCAGCCGGTGACGTCGAGCCGGCTGGCGTGGCCGCGGATGCGCAGGTCGCGATCCGGCAAGGTTTCGGGCATCTGGCCGCCGAACGCCAGGGTGCCCGCCAGCGGCCGCTGCCCGCCGTCGGCCAGGCGCAGGTAGCCGCGCATCGCATCGCCCAGGCTGATCCGCAGCGCGCTGCCGCTGACCGGCAGGCTCATGGTCAGGTGCAGTGGCAGGCTGGTGCTGGCCGGCTTGTGCAGCGGCGCCGGCAGGTCCAGCGCGATCCCGTCCAGCGACGAATCCACGCTGAGGGTCTGCGCCAGCGCATCGCTGCCCGGCACATGCGTGATGGCAAAGCCGATGTCGAACGCGCTGCGTCCGTCGGCCAACTGGCCGATCCATCCCAGCGACGGATAGTCCTGCACCAGCTCGGCCATGCGGTAGTTGCCGCGCAGCTGCGCCGACAGCACGGTGGCCGGGTCGCGGTTGGCCGCCGCGATCGCCAGTTGCAGGGTCGACGGCTGGCCGCGGAAGCCGGCGTCCAGCGGGCCGGCCTGCATGCCGTGCGCATCGAATTTCAGCGGGCCGTTGAGCTTGTCCAACTGGAGGTTCCATTCCGGCGCGCTGAGGTCGGCGTCCTTCAGCTGGGCCCGGCCGTCCAGCTGCGGCTCCCCGCCCGCCTTCAGCGGCAACGCCAGGTGGAAGTCGAACGTGCCGCTGCCACCCAGCTTCAGCTTGGCCAGGGTGTCGGCCTCGCGGCTGCCGATCGGGCTCTTGCGCACGAATTCCATCAGGCTGGCGCCGCTGCCGCTGCCCTGCACGTTGAGGTCGAGCAGCGCGTCGTGGAAGTCCGGGATCACGGCGACCGCCCGCTCCGCCTTCACCCCGAGCGAGTGCCCGTCGCTGGCTTCGACCAGCATGCCGTTGTTGATGAAGTTGGCCACCGCGCTGACACCTTCGGCGCGCGGCCAGCCCTTGCCATAGTCGAGGGTGAGGTCGCTGATCACCGCGCGCGCCTCGAAGCGCCCTTCGTTGTGCCGGAACGGCCAGTCGCGCAGGTCGCCGCGCACCAGCACCTGCGCTTCGTCGAGGCGGCCCGCCTGCAGGCCGCGATCGAGCCAGGCGATGGTACCGGGCGACATCGACCCCAGCGGCCAGAACAGCTTGGCGGCAGCCACCTCGGCATGATCCAGCTTCGCGTACATGTCCATGAACGGGGCGCCGCCCTGCGCCGGCAGGACCAGCTCGCCGCGGGCCTGGCCGGCATAGCCGGCGCCGGCGAAATCCAGCGCGTCGACACCGATGTGCCAGTCGCCGTCCTGCGGCCAGAACGCCAGCGTGCCGGCCAGCGTCGACATCACGAACGGCTCGCGGAACGCATGCGGAAAACTCAGCGTGGTGGCCTGCGCCGGCAGTTCCAGCGACAGCGCCTCGGCATCGCCGCGCAACTCGCCGTGCAGGCCGCTCACGCCCGGCAGCTTGCCCACCGGGTCGATGCCCAGGCCATTGAACGCCAGGTCGACCGAATGCAGTCCCTGGGCTTGATTCCAGTGCAACGCGAGCCGGTCCAGTTCGCCGCGCGGATGGCCGCTGCCCAGCCACTGGGCCAGCGCCGGCTTCAGCGCCGGCTTCAAGGCGAGCCACGGCAGCAGCGGCGCCAGTTGCAGCTTGCGCGCGGCGACGTCCACGCTGGCGTTGTCGGTGCCGGGCTGGTGCAGGCCCAGCACCAGCGCGCTGCCGTCGTCGCCGGCCCAGCGCACGTCGTAGCCATCACCCTCGCCGACATGGCGCACGCCGGCCAACCCGTGCAGCGACGCCACGCTGGCCCTGCCGCCGGCGGGCGCGATCACCGCCAGCGTATCCAGGTCGAAACGGATCAGGCTGCGGCTCAGCCGGCCCTTGCGCCAGTCGAGCCATGCGCTCAGCTGGCCGCGGCCGTGGTCGACCGTATAGCCGCCCATATCGATGCCGTCCAGCAACGGCTTCAGCTCGGTGCCATCGACGCTGGCCCATACCTGGCCCGTGCTGCCGTCGTCGCGGAAGCGGCCGGCGGTGCGCACCGCCGCGCTCACGCCGTCGCGCCGCAGCACGCCGCCGAAGCGGATATGGTTGCCCTGGTGGCTCAGCCGCAGCTGTTTCGAGAGCAGCGTGTAGTGCTTGTCCAGGGTGGCGTCGGTGACCACCACGCGCAGGTCCTCCAACCACAGGTCCGCCGACAACCGGCCCAGCGACAGCGGCTGCCGACCGCTGCCGCCGGCCACGCCGATGCCGTTGACGTGCCAGCCGTGGGCGTCGTGCAGCAGGTCCAGTTGCAGGTTGCGCACGTGCAGGTTGAGCAGGTGCCGCGACGGCAGCAGCCAGCCGCCGAAGTCGAGCTTCAGTTCCGATTCGGGCAGCTGCAGCACGGCGCCGCCCTCGCCGGCCGCCCCGATGGTCACCCCGTGCATCAGGAACTCCGGGCCGGAACCGGTCCAGCGCCCCTCCATCGAGGCAAAGCTGACCGGACGCTGCAGCCGCGCGCTGAGTTGTGCGGCCACCCAGTCCGGGTGCCGCGCCAGCAGCGGCAGCAGCAACTGGGCCAGCGCCGCGACGACGGCAAGCAGGATCAGCGCGACCCCGGCGGTCCAGCCCGACGCGCGGGCGCAACGATGCAGCCGTCGCTGCCACAACGCGTTCACGCGCGGCGATCCCACGCGGAGTTGCTGCGGCCGGATTTACAGCAAGACGACATCAAACTGTTCCTGCGAATAATGCTCTTCGGCTTGGAAGCGTATGCTCTTGGAGATGAACTCTTCCAGTTCGGCCACCGCGCTGGATTCTTCTTCCAGGATCCGGTTCACCACGGCGGGGTTCGCCATCACCAGCAGCTTCTGCGCGTTGAACTGGCGCACCGCGCGGGTGATCTCGCGGAAGATCTCGTAGGTCACCGTTTCGGCGGTCTTCAGCACGCCGCGGCCGTTGCAGGTGGGGCACGGCTCGCACAGCTGGCGGGCCAGGCTTTCGGTGGTGCGCTTGCGGGTCATCTCCACCAGGCCCAGCGCCGACATCGGGTACACCGTGGTCTTGGCGTGGTCGCGTGCCAGCCCCTTGCCGAGCATGCGCAACACCTGGCGCTTGTGCTCCTCATCGCTCATGTCGATGAAGTCGATGATGATGATGCCGCCCAGGTTGCGCAGGCGCAGCTGGCGCGCCGCCGCCTGCGCCGCCTCGAGGTTGGTGCGGTAGACGGTTTCCTCCAGGTTGCGCGTGCCCAGGTAGGCGCCGGTGTTGACGTCGATCGTGGTCATCGCCTCGGTCTGGTCGACGATCAGGTAGCCGCCGGACTTCAGCGGCACCTCCTTCTTCAGCGCGCGCTGCATCTCGTCCTCGACGCCGTACAGGTCGAAGATTGGCCGCTCGCCGTCGTAATGCTCGATGCGGTCGTCCAGGTTCGGCATGAACTTGTGCACGAACTTGACCACCTTCTCGAACGTGGCGTGCGAATCCACCCGCACCTTCTCGATGTCCTCGTTGAGCATGTCGCGCAGGCTGCGCAGCGGCAGCGACAATTCCTCGTACACGCGCTCGCCGACCCTGGCCTTGGCTATGTTCTCCTGCACCACCCGCCACACCTTGCTCAGATAAGTCACGTCGAACGCCAGCGACTCGGCGCTCTGGCCCTCGGCATTGGTGCGCACGATGTAGCCCAGCGGGGTGTCGCCGATCAGCGGAGTCAGCACGTCGCGCAGCCGCTGGCGTTCGGTCTCGTCCTCGATCCGCGCGGAAATGCCCAGGGTCCGGGCATACGGCAGCAGCACCAGGTAGCGCGAGGGAATCGACAGGTGCGCCGACAGGCGCGCGCCCTTGGTGCTGATCGGGTCCTTCACCACCTGCACCACGATCTCCTGGCCTTCGTGCACCAGTTCGCTGATCGAGGGCACGTGGCCATTGCCGTTGCCGTTGCCGTTCGATTCGGCGCCTTCGGGCGGCAGCGGGCGCACGATGTCCGAGGCGTGCAGGAACGCCGCGCGCTCCAGCCCGATCTCCACGAACACCGCCTGCATGCCCGGCATCACCCGCTGCACGCGGCCCTTGTAGATATTCCCGACGTAGCCGCGCCGGGATGCCCGCTCGACGTGCACCTCCTGCAACATGCCGTTCTCGACCACCCCGACCCGCGTCTCGCGCGGGGTCACGTTGATCAGGATTTCTTCGCTCACCGCATACTCCCCCGGACAGATGATCTTTATAGCGGTGCGGCCACGGACTGTCGATGAACCACGGCATGGAATCCGCATTGCCGGGCCGGATAACGCAAAATGGACACTGGCGTGCGGCGTGCCGCCGCCCGACGAATCACCCTGGAGCTGAACGCATGACGACGCCCACGACGACGCCGACCCTGCTGGCCTGGAGCGGGGGCAAGGACTGCCTGCTGGCCTTGCAGCGGCTGCTGGCCGACCCGCAATGGCAGGTGGTCGGCCTGCTCACCACGGTCAACCGCAATTACCAGCGCGTGGCCATGCACGGCACACCGCGCGAGGTGCTGCAGGCGCAGGCCGCCGCGTTGGGCCTGCCGCTGCTGGAGGTGATGCTGGACTGGCCCGGCAGCAACGAGGCCTACGAGGCGGCCCATGCGCAGGCGCTGGTCGAGGCGCGCATGCGCTGGCCGGGGATCCGCCACTGCGCGTTCGGCGACCTGTTCCTGGAGGACGTGCGCGACTACCGCGTGCGCCAGCTCGGCCGCGAGAACTGGCGCGCGGTGTTCCCGCTGTGGGGCGAGGACACCGCCACGCTGGCGCGCCGCTTCGTCGGCGAAGGCCATCGCGCAGTGCTGTGCTGCGTGGATACCCAGCAGCTCGACGCGGACTTTTGCGGCCGCGACTACGACGCCGCCCTGCTCGACGCGCTGCCGGCCGGCGTCGACCCCTGCGGCGAGCGCGGCGAATTCCACACGCTGAGCTACGCCGGGCCGCTGTTCCGCCGACCGCTCAAGCTGCGCCGCGGCGAATCGGTGCTGCGCGACGGGCGCTTCCAGTTCACCGATTTCCTGCTGGACGAGCATGCCGCGGCGGACTGAGCGCCACATCCTGCCCGACCTGCTGCAGCCCGGGCTGGCGCTGGTGTTCTGCGGCACCGCCGCGGGCAGGCGCTCGGCGGCCGAGCGCGCCTACTACGCCCACCCCGGCAATTTGTTCTGGCGCGCGCTGTTCGAGGGCGGGCTGACCCCACGCCTGCTGATGCCGGCGGAATTCCCGCAACTGCCCCGCTACGGCATCGGCCTCACCGACCTGGCCAAGCGCCACAGCGGCAACGACGACGAGCTGCCGCGCGACGCGTTCGACGCGCCCGCGCTGATCGCCAAGATCGAGCGCCATGCCCCGCGTCTGCTCGCCTTCACCAGCAAGAACGCGGCTCGCGCCGCGCTCGGTCACGCGGTCGGCTACGGGCTGCAGGGCGAAACCATCGGCGGCACGCGGCTGTTCGTGTTGCCGTCACCGTCCGGCCAGGCGCGCGGCCACTGGGACCTGGCGCCGTGGTTGGCATTGAGCGAGCTGTACCGTGCCGTCCACGCCGCCCGGTAGGGCCCGCGGCCTCACTCGACCGGCGTGTGCCGGTATTTGCTGACACCCTCGGCGCGCACGATCGAGGCCTGGTTCGACCACGTGCGCCGGATGTAGGTGACCACCGCCGCGACTTCGCCGTCGCTCAGCTGCTGCGCGAACGGCGGCATCGAGTACGGCCGCTGGTTCGCCGCGGTGACCGGCGCGAAGCCGCCGAGCAGGACCATGCGGGTCGCGTTGATGCCGGTCGGTTCGGTCACCGAGGAATTGCCGTCCAGCGGCGGATAGACTCCGGCCACGCCCTCGCCGCGCTTGCCATGGCACTCGGCGCAGTGTTTCGCATAGACCTTCCCGCCCTGTTCGGCCAGCGTCCTGGCGTCGAATGGCGTAGTCGGCGGCGCTGGCTGCCCCCTCGGTGGCAGCGACTGCAGGTAGGTGGCGATCGCGCGCAGGTCGGCGTCGCTCATGTGCTGTGTGCTGTCCGACACCACCGTGGCCATCGGGCCGAACGCCGTGCCCTTGGCGGACTGGCCAGTCTTCAGCAGGTCGACGATGTCCTGCGCGCCCCAGCCCTCCAGGCCACCGTTCTTCCGGGTACTCAGGTCGGGCGCGTACCAGTTCTGCATCGGGATCTGGCCGCCGGTGAGGTGCACGTCCTGCGGCGTACCGCCGAGCGAGTCGCGCGCCGCATGGCATTCGTTGCAGTGGCCCAGGCCCTGCACCAGGTAGGCACCGCGGTTCCACTCGGCCGACTGCGCCGGATCAGGCTTGAACTCGCCTTCGCGGAAGTACAGCGTGCGCCAGGCCTTCAGGCTGTTGCGCACGCTATAGGGGAACGCCAGCGCCGGCGCGACGGCCGGCTGGTGCACCGGCGCCAGCGACTGCAGGTAGGCGAAGATCGCCAGCGCATCGTCGTGGTTCACCTTGGTATATGAGGTGTACGAGAACGCCGGATACAGCAGTTCGCCATGACGGCCCTTGCCGCTGTGCAGCGCCTGCCAGAAATCCTCGAAGCTCCAGTCGCCCAGGCCGGTCTCACGATCGGGCGTGATGTTGGGCACCGGGATATCGCCGAACGGGGTGGGCAGTGCACGCCCGCCGGCGTAGCGTGCACCGCCCTGCGCGGTGTGACAGCCGGCGCAGTCGCCGATGGTGGCCAGGTATTCGCCCTTCGCGATCAGCGCCGGATCGCGCAAGGCGGTCGCCGCGACCTTGCTCGCGGCCTGCGGCGTCGGCCGGCTGCCGCCGCCGAACAACACCCAACCCAGCGCCAGCACCACCAGCAGCGCGATCAGCAGCAACAGCCAACGCAGCCATTTCATGACGGGTCTCCTGTCGCGCCCAGTACGCCGCACGGCATGGGCGGCGTCACCGAGCCGGCCGGTTGCGCATGCGTGTCGGCCGGCAACTCGCGGCTGGCCAGCGCTGCCGCTACCGCGGTGATGTCCGACTCACTCAGTCGGTTCGCCACCATCGCCATGCAGTCGGGCGCTACCGTGGCTCGGGTATGCGTACGCCAGGAACCCAATTGCGCGCTGATGTAGTCATACGGCAGGCCGACCAGGCCCGGCGTGGACGGCTGCACTCCGGTCAGCTGGCTGCCGTGGCAGCTGGCGCAGGCCGGAATCTTGCGCGCCGGGTCGCCCTTGCTGACCAGTTGCTCGCCACGCTGCAGCGCCGCGGCAGACACCGGCGGCAACGGCGAACGGCTGTACGGCACCTGCTGCGCGGCGAAGTATTCGGCGATCTCCCGCATGTACGCGGGCGGCAACTGGCGCACGGTGTATTCCATCGGCGCGTACTTGCGCAGGCCGTTCTGGAAATCCTGCATCTGGCGCGCCAGATAGGCTGCCGGCTTGCCGGCGAGGCGCGGAAAATATCCGCTGCCGGGCGTGCCTTCGCCATGCACGCCGTGGCAGGCGGTGCAGGCGGCGATGCGCTGCTGCAAGGTGTCGGGGATCGCGGGGGCGGTCGTCGGAGTATCGGCAGCGTGGCTGGCGGTGCCGCACAACAGGGCGACCGCGAACAGGAAGGCGACACCGAACGGCTTGGCATGACGCAGGCTGGCGTTCGTATTCATCCGGCGATTGTACGCCCGCGACCGCAGCACCCATGCCGGACCGGCGCTAAGCTGGCGCGACGCGACAACATGCCGCATTCGCCGAAACCGGGGGTTACCGTGAACCGTTCAGCCGTCCATCTCGCCGCACTCGTCACTGCCTTGCTTGCCGGTCCTGCGCTGGCCGCCGAGACCACGCCGCCAAGTGTCGCCTACGCCTCCATCGGCCAGCTGCAGCAGCGCATGGACGCCGGCACGCTGGACAGCCGCCAGCTGACGCAGGAGTTGCTCGAACGCATCCAGCGGATCGATCGTTCCGGCCCGACCCTGCGCGCGGTGATCGAGACGAATCCCGACGCGCTGCAACTGGCCGGCACGCTCGACGACGCACGCGGTAGCGCCAAGGCGCGTAGCCCGCTGTACGGCATCCCGGTGCTGCTGAAGGACAACATCGACACCGGCGACCGCATGCTCACCACCGCCGGTTCGCTGGCGCTGGCCGATGCGCCGGCGCCGCGCGACGCCGGCCTGGTCGAACGGCTGCGCAAGGCCGGTGCGCTGGTTCTGGGCAAGACCAACCTCAGCGAATGGGCCAACTTCCGCTCCAACCACGCCAGCAGCGGCTGGAGCGGGCGCGGCGGGCAAACGAAGAATCCCTACGTGCTCGACCGCAACCCCTGCGGCTCCAGCGCCGGCTCCGCCGCCGCGGTGGCGGCAGGCTTGGCCACGGTGGCGATCGGCAGCGAGACCGACGGCTCGATCATCTGCCCCGCCGCGATGAACGGCATCGTCGGCATCAAGCCCACCCTGGGCCTGGTCAGCCGCGCCGGCATCGTGCCGATCAGCCACAGCCAGGACACCGCCGGCCCGATGGCGCGCAGCGTGGCCGACGCCGCCGCCTTGCTTAGCGTGATCGCCGGCAGCGACTCGCGCGACCCGGCCACCGCCGAAGCGGACAAGCACGCCACCGACTACACGAAGTTCCTCAACCCGAACGGACTGAAGGGCAAACGCATCGGCGTGGTACGCCAGCTCGCCGGCGCCGAACCGAACGCCGACCGCGTGCTCGAGCAGTCGATCGCGCTGATGAAGGCGCAGGGCGCGATCATCGTCGACCCGGTCACGCTGCCGCACCTGGCCGAACTCGGCAAGCCGGAGATCACCGTGCTGCTGTACGACTTCAAGCACGACATCAACGCCTACCTGGCCAGCCGCAGCGGCATCAAGGTGAAGACGCTGGCCGACCTGATCGCGTTCAACCAGGCGCATGCCGGCGAAGAGATGCCCTGGTTCGGCCAGGAGCTGTTCGAGCAGGCCGAAAAGAAGGGACCGCTCAGCGACAAGGCGTACACGGAGGCGCTGGCGCAGGCGAAGCGGCTGTCCGGTCCGCAGGGCATCGACGCTGCGTTGAAGGCACAGCACCTGGACGCCTTGCTGGCGCCGTCGTGGGGGCCGGCCTTCATGACCGACCCGGTGCTCGGCGACCACATCGTCAGCGGCGACCCCACCATGGGCGGCGCCTCGCAGCCGGCGGCCGTGGCCGGCTATCCCTCGATCACCGTGCCGGCCGGTTTCGCCCACGGCCTGCCGGTCGGCATCGTGCTGTTCGGCGCGAAGTGGAGCGAGCCGACGCTGATCTCGATCGCCTACGGTTTCGAGCAACACGCGAAGGCATGGCAGCCGCCGCAGTTTCTCGACACGGTCGGCGGCAGGCCCGTGGCAGCCACTCGCTGAGGCTCCAGCAAAAAGGCGGCCAATGGCCGCCTTTTCATTGCGCGTTCGCAGGATCCGGCGTGATCAAACCCGGCCGCTGGCCGACTTGCGCACGATCAGCATCGCCAGCTCCAGCGACTGTTCGTAGTTCAGGCGCGGATCGACCATCGACTTGTAGGCGCGGTCGAGGTCGCTCTCGGACAGGTCGCGGGCGCCACCCATGCATTCGGTGACATCCTCGCCGGTGAGTTCCAGGTGCACGCCGCCGAGCCGGGTGCCGGCCGCCGCATGGATGTCGAACGCCTGCTCCAGCTCGCCGCGGATGTTGTCGAAGCGACGGGTCTTGTGGCCGTTCGAGGTGCTTTCGGTGTTGCCGTGCATCGGATCGGCCACCCACAGCACACGCCGGCCCTCGCGCTTCACCGCCTCCAGCAGCGGCGGCAACGCGGTAGCGATCTTCGCATGGCCCATGCGGTGGATCAGGGTCAGCCGGCCCGGCTCGTCATCCGGGTTCAGCGCATCGATCAGCGGCAGCAGCTGCGCGGGCGTCACCGAGGGGCCCACTTTCACCGCGACCGGATTGCGGATGCCGCGGAAATACTCCACGTGGGCACCGTCCAGCGCCGCGGTGCGCATGCCGATCCACGGGAAGTGGGTGGACAGGTTGAACCAGCCGGGATGGCGCGGCACCTGGCGGGTCAGCGCCTGCTCGTAGTGCAGCAGCAGCGCCTCGTGCGAGGTGAAGAAATCCACCTTGGAGAACCCGGCGATCGGGCCGGCCAGGGTTTCCATGAAGCGCAGCGAGTCGCCGATGCCCGCGACCATCTGGCGGTACTCGGCGGCCAGCGGCGAGTGCTCGACCCAGGCCAGGTCCCAGTATTCCGGGTGATGCAGGTCGGCGAAGCCACCGTCGATGAGCGCGCGCACGAAGTTCATCGTCAGCGCGGAATGCGCATGCGCCTGGATCAGCCGTTGCGGATCGGGACGACGCGCCTCGGCGGTGAACGCCGGGCTGTTCACCACGTCGCCACGAAAACTCGGCAGGGTCACGCCATCGCGGGTCTCGGTGTCGGTCGAGCGCGGCTTCGCATACTGCCCGGCGAAACGACCCACCCGCAGCACCGGCTTTTTCAGCCCGTGCACCAGCACCAGGCTCATCTGCAGCAGCACCTTCAGCCGGTTGGAGATCACCGGGCTGGTGCAGTCGGCGAAGCTTTCCGCACAGTCGCCGCCTTGCAGCAGGAAACGCCCGCCTTCCTGCGCCTCGGCCAACGCCTGCTTCAACGCCAGCACCTCCCACGAGGTTACCAGCGGCGGCAACTGCGCAAGATGCACGCCGGCCCGGGCCAACTCGGCCGCATCGTCGTAATGCGGCTGCTGCAGCGCCACGCGCTGCTGCCAGGAATCCGGGGTCCAGTCACGGGGCGTGAACACGTTCGGCGCAGCAGGATTCATCGCACAGCCCCGGCAATACTCACTTCGATGCAGCCCGGCGCCGCGCGGCCAAGACCGCCAACGCACCCAGCGCGATGAACCACAGCAGGCTCCAGGCCGGCATCGGCAGGCCGAGGATCGGCTCGACCTTGGCGCACTCGCCGGAGCCAGTGAACACCAACTTCAGCAGCTTCGACAGCGGAAACGCATCCAGCATGTAGCCCAGCCCGGGGCCACAGGAAGGCACCTGGTCGGCCGGCAGGCTCTGTAGCCACAGGTGGCGGCCGGCGGTGACGATGCCGCCCACGGCCCCCGCCAGCACCAGCCCCGCGTAGGCCCAGCGGCCGTTGCCGCGCGGCGCATGCAGCCCGCCCAGCAGGAAGAACAGCGCCATGAACAGGAACGCGATGCGCTGGAAGATGCACAACGGGCAAGGCGTCATGCCCAGCCCGTATTCGGCATACAGCGCAAAGCCGAGCAGGCCTGCGCAGATCAGGAAACCGACGAGAAAACTGACACGGTACGACCAGCGGAATGGATTCATGGCGGATTGTTGCGTTGCGGAACAATGACCTTACCTGTTCGCCGGGGCGCTGTCAGCAGGCTTGCGGCATCCCGGGAAAAATATCCGGTTCGTTGATGCCCACAAACACGAAAACCCGGCAGGTCACCCGGCCGGGTTTCGTGTTTGGACGTCTGAACGCCGAGCCCTATCGACCGCGGCCGACCGACTTACTCGGCGTCGACGGCTTCGACCTGCGGGCGACCGACCAGCTCGACATACGCCATCGGCGCATTGTCGCCCGGGCGGAAGCCGCACTTCAGGATGCGCAGGTAGCCGCCGGGACGCTCCTTGTAGCGCGGGCCCAGCTCGACGAACAGCTTACCGACCGCTTCCTTGTCGCGCAGGCGCGAGAAGGCGAGGCGGCGGTTGGCCACGCCGTCGGTCTTGGCCAGCGTGATCAGCGGCTCGGCGACGCGGCGAAGTTCCTTCGCCTTGGGCAGGGTGGTGCGGATCAGCTCGTGCTTCACCAGCGACGAGGCCATATTGCGGAACATGGCTTCGCGATGGCTGCTGGTGCGGTTGAGTTTGCGTCCGGATTTTTGGTGGCGCATGGCAAAAGTCTCTATGTCTGTTGTTATGAAAAGCCGGCACCTGTGTCCGGCTTCCCGCGGTTACCCGCTTTTAGGAGCCTCTGTAAGACGGGCTCTTATGAGAAGTGCGGCCATGGATGGCCGCTTTTGGAGTTCGACCAGGGCGCTATGCGCGACCTGGCCGGTGTCTCACTAACACGGCGATCATGGACGATCGCACAAACAAACCATCAACCCAGTTGCATGCCGTGCGACAGGCCCGGCGGCGGCCAGTTCTCGAGCTTCATGCCCAGTGCGAGACCACGACCGCCCAGCACGTCCTTGATTTCGGTCAACGACTTCTTGCCCAGGTTCGGGGTCTTCAGCAGCTCGACCTCGGTCTTCTGCACCAGATCGCCGATGTAGTAGATGCTCTCGGCCTTCAGGCAGTTCGCCGAACGCACGGTGAGCTCCAGATCGTCGATCGGACGCAGCAGCAACGGATCGAAACCGCTCTTCTCCGCCTTGTCGGTGGCGCTCTCGCGACGCGAGAAGTCGCCGAACACCGACAGCTGGTCGTTGATGATCTCGGCGGCCTTGCGGACCGCGTCTTCAGCGCCGATCGTGCCGTTGGTCTCGATGTCCAGCACCAGCTTGTCGAGGTTGGTGCGCTGCTCGAC
>Ga0207664_10001320_pt1 | contig 16328 bp, 14 predicted proteins | sample LARL83metaG_FD_184349 | JGI IMG/M metagenome (GOLD analysis project Ga0207664, IMG submission 184349) | Corn, switchgrass and miscanthus rhizosphere microbial communities from Kellogg Biological Station, Michigan, USA - LAR L8-3 metaG... | ecosystem: Host-associated > Plants > Roots >... | reverse complement strand
GACCGCCAGCCCGTCGGGCACGACGGTCAGCTCACCGACGAGTTCCACCCCGCCGGCGAGGATGTCGTCGGTCGCGGCGCGGATCCGCTCCACCGCGGCGAGCACGCGGTTGAGCAGGAAGATGACCACAGGAAACACAACTAGCAACAGGACGGCGTTGCCGATCCACCACAAGACCATGGCTTGTTCTCCTCAGCTCGCTGCCTGGTAGGGGACGAAGAAACGGCGGAACACCCGGCGCAGCGCCATCACCGCGGCGCGCATGCCCAGCGTGAAACCGCTCGCCGGGCTGGCGGCGGCCGCCGCGCCGGTGACCGCCTCCCCGCGTTCGGCCCGGTCGATCCGGTCGGCGAGGTTGACCGAGAAGTCCCGCATCAGCACGGCGCTGACGTCGGAGATCATGCCCCGCCCGTACTGTGCCGCGGCGCCGGAGAGCTGCAGGTCCTGGGCGACGCTGATCTTGGTGCCGCGGCCGGCCGGGGCCAGCGTCGCGGTGACCACCATGCTGGCCTGGCCGCGGCCCTTCTCCTCGGCGCCGGTCGCGTTCACCACGATGCGCTTGGCCGCCTCGTCCCGCTCGGTGATGTCGGCCTTCCCGGCGAACCGGAGCCGGACCGGGCCCATCCGGACGGCCACCCTGCCCTCGTACTTGTCGCCGCCGAGGTCGCTGGTCAGCTCGGTGCCGGGCAGGCAGGAGGCGACCTGGGGGATGTCGCCGAAGAACTGCCAGACCTTGTCGATGGGCGCCGCTACCTGGAACTCGTTCTTGATCAGCATCGGGTTTCCCTTGTCACGTAGGCAGCCGGATCCAGCTCGAACTTCCGGCGGCAGCCGGTGCAGCAGAAGTAGTAGGTCACCCCGTCGTGGACCAGCGGGTGGCTGGCGGCCGTGGCGGCGACGGTCATCCCGCAGACCGGGTCGACGGCCTCGGCTGATTCCACGCGCCCGGCCGGGGCAGGTGGCGCGGTGTTCCTGGCGAGGGCGGCTGGGGTTTTCCTGGCGGAGGCTGCCCCGGCCGTCCCCGCCAGGGCTCCGGACGCGCGGAGCTGGACAAGCTCCGCGAGTATCGCGACGGCGATCTCCTGATGAGTGGTGTGGCCGAGATCCAGGCCGGCCGGGACGTGCACCCGGTCGAGCTGGTCGGCGGGCAGGCCCCGGTCGGCGAGGTACCCGAGCACCGCGGTACCCCGGCGGCGGGAGCCGACCAGGCCCAGGTAGGCAGGGCGGGCGGCGACCGCCTGCTCGACGGCCTCCTCGTCGCCGTGCCCCTGGGTGGCCACGATGACCATCGATCCCTCGTGGGCGGCGGCAGCGGTGAAGTCCTCCCCCGCGACCAGATCGGTGCGCCAGTTCAGCGCCCTGGCCAGGTCCGCCAGGGTGTGCGCCATCGGCGAGCGGCCCACGATGACCAAGTGCGGCGCGGGCACCACAGGCTCGATGTAGACCTCGAGCGCGCCCTCGCTCTGGCAGGAGATGGGCACCACGGTGATCCCCTCCGGGATCGCCGCGCCGAACTGGTCCGGGCTGCCGAGCAGCAGCAGCCGGGGCGTGCTCTGCGCGATCACCTGCTGAGCCTCGCGGATCACCGTTGGCTCCGCGCACGCCCCGCCGATCCAGCCGTGCAGTTCGCCCTCGGCCGTGATGATCGCGCGGGCGCCCTGCTGGCTGGACGACGGGCCCTGCCGCCAGACCACCGTGGCCAGCGCGAACTCCTGCCCGCGCCGTTCCAGCTCGCCGGCCTGTTTCAGGATCTCCCACGCGTCCATGTCCATGCCTTCCCTCGCGGGCGCCGCTGCGCTCAGTCGTCCGAGCGGACCGGCGGGGCACCGGACACGTCGCGCCGGTAGGTCAGGGCCTCCCAGACCCGGTCCGGCAGCAGCGGCATGTCGATGTTGCGGACCCCGGTGTCGGAGATCGCGTCCATCACCGCGTTGACGAAGGCCGCCGGGCCGCCGACCGCCGCGCACTCGCCGATGCCCTTGGCCCCGATCGGGTGGTGCGGGCACGGCGTGACGACCTCGCTGTGCAGTTCGAAGCCGGGGGTCTCCCACGCGGTCGGCAGCAGGTAGTCCATGTAGTTAGAGCCGACGCAGTTGCCCTCCGCATCGAACGTGATGAACTGCATGTTCGCCATGGCGTAGGCCTCGGTCAGGCCGCCCATGATCTGGCCCTCGACGATCATCGGGTTGATCCGGACGCCGCAGTCGTCGACCGCGACCATGTTGAGCACGTCCCAGACGCCGGTCTCCGGGTCCACCTCGACCGTGACGATGTACACGGCGAACGGCCAGGTGAGGTTGGGCGGGTCGTAATAGGCGGTGTTCTCCAGGCCCGGCTCCATGCCGTCGGGCATGTTGCTGTAGGCGGCGATCGCGCACTCCTGGATCGTCACGCCCCGGCTGGGCGCGCTGCGCACGTAGAACCGGCCAAGCTCCCACTCGACGTCCTCCTCGGAGACCTCGAGCAGGTGCGCGGCGAGCTTGCGGGCCTTGGCCCTGATCTTCCGGGACACCATCGCGACCGCGGCCCCGGCGACCGGCGTGCTCCGCGAGGCGTAGGTGCCCATGCCGAACGGGGCGGTGTCGGTGTCGCCCTCCTCGACCACGATGTCCTCGGCGGGGATGCCGAGTTCGTGGCTGACGATCTGCGCCCAGGTCGTCTCGTGTCCCTGGCCCTGGGTCTTAGCCCCGGTCCTGACGATCGCCTTGCCGGTCATGTGGATCTTCAGCTCGGCGGAGTCGAACATCTTGATGCCGAGGATGTCGTACTCGCGGCTGTTCCCCGCGCCGAGCGGCTCGGTCATCGTGGAGATGCCGAGGCCAAGGAGCCTGCCCTTCGCCCTCGCCTCCGCCTGCTGCCGCCTGAAGTCCTCGTAGCCGACGGCTCGCAGGCCGACGTCCAGGCACTTGGCGTACTGGCCCGAGTCGGTGAGGAAGCCGAACGGCGTCCGGTGCGGGAACTGGTCGTCGCGGACGAAGTTGACCCGGCGGAACTCGGCCTGGTCCATGCCCAGGTCGTGCGCGGCCGCCTGGATCATCCGCTCCTGGAAGAACATCGCCTCGGTGACGCGGAACGAGCACCGGTAGGCGACCCCACCCGGGGCCTTGTTGGAGTAGGTGCCGCGCGCCGTGATGTGCCCGACCGGGATGTCGTACGAGGCGAACGCCGAGTGCAGCAAGCCGATCTTGAACTTGCTCGGCTGGGCGTCGGAGAAGAACGCGCCGTGGTCGGCGTCGCAGTGCATCCTGACGGCGAGGATCTTGCCGTCGTTGCGCATCGCCACCTGGCCGTCCAGGTAGATGTCGCGAGCGAACCCGGTCGAGATCAGGTTCCCGGACTTGTCCTCGATCCACTTCACCGGGCGTTCCAGCAGGATCGAGGCCAGGATCGAGCAGACATACCCGGGGTACACCGGGACCTTGTTGCCGAAGCCGCCGCCGATGTCGGGCGAGATGATCCGGATCATGTGCTCGGGAAGTTCGGCGACCATGGCGACGGCGGCCCGGATGATGTGCGGCGCCTGGGTGGTCATGTACACGGTGAGCTTCGAGGTCGCCCGGTTGAAGTCGGCGATCGACCCGCAGCACTCGATCGGCGAGGGGTGCGAGCGCGGGTAGTGCAGCCTCAGCCGGGAGACCTTGTCTGCCTGGGCGAACGCGCGCTCGGTGCCCTCGGCGTCACCCACCTCCCAGCGGTAGATGACGTTGTCGGCCTGGTTCTCCTTGTCGTCCCTGATCACCGGGGCGCCCTCGGCCACCGCCTGGTCCGGGTTGACGATCGGCGGCAACGGCTCGTACTCGACGTCGATCGCCTCGCACGCGTCCTTGGCGATGTAGGGGTCGTCCGCGATCACGCAGGCGACCTCCTGGCCCTGGAAGCGGACCTTGTCGGTGGCGAGCACGGCCTGGGTGTCGTAGGACAGCGTGGGCATCCAGGCCAGGTTGCGGGTGGCCATCATTTCGCCGGTGAGCACCAGGTGCACGCCGGGGATCTGCCACGCCCGGCTGGCGTCGATCGACTTGATCCGCGCGTGCGCCAGTGGGCTGCGCAGGATCTCCATGTGCAGCATGCCGGGCAGCACGATGTCGTCGGTGTAGTTGCCCTTGCCGCGGATGAAGCGGTTGTCCTCGACGCGCTTGCGGCTCGCGCCGAGCCCGCCGATCTTGATCTCGTCCAGTGCCTGAGTCACTGCCTTCTCCCGTCTCCGTCAGCCGTCCGTGCCGGTGTGCCTCAGCCGGAGGCCCGGAGCTTTTCGGCGGCCCACAGGACCGACTTCACGATGTTCTGGTAGCCGGTGCAGCGGCACAGGTTGCCCGACAGCGCCCAGCGCACTTCTTCCTCGGTCGGGTCCGGGTTGGCGTCAAGGAGCGCCTTGGCGGCCATCATCATCCCCGGGGTGCAGAACCCGCACTGCAGCCCGTGCTCCTCCTTGAAGCCTTCCTGCAGCGGGTGCAACTCGCTGGGGGTGGCCAGGCCCTCCACCGTCTCGATCTCGTGCCCGTCCACCTGGACCGCCAGCATCGTGCAGGACTTCACCGCCTTCCCGTCCACGAGCACGGTGCACGCACCACAGTTGGTGGTGTCGCAGCCCATGTGCGTACCGGTCAGCCCCAGCCCACGGCGGATCAGGTGAGACAGCAGCAGCCTGGGCTCGACCTCGGCCACCTTCTTCGCGCCGTTGATGGTGAACCTGATCCGGCGCACCGGGACATCGGTCGCTGCCTCGTCGCCGAGGTCGTCATACACGATCGTCATGTCAGGCCGCCCTTTCCGCCGCTGGCCCCGGATCCGCTTGCCCGCCGGCCGCCTGCTCCTGCGCGGCCGGGCCGGTGCGGGACAGGATGCGGACCACGAACGTGCGCACCATGTGCCGCTTGTACTCCGCACTCCCGCGATGGTCGGTCCGTGGCCGGGCCGCCGCCGCGGCCAGGTCGGCCGCCTGCTCGATGGCCTGGGCGGTGAGCGGCTGGCCGATCAGCGCCTCGGCCGCCTCCGTGCACGAGATGGTGGACCCGCCGACCCCGGTCAGCGCGATGCCCGCCCTGGTCACGGCGCCGTCGGTGGTTTCCACCGCGACCGCCACCCCGACCGTCGCGAAGTCGCCGACCCGCCGCTCCAGCTTCAGATAACCGCCCGCGGGCGTGCCCCGGTGCGGCGGGACCACGGACTCCACGGCGATCTCGTCGTAGGAGAGCACGTTCTCGAACGGCCCGGTGACGAAGTCAGCCACGGGGATGCTCCGCCTGCCGAGGGGGCCCTCTGCCACCACCAAGCCTCCCAGCGCGGTCATGACCGAGGCCCAGTCGCCCTGCGGGTCGGCATGGCACAGCGATCCGACGAGCGTGCCCCGGTTACGCACGATGGGATCGGCGATCAGCGGTGCGGCCGCGGCCATGGTGGGCTGGCTGCCCGGCAGCAGGGCCGATCGCTCCAGGTCGGCGTGCCTGCACAGGGCGCCAACGCGGAGCGTCCCGTCCGCGTCCTGGCGGTGGTAGTCCAGGCCGCCGATGTTGTTGATGTCGACGAGCAGTTCGGGGCTGGCGAAGCGCAGCTTCATCAGCGGAACGAGACTCTGCCCCCCGGCCAGCACCTTGGCCTCGCCGCCGCCCTCTTGAAGCAGGCGGATCGCCTCGGCCAGAGAACGCGGTGCCTCGTAACGGAACCGAGACGGATACATAGATCCTCCAATGTCCTCACCCGGGCCTCGCCCTGTACAACGGGGCGCGGCCGGATCAGGCTCAGGACTGGGCCGGTGGCGGCGCCGATTCGCTGTCTGACCGGGATTCGGGGCGCGCCGCGGGGTCGGGCACGGCCACCGGAAGCGATTCGTAATCCGGGTCTGGGCGCGGCTCCTGGTGTGGCGGCCACGGCCCGGCCACCGGCTGACCGGCGATCTTGAGATAGTCCATCAACTCGGGCCACGCCCACACGGTCGGGCTCTTCCCGGTCTTCGGTGCGTGCTCCACCAATTCGTAGAGGCGTGGGTTGCCCTGGCTGTGCCCGTCTGACTCGATCCGCATCGGCACCGCTCCTGGTATCGGACGGGGCTCCCCACGCGGCACCGTCACGGGTGATGTTCACATGATCTGCTTGGGGAGCCGCGCCCGCAACAGCCGAATAAGCTCTTGCTTAAGTGCCCGGTGACCAGGCCTTCAGCTCCAGATCGTGACGTAGACCGGGGGGCGGAACCTGGAGGGGGGTACCCCGGCCGTCGGGGAGCGCATCAGGTGCATGGCCTCCGGGGTGCTCAGGAACCGCCGCAGCGCGCTGGCCGCGGCGCTGCGGTGCTGGCGCTCGAGCACCGTGACGTGCCAGGTGGCCTCCATCGGCACCCCTGGCAGTTCCACGAGCGACAGTTCGCCGCGGCGCACCTGCTGTGCGACCAGATGCTCGACCGCGGGCGCCACGCCCGCCCCGTCGGCGGCGGCGGCCCAGGCCGCGGTCTGGTTGGGGAACACGCCGATGCTGTCCTCCGGGATGCCCAGCCGGGCCAGCAGGTGCCCGGTGGCGCTGCCCGGGTCGGTGCCGGTGGGGTCCACGAGCCAGCGCCACTGCCGCGGGCCGCCCCGCAGCGCGGCCTGCCCGGCGGTGACCACGACCAGCCGATACCGGAATATCGGCTCGGTCACCACCGCCAGGGCCGGATCGCCGACCGGGCCGGCCCCGATCGCCACGTCGGCCAGCCTATTGCCCACAAGTACGCCCATCTCCGCGGCCGCCGCCACCCCGGACGACACCTCGACGGAACCCGCATACCGCCGGGTGAACGCCTCCATCAGCGGGCTCAGCACGAACTCCGCGATCGCCGAGGTGGCCACCACCCGCAACTGCTCGGGCGCGCCCTGCGCCGCGCGCACCGCGGCGTGCGCCTCGGCGCCGAGCACCACGATCTGGGACGCCGCGGACAGCAGCCGGGAACCACCCGCGGTGAGGGTCATCCCCGCCGGGCCGCGGGTCACCAACTGGTCCCCCAGGTGCTGCCGCAGGGCCGACAGGGCCTGCGACACCGCCGGCTCGCTGACGCCGAGCGCGTTCGCGGCAGCAGTCACCGAGCCGAGCCGGGCAACCAGCACAAACGCGTTGAGCTGAGTGAGCGTCATGGCAGTTCAATTATGACCGCCTCATACACTCATCAGGCGAACCAAACTGTTGAGGGAGTTCCGGATGCAGGTTCCGGCGCAGGTCGAGTACGAGCGAGCGGCCAGCGTCGAACATGCCCTTGCCCTGCTCGCCAGGTACGGCCCCGAGGCCCGGGTGCTGGCCGGCGGGCACAGCCTGATCCCGATGATGAAGCTGCGCCTGGCGCAGCCGGAGACCCTCGTCGACATCAACGGGCTCAGCGAGCTTTCCTATATCCGGGTCGCCGACGGCGAACTGCAGATCGGCGCGCTCACCAGGCACGCCGGGCTGCTCAGCTCGGCACCGGCCGGGGAGCACTTCACGATCCTGCACGACGCGGAAAAGGTCATCGCCGATCCCGTGGTGCGCAACTGGGGCACGATCGGCGGGTCGCTGTGCCAGGCGGACCCGTCCGAGGACCTGTCCGCGGCGTTCGCCGCGCTCAAGGCGATCATGGTGATCCGCGGCCCGGACGGCACCAGGACCGTGCCGGCCAGGCAGTTCCACACCGCGCCCTACGAGACCGTGGTCGCCCCCGGTGAACTGCTCACCGAGATCAGGATCCCGATCAGGCCCGGCGGCGGCAGCGCGTACGAGAAGGTCGGCCGGCGGGTCGGCGACTGGCCGGTCGGCGCCGTGGGCGCGGCGCTCTGGCTGGCGGGCGACACGATCACCGACGCGGGGATCGGCCTCACCGCCGTGGGGGCCAGGAATTTCGCGGCTGCCGAGGCCGAGGAGTTCCTGTGCGGGGCGGCCGCCACCGAGGAGAACTTCGCCCGGGCCGGCCAGATCGCGGCCGAGCACTGTCGGCCGGTGTCCGATCAGCGTGGCCCGGCCGTTTACAAGCGGCACCTGGCCGCCGAACTCACCGTGCGCGCGCTGCGGCGCGCAGCCGATCGCGTGCGGCACGAGGACGCCTGACGTGCAGATCACCGTGACCGTCAACGACGCCGCGCACACCCGCGAGATTGAGCCCCGGCTGCTGCTCATCCATTTCCTGCGCGATGATCTCGGGCTCACCGGCTCGCACTGGGGCTGCGACACCTCGAACTGCGGCGCGTGCGTGGTCTGGCTGGACGACACCCCGGTGAAGTCGTGCACGGTGCTGGCTGCCATGGCCGATGGGCACCGGGTGCGCACGGTGGAGGGCATGGGCATGCCCGGGCGCCTGGATCCGGTGCAGGAGGGGTTCGCCCGGTGTCACGGGCTGCAATGCGGGTTCTGCACCCCGGGCATGATGCTCACCGCCCGCTGGCTGCTCGACCACAACCCCGACCCCACTCCGGGGGAGATCCGCGAGGCGCTGTCCGGCCAGGTCTGCCGGTGCACCGGTTACGAGAACATCGTCCGGTCGGTGCAGTGGGCGGCCCAGCATGAGACCGGCCACGGGCCCACGGCCACAGGGGTGACCGGATGACCGGCCGTCCGTATCGCAGCGCTTATGGGCCTGCCCGGCGGAAGGAGGACGCGCGCTTCATCCGAGGTCGCGGCACCTTCGTCGATGATGTGCAGCTCCCCGGGATGCTGCACGGCGCGATCCTGCGCAGCCCGCTCGCGCACGCGCGGATCCTTTCCGTGGACGCCGCGGCGGCGGAGGCACACCCCAAGGTGAAGGCCGTCATCACCGGGGAGACGCTGGCCGCGCGGAACCTGGCCTGGATGCCCACCCTGTCCCAGGACGTGCAGGCGGTGCTGGCCACCGACAAGGTCAGGTTCCAGGGCCAGGAGGTCGCGTTCGTCGTCGCGGAGGACAGGTACTCGGCGCGGGACGCGCTGGAGCTGATCAACGTCGAGTATGAGCCGCTGCCGCCGGTGATCGACGCCAAGCGTGCCCTCGACCGCGGCGCTCCCGTTATCCGGGACGACATCGCCGGCAAGGCCGACAACCACATCTTCGACTGGGCGTCCGGTGACCAGGCGGCGACCGACGCGGCCTTTGCGGCCGCCGACGTCGTGGTGACCCAGGACATGCTCTACCCACGCGTCCACCCTGCCCCGCTGGAGACCTGCGGGGCGATCGCCGACATGGACGAGATCAGCGGGAAGCTGACCATCTGGTCCACCTCGCAGGCGCCGCACGCGCACCGGACGCTGTACGCGCTGTTCCTTGGCCTGCCCGAGCACAAGATCAGGGTCATCTCCCCGGACATCGGCGGCGGCTTCGGCAACAAGGCCCCGGTGTACCCGGGTTATATCTGTGCGATCGTCGGCTCGATGGTCACCGGCCGGCCGGTCAAGTGGATGGAGGACCGGTCGGAGAACCTGATGAGCACCGCGTTCGCCAGGGACTACCACATGCACGGCGAGATCGCCGCCACCAGGGACGGCACGATCCTGGCGCTGCGGGTGAAGGCGCTCGCCGACCACGGCGCGTTCAACGGGGCGGCGCAGCCGACCAAGTTCCCCGCCGGGTTCTTCGGCATGTTCAGCGGCTCCTACGACCTGCGGGCGGCGCACTGCCAGGTCACCGGGGTGTACACCAACAAGGCGCCCGGCGGTGTCGCGTACTCGTGTTCGTTCCGCATCACCGAGGCGGTGTACCTGGTGGAGCGGATGGTGGACCTACTTGCTGCCGACCTGGGGACAGACCCCGCAGAGCTGCGGCTGAGGAATCTGCTGCGGCCCGAGCAGTTCCCGCACACCACCCCGACCGGCTGGGAATACGACTCAGGTAATTACGCCAATACGCTGCGCGTGGCACTGGATGCCGCCGGCTACCCGGCCCTGCGCAAGGAGCAGGCGGAGCGGCGCGAGCGCGGCGAGCTGATGGGGATCGGCATCAGCTTCTTCACCGAGGCGGTCGGGGCCGGGCCGCGCAAGCACATGGACATCCTCGGACTCGGCATGGCCGACGGCGCCGACCTGCGGGTGCACCCGACCGGCAAGGCCGTCCTCGCCGTGTCCTGCCAGACCCAGGGCCAGGGCCACGAGACCACGTTCGCCCAGATCGTCGCCGAGGAGCTTGGCCTTTCCGTGGATGACGTGGAGGTCGTGCACGGGGACACCGACCGGACGCCGTTCGGCCTGGGCACCTACGGCTCGCGGTCGACGCCGGTCTCCGGCGCGGCCGCCGCGGTCGTGGCCCGCAAGGTGCGCGAGCGGGCCAGGCTCGTGGCCGCGGCCATGCTGGAGGCCTCCGCCGACGACCTGGAATGGGTGGACGGCCGGTGGCGGGTCCGCGGCGACCCGGCCCAGGGCAAGACCCTGGCGGAGATCGCGATGGCCGCGCACTCGTCGCTCGAGCTGCCCGAGGGGGTACTCGGTCACCTGGACGCGGACACGGTCTACAACCCGCCGAACCTGACCTATCCCTATGGGGCCTACATCTGCGTGGTGGACGTGGACCCCGGCACCGGGGTGGTCCAAGTACGGCGGTTCGTGGCGGTGGACGACTGCGGGGTGCGGATCAACCCCATGATCGTGGAGGGCCAGATCCACGGCGGGCTCGCCGACGGCCTGGGCATGGCGCTGATGCAGGCGATCACGTTCGACTCCGACGGCAACTGCCTCGGCGGCTCGTTCATGGACTACCTGCTGCCCACGTCCGTGGAGTGCCCGTCGTGGGAGCTCGCAGAAACGGTCACACCGTGTCCCCACCATCCGATCGGGGCAAAGGGAGTAGGAGAATCGGCCACGGTGGGCTCGCCCGCCGCGGTGGTCAACGCGGTCATGGACGCGCTGCGGCCGTGCGGAGTGCGGCACGCGGACATGCCGCTCACGCCGGCCAACGTCTGGTCCGCGATCCAGGGCACCCCGGTGCGGACCGACCTGGCTTGAGCGCTGGAATAGCGAGCGGCGATCTCAGGCTCTCAATATGGAGCGAGAGGAAACGAATGAACGCAACCGGTGGCCCGGCGGGCGGGCCCAATGGCCCAGCGCATGGCCAGGCTGACGGGCTAGCGGACGGGCTGGCCGGGCAGGTCCCGGACGTGGCCGCGCTGCAGGCCGCCCTCGACGCCACCGGGTACCTCACGGACGAGGCACTGGCCACCGCCTTGTTCCTCGCCGCGCGGATGGGCCAGCCGATCCTGCTCGAGGGCGAGCCGGGGGTCGGCAAGACCGAGGCGGCCAAGGCGCTGGCCGAGGCGCTGGACACGCCGATGCTGCGGCTGCAGTGCTACGAGGGCCTGACCTCCTCCGAAGCGCTGTATGAGTGGAACTACCCGCGCCAGTTGCTGGCGATCCGGCTGGCCGAGGCGCGTGGCGAGACGCTGCGTGACGCCGACCTGTTCAGCGAGGAATACCTGCTGGCCCGGCCGCTGCTCGCCGCCCTCGACCATCCAGGCCCGCGCCCGGCCGTGCTGCTGATCGACGAGGTGGACCGCGGCGACGACGAGTTCGAGGCGTTCCTGTTCGAGTTGCTCGCCGAGGCGGCGGTCACCATCCCGGAACTGGGGACCAGGACAGCCAGGTTCCGCCCGGTCGTCGTGCTGACCTCGAACCGGACCCGTGACCTGCATGACGCGCTGAAGCGACGTTGCCTCTACCACTGGATCGACTATCCCGACACCGCCCGGGTCGCGGCGATCATCCGCCGCCGGGTGCCGGCCACCTCGGAGATCCTGGCCGGCCAGGTCGCCCGGGGAGTGGCCCGGCTGCGGGATTTCGACCTCGCCAAGCCGCCCGGGGTCGCGGAGGCGATCAGCTGGGCCGGTGCCCTGAACGTGCTCGGCGCGACCAGCCTGGACGGCACCGCCGCGGGCCAGACGGCCGGCGCGGTGCTCAAGTACTCCGAAGACCTGCAGGCCGTCCGGGAGACCGGGTTCGCGGCCCTGGCCGCCGCCGATGAGCCCTGACAGCGGGCCGCCAGCGGCGCCAGGCCCCGGCGGCGCGGGGCGGGTGCCGGGGCACGGTGGTGCGGCCCTGGTGTCCGACGGCGACGACCTGGCCCTGATCGCCGCGCGGTTCGGCGCGGAACTGCGTGCCGCCGGAGTTCCGGCCGACCTGGGCCGCTGCGAGCGTTTCGCCGGGGCGGTGGCCGTGGCCCGGCCGGTCACCGTGTCCGGGCTGTACCTGTGCGCGCTGGCCACGCTGGTGGCGAGCAAGGAACACATCGAGACGCTGCGGGGCGTCTTCGACACGATGTTCGGTACCCAGGCCAGCACGCCGCCGGTCGGGTACGGCCCGCCGCCCAGGCCGGACCAAGCCCGTCCGCAGCAGGGCCGCTCACCCGAGTCGGACGTGCTGCGGGACGCGGCACGGGCTGCCCAGGTCCATGCACTCCGCCTGGTCACCAGTGGCGAGGAACCAACGAAGATCGATCAAGAGGCCGACTCCGGCGACGAGCCGCTCACCGCCCGGGAGGTGTTCGCCAGCGCTACCGAGCGGCTGGCCAGCACCGACTTCGCCGAACTGTCCCCCGCCGAGTTGCTCATGCTTTCCGGGCTCATGCGCAAGCTGACGCTGGCGGTACCGCTGCGCCGGTCGCGCCGGCCGCAGCAGAACCAGCGCGGACGGCAGACGGACCTGCGCAGGACGCTGCGCCAGGCACGGCGCACCGGTGGCCACCCGTTGCGCCTGGCCCGGCGGGCCCCGCTGCGCGAGCCGCGCCGGCTGGTGGTGCTGTGCGACATCTCCGGCTCCATGGAGCCGTATGCGCGGGCCATGCTCCAGTTGCTGTACTGCGCCGCGGGTGGCGCCGAGGCCGAGGTGTTCACGTTCGCCACCCGGCTCACCCGGATCACCGGCACGCTCGCGCACGTCAGGCCGGGCCTGGCGTTGCAGCAGGCCGGTCAGGCGGCACCGGACTGGCTGGGCGGCACCAGAATTGGCGCGTCGATCGCCGAGTTCAACAACTCCTACGGCCGCCGGGGCATGGCCCGGGGAGCCGTGGTCGTGATCATCTCCGACGGCTGGGATACCGGCGATCCGGAGGTGCTGCGCCGCGAGATGGAGCGGTTGTCCCGGGTGGCGCACCGGATCGTCTGGGTGAACCCACGGACGCAGAGCCCGGAGTACCAGCCCTTGGCCGGGGGCATGGCGGCGGCGTGGCCGTACTGCGACGCGGTCGTGAGCGCGCACTCGCTGAACGCGCTGGACGAACTGACCGCCGCCCTGGCCCATCCCGGCCACCGGGGTTAATGCGTTGCCTCCGGTGCCTGCTGCGGGTTAGGTGGGGGCGGGAAGTGAGCCGGGGCGGGACTGGCGGCGGAGTATCACGGGGAAGGAACTGACGTGGGGCATGTGGAGGTGGCGCATCTCAGCCAGGCGCTGCCTGACGGCCGGGCGCTGATCGACGATGCGTCGTTCCGCGTCGGCGAGGGGACCACGGCGGCGCTGGTGGGGCCGAACGGGGCGGGGAAGACCACGCTGATCCGGCTGATCGCCGGCGATGTGCAGCCGCAGTCGGGGACGGTCAGCTTCAGCGGCGGACTTGGCATCATGCGGCAGTTCGTCGGCGGGTTCCGGGCCGGGGACAGTCAGTCGGGGCAGGCGGATACCGGCGGGCTGACCGGCGACTCCACGGTCAGGGACCTGCTGATTTCGGTGGCGCCGCTGCGGTTGCGCGCGGCGGCGGAACGGCTCGACGCGGCCGAACTGGCCATGATGGAGCGCGACGACGAGACCACCCAGATGCGTTACGCGGCGGCCCTGGCCGAATGGGGCGACGCCGGTGGCTACGACGCCGAGGTGCTCTGGGACGCGTGCACCCTGGCCGCCCTGGGAACCGGGTACGAGCGGTGCCGCTGGCGCGAGGTGGGCACCCTGTCGGGCGGCGAGCAGAAGCGCCTGGTGCTCGAGGCGCTGCTGCGTGGGCCCGCCGATGTGCTCCTGCTCGATGAGCCGGACAACTACCTGGATGTGCCCGGCAAGCGCTGGCTGGAGCAGCAACTCGCCGCGACCGGCAAGACGGTGCTGCTGGTGAGCCACGACCGGGAACTGCTGGCCAACTGTGCACAGCGCATCGTCACCGTGGAGGACGGCAGCGTCTGGATCCACGGCGGCGGCTTCGCGACCTACGCTCAGGCCCGGCAGGATCGCAACGACCGCCTGGACGAGCTGCGCCGCCGCTGGGACGAGGAGCACGAGAAGATCAAGCAACTCGTCCGGATGTACCGGCAGAAGGCTTCCTACAACGACGCGATGGCCTCGCGGCTGCAGGCCGCGGAGACCCGGCTGAGACGGTTCGAGGAAGCAGGCCCGCCGGAGCTGGCGCCAAGGGACCAGAACATCCTGATGAGGCTGCGCGGCGGCCGCACCGGGAAACGCGCCATCATGTGCGAGAACCTGGAGCTGACCGGGCTTACCCGCGCGTTCTCCACCGAGATCTGGTACGGCGAGCGGGTGGCCGTGCTCGGGGCCAACGGATCGGGCAAGTCGTCGTTCCTGCGGCTGCTCGGCGGGGATGACACCGCGTACCGGGGATCGGCGCGCCTGGGCGCCAGGGTCGTGCCGGGGCTGTTCGTGCAGACCCACGCCCGCCCCGACCTCGCGGACCGCTGGCCGGAAGAGATCCTCATGACCGAGCACGCGCTGTTGCGCAACGAAGCGATGGCGGCGCTTGCCCGCTACGAGATCCAGTTCTGCGCGCGGCAGCCGTTTCGTACCTTGTCCGGGGGACAGCAGGCTCGCCTGCAGATTTTGCTGCTGGAGCTGGCGGGATCGACACTGCTTTTGCTTGACGAGCCCACCGACAACCTGGACCTGTCCAGCGCCGAGGCGCTGCAGGAGGGCCTGGAGTCCTACCAGGGCACGGTGCTGGCGGTGACCCACGATCGCTGGTTCGCCCGGTCCTTCGACCGGTTCCTTGTGTTCCGTGCCGACGGAAATGTGCAGGAATGTGACAGCCCGGTGTGGGACGAGAGTCGGCCGGTCCGGCCGAACTGACCGTTGGTCTTGCTAGGCTGCAGGGGTCTTAGCAGCCGGCCGTCCGTGGCGGTTTGGCTCCACGCGGCAAGGTGAAGGGGTCCGCAGAGTGAAGAAGCTGTTGTTGCTCGCGCTGGTGGGGCTTGGCGTGTTCGCGGCCTGGCGCAAGGTCCAGGCCGATCGCGCCGAGCTCGACTTGTGGACGGAAGCCACCACAAGCGACGAGTAACGCCGCGGCCACGAGCTCCTGAGCAGTGGACGGGGGTGATCAGGTGAGCGGCGGGCCGCCGATCTCGCTGGCATGCTTCGGCCTGTTCGGAACCGCGGCGCAAGACGACGGCATGCTTGAGCGTGCCTTCGCCGAAGCATGCGCCACCCAGGGCATCGTGCCTGGCACGGCCGACTACGCACACCACATGGTCGCCGTGCACCAGACGCTCGGCGAGCCTCCGGTCGATGTGTTCCGTGCGCTGTTCCCGGGTAACCCTGGCCGTGCCGAGGCCGCCGCGCTGTCCTTCGAGCGCTCGTTCCGCGCGGCCATCGACCGGCACGGTCTGACCCCGGTCCCCGGTGCCCGGGAGGCGATCGAGCAGTTGCGTGAGTCGGGCGTCCGGGTCTGCATGATCACTGGCCTGTCCCGCCGCCTGCTCGGCATCGTGCTCGACACGCTCGGCTGGTGGCGCCTGGTCGACCTGGCCCTTTCCCCCGAGGACGTGCCCCGGGGCTGCCCGTGGCCGGACCAGATGCTGGCAGCCATGTTGCGCCTGGGCGTCGAGGACGTCCGGGAATCCGCTTACGCCGGAAGCACCGCCAGCGGCATCCGCTGCGGGCGGCGTGCCGGGGCGCGCATCGTCGCCGGGGTGCTCACCGGCGGGCACACCCGCGAGCGCCTGCGGACAGCCGGGGCAACCGACTTCATCACCGATATCAGCGAGTTTCCCGCGCTTCTTGCTGGTACCGGGCCGGAGACGGCCGACGCGATCGGCTCCGGGGCGGAGGCAGGCAGGGCTGACATGCCTGGGGCAGGGGTTCCGGCGGCGCGCCGACCCGAACCGGAGCCCTTCGTGCCGCCCCAGGCGAGCGCCTCCCAGATCGCTCCCCCGCGGCGGGTACCCTAGGAGCGCGACGCGCGGGGCTATAGCTCAGCTGGAAGAGCACGTGCTTTGCAAGCACGGGGTCGGGGGTTCGAGTCCCCCTAGCTCCACCAGGACACGGATCGAGAACCGGTCCTACCGAGGCCTGGCAGACCTGTTCGCCGCGTACTCGCCGGACACCAGACAGGTGCCTTACCTGTAGATTTTCCGGGCAATGGATGCACCGAGCACGCCGATGCACCAGCCAGCGAAGATGTCCAGCGGTCGTGCTCGTCAATGCGGCGGGCGCGGGGTCTGCCTCGGAGGGCC
>Ga0207664_10001319_pt1 | contig 16336 bp, 14 predicted proteins | sample LARL83metaG_FD_184349 | JGI IMG/M metagenome (GOLD analysis project Ga0207664, IMG submission 184349) | Corn, switchgrass and miscanthus rhizosphere microbial communities from Kellogg Biological Station, Michigan, USA - LAR L8-3 metaG... | ecosystem: Host-associated > Plants > Roots >... | reverse complement strand
GGCGTGCACGCAGGAGTAGTCGAACTCAATGCCCTGGCCGATGCGGTTCGGCCCGCTGCCGAGGATGATCACCTTCGGCGTGTCGCCGCCTGGCACCTCATCGCCCTCGTCGTAGGTCGAGTAGAGGTACGGGGTGCGCGCCGCGAACTCCGCCGCGCAGGTGTCGACCGCGTGGTAGACGGGACGGACCCCGAGTGAATGACGCAGCGCCCGCACCTCGTCGGCGCGGATGACGCGCAGCTCGGCGATGGCCGCGTCGGAGAACCCGGCGGCCTTCGCCGCCGTCAGCAGGCGCTGGTCGAGTTCGGGGGCGGCGGCTACCGTTCGGGCGATCTCCTTGATGTACTCAAGCTGCTCGACGAACCACGGGTCGATGCCGGTGACCTCGGCCACCGACTCAGGGGTGGCGCCGGCGCGCAGCGCCTGGAGCATCGTGTTGAGGCGGCCGTCGTGCGGGGTGCGGCACCGGTCCAGCAGCTCGCCGGCGTCGTCGCCGGCCTCCTCGGTGAACCGGAGCGGCCCGGTGGGGCTCTCCAGGCTGCGCTGCGCCTTCTGCAGCGCCTCGGCGAAGGAGCGGCCGATCGCCATCGCCTCGCCGACCGACTTCATGTGGGTGGTGAGCGTGGGGTCGGCGCCGGGGAACTTCTCGAACGCGAACCTGGGGATCTTGACGACCACGTAGTCGAGGGCCGGCTCGAAGGACGCCGGGGTCTGGCCGGTGATGTCGTTGGGAATCTCGTCGAGGGTGTAGCCGATGGCGAGCCTGGTGGCGATCTTGGCGATCGGGAAGCCGGTGGCCTTGGACGCGAGGGCGCTGCTGCGCGAGACGCGCGGGTTCATCTCGATGACGACCATGCGCCCGGTCTTCGGGTGCACCGCGAACTGGATGTTGCAGCCGCCGGTGTCGACGCCGACCGCGCGGATGATCTGGATCGCGGTGTCCCGCATGACCTGGTACTCGCGGTCGGTGAGGGTCATCGCGGGCGCGACGGTCACTGAGTCGCCGGTGTGCACGCCCATCGGGTCGACGTTCTCGATCGAGCAGACGATCACGACGTTGTCGTTGCGGTCGCGCATCAGCTCGAGCTCGAACTCCTTCCAGCCGATGATCGACTCCTCGAGGAGCACCTCGGTGGTCGGGCTGGCGTCCAGGCCGGTGCCGGCGATCCTGCGCAGGTCGGCCTCGTTGTAGGCGATGCCGGAGCCGAGGCCGCCGAGAGTGAACGAGGGGCGGATGACGACGGGGAAGCCGAGGCCGTGGGCGCCGTCGGCGACGGCGCCGTCGGTGCCGTAGACGGCCTTGAGGCACTCGTCGATGGTGTGGCAGATCACCGAGCGCGGGACCTCGGCACCGAGCCCGGTGACGATGTCCTTGAACTTCTCCCGGTCCTCGCAGGCCTCGATGGCGTCGATGTCGGCGCCGATCAGCTCGACCCCGTACTTCTTGAGCGTGCCGCTGGTGTGCAGCGCGACGGCGGCGTTGAGCGCGGTCTGGCCGCCGAGCGTGGGCAGCACCGCGTCCGGGCGTTCCTTGGCGATCACCTTGGCGAGCACCTCGGTGGTGATCGGCTCGACGTAGGTCGCGTCGGCGAACTCCGGGTCGGTCATGATCGTCGCCGGGTTGGAGTTGACCAGGCTTACCCGGATGCCCTCCTGCTTGAGCACCCGGCAGGCCTGGGTGCCCGAGTAGTCGAACTCGCAGCCCTGGCCGATCACGATCGGCCCTGAGCCGATCACCAGGACGGACTTGAGGTCTTCACGGCGCGGCATGGCTTACTTCTTCCCCCCGTCCATCAGGCTGGCGAACTGGTCGAACAGGTCTACCGCGTCGTGCGGGCCCGGGGCGGCCTCGGGGTGGTACTGGACGGCGAAGGCCGGCCGGTCGAGCAGCCGCAGGCCCTCCACCACGCCGTCGTTCAGGTTCACGTGGGTGATCCGGGCCGCGCCGAACGGGGTGCCGAACGGCTTGCGCGCGCCTTGCGGCACGTGCGCCCACTGGCTGCTGTCCGCCTCGCGCGGTCCGGCCGCGGCGCTGCTCACGTTGCCGGTTCCGCCGGCCTCGACCTCACCCGCCTCGTCCGGGAGCGCCGCGGCGAAGCCGTGGTTGTGGCTTGTGATGTAGACCCGCCCGGTGCCCAGGTCCATGACCGGCTGGTTCACGCCCCGGTGGCCGTAGCGGAGCTTGTAGGTGTCCAGGCCGATGGCCCGTGACAGGATCTGGCTGCCGAAGCAGATGCCGAACAGCGGCACGCCGGCCTCGAGGACGCCGCGCATCGCGGTGACCGCGTAGCCCGCCGCCGCGGGGTCGCCCGGGCCGTTGGAGAAGAACACGCCGTCCGGGCTCCCGGCCAGGATGTCGGCGGCGGTGGAAGTGGCCGGCAAGACCTTGACCTCCATGCCGCGTTCCGTCATGCGGTGCGGGGTGGCGGCCTTGATGCCGAGGTCCACGGCGGCGACCCGGTACCGCACCGGGGTGCCGCTCGGCGGCGTGACCGTGTACGGGTGCGGCGTGGTGACGATCCGCGCCATGTCGGCGCCGGACATGCCGGGGCTGGCGAGGACGCGCTCGAGCAGCGCCTGCGGGTCGTCCTCGACGGTGGAGACGGCGGCGCGCATGGCGCCGTGCTCCCGCAGCCGCATGGTCAGCGCGCGGGTGCCGGCCACGGCGATGCCCGTGATCCCCTGGGCCTTCAGCTCGGTCTCGAGGCTCCGCCGGGCGCGCCAGCTTGACGCGATCCGCGACGGCTCGCGGACCACGTAGCCGCTCACCCAGATGCGGTGGCTTTCCGGGTCCTCGTCGTTGACGCCGGTGTTGCCGATGTGCGGCGCGGTCATCGCCACGATCTGGCCGCAGTACGACGGGTCGGTCAGGGTCTCCTGGTAGCCGGTCATGCCGGTGTTGAACACCATCTCGCCGAACGACTCGCCGGAGGCGCCGAACCCCGTGCCGCGCAGCGTGGTGCCGTCCTCCAGGACAAGCATCGCGTCCGGGGGTGTACTGCTCATCGGGTTACCTTTCCATGGAGAACTGTCGGCGTGCCGCGCAGGAACGTCGCGATCACGGCGCCGGGCAGCGGCATCCCGGCGAACGGGCTGTTGCGGCTCTTGGAGGCGTGCGCGGACGGGTCCACGGGCGTGTCGCCGGCGGCGGGGTCGTAGAGCGTGATGTTGGCGGGGGCGCCCGCGGCGAGCGGCTGGCCGTGCGCGGGCACGCGGCCGATGGCCGCCGGGCGGACGGACATGCGGTCCGCGACGCCCGCCCAGTCGAGCAGGCCGGTGTCGACCATGGCCCGCTGGACGACCCGCAGCGCGGTCTCCAGCCCGGTCATGCCGTTGGCCGCGGCGGCCCACTCGGTCTCCTTGGCCTCGACCGGGTGCGGCGCGTGATCGGTGGCCACGCAGTCGATGGTGCCGTCGGCCAGGGCTTGCCGTAGCGCGTCCACGTCGGTTTTCCCGCGCAACGGCGGGTTGACCTTGAACACCGGGTCGTAGTCCCCGGCGAGGTCGTCGGTGAGCAGCAGGTGGTGCGGTGTCACCTCGGCGGTGACCCGCCAGCCCTTGGACTTGGCCCAGCGGATGATCTCCACGCTCCCGGCGGTCGAGACGTGGCAGATGTGCAGCGTGGCGTCGACGTGCGCGGCGAGCAGCACGTCGCGCGCGATGATCGCCTCCTCCGCCGCGGCGGGCCAGCCGGCCAGGCCGAGCCGTGAGGCGACCTCGCCCTCGTTCAGCTGCGCCCCCTCGGTCAGCCGCGGCTCCTGGGCGTGCTGCGCGATCACCCCGTCGAACGCCTTGACGTACTCCAGGGCCCGGCGCATGAGCAGCGGGTCGGCGACGCAGAAGCCGTCGTCGGAGAAGACGCGGACCCGCGCCGCGGAGTCGGCCATCGCGCCGAGCTCGGCGAGCTGCTTGCCGTGCAGGCCGACGGTGACCGCGCCAACCGGGCGGACGTCCGCGTACCCGGCCTGCTCACCGAGCCGCCAGACCTGCTCGACCACGCCGGCCGTGTCGGCGACGGGCTCGGTGTTGGCCATCGCGTGCACCGCGGTGTACCCGCCGAGCGCGGCGGCCCGCGTGCCGGTCTCGACCGTCTCGGCGTCCTCCCGGCCTGGCTCGCGCAGGTGCGTGTGCAAGTCGACGAGGCCGGGCAGGGCGACGAGGCCGCTGGCGTCGAGGACGGCCGCGCCCGGCGCGTCAAGCTGACGCCCCACGGCGGCGATGACGCCGTCCTTGACGTGGATGTCGGCAGGCTCGCCGCCCACGACGGACGCGCCCTTGATCAGCCATTCGTCGCTCATGCGCACCCCTCAGTCGCCCGCATCGCCAGCTCCCCGTGGCCCGTTAGGCCGCCTAGAGCCGGCCTAACGGGCCACGGCCAGGCCTGGTGCGGGCTGTTCTTGCTGTTATCCAGGCGCGTCATGCCGCCTCCTCCGCCGCGCCGCCGAGCATCAGGTACAGCACCGCCATGCGGACGGTCACGCCGTTGGCGACCTGCTGCACGATCGTGGAGCGGGCGGAGTCGGCCACCTCGGCGGCGATCTCGACGCCGCGGTTCATCGGGCCGGGGTGCATGACGATGGCGTGCTCGGGGAGCAGGGCCATCCGGCTGGCGTCGAGGCCGTAGCGGCGGCGGTACTCGCGGACGGTCGGGAAGAACGCCGCGCTCATCCGCTCCTGCTGCACGCGCAGCATCATCACCACGTCGCTCTTGCGCAGTTCGGTGTCGAGGTCGTAGCCGGACCGGCACGGCCAGGTCTCCACCGCGTGCGGCATCAGCGTGGGCGGGGCGACCAGCGTCACGTGCGCGCCGAGCGTGGACAGCAGCAGCACGTTGGACCGGGCCACCCGGGAGTGCAGCACGTCGCCGACGATCGTCACCCGCAGGCCGTCGAGCCCCTGGCCGCGCCGTTCTGCCCCGCCCGCCCCGCCCGCCCCGCCGAGGCGCTGCCTGATCGTGTAGGCGTCGAGCAGCGCCTGGGTGGGGTGCTCGTGCGTGCCGTCGCCCGCGTTGACCACGCGGCCGCTCACCCAGTTCGTCAGGCGGTGCGGCGCGCCCGAGGCGGAGTGCCTGATCACCACGGCGTCCGCGCCCATCGCCTCCAGGGTCAGCGCGGTGTCCTTGAGCGACTCGCCCTTGGCGACGCTCGACCCCTTGGCGGAGAAGTTGATCACGTCGGCGCTCAGTCGCTTGGCCGCCGCCTCGAAGGAGGTCCTCGTTCTCGTGGAGTCCTCGTAGAAGAGGTTGACCACGGTACGGCCGCGCAGCGTGGGCAGCTTCCTGATCGCCCGGCCGCCGACGCTCTCCAGTTCCTCCGCGGTGTCCAGGATCAGCACCGCGTCGTCACGGCTCAGGTCGCCCGCCGAGATGAGGTGCCGCTTCACCGGTCCCCCTCTCCAAGCAGTACCGAGTCCGCCCCGTCGAACTCCGCGAGCTGGACGCGCACCTTCTCGCGATACGCGGTGGGCAGGTTCTTGCCCACGTAGTCGGCCCTGATGGGCAGCTCCCGGTGGCCGCGGTCGACGAGTACCGCGAGCTGGACCGCGCGCGGCCTGCCGAGGTCGTTGAGCGCGTCGAGCGCGGCCCGGATCGTCCGCCCGGAGAACAGCACGTCGTCGACGAGCACCACGGTCTTGCCGTCCACCCCGTCGGACGGCACCTCGGTGCGCTGCAGCGCGCGGGCCGGCCGCAGCCGCAGGTCGTCGCGGTGCAGGGTGACGTCGAGCGAGCCGACCGGGGCGGGAGAGCCCTCGAACTCCCCGATCCGCGCCGCGAGGCGGCGGGCCAGGTAGACGCCGCGAGTGGGGATGCCGAGCAGGACAACCCGGTCGCCGCCGTGCGTCCGCTCCAGGATCTCGTGCGCGATGCGGGTCAGCGCGCGCCGGATCTCGTCGGGAGTCAGTACCGCTTTCCAGCCCTGGGGCCCTTGCCCGGCCAGGACGGGCTCGCCCTTGCCGTCTGGGCGAGGGGGAGCTTGGCCTGCAAGATTGCCGGGATCGCCGGGGCCACCTGGGCCCGGCTCGTGAACTGGCTCAGGTCGCATCGCGCACACCAGTCACGACCTCCTTCCCCGTCTCACCGGACGGTCCTTAAAGGATGCCTTCGTGTCCCAACGGTATCAGGCGCGTTAACGCAGGTTGCGCCCTGGTCCGCCCGCGCACGGCATCCCGCGAGGCGCCCCGTGCCGCGGTGCCGCCGCACGGGCGCCGGCGCCGGCCGGCGAGGCGGCCGGCACCCGGCCGGCACCCGGCTGACGGTGGCGCAGCGCTACCTGGCCGCGGCCCTCCGGGGGCCGCGACACGCCCGCTTCGCGACTGATGGCAACACAAGCAACACGGAAAGTCACTAGACTAGTGCCACCCCGACACGCATTACATCCCCCTGCGTAACTTTCCCGCCCGCGGTTACGACAACCCGGCCCGGCGACGGCCTCGCACGACCGCCAGACGGCCCCCGCTCAGCCACCCCGAGAGATGTGATTTGTGTCACATTGGACATAGACCGCCATAACGTTCCGAGAGCGCGAACCAGCCCCGCTTTGACCCCTCTGTGCACGGGAAAGCCGGTTACAGCGGGGGTTGTCGCGTTCTGACGGAGGGTAGATATCGGCAGGGAAGGGCAATGCCGGTTACTGGACGAGTTCAACCAGTTTTTGCCATTCGGCTTGACCTTGTCGCTCTTGCCGCCTACCGTCACTGTGCGTAACCGTTACCGTAAGCGACGACTGGCCGGGAAAACGAGGAAAAATGCCATCTGAGTACGCCAAGACCCTGGGCGCGCGGCTGCGCGCCATCCGCACCCAGCAGGGGCTGTCCCTGCACGGGGTCGAGGAGAAGTCCCGCGGCCGCTGGAAGGCCGTTGTGGTCGGCTCGTACGAGCGCGGCGACCGGTCGGTCACCGTCCAGAAGCTCGCCGAGCTGGCTGAGTTCTACGGCGTTCCCGTCTCCGAGCTGCTGCCCGGCGACGCGGCGCCGACCCCGATCGCGACCGCGCCCAAGCTCGTGATCGACCTTGAGCGGATGAACCAGCTCCCCAAGGAGAAGGTGGGCCCCCTCGCCCGCTACGTGGCCACCATCCAGGCCCAGCGCGGCGACTACAACGGCCGGGTCCTGTCCGTGCGGCACGAGGACCTGCGCTCGCTCGCGGTCATCTACGACAAGTCGCCGGCTGACCTCACCGAGGAGCTCATCAGCTGGGGCGTGCTTGACGCTGACGCGCGGAGCAACTCGATCGAGTCCTTCTGACGTTAGGCAGCGCCGCTCGCCGCCGTCACGGCCGGCCACCCGCGGTGCGTTCAGCCAGGGCTGAGCACTCCTGACCGTCCACCCGGCGTTACCCGGCGATCGCCGGGTGGACGGCACAAGCCCGCCGCACCGCCTGATCGCGCCGGAGGCCCCGCCCGGCCAGGGGCCGCCCGCCCCGTTACTCCTTCCCCGCCCTAACCCCGCTCGCCTTCCCGGCCGGCGCAGGACGTCAGGCGAAGCCCTTCAGCAGGTTCCTCAGCTCGCGGGCCGCAGCGACAGCGGCAGCATCGGCTCGCTGTCGAGGCCTAGCGCCCGCTCGGCAACGCCCAGGAACGTGGCCGCATCGCGCAGCAGGTCGTCCGCCTCTCGCGCGCTCGCCGCTCGCGGCAGGCCCGCCTCCGCGGCGGCCCGCTTGGCCGCGCTCGCCGCGAAGAACGCCGCCCATTCCGCCAGGGCCGGCTCAACCTGCGGCAGCAGTTCCCAGACCGACCGGGGCCGGCGACGCCGCGCCCCGGTTCCCGGCTCTCCTCGCGCCGCGACGATCGCCGCCGCCGCGCGCAGCGCGGCCAAGTGGGCGCCGATGTAGCGCGTTCCCGCGTCCGTCTCCGCCTCCGCCTCCGACAGCCCAAGGCGCGCCGTGCGCAGCAGGCTCAGCGCCGCCGCGGGCACCCGGCTCGGCAGGGGCATTGCGTTGCGGGTAGGCGCTCCTGCCGCCGCCAGCGTGCTGGTCATGGTCATCACTCCTCCAGGAGATGCGCCGAAGTCCGCGTCAGCCTGGCTGGCCGGCCGCGCGATCGGGTGATCCGCCGGCCGGGCGAAGCGCTTCCCCACGCCCCGCCCGGCCAGCACCGGCCGCCGGGGGTCGCGGCGACCGGGAGTCAACCCCGTTATTCGAACACAGTCTCATTCGAACACAGGTTCGCGCCAAAGTCCAGTTCATTTGCTGACGAGTTCGAAGTTACCGAGGGGGTCTGACATTCCAGGGTTGCGCAGCACGCACCGGGACCGCTGGCCGGCCGGGACGGACGCGCGGTGTCGCGGCGGGGGCCCTGCGAGCCTGCCCGGTGTTCTAGTCTGTGGCGGGTGAGGGTCAGTTCAGGATGATCGCTTACCGGGAGCTCGGGCCCGGCGAGTTCCGGTCCTCGATCCGCGCGCTCGTCGCCGTGTACGCGGCCGCGATGAGCCCGCCGGACCGGACGCTGTCGGGGCGGGAAGCCATCATGGAGCGACACGCGGCGAGCCCGGGGTTCCGCGGGCTAGTCGCCCAGGCCGACGGCGAGTTCGCCGGGTTCACCTACGGGTTCCACGGCGAGACCGGGCAGTGGTGGCACGACATGGTCGCCGCCGCCCTCGCCACGCGCACCAGCGCGGCCGCGTCGGCGGCCGGCCACGTCACGCCCGGCGGATGGCTCGACGACTCCTTCGAGGTCGCCGAGCTGCACGTGCTGCCGCGCTGGCAGGGTAACGGGATCGGGCGCTCGCTGCTGCTCACGGTCGCCGACGGCCGTCCTGAGCGGACCGCGGTGCTCTCCACCGCCGACGCGCCGACCCGGGCACGGCGGCTGTACCGGGCCGTGGGGTTCACCGACCTGCTGACGGACTTCCGGTTCTCCGGGGCTGAGCCGCCCTACGCGGTGATGGGCGCGACGCTGCCCCTGTCCGCGGACACGGCGCCGCCCCGGTCGCCGAGGCCGAGCAGCTGGTAGATCTCCATCGTCGCGCGCGACGCGTTCAGCGTGATGAAGTGCAGGCCGGGCACCTGCTCATCCAGCAGCCTGGCCGACAGCCTGGCCGCGTAGTCGACGCCGATGCTCCGCACCGTCGCCGCGTCGCCGCGCGCGTCGGCCGCGCGCAGCTGGTCAAGCAGGGCGACAGGGACCTTGCAGCCGCCGAGCTCGATTTGCCGCTCGAGCACGCGCATGCTGGTGACCGGCATGATCCCCGGGATGATCGGCACGTGGCAGCCGCGGGCCGCCACCCGGTCCCTGAGCCTGAGGTAGTCCTCGGCGTCGAAGAACATCTGGGTGATGGCGAAGTCCGCGCCAGCCCGGCACTTCTCCACGAAGTGCCGGGTGTCGGTCTCCTCATCGGGCGAGCGCGGGTGCCGCTCGGGGAACGCGGCCACGCCGACGCAGAAGTCGCCCGAGGACTTCAGCAGCCCGACGAGCTCCCGCGCGTGGGCCAGGCCGTCGGGGTGCGGTACCCAGGGCCCGTTCGGGTCACCGGGCGGGTCACCGCGCAGCGCCAGCACGTTGCGGACACCAACGCTCGCGAACCAGCCGATGACGTTGCGCAGCTCCGCGACCGAGTGGTTGACCGCGGTGAGGTGGGCCATCGGGTTCAGCTGGGTCTGCTCGGCGATCGCGCCGGCCACCTGGACGGTGCCCTCCCGGTTGGACCCGCCCGCTCCGTAGGTCACGGAGACGAACGTCGGCTTGAGCGGCTCGAGCCGGCGCATGGCGTCCCAGAACTGCCGCGACCCCTGGTCGGTCTTCGGCGCGAAGAACTCGAACGAGAACGACCGGCCCGCCTTCAGCGCGTCGGTGATCAGCGGCCTGGGCGTGCGGACGCGGCGCTGTGCTCCCTGGGGCGCATGCGACGTCAGTCGCTGGCGCGGTCTCGGCGGCATGTGTCTTAGCATAACCCAGAGGTCAAGTTTCTGTGCTGCCACCACAAGTGATAAGTCACCCGAACGTGCTGCCCGCCCGGACATACCGGAAGCAGGCACGTCAGAAGCCGGTCACGGCGGTGACCGGTCACGCCGGAGGCACGCGCAGGCGGCTCCCAGGCAGCCGGACGCGGGCAGGCCGGTAACGCGGTCGGCCCCGGCCGCCGCGTTACCGGCGCGGCGGCAACTTAGAAGGCCAGGGCCTGAGCGCGGCGGTTGACCTCGGTGCCACGGCGGGCGTAGAGGGCCGCGATCGGGGTGCCGGGGAGCGTGTCGTCCGCGGTGAACAGCCACCGGAGCGCTTCGATGTCGCCGAACCCGCAGTCGAACAGCACGGTGAGCGTTCCTGGCAGGCCCTTGACGATCTGCGCGCCGTCGATGAAGGCCGCCGGGATGGCGCGGTCACCGCCCGGCCGGGTGACGGCGATGAGCTTGCGGTCACGGAGGAGTTGCTTCACCCGGCCGATGGGGAGTCCGAGCCGGGCAGCTACCTCGGGGAGTGACAGCCATTCGCCGACAAGTTCGTCAGCCACGGGGTTTATCTGTGTCACGAGTCCAATGTCCCACGTCCGTGCCAGTCCCAAACACCCGACATTCCCTCCCAATAGTGGATCTTCTTCCTGGTCAACGGAATTAGCTGGCCCGCTCCGGGCGGCGGCGCGGCCGGTCAGCCAGCCGGCGGCGGCCTTTTAAGTCCGTCTGTCCGGACGGTGAACAGCACCTGACGCCCGGCCCTCCGGCGGCTGACGAGCCAAGGAATCGCCCGGCCGGGCTCACCGCTCGGCGCGGGTGCGCAGTCCGGCGAGCTCGTACTGCCAGCCGCCCTGGCCGCCCTTCAACTGGTCCTCACGCAGCGCGTCTGGCAGGTCCAGCGACGCGAAGCCGCTCTCCACCACCGTCACGCCCGTCTCGTCGCCGACCGGCCGGAGATAGAACTCCACCAGGGTGGCCCGGCCCGGCGCGGGCTCCGCACCACCGAAGGCGCTGGCCCAGCGGAAGGAGGCGTAGCCCTGCGGCTCGAGCCGGACGATGTCGATCACGTACGGCCGCGCGTCGCCGTCGTAGGCGACCGACGCCCGGCCGGGGCCCCGGGCCGGGTCGGCGTTGCTTCCTGGCAGCCACCAGCCGGGACACGTGACTATGCGCCAGACCTTGTCCTGCGCCGCGCGGATGGTAATCCGCTGCTCGATGCGGTCTTCCACGACACCTGCCTCCCTCGCCCCGGGCAACTGCGGGGCCGAGTCTCCCAGAGCCATCACCACGGCGCAAGTCGACACTTGCAAATACAGCCAGGTGAGAGACGCCTCGCCGCGCGCCTTCTGCGGCAACGGTGCTACGGCGGCGGAACTGGGGAAGCACGCGCCCGTTCCGGATAATCCAAGGCGGTCAGGAAAGCGGAACGCAGCGGGCCGCTTTTACCGAGATACCTGCGGAGCTCGGCCGAACCCTGCCATGATCAGGGGCGCGGCGGGGCGTCCCCGCGGCCAGTGCTCACGACAGGCAGTACTGACAAAGTGATTAACACCGGCCAAAGTCGCCGATAGGCCCCGTAAAATCGCCGTGATGGAATCTGCCCCCGCGGACATGCTCACCGGGCGGATGCTGGACGGGCGTTACCACGTCCGTTCCCGTATCGCGCACGGCGGCATGGCCACCGTCTACCTCGCCACCGATACCCGGCTCGACCGTGAGGTGGCGCTTAAAGTCATGCACGCCGACCTGGTGCGTGACGCTGATTTCGTGGGCCGGTTCATCGGCGAGGCCAAGTCCGTGGCCAAGTTGTCCCACCCGAACATCGTCGGCGTGTACGACCAGGGCTCGGACGGGCAGCACCTGTACCTGGTCATGGAGTACGTGCCCGGGCGCACGCTGCGCGCGCTGCTGCGCGAGCGGGGCTGGCTGCCCTGGCAGGAGGCGCTTCAAGTCATGGACCCGGTGCTCGCCGGGCTCGCCGCGGCGCACCGGGCCGGGATCGTGCACCGGGACATGAAACCGGAGAACGTGCTGATCACGGCCGACGGCCGGGTCAAGGTGGTGGACTTCGGCCTGGCGCGGGCCAGCGCGGCCGTCGGGAACACGCGGGCCGGCATGATCATCGGCTCCGTCTCCTACATCGCGCCCGAGCAGGTCACCGGGGCCCCGAGCGACGCGCGGACGGACGTGTACGCCGTCGGCATCATGCTGTTCGAGATGCTCACCGGGCGGGTCCCCTTCTCCGGCGAGTCGCCGCTCGCGGTGGCGTACGCGCACGTGAACAGCGACGTGCCCGCGGCGAGCACGCTCGCCGGCGGGATCCCGCCCGCCGTCGACCAGCTGGTCGGGTCGGCGACGAGCAGGGACCCGCAGCTGCGGCCGCCGGACGCCAGCGTGTTCCTGCGGGTGTCAAGGGCGCTGCGCGGCATCGCCGACCCGGAGCAGCCGGTCGCCGGGTCATGGGCACAGCCGGCGGCCGCCACGTCCCCGTTCGGCGAGGCCAGCCCTTATGCCGGGGCCGGCGCGACCCACACGGGCGGCGGCGCGGCGCCCGGCTCGCACACCATGGTCGTGGGCCCCGGGTACGGCGGTTATGACGGCGCGGGGTACGGCAGTGGTTACGGCACGGGCGGAGGGTATGACGCCGGCCTGCCCGCCGACGGCGTGGGCGCCTACCGCGGCGGGCGGGCGCGCCACGGCGACGAGGAGCCGTTCCTGCAGCGATGGCTGTTCAGCAGGCGGCTGGTGTACCTGGCGGTGGGCGTGCTCGCCGTGGTCGGGCTGTGCGGCGGCGGCTGGTGGCTGAGCTCCGGCCGGTACACGCACGTGCCCGCGGTGTCCAAGATGACCGTGGCGGCCGCCACGCAGGCGCTACAGCAGGCGGGCTTCAAGGTAAGCAAAGGGTCGTCGGTGATCGACGACAACGTGCCCAAGGGCGAGGTGATCAGCACCTCGCCGTCTGGCCGGGCGCTGCCCGGCGCGACGATCGCGCTGACCGTTTCCCAGGGCCCGCGGATGATCAGCGTGCCGTCGATCCCGCCGACCGACTCGGTGGGACAGGCGAAGGCGGCGCTGCGCGCGGCCGGGCTGACCGTGGCCGCGGCCACCAAGCCGGTCGGCGTGCAGAGCAACCCGGTCATCGGCCAGGTCGCGGGTACCGACCCGCCCGCCGGCACCTCCGTGCCTGAGACCGAGCCGGTGACTGTCGAGGTGGTCGCCGGGCTCGCGCTGCCCAACCTGGTCGGCCAGGACGTCACCGCGATACAGCAGTGGGCGAGTGCCAACCAGCTCAACCTGCAGCAGACGACCGTGCAGAACAGCCGGCCGCAGGGGACCATCGTCGCCCAGTCGCCCGCCGCGGGCGTACCGGTACGGCCGGGACAGGCGATCAGCGTGTCGGTGTCGGCGGGACCGCCGGGGGTGCCCATACCCAACGTGCAGGGCGAGGGCTGCGATCAGGCGCAGCAGGACCTGTCGAGCGCCGGGTTCACCAACGTCACGGTGCAGCAGGGGTTCTTCCACAGGAACCAGGCGACGGGCACTAACCCGTCCGGGCAGGCGCCGACGAGTACGCCCATCACCTTGATGTGCGGTTCGAATAATCCATTCTGATGCCGTTGATCGGATCTCACGCCACCGTCACCGGCGGGCTGGCGACGGGCGGGCTCCGCTACGCGGCGGAGGTAGGCGCTGAGGTCATCCAGGTGTTCGTGTCCAGCCCGCGCGGCTGGGCCGCGGGCCAGGGCGACGCCGCCGAGGACGCCCGGCTGCGCGAGTCGGGGATGCCGGTCTTCGTGCACGCGACGTACCTGGTCAACCTTGGCTCAGGCGACCCCGAGGTGGCCGGGAAATCCGCCGAAGCGATCGCGTACGCGCTGCGCCGCGGCGCGGAGATCGGGGCGCGGGGCGTGGTGGTCCACGCCGGCTCCGCGGTGGGCTGGACCGGGGACCAGGCCAGGGAGCAGGCACTGCGGCAGATCGGCGAGCTCACCCTTCCGCTGCTCGACAAGCTCGGCGAGGACGACCCCGACCTGCTGTTCGAGCCGATGGCCGGCCAGGGACAGATGCTCTGCGCGCGGACCGGGGACGTGGCCACCTACCTGGCCGCGGTGGAGCATCACCCCAAGGCCGGCCTCTGCCTGGACACCTGCCACCTGTTCGCGGCCGGGCACGACCTAGCCGCCCCCGGCGGGACGGCGGCCATGCTCAGCGAGCTCGCCGCAGCGGCCGGCCCGGCGGGGGGCCCGGCGGCCGAGACGGCGGCCGGGACCGCCGCCCGGGTGCGGCTGGTGCACGCTAACGACTCGCTGCTCGGCTGCGGGTCCAAGCGCGACCGGCACGAGGCGATCGGCGCGGGCCAGATCGGCACCGGTGCGTTCCGCGAGCTGCTCGCGGCCCTGCCCGGTGTCCCGTTCGTCGTCGAGACACCCGGCGGGAAGGCGGGGCACGCGCGCGATATCGCTACCCTGAAGGGACTTCGGTAGCGGCGCTTGGGCAGGCCACGTTTTCGGGTGGGAGGCTGGGCAGATGGTTGTGGTGATGGCAGCGGACGCTTCTACGTCCGATGTGGACCATGTGGTAAGCGTGGTACGCGACGCGGGCGGCGAGGCATTCGTCAGCCGCGGCGAGTCGCGCACGATCATCGGGCTGAGCGGTGACATCGAGCGGTTCGCCGCCACGCTGAACCTGACCGGGCTGCCGGGGGTCGCCGACCTGGTGCGGATCTCCGTTCCGTACAAGCTGGTCAGCCGGGAGCACCGGCGCGAGCGCTCCGTCATCCGGGTGGCCGGGGTGCCGATCGGCCCGGACACGCTCACCGTGATCGCCGGCCCGTGCGCGGTGGAGACGCCCGAGCAGACCCTCGCGTCCGCCCGGATGGCGCGGGCGGCCGGCGCGTCGCTGCTGCGCGGCGGGGCGTTCAAGCCCCGTTCCTCCCCCTACGCCTTCCAGGGCCTCGGCGAGGTCGGGCTCAAGATCCTCGCGGAGGTCCGCGAAGAGACCGGCCTGCCCATCGTGACCGAGGTGATCGACCAGCGCGACGTCGAGCTCGTCAGCAAGTACGCGGACATGCTCCAGGTCGGCACCCGCAACATGCAGAACTTCCCCCTGCTGCAGGCGGTGGGCGCGGCGGGCAAGCCGGTCATGCTCAAGCGCGGCATGTCCGCCACCATCGAGGAGTGGCTGATGGCCGCGGAGTACATCGCGCAGCGCGGCAACCTGGACATCGTGCTGTGCGAGCGCGGGATCCGGACCTTCGAGAAGGCGACGCGCAACACCCTGGACATATCGGCGGTGCCGGTGGCGCAGCGGCTGTCGCACCTGCCGGTGATCGTCGACCCCTCGCACTCCGGCGGGCGGCGTGACCTGGTGCTGCCGCTGTCCCGCGCGGCGATCGCGGTCGGCGCCGACGGCATCATCGTCGACGTTCACCCGCACCCGGAGACCGCCCTCTGCGACGGCCCGCAGGCGCTCATCGAGTCAGACCTGCGAGAGCTCGCCTCCGTCGCGCAGCACCTGTCGCCGCTGGTGGGCCGCACGCTGACCCCGGCCCCGAAACCCAGCCACCGGTGACGCGCGCAGCGCCGCGCACCTTCAGTCAACCGGCCGGTACTCCTGGGCATGCTCCGCGAGCTGCTCGGCGAGCTCGTCCGCGTCCAGGCGCCCTTCTATGCGACGCAGGTCCTCGATCTTCGCCCTGGTCTCCGCCCGGCGCGGGGTAAGCAGCGTGCAGCAGTCCTGGTCGGGCAGCTCGGAGATGGCCAGCGTGCCGAGCCTGCGCGCCTCCGCCATGATCTCGGTCTTGTCCCAGCCGAGCAGCGGGCGCAGGATCGGCAGCCGGACGGCGTCGTCGAGCGCCGTGATGTTCGGCAGCGTCTGGCTGGACACCTGACCCAGCGAGTCGCCGGTGACCAGCGCCGTCGCGTTAAGCCGCGCGGCGAGGGCCTCCGCCGTCTTGAGCATCAGCCGCCGCTGGGCCATCACCTGGAGCCGTCCCGCTCCCGAGCTGGCCAGGGACTGCTGCGTCTTGCCGAACGGCACCACGTAGAGCCGGGACGCCCCCTGGAACCGGTCGAGCCCGCGGACCAGCGCGTAGGCCTTGTACACCGACTCGGGCCCGGTCAGTGGCAGGCCGGAGAAATGCAGGAAGGTGCAGCGCAGCCCGCGCTTCATCATCCGGTAGGCGGCGACCGGCGAGTCGATGCCGCCGGACATCAGCGCGATCGCCCGGCCGCTCATCCCGACCGGCAGGCCGCCCTGCCCGGGCTGCCCGCCGGTGAAGACGAATATTTCCTGGGTGTCGACCTCGACGAAGACCTCCGTGTCCGGCTGCTTGAGCGACACCGGCAGCCCGTGCGCGGCCCCGACTTCCGCGCCGATCAGCGCGTTCAGCTGCTCGGAGGTCAGCGGGAACCGCTTGTCGCGGCGCCGCGACCGGACGGCGAACGCGCCGCT
>Ga0207664_10001318_pt1 | contig 16347 bp, 15 predicted proteins | sample LARL83metaG_FD_184349 | JGI IMG/M metagenome (GOLD analysis project Ga0207664, IMG submission 184349) | Corn, switchgrass and miscanthus rhizosphere microbial communities from Kellogg Biological Station, Michigan, USA - LAR L8-3 metaG... | ecosystem: Host-associated > Plants > Roots >... | reverse complement strand
CGGCGCCACTCCACTGCATGAGGCCGCGATGAAAGGCGAAGTTGACGTCGCTATGATTTTGGTCAATGCCGGCGCAGATCTGAATGCTCGTGACCGCGACGGTGCAACCCCGATGGACAAGGCGGTTCGTGCGGATCACGCCAAGGTGGTCGCAATGTTACTGGCAAAAGGAGCGCAACGGCCGGCCCTTCACGAAGCCATTCTGCACAGTCAGGCAGAACTCGTGCGCGTGCTGCTTGACGGCGGAGTCGATCCAAATCGGCTAGGTCCCGAAGGTTCCACTCCGCTCAACGACGCCTGTTTGAAAGGCGAGAGGGATATCGTGAGCTTGCTGATCGCCCACGGCGCCAAGGTCGGCATCCGGAACGAGTCGGGAGCGACGCCGCTGCATGACGCCGCTTTGGGCGGGAACCCTGAGGTGGTCAAGATCCTGCTGGATCATGGAGCCGACATCAATGCTCGCGACGAGGAGTCCGGGGCCAGTCCACTGTTTTACGCTGCTTCCTGGGGACGCGTGGAGGCGGTCGAATTACTGCTCCGCCGTGGCGCTGATCTCGGGCTCCCCAACCGCAAGGGCCAGAGCCCTTTAGATGCCGCCCGCGAAAACGATCATAAGGATGTTGCCGACCTGCTACGACGGCATATGCCTCAAGTAGTCCATAAGTAGTATATGGTCTCTGGATGACACTTCCCGGCGTTCCGGCAAAGCCGCTAAAGCCTTTCCCCTAGAAGCCGATATAACACCTAGGTTGCAACTAACGGAAATAGCCCCGGAGCTGGCAGACGCCGCTGATGTACTCAGCGACCAACTACGTGTCCACCTGCAACGACTCGCCGTATTCTTGCTGCCTCACGCGGAAACGCTCGACCGCAAGTTCTTTTCGAAGCTGAAAAGCCGGCAATTCGAGCCCCGGCAATACGAAGCCAAGATCCGCACCGCGTTGGCGTCGCTCACGCCCTGTGCCGCCGCTCGTATTCTCGCCAGTGGCCAGCCGCCATTGAAGTTTATCGAGCAAGTGGAATACAACGGCCGTCGCTTGGCCAAATTGAACCTTCCGCCCAGCAGCATCGTGGAAGCGCTGCAGGAATACGACCGCCTGCTGACGCCTATGCTGCGCAAGTTGCTGCCCAACGAATACGCCAATTTTCAGTGGGTGCGCGAGCAGCTCCACTTCTGTGTGATCCTCACGCTGAACAACGCCTATTATCAGGTCCGCGAGGCCGAAACACAGGCCTTTTACGAACTGTTTCGCGTCGAGCTGGAGTCCCGCAATCTGGATGAACTGTTGCGCCGATTCCTGCAGGCCCTGGTGCAGGTTTGCCAAGCCGACGCCGGACACCTGTATTTGCTGAACGATCAGCGCAGCGCCTGGGTGCTGCGCGCCAAGGCGGAAACCCGCGTGCCGAACCAATCGACGTTTACCGAGGTTCGGAATACTCCGGCCAAGCTGAAGAGCCTCTCCACATCCCGCCAAATCAACACCCGCAACGGCAGCGGACATCTGCTGCTCGAGCCCGGTTGGAAGGACCATTTCCAGAGGTGCTGGTCCATTCCGCTGGCAGCGGGAGGCCGTACCGCGGGCGTCATGCAGTTTGCGTTTTCGAAGCCCTATGAATGGCTGCCTCGAGAGCAGGAATTGTTGGCCGCAGCCGCCGAGCGCTGTCTGATGGCAGCCGACAAAGCCCGCCTCATGGAAGATCTGGCCGCCAGCGAGGAACAGATCCGCCAGTTGGCGGAGCACATGCTGCACGTCGAGGAAATGGAACGTCGCCGCATCAGTCGCGAACTCCACGACGAAGCTGGCCAGTCGCTCCTTTGCATCCGGCTGCAGATGGAATTACTGGAAAATTCGATCCCCCCTGAGCATTCCGAATGGATCTCCAAGCTGAAAGAGGCCCGGGACCTCACTGAGCGGACCATTTTGGAGATGCGGCGGCTGATCGCGGCCCTCAGCCCGGCGGTCCTGGAACAACTGGGCCTGGGAGCGGCTCTGCGGCAACTGGTCAACCGGTTTCGGCGGTTACACCCCAGCCGGGTGCGGCTGCTTTTGGGTCGTCTCGGCCGGCTCCCGCAATACACGGAAATTATTGTTTATAGGCTAGTTCAGGAATGCTGCAACAACATCGCCAAGCATTCGGGGGCCAATAGCGTAAACATTTCGGTTAGTTCCGCCGATGGATGGGTAAGACTGGCCGTTGAGGATAACGGAGTCGGTTTTAAGGTGGAAGAAGCGCTGGCCCGGAAAGATTCTTTTGGCCTTTCCGGCATGAGAGAGCGCGTTGCCCTGCTCGGCGGTAGGTTCGAAGTCAAGAGCCATCCCAGCATTGGGCCTGGTAACGGGAACTTGCAGTCCGACCGGAGGAAAAAAGGCCGCGGTACAAAAATTTCGATCACTCTTCCCGTTGCGAAAGAGCCGCCGTCCTTCAGTTTGATCGAGCCGATTCGAACTAAACCGATCAGTGCAAAGAACGGACGAAAGTTGAGAGCCGTCGGAGAGTGAAAGCGTCGGATAGCGCTGTAGGAAAGGGATTCTAAGAGAGATTCGGGCAAAACGTTATGGCAAAGACTCGCATCATGCTGGCGGACGATCACACCCTCTTCCGCCAAGGCATTAGGACGTTAATATCCGCAGAGTCGGATATGGAAGTGGTCGGTGAAGCTTCAAATGGCGGCGATGCCGTCGAGAAAGCTGCCGAAGTTCGGCCGGACGTCGTGTTGATGGACATCGGCATGCCCGGTCTCAGTAGCTTCGAAGCCACTCGCCAAATCAAGAAAAACCGCCCCGAGACCAAAGTGCTGTTTCTCACCATGTATGACGACGAGGATTACCTGGTCGAAGGTATGGAGGTCGGTGCCAGCGGTTATGTCCTCAAAGACAGCCCGTCGGCGCAACTAGTCGCCGCAGTTCGCGATATCTGCCGCGGCGGAAGCTATCTCAGCCCGCGCATGCTGTCTCAGCTGGTGGACGACTTCCGCTCGCGTATTAAGTCGGCCAACCGGCTGCCCCGCTTTGCTACGCTCACCACGCGCGAACGCGAAGTTCTCAAGATGCTGGCCGAAGGCAACTCGGTGAAAGAAATCGCCTGTGACCTGAACCTTAGCGTCAAGACCGTCGAAGCTCACAAGTTCAACCTGATGCGCAAGCTGGACATCCATAACAAAGCCCAGTTGGTGCAGTACGCGATCCAGAAGAAGATCATCAAGATCCCGAACCTGGTCTAAACTAGCTTGGTCTAACAGGCTATTCTGGTTCCAGAGTGAACCGGAGTATCCTTACAGCGCCGCTCCAGAAGATCGAAGGCGGTTCGTCCGTCTCCTTCCAGGACCTGCTGGCCGTTGAAGAACCCCTCGAAATTCGCCTGGGCGACAAGACTATCTCCCTCACCATGCGGACGCCCGGCCATGATCCCGAGCTGGCCGTCGGATTCCTGTTCACCGAAGGCATTATCCAAGGCCCGCACCAGATCCGCGATATTCAGGAATCTAAGAACTCGATAACGGTTCTCCTGAATCCGGACGTGGAAATCGATTTCGAGCGGCTGCAGCGGAACTTCTACACTACCTCCAGCTGCGGCGTGTGTGGCAAGGCTTCGATCGAAGCGCTGAGGATACAAGGCTGCCCCGTGCTGCCTCGGAACTCGGCGGCCGTGGAGGCGGCGGTGATTCACCGGCTTCCACAAGCCCAGCGCGACGAACAAGCCGTGTTCGAGCGCACCGGCGGCCTGCACGCGGCGGCACTCTTCGATTTCCAGGGCAACTTGATCCTGCTGCGCGAAGATGTCGGCCGTCACAATGCGGTCGACAAGCTTATTGGCGCAGAGATGCTGGCAGGCCGCACTCCCCTCTGCGATACATTGTTGCTGGTGAGCGGACGCGCGAGCTTTGAATTGACGCAAAAAGCGCTGATGGCCGGCATCCCCATCCTGGCGGCGGTTGGTGCGCCGTCCAGCCTGGCGGTCGAAACCGCCCAGCGATTCAATATGACCCTGCTCGGCTTTGTCCGCGACGGCCGTTTTAACATCTATTCAGGAGCGTCGAGAATCAAATGAAACTCCGCATTCAGGGAAACGCGCTGCGCCTGCGGCTCAACCAGGCCGAAGTCGCGCAGTTCAGTAAGACCGGCTTTTTCGAAGACTCGATTGAGTTCAGCCCCGGCACGCGCCTGACCTATGCGCTCGAATCATCGAGCAGCGTTTCAGCTCCGACGGCAGTCTATCGAGACGGGTCGCTGCGAATCCAGGTGCCGCGGCAGGCTGGATTGGAGTGGGCCACTACGGATAAAACCGGATTCTCGGGGGGCGACCCTCTTTCGATCACCGTCGAGAAGGATTTTCAATGCCTGCACGGAGACGGCGCACACGATCCGAAAGCATTCCCGAATCCGCTCCAAGAGACAAGGAGCTGAGCCTCGTGTGGCCAAAATGGAATAGGGCGCTGAAATCATCAGCGCCCCATTGCCGCGTCGTTCGGATTCGACCCTGGAGTTGTGAAGTCTTGGTCCCCTTCTCATCGGGGAATTCCAAGGTCCCGTCAGAGCGATTCTATCACGGAACCCCTCTTACAAAACCTTCAAGTATCACGAAAGCTTCTCGGCGATCGACTTGGCTTGCAGGAACTGCAGCAGATAGTCCGGACCACCCGCCTTCGAATCCGTGCCCGACATATTGAACCCACCGAAGGGATGCGCCCCCACCATCGCGCCCGTGCATTTGCGATTGATATAGAGATTACCGACAAAGAACTGATCGCGCGCTTTCTTGATCTTCTCCGGATTCTTGGTGTAAGCCGCGCCGGTCAGCCCGTACTCGGTATCGTTAGCAAGTGCAAGCGCATGATCGAAATCGCGCGCCTTGGTCACCGCCAGCACTGGACCAAAAATCTCTTCCTGGAAGATCCGCGCTTTCGAATCCACGTCGGCAATAACCGTTGGAGCGATGAAATATCCATTTCCCGGCGCCGCCGAACCGCCCGCAATCACGCGTCCTTCCCTCTTTCCTACCTCGACGTAAGCCAGGATCGATTTCCGGGCGCCCTCGTTGATCACCGGGCCCATGTAGTTACCGGGCTCATCCGACGGACCGACCGTCAGGCCCGCTACCTCAACCTTCAGCTTCTCCAGAAACTGATCGTAAATCGCCTGATCGACGATGGCGCGCGAACAGGCCGAGCATTTCTGCCCTTGATATCCGAATGCGGAAAAAAGCACGCCCTTCACGGCGCTGTCCAGATCGGCTTCGCGGTCCACGATGATCGCATCCTTGCCGCCCATCTCGGCGATCACGCGCTTGATCCAGATCTGCCCCTTCTGGGGCTTGGCCGCGAGTTCGTTGATGCGCAGGCCAACTTCCTTCGATCCAGTAAAAGCGACGAACCGCGTCTTGGGATGCTGGACGATTACATCGCCCACCACGGCTCCACTGCCCACCAGCAGCGAAAAAGACTTGGCCGGAAATCCCGCCTCTAACAAAACCTCGGCGAACTTGGCTGCAATGGTCGGTGTGTCGCTCGAAGGCTTAATCACCACCGTGTTGCCGGCCACCAGGGCCGCGGTAGTCATGCCGGTCATGATCGCGAGCGGAAAATTCCAGGGCGGAACCACAACTCCGACGCCCAGCGGGAGATAGACCATCTCGTCTTTTTCGCCGGGCATTTGATGCAACGGATCCGGTTTGCTCCAGCGCAGCATCTGGCGGGCGTAATATTCGCAGAAATCGATGGCTTCCGATACGTCCGCGTCGGCTTCCGGCCAAGTCTTGCCGGCTTCGTACACCAGCCAGGCGTCGAACTCAAATTTCCGTTTCCGGATTAGGGCGGCGGCTCGTAACAGCATCTCGACGCGAGTCTTGGCCGGGGTCGCAGCCCACTCGGGGAAAAACGCGCAAGCCGCTTCCACCGCTTCATTGGCCAGCGCCGCGGTCGCCTTGCTGTGAATGCCGACCACTTCGCTCGATCGCGACGGATTGAGAGACGTCAGTTTATCCGGGGTTTTCTCGCGGCGCCCGGCGATGAGCAGCTCGTATTCGCGCCCCAATTCTCCACGCACCTCGCGCAGCGCCTTCTCTATCGCCTCTCGATTCGCAGGCTTCGAGAAATCGGCCACAGCTTCGTTCGAAAATGCCGGAATAGTCTTCACCGGCTCTGCAATCGTGCTGCTCATTCTGTTATTAGCTATCCCTTCAAATTAGCCGCGGTCCCTTCCACAATCTTCCGGCCGCGCTCGAACATCTCCGCCGCATCGTCGGCCATTTTTCGGCCCTTTTCGTACATCTCCTTGCCCCGCTCGAGCATCTCCCGGCCCGAATCGCCGATGGCCTCGCGCCCCTCCTTGGTCCTCTTTACGATCGTCCGCCGCGTCTCTTCACCGGACGCTGGCGCGTACAGTAACGCAACTGTCGCCCCGATCGCGACTCCCGCCATCAACCACACCACTTTACTGCCGTAATCTTCTGCCGCCATAAAGCCTCCATCCATCATTCTAACGCTGTGCTCGCTGGTATCCTCAAGACATGGCGCGTGAGGAACAAAAACTCCCCGCCAAAGTCTACCTATGAAGATCCTTCACCTCGCGTTATGTTTCGCAATTTGCGCATTGGCGCAGGACGACGACGCGCAGCCCGGTGGCCGCGCTCCGGGTTCCGACGATCCTATGAGTTCGGCCACTTTCAGCGGCCTGCGATTGCGCGGCATCGGTCCGGCATTCACCTCCGGGCGCGTGGTCGGGTTTGCGGTTGACCCCGAAAATTCCCAGCACTACTTCGTCGCCGCGGCGTCCGGTGGCGTGTGGAGAACCACCAACGACGGTACCTCCTGGACTCCAGTATTCGACACCCAGGGATCGTATTCGATCGGCACGGTGGTAATCGACCCCAGGAATCCGTCGGTCGTGTGGGTGGGCACCGGTGAGAATAACAACCAGCGCAGCGTCTCCTATGGCGACGGCGTCTACAAGAGCGAGGACGGCGGCCGGACCTGGCACAACCTGGGTCTGAAGCAATCCGAGCACATCGCCCGGATCGTCATTGATCCGCGCGATTCGAATGTGGTCTATGTCGCCGCTCCAGGGCCGCTGTGGAAAGGCGGCGGGGATCGCGGGCTCTACAAATCCACCGACGGCGGCAAGAACTGGACTAGTCTCATCAACGTTGGCGAATACACCGGCGTGGCCGACCTGATCCTCGACCCGCGCAATCCCGATATCCTGCTCGCGGCCACTCATCAGCGTGAACGCAAATATTACACGTTGATTCACGGTGGTCCCGAGAGCGCGTTGTGGCGTTCAACCGATGCCGGCAAGACCTGGATCAAAGTCACCACCGGGATCCCGACCGGCGAGCTCGGCCGTATCGGCGTGGCCTACGCTCCCTCGAATCCCAGCATCATTTATGCGCAAATCGAGGGCGGCGAAGGCCGCGGAGGGCTGTATCGCTCCACCGATAACGGCGTCACCTGGGAGCGCCGCAATAACTCGGATTCACAAGGCCAGTATTACTCGCACGTAGTGGTCGATCCCGTCAATCCCGACCGAGTCTACGTCATGAACGTTAACATCACGGTGTCGAACGATGGAGGGCGAACGCTCGCCACGCTCCCGACCCGCAGCAAGCACGTCGACAATCACGAGATCTGGATCGATCCCAAGAACAACAATCGCTACCTGGTGGGCTGCGACGGCGGCGTCTACGAAACTTTCGACAAGGGCGAGAATTGGATTTTCAAGGCCAACCTGCCGATCCCGCAGTTTTACGACGTCGCGGTCGATTATGCCGAGCCGTTCTACAACGTCTACGGAGGCACGCAGGATAACTTCAGTTTCGGCTGTCCTTCGCGGACCAAGAACGCCGTCGGCGTCACCAATTCCGATTGCTTCGTCACACACGGCGGTGATGGATTCTACACTCGCGCCGATCCGAAAGATCCGAACACCATTTACGCCACCATGCAGAACGGTGGCCTGGTGCGTTTCGACCGCCGCTCCGGTGAGCGGGTAGCCATTCAACCCCAGCCCGGCAAGGACGATCCACCAATGCGCTGGAACTGGGATGCGCCGCTGATGATCAGCCCGCATTCCAACACGCGGATTTACATCGGCGCGCAACGGCTCTATCGCAGCGACGATCGTGGCGATAGCTGGCGCGCGGTAAGCCCCGACCTCACCCGGCAACTCGATCGCAACAAGCTGCCGGTGATGGGCAAAGTGTGGAGCGCCGACGCAGTATCGAAGAATGTCTCCACCGCACTCTACGGCAATATTTCAGCCATCGCCGAATCGCCCAAGCAGGAAGGTTTGATCTATGCCGGCACCGACGATGGACTGGTGCAGATGACCGAAGACGGCGGCAAGACCTGGCGGAAAATCGACAAGCTTCCGGGCGTGCCCGACAATTCCTATGTGCAGCGCATCGTGGCGTCGCAGACTGACGCGAACACAGCGTACGTTGTCTTCGAGAATCATCAAAACGGGGATTTCAAACCGTACATCCTCAAGACCGCCGACCGCGGCAAGGGCTGGGCCTCTATATCCGGTAATCTGCCGGACAACGGCGCTGTCTACGCACTGGCCGAAGATCCCGTGAACCCGAAACTGTTGTTTGCCGGCACTGAATACGGTCTCTACTTCACCACCATCGGCGGAGAAAAATGGATCAAGCTCACTGGCGGACTGCCTACCATTCAAGTGCGCGATCTAGCGATCCAGAAGCGTGAGAACGACCTAGTGGTTGGAACATTTGGCAGAGGCATCTACATACTGGACGACTACACGCCGCTGCGCGGGCTGACTCCCGAAACACTGAAGCAGGAAAGCGCGGTGTTCCCGGTGAGGAATGCACTCTCTTATATTCCCGCGCAGCCGCTCGGCCAGAATGGCAAGGGATTCCAGGGCGAGGCGTTCTTCGCGGCTCCAAATCCGCCGTTTGGCGCTGAAATCACGTACTTCCTCAAAGATGCGTTGCGAACCAAGAAGCAGGCGCGCCAGCAGCGAGAACGCGAAGCCGCGCGCAAGAGCGAGACGCCGCCATATCCTAACGCCGATGAGTTGCGGGCCGAGGCCGAGGAAGAAGCTCCGGCGATCATCCTCACCGTTGCGGACGCTTCCGGCAAAGTCGTTCGGCGTTTTGATGGACCGGCGACGCGCGGTATGCATCGCGTGGCCTGGGACTTGCGCGCCCCTGCACCCGTGATCGTCAATCCACCCCCGGCCCGTGCGGGCGCAGGCGGTGATGAAGAGGAAGGCGGTTTTTTCCGCGGCCCCACCGGCGCGCTGTTGGTGCCCGGCAAATACACGGTGACGCTGGCCAAGCGCGTCGATGGCGTCGTCTCCCCACTCCCCGGCTCACAGAGTTTCGAGGTTTCGGCCGAAGGCATCTCCACCCGCGAAGATCGCTTAGCGAAGGCGGAATTCGAGGAGAAGTTGGCGCGTCTGCAAAAGGCCTTGACCGCTGCCCAGCAATCCGCCACCGATGCCCGGACGCGTCTGGATGCCATCCGGCGCGCCATCGATGCCACGCCCGCCCTCCCGATCAAATTGCGAGAGGACGCCACGAATTTAGAGAAGCGCTTGTCCGAGATCAACCGCGCTATCCGTGGTGATTCAGTACTGCGGTCGCGCGATGAACCGACCCCAGAGTCCATCTCTGACCGCGTGAACTCGGCCGCTTCGACCATGCGTCTCACGACGGGGCGCCCAACCAAGACTGCGCTCGAAACCTACCAGATCGCCTCCGACGAACTGGCGTCCGAGATTCCGAAGCTGCGCCGCTTGATCGAGACCGATATCCGAGCCCTGGAAAAGCAGTTAGACGCCGCCGGAGCCCCACCCACGCCGGGCCGGCTACCCGAGTTGAAGAAATGACCCGAGCACAGGTGGCTGCAAGACCTTTCGCGCCACCACTGTGTCGAGGCGCTGAGTGAACACTTTCACTTCCTTTGACGGTGTCCGGATCGCCTATCATGACGAGAGTGAAGGGCCGGCCGTCATTCTACTTCATGGATTTGATGGCCTGGGCCAGTTCGGGGATTTCGACCGCATTCTACCGTTACTGGAAAAACGGCAAGAGATGTTCCGAGAAGTATTTGGGGCAGCGCCTCCGCGACCCGATCCTCCCCTGGAAGGAAGGCCAGGCTTGGTTCGGGCACTACAGGCGGCGAGCGCGCGCACTATCCTACCGGACATGCGTGGATTCGGAGCATCGGACAAACCCAGAGAGAAGGCCGCCTACGCAGACTCTGCCATGGCTCGGGATGTCATTGCTCTCATTGACCACCTCCATCTTGATGCCGTCGACGTAATCGGCTTCTCAATGGGGTCCGGCGCAGCCGCCAGGTTGCTCGCACTGCGCCCACCTCAGGTAAAGTCAGCCATTCTCGCGGGGGTCGGGGACTACGCCCTAGAGGATGGTGTTTTGGAATTTCCCAAGAATTGGCCGGTTCCAGACTACGTCCCTCGACCGCTGACTGGCCGGGTGTGGGCGGAGGAGGGGGCAAAAATTCTCGAAAAAGGCGAAATTGTTCCCGGGCACCTCGCCTCGGCGAGCCTCATAGCGGCCCGGGTCACGGGAGCCGACCCCAAGGTTCTGGCGGCCGTTATTCGCGGCGCGGTCGCACCTCTCTGGCCAGCGGAAGCACTTCGCGGAATCGACGTACCGGTCCTGATACTCAATGGGAGAGCCGACGCCGCCAATCAAAAGATCGAGGGTCTTCTCAAAGCGATCCCAACCGCACGCTCCGGCGCATGTGAAGGCGACCACCACTCCACACTCTACCAGCCAACATTTCAGCAGGCCGTAGTCCAGTTCTTTGAAGCACAATGGCGACTGCGCGGATGGGTGCGACCCCCGCAAACACAGTTAGAAGCCGCCGGAGCCCCGCCCAGGTCGGGCCGGCTACCCGAGTTGAAGAAATAGGAATGTAATGGATTGGGTCGCAGCTGGCATCTATAGACGGGAGCGGGCGGCTCATGGGCAAACGTTACTTGATTGTTACAACCCTGGCGGCGTTCAGCAGTTCAGCGTTTGCGCAGGTTTTCGAGATCGCTGCGTTTAATACCGACGTCGCGGCTGCCGTCGAAGAGGCGCAGGATCCAGGCTCCCCCAATCCCGGTCAAACTTCTTCACCGGCAGTTACAGCCCAGAATCCACTGCAGGACGCGCGCGATCGGGTCTATTATCCCGGCGACACCGAGCGTGCCAAACCCCTGGCGCGCAAATTGGCCGGCAATGTTCTGCTTGATCAAAAGGATATCTGGACCAGTCCCTTCCACATGCACAAAAGTGATGCCAAATGGTGGCTCGGCTTAGGTGCAGTCACCGCCGCACTCATCGCAACCGACCGTCATACCTCAACGTTGCTGGAAAATAGCAAAGGCCAAGTGGCTTGGGGTAACAATCTTTCGACCATCGGCGCGGCTTACACTTTGATCCCCGTAGTCGCAGGCTTCTACACCTTCGGCGTGCTTGGTGAAAATCCGAAAGCGCGCGAGACGGCCGTGCTGGGAGGTGAAGCGCTTCTGGATAGCTTGATCGTCGTATCGATATTAAAACCGATCGCGGGCCGAAATCGACCCAATGCGAAAGACGACCAAGGCAGCTTCTTCGACGGCGGCGCATCCTTCCCATCCGGGCACGCCATCGAAACCTGGTCGCTTGCCTCGGTGATTTCCTACGAGTACGGGCACACTAAGCTGGTTCCGATCATCGCTTGTGCACTGGCCGGAGTTGTTACGGTTTCGCGATTCTCGGCGCAACAGCATTATGCTTCCGACCTTGTCGCGGGCGCGGGCATGGGCTGGTTCATCGGCCGCTATGTATGGAAAACGCATCAGGACCATGCCATTCATACCCACAGCAAGATTCAAGCGCAGCTCGTCCCGCAAATTCAGCCCGGCTCGCGCACCTACGCAATGTCGGTCGTGCTTTCGAAATAATTTGTTCAGTTACGATTTTCGCCGGCTCGATTCACGCGCAACCAGCCGTGGAGCTATGAGAGTACGCCGGGCAGGCACAGGCTGCTTGGCCTCCATACATTCGACCAGCAGATCCGCGGCCGTCTCGCCGAGCAATGTGCTGCTCTGATCGATGGTAGAGAGCGGAACGCGCAGAAGATCGGAATAGTGGACATTGCCGGCGCCGATCACGGCTATATCGTCGGGCACATTCAGGCCCATTTCCAGAATCGCCTTGATCGCGCCCGCGGCCACCGGATCGTTGTAACCGAATACTGCATCGGGCTGCGGCGACACGCCCAGCAACTTGCGCATCCCTTCGTATCCGGTGCTGTCTTCGTGCTGGCCACTGACCACGTACTCGGGCTTTGCTTCCAGTCCATGCTTTCCTAGCGCGTGCCGATAACCGCGCAAGCGTCCGATCCCGGTGGAATTCGCCGGACCACGCAAATGCGCAATCCGCCGGCATCCTTGGTCTATCAGATGCTCGGTGGCCATAAGTCCGATCTCTTCATCTTTAACGCCGACGAAGTGACCTTCGAAACCTGACGGCAGACGATCGATCAGAACGTAAGGACTCTTGTGGCTCTGCAACTTCTTGAATAAATCGCCTCGGACGTTGGGTTCAGCCGCCGCGACGATAATTCCGTCTACGCTTCTGTCCAGCAAAACCTCCACTTCGCGGAGTTCGGCAGCCGGATTCTCTTCGGAATTTGATATGACGATCTGATAGCCGAGCGGCTCGAATTTTCGGGCGATCCCTTTGGCCACTTCAGCAAAGAACGAATGCATCAGGTCTGGAATGATCAGTCCGACCATGTAAGTGCGGCGCGTCACCAGGCTGCGCGCAATCCAGTTGGGCCGGTAATTCAACTCGCGTGCGCGCTTCAAGACCCGGCGCTTAGTCTCTTCGCTGATATCGCTGTGACTTCGCAGCGCCTTGGAAACCGTCATCAGAGACACGCCCAAATCACGGGCGATATCCTTCATTCGCGCACCCAATTAACCTCCAATTAAACAGTATAGGGAATGCTGAGCGGCGTCCCTTGGAATTTCTCATGCTTGAGCAGCCACTCTTTACGCTCGAGACCGCCTGCATAGCCTGTCAACGCCGATGAAGCTCCAATCACTCGATGGCACGGCACAATGATCGCCACCGGATTCAATGAATTCGCGTGCCCGACCGCTCTAGCTGCCTGCGCGCGACCCAGACGCTCTGCTAACTCGCCGTAAGTCCGCGTGTGGCCCGCCGGGATCTCTCGTAGCGCCTTCCAAACCTCTTCCTGGAATCTGGTCCCACCCATTGATACAGGCGTACCTTCAAGCGCACGCAGTTGGCCCTCGAAGTAGCTCCGCAACCGCGGCCTCAACTGGAACGGATCGGCACCGCGCCGGAATTCAAAAGAGCCGAATCGCCGCGTCAGCAGGTCCTCCATCCGGCTCTCGTAGCCGGCGTAGTCGAGGGCGCAAATCCCCTCACCATCAGATGCAAACAGAATGCGCCCGATTGGGGATTCGAACTCGTCAAAGTCCAGCAGTACACCTTTAGCCGTCATCGTGTAGTGACTCCCACAAATACATAGCCGCATACGAACGCCACGGCCGCCAACGCTCGGCCAGCTCCTCAAGCTTGCGAGGCGAAGACATTCGCGCCGCTTTCAACAAACCCAGATCCGATGCCGGAAATGCATCCGGATCACCCAGCGCCCGCATCGCAATATAGTTCGCTGTCCAAGGCCCGATGCCGGGAAGCTCGCACATCCGGCCGATCATCTCTCGGCTCGACACCGCTCCATCGAAGCGAATCCTCTGGTCGCACACCGCGCGGGCGAATCCGCGCATGGTTTCGGCACGCGCCTTTGGCAGACCTATGACGGCAAGATCCGCCTCCGCCAGAATCGCCGCATCAGGTGGGCCGAACCGTTCCACTAAGCGGCCGGCCAAGGTCGACGCGCCTTTCACCGTCACCTGCTGCCCCAGCATCGCACGGATCGCCAGCTCAAAGGGGTCCCAACATTTGGGGACGCGAAGCCCCGGATGGCGTGCCACAACTCGCTTGAGCAGCCGAGACTTCGCCAGGTGCGCTGCAATCGGTCGCGGATCGGCGTCGAGATCGAAGAAAAACCGGATTTGCGATGCGTTTAGCTTCGCGGCGCTCACCGCCACCAGGCAATCATCCTGTGGATCCCGCCGCACTGTCACGCCCATGCGATGATAGCTCTCCGCATCTACGGTCTCCAGACCAGGAATGGCGCGCGGCTTCACGAATCGCAGAAACGCGGGCCAGTCGAAGGGCGGCTGATACTCGAGCATCAGCTCAGCGCATGCCGCCGTCACGTCCATAACGAAAGTATGCCGCAACCCGTGGTCTCGTGCCTTAGAATGGTGTTCAGTGTGACCCGCCGAACTTTGCTGAGAAGATCCTGGCTGAGCTTCGCCGCCACGGGTTCCCTCCCGAGTCAGGACATCCTGCAGCTCCCGCCGCCCAAGGCCAACGCGCGCATCCCCTACGGGAAAGATCCGCGGCAATTCGGCGATCTTCGATTGCCCAGCGGCCCCGGTCCGCATCCCGTTGTCATCTTCATTCACGGCGGATTCTGGAGAAACGCCTATAGCCTCGACCATGCCGGACATGCTTGCGCCGCGCTGACAAGTGCCGGAGCCGCGAGCTGGAGTATCGAGTATCGAAGAATCGGCGATCCCGGAGGCGGCTGGCCCGGCACCATGGACGACGTACTGCACGGCGCCGAGCACATCAAGAAACTGGCGATGCGTTATCGCCTGGACCTGGATCGGATGGTCGCCTCGGGGCATTCCGCCGGCGGTCAACTGGCGCTCTGGCTGGCTGCGCAAATCGCTCTCAATCTACGAGGCGTCATCCCGCTGGCGGCGGTTTCTGACCTGCGCCGCGCCTGGGCTTTGCAATTGAGCAAAGGGGTTGTCAGGCAATTGCTCGGGGGAACGCCGGAGCAGGTGCCGCAGCGTTACGCGACCACCTCGCCCATCGAGCTTTTGCCGATCTCTGTGCCACAGCGCTTAATTCACGGCACCGCCGACGACACGGTCCCCTTCGATATGAGCGCGCGCTTCGCTAAAAAATCGCAGAACGCCAAACTGATTCCGCTCCAGAGTGCCGGGCATTACGAGCTGATCGATCCTCGCTCGCGCGAGTGGTCAACCGTGCAGAAGAACATCCTCACTTGGGATTCTTGAGCTATGGATCTGGGGTTGAAGGATCGCGTGGCGGTCGTCGCCGCTTCCAGCAAAGGACTCGGCAAGGCAGTCGCACTTGGACTCGCTGCGGAAGGCGCCAAGCTGGCCATTTGTTCGCGTGGTCAGGAAGAATTGCAACGCACCGCTTCAGAAATCCCGACCGAAGTGCTTGCGCAGGTTGTCGACGTAACCGTCGAAGCGGAAGTGCGCAGTTTTATCGAATCGACTAAGCGAAAATTTGGACGTATCGATATCTGCGTCACCAACGCCGGCGGCCCTCCCGCCAGGCGATTCGAGGAGACTTCGGCTGGCGACTGGCGCTCCGCTGTCGATCTGAATTTCATGAGCACTCTGCATTTTGCCCGGGCCGTGCTTCCGGTCATGAAGGAGCAGCGTTGGGGACGGTTGATCGCCATCAGTTCGGTTGCGGTGCTGCAGCCCGTGGATGGTTTGATCCTGTCGAACGCGGCGCGCTCGGCGGTGCGCGGCCTGGTGAAGAGCCTGTCGAGCGAATATGCTCCTTTCAACGTTCTGGTCAACAATGTCTGCCCGGGCTACACCGCCACTGAACGATTGCTGAAGTTGGATGTGCATCCGGAGGCGCAGATTCCGCTCGGCCGCGTCGGCACGCCCCAAGAGTTTGCGAACCTCGTGGTATTTCTCGCGTCGGAACGCTCCAGCTACATCACCGGAGTTTCGATTCCTGTGGATGGCGGCTGGGTGAAGGCCATCTGAACCCACTGGTTCCGGGTACAATGTACAAAGAGTGCGGCTGACAGCGCTCCTCTTTTCACTCACGATCGTTTTGCTGGCTGGTTCCGAGTATTTCACTCCGCAGCATCGTCTCTCGGGCATCGGTGTGGATCGAGCCGAAATGACGCCCGAGGTGCTGGACGCCCGCACCGGACGCATGATTCAATCGCAGACTTTCACGATCATGCGGGAACCACAAGCCAAAGCCGGCGCCGAGCGGATCACCGGGCCGAAGCTCGCGCCGGTCTTTAAGCGAGCGTCCACCAGCAGCGGCCTGCCAGCCTCGCTAATCTCTGCCATCGCATATCTGGAAAGCTGGGGCGACGCACGCGCGGAGAGTCCCGCGGGACCGAAGGGCATCATGCAGTTTTCCGAAGCCACTGCCCGAGCCGCGGGTTTGCGGGTGGTGCGCGTCACGCGATTCAAGATTACAAGTGAGCGC
>Ga0207664_10001317_pt1 | contig 16353 bp, 14 predicted proteins | sample LARL83metaG_FD_184349 | JGI IMG/M metagenome (GOLD analysis project Ga0207664, IMG submission 184349) | Corn, switchgrass and miscanthus rhizosphere microbial communities from Kellogg Biological Station, Michigan, USA - LAR L8-3 metaG... | ecosystem: Host-associated > Plants > Roots >... | reverse complement strand
GAGCATCGGTACCGGCATCGACGGCTCGTCGGGACTGTACATGTCCATCAACGGCGGCCCCGAGGTCAAGGCGTTTGACATCGACACCTCCAAGCTCGAGGCGGCGGCGCTGCCCGGCGGGGTCCTCGACCTCAGCGGGCTGGGCACCGAACTGTCAAACGAGCTGGCGGGCACGATCAACCAGCTCGCCGGTCGGCAGGTCGTGACGCCCGGTCAGGCAGCGGGTCTGCTGAACCTGATCGTTCCCTCGTCTGCGGCGGTGCCCGGCGCGTAGCGGCACGCCCCGGGCTGCAGCACACGCCGGGGCGGCCGACGGGTCGCCCCGGCGTCCGTCTGTTCCGTAACAGACGTAGAGCTTCACGGGACGGATCGGACGAGAAGAGGAGCTCCGGGGGTGGGACTCGAACCCACAACATTTCGGTTAACAGCCGAACGCTCTGCCATTGAGCTACCCCGGATTACGGTGTATTGAGCTGTCCCTTACAGGTCGCTCGCCAACTTTACTCGGAAGACGGGCGTCAATCTTTAGCGGGAAGCTCGATCACTCCCCCTTCGAGCTCCGCGTGGCAGTTTGAACAGAGCAGCACGCATTTCGTTGCCTCATCACGCAGAGTGGCGATCGCCAGGGTGACGCCGGCGCGGCTGAGCCCGAGCCGCTTGAGCTTGGGATCCAACATGATGGAACTGGAGAGCGCCCAAATATCGCTGGTATCCGCAAATGCAGCACGCCCCGCCCGCCTCGCCGACGAGGATCTCCTTTATACGGCGGCGCCGCCGGGCTACCCGTTCCTGCCGGCACAGGGTGCACCGGTAGTAACCACGGCCCTCCAAGGCAAACGCGACCTCCCCATGGGACGGGCACCGCATGATCAGGCGCTCCGATCCGGCAGCTCGCCCCTCACGAGCGACGTCAGCGTGGTGAGCCGCGGCCGTACGCAGTCCGTGTCGCCTCAGCCAGACTCGGACCGTGGTCGGCGTTCGTCCCACCTCTACCGCGATCTGAGCGATGGTCATGCCGGCATCGACCAGCGGCTCCAGCTGCTCTCGCGAGAGACCGCGCCTCCTCTTCTCTCCGTCCTTCTCCATCTCGGATCATCTCCCTCGATTCCTCTTACGAACGCATGTTCGCATAGGACCCGGACGGAAAACGCCTGCACGACGACTGTTTTCGCCGACCACGCACCCCAGCGCGAGGCTCACCTCACAGGGTCTTTTCCAGCCGCGCGACCGCCTCGCGGATGGCGTCGCGCACCACTTCGCGCTGATGGGCGAGGGCGCTGGTGCCCGCGCCGTCGGCCCGGGCGCGGATGATGGCCCGGTCCAAGCGGTCAAGGTCGAGGATGAGGTGGGCGTGCTCCAGGCGGTCGGCGCTGGGGTCGGGCACGCGGCCGGCGAGCTGGACCAGCCCGCTGATCGTGCGGGCGAACTCATCGTCGCCGTCGGGCAGGTCGGCCAGCGGGGACCGCAGATGCGTGGCCAGGTGGCGCGCCGCCCGCCGCAGCGGGGTGCTGGTGATGATCTCGTCGACGTCCAGCTCGGCCAGAAGGCCGGCCCCCACGTCGGGCACGGCCAGGCAGAGCGCGAGGAAGAGGCGCTCGCCGCGCATCGCCTGCCCCGGACCACTGGCCGCCTCGGCCGGCGCCGGGCCGCCCGGTCGCGAGCCGTTGCCCTGACGACCGGAGCCCAGCGTTCCGCCCGCCGAGCCGCCGCCGGCCAGCAGCGTGGCCAGGCGGCCCTCGGTCAGCTCCAGGCGCCCGGCGACGCGGCGCACCAGCTCGTCGCGCAGGACACTGGCTCCCATCTCGTTGAGCACGGGGCGCAGCTCGGACAGCGCGCGGTCGCGACCCTCGGCACTGCGGGTATCCGCACGCTCCAGGATCCGCTCCACGTGAAAGACGACGAACGGCGTGGAGCTCTGGACCAGGGAGCGCAGCGCGTCGGCCCCGTCGCGCTCGATGAGGTCGGCGGGGTCGGTCCCCTCGGGCAGCGGGACCACCCGCAGCTCCAGGTCGCGCCCGGCGGCCACGCGGGCGGAGCGCAACATGGCCTCCTGGCCCGCCGGGTCGGCGTCCAGGCACAGCTCCAGCACCTTGACCACGCGCTCGAGCTCGCGGACCTGCTCGTCGGTGAGCGAGGTGCCCATGATCCCGACCGAGTTGCGGATGCCGGCCTGGTGCAGGGCCAGCACGTCGGTGTAGCCCTCGACGAGGATCATCCGCCCGGCCTTGGCGGCGGCGGCGCGCGCCAGGTCGATCCCGAACAGGACCTCGCGCTTGTGGTAGAGCTCGCCGTCGGAGGTGTTCAGGTATTTGGCACCCCCAGGGCGGGTGGGGTCCGTCTCCTCGCGCATCCGCCGGGCGCCGAAGCCGTGCACCCGGCCGCGGGCATCGGTTGCCGGGAACATGATCCGCCCACGGAAGCGGTCATAGATGCTGCCCGGTCGGCTGTGCGAGCGCTGCGCGAGCCCCACGGCCAGCAGCTCCTCGTCGGAGTATCCGGCCCGGCGGGAGGCGAGCAGGACGCGATCCCAGGCGCTGGGCGCGTAGCCGACGCGGAACTCCTTCAGGATCTCCTCGGCCAAGCCGCGCCCCAGCAGGTAGGCCCGGGCGTCCTGCGCCTCGCCGGCCTCCCAGAGGTACCGCGCGTAGTAGGTGGTCACGCGGTCAAGCAGCGAGTGCAGCCGCTCGCGCCGCTGGCGGCGGGCCGCCGCGCCGGGGTCCTCGTCCTCGGTCTCGAGCTGCACCCCGAAACGGTCGGCCAGCGTCTCCATCGCGGCCTTGAAGTCCAGGCCCTCGGTCTGCATGACGAAGTCGAACGGGTCCCCGGACTCCTGGCAGCCGAAGCAGTGGTAGTGCTTCTCGTCGGGCCGCACGTGAAAGGACCCCGTGCGCTCATCGTGAAACGGGCAGACCCCGAAGTAGCTGTTGACCCCGGCGCGGCGCAGCTCGGTGCGGGTACCGATCAGCGCCAGCATGTCGACCGCGGCGAGGACGCGGTCCTTGGACTCAGGCGTGTAGCGGCTCACTGGGCAAACGAGGCCGGGACCGTGAGTCGCTCGAACGCCCGGATGCAGAAGCGATCGGTCATCCCGGCCAGATAGTCGGTGACGCGCGTGGCCAGCTCCCCATCGGGGATCGAGGCCGGGATCTCCTCGGGGTGGTCGCAGTAGTGGCCGAACAGCACGTTGATGACGCGGTTGATCTTGGCGTGCTCGCGAGTGGCCACGGGCCCCAGGTAGACGCGCTCGAACATGAACGCGCGCAGCTCGGACATGGCGGCGCCGACAGCGTCGCCCTGGACGATGTCACCCGCGACCGCGGAGTGCTCGACCAGGTCGTGCACAAGCTGGTCGATCCGCTGCTCACCGGCCTTGCCCAGGATCGCGATCGGGCCCTCGGGCAGGTCGCCGGTCGACAGGACGCCGGCGCGCACGGCGTCGTCGATGTCGTGGTTGATGTAGGCGACGCGGTCCATGAGGCGCACGATCCTGCCCTCCAGCGTCGCCGGCTGCTCCGAGCGACCCGAGTGGGTGACGATGCCGTTGCGGACGGGCTCGGTGAGGTTGAGCCCGCGGCCGTCGCGCTCCAGCGTGTCGACGACGCGCAGCGAGTGCTCGTAATGGCGAAAGGCGGTGCCGAAGCGCTCGCGCAGGCAGCGGTCGAGGGCGTCCTCGCCGACGTGGCCGAACGGCGGGTGGCCGAGGTCGTGCCCGAGCCCGATGGCCTCGCACAGGTCCTCGTTAAGGGCCAGCGCGCGCGCCACCGTGCGCGAGATCTGGGTCACCTCCAGCGTGTGGGTCAGCCGCGTGCGGTAGTGGTCGCCGGTGGGCGCGACGAACACCTGGGTCTTGTGCTTGAGCCGCCGGAAGGCCTTGCAGTGGACGATGCGGTCGCGGTCGCGCTGAAACGGGGTACGCAGCCCGCAGTCGGGTTCGGCATGGGGGCGCTGGGCCGGGTAGGAGCGCGTGGCCAGCGGGGAGAGATCAGCCTCCTCCCGTGCACGGATGCGCTGGGCGAACTGGTCGGCGACCGGTCCGGTCGGGTGCTCGTAGCCCGGTGTCATCGTCTGCTCGTTCACACACCGATTCTGACAGCGCCACGAGCGGCTAGATGGTCCTGCGATCGCCGCCGAAAGCGTCAGGCCGCCAACAGCGGGCGCAGGCGGACATGCGCGTGGTGCGCGGCGATGTCCCCGATCGCCCGCTCGACCTGACGCAGCGTGAGCTCGGAGCCGTCGGGAGCCTTGGCCAGCGGCGATCCGAGGGCGCTGACCAGGAAGGCGTAGGCGTCCTCGGAGAGCGAGAACGCCGCGGCCTCGCAGGCGTTGCAGACCACGCCGCCGGCGGCTCCGGAGAACCCGCTGAGGTGCTCGGTCTCACCGCACACCGCGCAGGCCGCGAGCTGGGGAACGATGCCCGCGGCCAGCAGCAGCTTGAGGCGGAAGGCCAGGCCGTTGCCGGGCCGGGCGTGGGCCGCGTCCGATTCGAGCAGGGTCAGCTCGTTGGCCAGCAGCTGGAACACCTCGGGATGGGGCTCGGTGGTCTCGAACAGCCTCGTCACGGCGTCGCAGGCACGCGCCGCGGCGTCCAGCGTGGCGGCTCCCTCGCGCAACCGGCCGTGAGCGGCAATCGTGTCCGCACCGGTGACGGTGAGCAACTCGCTGCGGCCTTCGTGCAGGACCGCCCGGATGTGGAAGAAGGGCTCCAGGCGCGCGCCGAAGCGGCTGCGGGCGCGACGGGCGCCTTTGGCGATGGCGCTCAAGCGACCGCGATCCGGGGTATAGAGGTGGAGAATGCGGTCGGCCTCGCCATAGCGGATCGACCGCAGGACGATCGCCTCGGTCCGCAGCGGGCCGGGCATTCACCCACCCCGCGCTATACTTAATGAAGCAATGAAGCAGGTCACCGTTTACACCACCGATTTCTGTCCGTACTGCTCGAGCGCCAAGACGCTTCTGGCCAAGCGCTCGATCGAGTACGAGGAGGTCAATCTGGCACGCGACCCGGACGGTCGCAACAAGCTCTCCGAGCTCACCGGAATGATCACCTTCCCCCAGATCGTCATCGAGGGGGAGACACTCGGCGGGTTCCAGGAGCTCTTGGCCGCCGACCGCGCCGGCAAGCTGTCAGAGCTGCTCGCCGCCTGAGGCGGCACGCGTTCGCGCCCATCAGAGCTGCTCGCCGCCTGCGGCGGCACTCGCTCGCGCCCGCCCGGAACGACCCCGGCCACGCGGGCGGGGCTGGCAGCGCTCGCACACGTAGGTGCCCCTGCCTCCCACCACGAGCTTCCGAATGGCGGTCCCGCACTCCGGGCACGGCCGCCCCTCGCGCTGGTGCACGCAGAACAGATCCTGGAAGGATCCCCGGGCGCCGTCGACGTGGCGAAAGTCGTCGATCGTGGCTCCCTTGGCGTCGATCCCGGCGGCGAGCGCAGACTCGATCGCCTCTCGCAGCGCCTCGAACTGCGCTCGCTTCAGCGAGCCCGCGGGGCGCAGCGGGTGGATCCGGGCACGGAACAGCGCCTCGTCGGCGTAGATGTTGCCCACGCCCGCGATCCGGCGCTGGTCGAGCACGAACGACTTGACCGGGGCCGCGCGCCCGCGGGCCTGGGAACGCAGGTACTCGGCCGTGAAGGCGGGGGTCAGCGGCTCGACGCCGAGGCGCTGACCCAGGTAGGCGTCGCGGGCCTCGGCACCCCTGACGAGGTGCCCCGTGCCGAAGCGGCGCGGGTCGTTGTAGACCAGGCGGTGCTTGGCGTCCAGGGCGAAGCGCACGCGCGTGTGCGGCGGGTCCGCGGGCGGATCGAAGAGGAGCGCGCCCGTCATGCGCAGGTGCATGAGCAGATAGTGCTCGCCGCTCAGCCGCCACACCAGGTACTTGCCCGAGCGGCCCACCTCCTGCACCACCCGGCCGCGCAGCGCGGCCGCGACCGGCCCCGCCACATCGGGGCGAGTCCAGCGAGGGTCCAGGATCTCGACGTCGATCAGCGTGCGGCCCTCCAGATGGGGCGCCAGCTGACGGCGGATCGTCTCCACTTCGGGAAGCTCGGGCACCCGACGTATTAAAGGAAGGAGCGTCCGGGCAGCTCCGGCGCGTCGGCCCCCTCGGCCAGCCAGGCCAGCACGCTGGCGCCCACGTCAGCCAGGACGCCATCGTGGCGGCGGCCGTCGTGGCCGGCGAAGGCGGCCAGCAGCGGCGCCTGCTCGCGGGTGTGATCGGTCCGCGGCGAGGTGAGGTCACAGCCGTGATCGGCCGTGAGGATGAGCAGGTCGTCGTCGCCGAGCAGCTCGAGCCATCGCGCGACGCGGTCGTCGATGTCGCCCAGCGCGCTGGCGAAGCCGTCGAAATCGTGGCGGTGGCCGTAGACCTGGTCGGTCTCGATCAGGTTGGTGAACACGAGGCCGTGATCGAGCCCGGCGATCAGCTCGGTGGTCTCCTCCAGGGCGCGCATGTTGGTCGCGCCGGGGTGCTCCACGTCGATCCCGACGCCGGCGAACAGCTGGCCCACCTTGCCCACGGAGTGCACCGGGACGTCGCGGGCCTGCAGCTCGTCCAGATAGCTGCGCGCCGGCGGGGCCAGTGAGTAGTCGCGCCGGCCGTCGGTGCGCTCGAACGCGCCCTCGGCGCCGGCGAACGGCCGCGCGATCACCCGGCCGACGGCGTGCTCTCCGGTCATGTTCTCGCGGACGCGCCGGCAGACCGCATAGAGCCGCTCCGGCGTGATGACGTCCACGTGGGCCGCGATCTGGAGCACCGAGTCCTGGCTGGTGTAGACGATGAGATCGCCGTCGGCGACATGCTGGGCGCCGAAGTCCTCGATCGCCTTCAGGCCGTTGTCGGGCCGGTTGCAGATCACCCCGCGGCCGCTGGCGGCACGGACGATCTCCACCACCGCGGGCGGGAATCCCTCGGGGTAGGTCGGTGGCCGCCGGGCGACGGAGACCCCCATCAGGCCCCAGTGTCCGGCGGTCGAGTCCTTGCCCGGGCCGAGCGGTCGCAGGCGGCCATGGACCACGGGTGCGGCGGCCGGCGGCACCCCGGCAAGGGGCAGGATCGAGCCCAGTCCCAGCCGCTGCAGTGCGGGGAGCTCAAGGCCCCCGAGATGCTCGGCGAGATGGGCCAGCGTGTTGGTGTCGGCGTCCCCGTACTCGGCGGCGTCCGCTGCCGCGCCGACGCCACAGGCGTCGAGCACGACGACAAACGCGCGCCTCATCGCCGGTGGTCGCTTCCGCGAGTACGTTTGCACCGAGAGGTGCGGCTGGTGGATGCCAGGCGAGGACGCAGGACCCGACGTGTAGCCCAGCTACACGAGGGTCCGAGGACAAAGGGTGGGTGGGGACCGGTATTCAGGCGTACCTCGAATGCGAGCGTACTCGCGGGAGAGGCCACTAGCTCACGAGGCCTGGATCCGGTGCGCACACGCGGATTCTGGCAGCCCTCTCCCCCGCCAAGCCGGCCCCCGCCCGAGGAGCCGCGAGGCTCAGTCCTCGCCCTCCCAGTAGTCGACCGTCTCAAGGCGCGCCACCACGCCCAGGCCCCGCAGCGCGATCTTGCCCGAGCGCGGGAAGTAGCAGATGTCGCCGTGCTCGCGGTTGCCGTAGGCCAGGAACGTGAGCTCCTCGTCGCCGGCCCGGAACGTGTGCGCGACGCCGGTGCCGGCCGGGCGGGCGATGACGTGTCCGGCACCGACCGGGATCTCCTCCTCGCCGAGCACCAGCACGCCCGAGCCCGAGAGGACCACGAAGAGCTTCTCCTCCACGGTGTGGGTCTGCTCGGGGTGGGCCAGCCTGCCCGGCGCCACCCGCACCCAGCTCAGCGAGGAGACCTGGGCGCCGGCGGCGCGGCCGAGCTCGCGCCGGGCGCGGGCGACCCGCGGGCGGTCGACGATGTCGGGCTCGACGTCATCGAGTGAGACGATCGTGCGAGGCCGCGGGCCGGGCTCGGGCGGAAGCTCTGGCGGACCGAGCTCGCCCTCGCGTATGAACTGGATAGGGGTCCCGTCAGGCGGGCCGGGCGTCGACGGCACCGCTCGGCCGCCGAGAGTGGAGATACCCAGCCGGGGCAGCCAGGTGGCCTCATCGAAGGCGCGGGTGCCGAAGGCGAGAAGGTCCAGAGGCTCCTCGGCGTGGACCGAGTGCTCGCCGCGCCGGGCCAGGTAGACCATGCAATCCCCGGGCCTGATCGCGGTGGTGCGGCCGCGCTGCCACGAGACGCCGGTGCCGCCGAGGACGTAGAAGATCTCCTCCGAGACCCCGTGCTGATGGGCCGGGGTCGACCAGCCGCCCGCCTCGACCTGGATGCGGCGCAGGCCGACCGTCTGCGATCCGGCCGCCTCTCCCAGCAGCGTCCACCGGTTGCGCAGGTGCCCGAACGCGTAGTCGCGCGCGGGCGCCTCGTCGAAGTGAGTGAGCCCCACCGCGCGCGGGTCCTCGCGCTAGTCGGAGCCGTCGGGCGGCTCGGCCGGAGCCGGCGGGCTTGTCACGCGGCGCGCCTGGATCTGCGCCCGCGGGTGCGCGTCGAAATAGACGTCGCGCAGGCGATCGGCCGACAGGTGCGTGTAGATCTGGGTGGTGCCGATGTCGGCGTGGCCGAGCATCTCCTGCAGCGACCGCAGGTCGCACCCACCCGCGAGCAGGTGGGTGGCGAAGGTGTGGCGCAGCGTGTGCGGGCTCATCCGCTGCTCCAGCCCAGCGCTGCGGGCGTGGGTCTGGACGATCCGGTACAGCCCCTGGCGCGAGAGGCCGGCGCCCCGGAGGTTGACGAACACGTGGGGCTCGTCGCGGATGCCCACGAGCCGGGGCCGGCCGCCGGCCAGATAGGCCTTGAGCGTCTCGATGGCCTTGGAGCCGATCGGGACGAGCCGTTCCTTGGAGCCCTTGCCGCGCGCGCGCAGCATCCCGGCCTCCAGGTCGATCTCCGACAGCTCCAGCGTGATCGCCTCCGAGGCCCGTAGGCCGCAGGCGTACATCGTCTCCAACAGCGCCCGGTCGCGCAGGGCCGCGGGCGAGGTCCCGCGCGGCTGGGCGAGCAGGCGGTTGACCTCGTCGCGGCTGAGCACCTTGGGCAGGCGTCCCCGCGAGCGCGGCGGGCGCAGCTCGGCGGTGGGATCGTGATCGATGATCTGCTCGCGGCGCAGGTGCCGGTAGAAGGAGCGCAGGCAGGCGATCTTGCGCTGCAGCGTCGCCGGCGCGACGGGCGGCTTGCCGTCGTGGCCGTCGGCCAGCTCGGAGACGAAGGCGGCCAGGTCGGCGGGCGAGACCTCGAGCGGATCGCGGTCGCGCCGCGCCAGGAACAGCCCGAGCTGCTGCAGGTCGGAGCGGTAGGCCTCGAGCGTGTTGCGCGACAGCCCGCGCTCCAGCTCGAGCGCGGCGAGGAACTCCAGCGTCAGGTCGGTCAGGCGGCGCTGGACCGCGGATGCCTCGGCGATGGCCATGTGGCGCCTATTCGCCCCGGTCCGGGGCGTCTCCTGCGGATGGGCGCGGTCTGTCAGGCGGCGCCGAAGCGCCCGCGCTCGCGCTCGCGGGCGAGCCAGAGCAATGCGATCAGCGTCTTTGAGTCCTCGGACTCCGCCAGCGCCGCCTCGAGATCGTCCAGCGGCCACGGGACGATCTCGATGCGCTCGTCCTCGTCAGCCTGCGCCGGCGCCTCGGCGTCGCGCAGCTCGGTGGCCAGGAACAGCCACACGCGCTCGTCGCTGAAGCCCGGGCTGGTGTAGAAGGCCTGAAGCTCCTCCCAGTGGCCGGCCACCTTGCCGATCTCCTCCACCAGCTCCCGGCGCGCGCAGGCCATCGGCTCCTCGCCGGGGACGTCGAGCTTGCCCGCCGGGATCTCCAGCGACGCCGTCATGCCCGCCGTTTCGCGCGGCTGGCGGGTGAGCCAGACGTGCGTCTGATCGACGGCGAGGATGCCGACGGCGCCGGGGTGCCACACCTTGTCGCGGGCCACCACCGCGCCGTCGGCGTGGCGGAAGTGCTCGACCCCGGCGCTGACGATCGCCCCGCGCCACATGACATCGGAGCCGACCGGCTCAAAGCCGCTCACGCCGAGGTCCCGCCCCCCGCCGGGGCGGCCGCAGCGCCGAGCTCCACGGCAGCCTCGTCGACGAGGGTGATGGCGATGTCGAGCATCATCTCCAGGTCCGACGTGCTGACGCGCTCGCCCGGCTCGTGGTTGTGCTCCACCCCGTCGGCCAGGCACGTGCACGAGAACCCGGCGGCCTCGAACGAGTTGGCGTCCGAGGCGCCGCCTGACTCGATGTGGCGGGGGTCGTAGCCGCACGCGCGCAGCGCCCGCTCGGCGACCGCCAGCTGGGCCGCGCGGCTCTTGGTGCGGTAGCCGGCGAACATCTTGGTGACGTTGACATCGAGGTCGCACTCCCCGGCGTTGGCGGCATCCTGGAGGTGGTCGACCAGCTCCGTGGCGACGGTGGCCGCGCGGTCGGCGTCGAGGCTGCGGACCTCGGCCTCGATGCGGCAGCGCTCGGGGATGACGTTGATGGCGCTGCCCCCCTCGATCATCCCGACGTTGGCGGTTGTCGCGGCGTCGAGCCGCCCCAGTCGCATGGCGGCGATGGCGTTGGCGGCGGCGACCACCGCGCTGCGCCCCGCCTCCGGACGGACCCCGGCATGCGCGGCCCGGCCGCGCAGCTCGGCGAGGATGCGGTAGTGCGTGGGCGAGGCGACGACGATCTCGCCGATCGGCGTGGCGTGGTCAAAGACGAAGCCGAACGCGCTCTGCAGCCGCGAGACGTCGAACTCCTCCGAGCCGCTGAGCGACACCTCCTCGCACACCGTGAAGAGGATCTCGATCCCGATCGGCGGAGGCTCGCCGCCGCCCGTGTAGCGCCGCGCCAGCTCCAGGATGACGGCGATGGCGGTCTTGTTGTCCGCGCCGAGGATGCCGTCGTTGGCGTTCTCCCAGCGGCCGTCGACCAGGACCGGCTCGACCGCAGCCGCCAGGGGCACGGTGTCCATGTGGGCGCAGAGCAGGACGCTGTCTGACCCGCGCCCCGGGATCCGCGTCAGCAGGTTGCCCGCGTCAGATCGCACCGCCGGGCCGCTGTCGTCCTCCTCCACCTCGAGCCCGAGGGCGCGCAGCTGCTCGGTGAGCCAGTCGGCGACGCCCCGCTCGTGCCGAGACGGGCTCTCGAGGCGGCACAGGGCCTCGAACGTCTCGTGCAGGCGCTCGCGCTCGGCGTCGGTGGCGAGCCTCACGGCGCGGAGCTGCGCGCGACGCTCACGTCCCGCTCCCCGCCGACCGGCGAGGGCTCCTCGGCGCCGCCGGACTCCGCACGGTCCAGGGCCGCGCCGACGAACTCGCGGAACAGCGGCGCCGGGCGCTCCGGGCGCGACTTGAACTCCGGGTGGTACTGAGACGCGATGTAGAAGGGGTGGTCGTCGCCCGACAACTCGACGGCCTCGACCAGCCGCCCGTCGGGCGAGGTGCCCGAGCACACCAGGCCCGCGGCTTCCAGGTGCTTGCGCAGGTGGTTGTTGACCTCGTAGCGATGGCGGTGGCGCTCATAGACGACGGCCTCGCCGTAGAGCGCGCGAATGCGGGTGTCGTCGTGCAGCCGCACCGGGTCGGCGCCCAGCCGCATCGTCCCGCCCATGTCGGCGATCTCCTTCTGCTCGGGGAGCAGGTCGATCACGGGATAGGGCGTCTCGAGATCCATCTCGGTGGAGTTGGCGCCCTCCATCCCCGCCATGTGGCGCGCGTACTCGCTGACGGCGACGTGCATGCCCAGGCAGATGCCCAGATAGGGGATCTGCTGGGTGCGGGCGATCCGCGCGGCGGTGATCTTGCCCTCCCAGCCGCGGCCGCCGAACCCGCCCGGGATGAGGATGCCGTCGGCGCTCTGCAGCCGCTCGGTCACCTGTGGATCGCCGACGGTCTCGGAGTCGACCCAATCGATCTCCACGACGGCGTCGTGGTGGATCCCCGCGTGACGCAGGGCCTCGGCCACCGACAGGTAGGCGTCCTCGAGCTGCACGTACTTGCCGACCAGCGCGATCCGCGCCTTGCGCCGGGCCTTGGCGGCGCGAACGGTGATCGCCTCCCAGCCGCTCAGGTCGGGCGCGCCGATCGTCTCAAGGTCGAGACCGAAGTGCTCGGAGAGGATGAAGTCGTCAACGCCCTGATCGTTGAACACCAGCGGGATGCGGTAGACATCCGAGACGTCGTACGCCGAGACGATCGCCTCCACGGGCAGGCTGGCGAACAGCGCGATCTTGGAGCGGATGTCGGTGCTCAGCTCAGACTCCGACCGGCACACGACCATGTCGGGCGCGATACCGATGCGCCGCAACTCGTTGACCGAGTGCTGCGTGGGCTTGGTCTTCAGCTCTCCGGCGTGGCTGATGTAGGGCACCAGCGTGAGGTGGATAAACATGCAGCGGCGCCGGCCGACGTCGACCGGGAACTGGCGGATGGCCTCCAGGAACGGCAGCGACTCGATGTCGCCGACGGTGCCGCCGATCTCCGTGATCACGAAGTCGACGTCGGAGGAGTCGGCCATCAGCTTGACGCGCTGCTTGATCTCGTTGGTGATGTGGGGCACCACCTGCACGGTCGCCCCCAGGTAGTCGCCGCGCCGCTCCCGGCGGATCACGGTGTTGTAGATCCCGCCCGCGGTGACGTTGGACGCCCGGCTGGTGTTGGCGTCGGTGAAGCGCTCGTAGTGGCCGAGGTCCAGGTCGGTCTCGGCACCGTCCTCGGTCACGAACACCTCGCCGTGCTGATAGGGCGACATCGTGCCGGGGTCGACGTTGATGTAGGGATCGAACTTCTGCAGCTGGACCGAGAGGCCCCGGGCCACCAGGAGTCGCCCGATCGAAGCTGCGGCGATGCCCTTGCCAAGCGAGGAGACGACCCCGCCGGTGATGAAGATGAAGCGCGTCTCGCCGTGTGCCATCGACTGGGAACGAGTCTATCGAGGGGTCCGGCGACTTCCGGGCTCGCGGCGAATGTGCCCGCTCATAGCGGGCAAAGCCTGCTCATGCGGCCCGCAAAAGCTCGCGCGCGTGCTCGTTGGCGGCTCGGTCCTCGGACCCGCCGCCGAGCATCCGGACGAGCTCTGAGACGACCGCGTCGCCGTCCAGCGCGCTCACCGTGGTCGTCGCCGGCGTCACCGAGCCGTCCTTGACGATCGTGAAATGGCGATCGGCCAGCGCCGCCACCTGGGGCAGGTGGGTGATGCAGAGAATCTGCCGCCCCGCCGACAGGGCCCGCAGATGCTCCCCCACCGCGCGCGCGGTGTGCCCGCCGATGCCGGCGTCGATCTCGTCGAAGACGAGCATCGCGGCGTCACCGCCCCGGGCGGCTCCCGACGGGTCGGCGATCCCATGGGCCACGCTGAGCAGCGCCAGCATCACGCGTGAGAGCTCGCCACCGGAGGCGACCTCGCGCAGCGGTCCGAGCGGCCCGCCCGCGTTGGCGGCGATCCGCATCTCGATGGCGTCCGCGCCACGAGGGCCGCAGCCGTCCGGCCGCGGTGAGAGCTCGATCTCGAAGCGCGCGTCGGCCATGGCCAGCTCGGCCAGGCGCTCACGCACCGCGGCGGCCAGCTTCGGCGCCCGGCTGCGCCGGGCCTTGCCCAGGCGCCCGGCAAGGCGGTCGCGCTCGGCGCGCGCCTGCCCGAGCTCGGCCTCGATCGCCTCCAGCGCCGAGTCGGCATTCTGAAGCTCGTCGCGACGCGCGCGGCAGCGTTCAGCGTGGGCGAGCACGTCGGCGATGGTGCCGCCGTGCTTGCGCTCCAATCGCGCGAGCAGGGCCAGGCGCTCCTCCACCTCCTCCAGCCGCGTCGCCCCGTCCTCGCCGCCCTCCAGCTCGGCCAGGTAGCCGCGCAGCTCTGCGGTGACGTCCTCGCTCTCGTAGCGCAGGGTCTCCAGGCGCTGCGCCAGGGCCTTCAAGCGGGGATCGACCTCCATCACCTGCTCGAGCTGGCCGGCGGCCTCGGCCAGCAGCTCGGTCGCCCCCACGCCCGCCTCCGGCGTGAGGCTGTGCGCGGCCACGGTGGCGGCGTGCGCCAGCGCCTCCTGATGGCGCAGGCGGTCGCGCTCGGCGCCCAGGGCGGCCCGCTCACCCTCGGTGGGTGCGGCCGCTTCGATCTCCTGCAGCTCAAACGTGAGCAGGTCAAGCTCACGGTCACGCGCGCCGGCCAGCTCGCCCAGCTCGGCGGCCCGGGACTCCAGCTCGCGCACGCGCTCATAGGCGGCGCGCAGCTCCTCGCGCAGCGCCTGCTGCGCGGAGCCGATGTAGGCGTCCAGCAGCTCCAGCTGGGCCGCGGAGAGCATCAGCTTGCGGTGCTCATGCTGGCCGTAGAACGACAGCAATCGGCTGCCCAGCTCCTGCAGATCGGCCTGGGTGGCGGCGCGTCCGCAGACGTAGGCGCGGGTCCGGCCGTCGGGCCACACGCGACGTGCGAGGACGACCTCCTCGGCGCCGGAGGGCAGGCGCTCGGAGCCCGCCAGCGCCGGCGGCAGCTCGAACACACCCTCGACATAGGCCTCGGCGGCGCCGGGGCGCACGATGTCGCGCCGCGCCTTGCCGCCCAACAACAGGTCCAGGGCGTGCGCCAGCAGCGTCTTGCCCGCGCCGGTCTCCCCGGTGAGCATATTGAGGCCGGGGACCAGGCGCAGCTCGGCGCGCTTCATCAACAGCAGGTTCTCGACGCGCAATTCGTGAAGCACGCCACGGGTCTACCAGGCGCGCAGGACGGAAATCCGCCCCGCCGGAGGTGGCCTCGGGGGCGACTGCTACAGCGGCGTGGCCATGCGGCCGAACTTCTGGCGCAGGCGGTGATAGAAGGTGGTGCCCGGGACCTGGGCCAAGGAGCCCTGGTCGATGACGAAGCGCGCCTCGACGCGGTCCCCGGCCTCCAGCGCCCCGACCGGGCGCCCGTCGACCGCCACCTCCACCGGCTCCTCCTGGGAGCAGTTGTGGACGCGCAGACGATCGCCGGGGGCCACGACCAACGTCCGCGCCGTCAGCGAGTGCGGTGAGATGAACGAGACGACGTAGCCGTGCACGCCCCAGGCCATCACCGGGCCTCCGTTGGCGAGGTTGTAGCCGGTGGAGCCGGCCGGCGTCGAGACGACCAGGCCGTCGCAGCGCACTCGGCCAACCTCGTCGCCGCCCACCGAGTACTCCAGGTCGGCCACCCGCTTGCCCGGCTGGCGGTGGATGGAGACGTCGTTGATGGCCAGCGCCTTGGTGCCCGCGCCCGAGAGTTCGATGCCCGGCAGCGAGAGCACCTCGAAGTCGCCGGCCAGCGCGCGCAGCGATCCCGCCCACGCCTCCTCGCGGTCCACGGTGGCCAGGAACCCCATCTCCCCGAAGTTGATCCCGAACACCGGGACATCGGTGCCGGCGTAGCGCCGCAGCGCGTTGAGGATGGTTCCGTCGCCGCCCAGCGCGAAGCAGATGTCGACGTGAGGGTCCAGCGGGGCATTGCGCTCCACGCACTCCCCGTCGTCGAGCTGGTGCTTCTCGGTCTCCTCGGGGTCGAAGCGCAGCGTCACCCCGGCCTCCTGGGCCAGCTCGATGAGCGTCCGCAGCGCCGGGTGGGTCTCGGCGGGGCGGCGATGGGTGAACACGGTGGCGCTGCGGATCCGCCTCACGGCTCCACCTCCCCCGCGGCGGCGTCGAGATCGCCGACGGCGCCCTCGCGGCCGGCCTCGGTCAGCCACACGAACGTCTCGCGGTTGCCCTTGGGCCCCGGCAGCCCCGAGCTGGCGTAGCCCAGGACGGCGGGGGCGGGCGGGCCGAGCTCCTGCGCCGCCTGGCCGGCGGCGATGAGCGCGCCGCGGCGCAGCGCCGCGTCGCGGACCACCCCGCCCTTGCCCACCCCGGCCCGGCCGACCTCGAACTGCGGCTTGATCATGGCCAGGCAGTCAAAGCGCTCGGCGGCGCACGCCAGCACGGCCGGCAGCACCTTGGCCACCGAGATGAACGACACGTCGATGACGATGAGGTCGGGGGCGTACGGGAGGTCGTCGCGCTGGAGCGCGCGGGCGTTGGCGCGCTCGATGACCGTGACCCGCTCGTCGGAGCGCAGCGACCAGTCCAGCTGGCCGTAGGCGACGTCCAGCGCGACCACGTGCGCGGCGCCGCGCTTGAGCAGGCAGTCGGTGAAGCCGCCGGTCGAGGCGCCGACGTCCAGCGCGTAGCGGCCGCTGACGTCGATGTTCCAGGCGTCCAGGGCGTTGGCCAGCTTGATCCCGCCTCGGGACACGAAGGCGGGCGCATCGGCCACCTCCAGCTCAACGTCCTCGGGAACGAGCTGGCCCGGCTTGTCGGCCCTGCGGCGCTCGGGCAGCAGCAGCACCTCGCCGGCCAGCACCGAGGCGGCGGCG
>Ga0207664_10001314_pt1 | contig 16393 bp, 12 predicted proteins | sample LARL83metaG_FD_184349 | JGI IMG/M metagenome (GOLD analysis project Ga0207664, IMG submission 184349) | Corn, switchgrass and miscanthus rhizosphere microbial communities from Kellogg Biological Station, Michigan, USA - LAR L8-3 metaG... | ecosystem: Host-associated > Plants > Roots >... | reverse complement strand
CGACGTCAGCGGCGGCAGGATGATGCGGTAGGCGATCGGCAGCAGCACATAGGCGTAGACCTGCAGGGTGGTCAGCCCGAGCGCGGTCGCCGCCATCCTCTGGCCCCGCGGCAGCGAGCCGATCCCCGCGCGCAGCTGTTCGGCGACCCGTGCCGACATGAACAGGCCGATGCCAACGGCCGCGGTATAGAACGGCGCGTTCGGCAACTGCTTCAGCCACAGCCCCGCCGCACGCGGCAACAGCTCCGGCAGCACGAAGAACCACAGGAACAGCTGCACCAGCAGCGGCATGTTGCGGAAGAACTCCACATAGGCGAAGCCGATCGCGTTGGCGAGTGTCGATGGCAGCGTGCGCAGCACACCGATGATGGAGCCGAGCAGCAGTGCGATGATCCAGGCACAGAGCGCGGTCTCGATGGTCAGCAAAAGTCCCGACAGCAGCATGTCGAGATAGCTGCCGCCCCCGGTCGGGTTCGGCTCGAAGAAGATGTGCCAGTTCCAGTGATAGCTCACGAATGGGTCCGCGGGTTCGGTTCACCTCTCCCCCGTGGGGAGAGGTCGATTTGCCCAGAGCGATGCGAAACATCGCTCTGGGCAAATCGGGTGAGGGGCCGCGTTGCCACGAAAGACCGTAACCCCTCACCCCAACCCTCTCCCAAAGGGAGAGGGAGCAGACTTCCGTTGCCGAAGCAGCTCGCTTTCATCTTGCGAGGCTCCAAGCGGCTACAATGGTCTCTCACATCGACGGCTTGTAGGAATCCGGATCCGGCGAATCCGATGGTTTTGCGAATTCGGACCTGAGCTCCGCCGAGATCGGCGTGTTGAGGTTCAGGCCCTTGGGCGGAATCGCCTGTGTGAACCATTTGTCGTAGAGCTTCTGCCCCTCGCCCGAGGTGTAGATCGCGGCGGTCGTGGCGTCGACGATCTTCTTGAAGGCCGGATCGTCCCTGCGCAGCATGATGCCGTAAGGCTCGGGCTTCGAGAACGCGTCCTTGGAGATCGCATAGGCGGCAGGATCCTTCGATGCGGCAACCAGGCCCGCCAGCAGTACGTCGTCCATCACGAAGGCCGCCGCGCGATCGGTCTCGACCATCAGGAACGCCTCGGCATTGTCCTTGGCGGGAATGATGGTGACGCCGAGATTGCGCGCCGCATTGGCCTCGGTAAGCTGCTTGATATTGGTGGTGCCGGCGGTCGAGACCACCGACTTGCCCTTGAGGTCGTCGATCATCGCAAGATTGCTCGCCTTCTTGGAAACGAAGCGGCTTGCGGTGAGAAAATGCGTGTTGGTGAAGGCGACCTGCTTCTGCCGCTCGGCGTTGTTGGTGGTCGAGCCGCATTCGATGTCGATGGTGCCATTGGCCATCAGCGGGATGCGGTTGGACGACGTCACCGGATTGAGCTTGACGTCGAGCTTGTCGAGCTTGAGCTCCTTCTTCACCGCCTCGACGACCTTGTAGCAGATATCGATCGCGAAGCCGACCGGCTTCTGATTGTCGTCAAGATAGGAGAAGGGCATCGACGTTTCACGGTAGCCGATGGTGATGGCGCCGGTCTCCTTGATGCTCTTCAGCGTGCCGGTCAGCTCCTCGGCGCTGGCGCCGCCGGTAAAAAATGCGGCCGCGACCGCCAGGCTCAGAATATCAACTCGTTTCACGCGACTTCTCCTTTGGATTGCCGGAAGGGGAGCAAGAACCGGGCCAGATTAGGAATGTGGCGGTCAGACGACCGCGAGTCCGGCCACCCGCGCCAATCAGGGTAAACGCGGCGCGCCCGCCGTCAGCCTGGACCGCGCGCGGCAAAGCAGCGCAGGCGGCGGCCCTGGGCGGACGACGCTTAGGGGGCCAGCGCGGACCTCCTGATCGTGACCAACGCAGTGAGGCTGAGCATGCAGATCGCGGTGAGATAATAGCCCGGCGCGAGATCGCCGATCAGGGCAAAGCCGCCGAGCCAGGTCATGGTCGCCGGGCCCATGCCGCCGAACAGCGTCACCCCGATATTGTAGCCGAGGCCGAGGCCGGTGGCGCGGGTGGCCGGCGGCAGCAGTTCCGCCATCAGGGCGGCCAGCGGCCCGTAATAGAGCGATTTCAGGATCGCGAGGCCCAGCACCGCGCCGACGATGATCGCCGGCGTCGGATTTTTCGTCAGCGTCAGGAAGGCCGGAAAGATCGCGAGCAGCAGCACGACCGCGACCACGATCATGTGGGTGGTGCGCCCGATGCGGTCGGACGCGGCGCCGGCGAGCGGTGTCAGCAGCGTCACCGCGATGGCGCCGGCAAAGGCGGCCGCAAAACCGACCGACGGGTCGAGATGCAGTTTCTGCACGACATAGGTCGGCATGTAGACGATGAGGTAGTTGACCGCGGTGGACACCGCGAGCGCGCCGATGCCGAGCGCCACGCGCAGTTTTTGCGTCAGCAAGACCTCGCGTACCGGCGAGCCGGTCTCGCCGGCCGGCGGCGCGGTCGCATCATCGATGTGGTTGCGGATGTAGAGGCCGACCGGCCCGATCAGCACGCCGAAGAAAAACGGAATGCGCCAGCCCCAGGCTTGCAGGTCGGCGGCGCTCAGCCAGGCGGTGAGGCCGACGCCAAAACCGGAGCCGAGCAGCTGGCTGACGCCCTGGCTTGCGAACTGCCAGCTCGCAATGAAACCGCGCCGATGCGGCATGTGCTCGACCAGGAATGCCGTCGACGAACCGAACTCGCCACCGGCGGAAAAGCCCTGCACCAGGCGCGCGGTGATGATCGCGATCGGCGCCAGGATGCCGATGCTGTCGAAGGTCGGCATCAGCGCCACCGCGAGCGTGCCAAAGGTCATCAGCACGATGGAGATGAGCAGCGAGGCCTTGCGGCCGTGGCGGTCGGCATAGGCCCCGAGCACCAGCCCGCCGATCGGGCGGATCAGGAAGGACAGGCCGAAGGTGCCAAACGTCAGGAGCAGCGAGGTGGTCGGGTCATTGGCCGGAAAAAACGCCTTGGAAATGTACAGCGCGAAATAGGCGTAGGAGGAGATGTCGAACCACTCCAGCGCATTGCCGACCGACGTCGCGACGATCAGTCTTGCGATGTTCTTGGGCTGGGACGCGTCCTTGGCATGGGACGCCTGTGATGCATCATTTGCCGTCACCGGAGCGGATAACGTCATCGGAATATGACTCACAACGGCCGCGCCAGTTCGCCGAGATCCCAGAACAGCCCGGCCATGATGCCGAGCGCCTCTTCGGTCACCGAGAGCAGGATGTGCTCGTCGGGCGCATGCTGCGAGCAGCCGGGATAGGAATGCGGCAACCAGATCGTCGGCAGTTTGAGCGTCTCCGCGAACACGTCGTTGGGCAGCGAGCCTCCGAAGTTCGGCAGCACCGCCGGCACCTTTCCCGTCGTGTGCAGGACCGAATCCGCCGCCCATTTGATCCAGGGGCCGTCGATCTCGGCGCGCGAGGCGGCAAAGCTCTGCGTCGCGCTGACCTCGACCATCGGAAAGCCGGTGTCGCGCAGGTGCGCGCGGACCGCCTCCAGCACCTTGTCGATCTCGGTGCCGACCACGAATCGGAGCTGCAACACCGCGCGGGCCTGGCCGGGGATGGCATTCGCCGGCTTGTCGATATTGCCTGCCGACATTGCGAGCACTTCGAGCGTGTTCCAGGCATAGAGCCGCTCCGCCGGAGACAGTCCCTCCTCACCCCAGTTCTCCGACAGCGCCGGCTCGTCGGCGGAGGGCTCGACGTTCACGTCGGCCAGGGTTGCGCGGATCTGGTTGGAGAGCCGCGGCGGCTTCATCACCGCGAGTTTGAGCCGGCCATTGCCGTCGACCAGCGAGGCGATGGCATTGGCGAGGATGGTCGCAGGGTTGGCAAGCACACCGCCCCAATTGCCGGAATGATGTCCGCCCTCGCGCAGGATTACATCGAGATGAAAACGCATGCCGCCGCGACAGCCGAGGAAGATGGTCGGCCGCTGCGCCGACAGCCGCGGCCCGTCCGAGCCGATGAACACGTCGGCCTTGAGCGCATCGCGATGCTCGGCGCACACTCGGTTCAGGTCGGGCGAGCCGGTCTCCTCGCCCATCTCCAGGATGAATTTGGCGTTGAAGCCGAGCCTGCCGCCACGCGCCTGCCGCACCGCATGCAGTGCGGCGATATTGATGCTGTGCTGGCCCTTGTTGTCGGCGGTGCCGCGGCCATAGGCGCGGTCGCCGGTCACGGTGATCTTCCAGGGATCGCGCCCGTCACGCCATTCGCCTTCCATGCCGTCGACGACGTCGCCATGGCCGTACATCAGGACGGTCGGGCAATCGGCGCTCTCATGGTGCTCGGCAATCAAAAACGGCGATTTGCCGCTGGGGGATTCGATCAGGCGCGAGGTGAAATCGAGGTCCGAAAGCGTCGGCCGCATCGCGTCCTCGAGATAGGCCCTGAGCTCGCCGGGCCGCCCGCCATTCTGGCTTTCGGTCCGATACGCCACCCTCCGGTCGAGATCGGCGAGAAAGGCGCCGGAATGGAAATGCTGTCGCACGCGGTCAATGGCATCGGTTCTGGTCATGGAGGCCTTGGTCTATCGGGAAGTACAGGTGCCCGAACCTATCGGGATATCAAGCGTTCAGGAAGCACGGCGCGCACGAATTTGTCTTGATTACCCCGCCCGGCATGGAACACTTCTTGAAGCGCCCATGTCGAGAGCAAAGGCTGGGCATCGCGTGCCCAAGGCGGGATCACAATGACCAAACAAATCCGGCTCAACGCCTTCGCCATGAACTGCGTCGCGCACCAGTCGCCGGGGCTGTGGAGGCATCCGCGCGATCGCACCGTCGAGTACAATCGCCTGCCCTACTGGATCGAGCTTGCGACCACGCTGGAGCGCGGCCGCTTCGACGGCCTGTTCCTGGCCGACGTGCTCGGCGTCTACGACGTCTTTGCCGGCAGCCCGGACGCCGCACTACGCAACGCGACGCAGACCCCCGCCAACGAGCCGCTGCTGCTGATCTCGGCGATGGCAGCGGTCACAAGACATCTCGGCTTCGGCGTCACCAGCAATCTCTCCTTCGAGCCGCCTTACCCGTTCGCGCGGCGGATGTCGACACTCGACCATTTGACCGAGGGGCGGATCGGCTGGAACGTCGTGACCGGCTATCTCGACAGCGCCGCGCGCGGTGCCGGCAAGGACAAGCAGACCGCGCATGATGACCGCTATGATGTCGCCGACGAATATATGGAGGTGGTCTACAAACTCTGGGAAGGCAGCTGGGAAGATGACGCGGCCTTGCGCGATCGCGCGCGCGGCATCTTTGCCGACCCGGCGAAGGTGCATCGCGTCGCGCATGAGGGCCCAAACTACAAACTCAATGCGATTCACCTGAGCGAGCCCTCGCCACAGCGCACGCCGGTGCTCTACCAGGCCGGCACGTCGCCGCGCGGACGGCAGTTCGCAGCCGAGCACGCCGAATGCGTGTTCATGTCGGGGCCTTCGGCAAAGGTGATCGCGCCGCGTGTAACCGCGATCCGCGAGCAGGCCGCGAAGATCGGGCGCGATCCGGCCGGGATCCTGATGTTCAGCATGTTCACGGTGATCCTCGGCGAGACCGAAGCGGCAGCCAGGGCGAAATATGAGGACTATCGCGCGCATATCAGCCCGGAGGGTGCGCTGACGCTGATGTCGGGCTGGACCGGCGTCGATTTTTCCGCGCTGGCGCTCGACCAGCAGGTGCAGCATGTGCAGAACGATGCCGGCCGTAGCGCGATGGACAACATCACCCGTGCCGATCCGAGCAGGGTCTGGACCGTGCGCGAGGTCGCCGAACATGTCGGGATCGGCGGCATCGGCCCGGTCATCGTCGGCACACCGGAGCACGTCGCCGACGAGATCGAGGCCTGGTTCGAGGCAACCGGCGTCGACGGGCTCAACATGCCCTTTGCAGTCTCGCCCGGCGACTTCGCCGATATCGCCGACATGCTGGTGCCGGAGCTTACCCGGCGCGGGCGCTACAAGGCCGCGTATGCAGGGGGCACGCTGCGCGAAAAGCTGTTCGGACCGGGACGCGCGCGGCTCGCGGCACCGCATCCGGCGGTGCAGTACCGGCCGGGCGCCGCGGCCAGGGCAGCGGAGTAGAGATCGTCGCTCACTTGGTAGGGTGAGCAAAGGCGCGTGTTCGCGCCGTGCCTACCATCTCTCCACGAATGCAACTCGGGACGGTGGGCACGCTTCGCTTTGCCCACCCTACATTTCCGCTGGATTGCTTCGCTTCGCCCGCAATGACGGCGTCGGCTCGCCGGCACGCCTAGCTCACATCGCCGGCACGGGGCCGGCGTGCCGAGCGGGAACGACCTCATCGGGCCCGAGCGGCAGCGTGAATTGAAAGACGGCGCCGCGCGGTTCATTCGGGCCGGCCCACATCCGTCCGCCATGCACCTCGATGATCGAATGACAGATGGCGAGGCCCATGCCCATGCCCTTGGACTTGGTGGTGAAGAAGGCATCGAACAGGCGGTCTATCGACCTGGGATCCAGTCCCGGACCGGAATCGCGCACGCTGACCAGCACGCTGTTGGCGGCATTTCTGCCGGTTGTGATCAGGAGCTCTCGCACGCCTTGGCCAGCCCCGCTCATCGCTTCTATGGCATTGATGATAAGATTGAGTATCACTTGTTGCAACTGGACCCGATCCGCTCGAACGAGCGGCAAGTCCCCGTCGAGCTGCGTCCGCACCGAGACACGGTTCTTGCCCGCTTCGCTCCGGGTCAGGGCAATGACCTCGAGCACCAGGTCATTGATCTGCACCTCTTCCTTCCGCGCCGGCGCCTTCTTGACCAGGGCCCTGATCCGCCCGATGACATCGCCGGCGCGCAGGCCGTCATTGACGATCCAGTCCAGGGTCTGCCGGACCTCCTCCAGGTTTGGCGGTTGAGCGTCGAGCCAGAGCTGTCCGGCCTGCGCGTTGGTGACCACGGCGGCGATCGGTTGATTGATCTCATGCGCGATCGAGGCCGCCAGTTGGCCCATGGTCGTGACGCGATTGGCATGAGCGAGCTCCATCATGGCTTCGCGATATCGGCGCTCGCTTTCGCGTCCTTCGGCCTCCACCCGCTTTTGCTCGGTGAGATCGAGGACGAAACCGACACCTTGAGTGCTTTGCTCGAACTTCGTGCCGCCGATCAGCACGGGCACGCGGCGGCCATCTTTCCGGATATACTCTTTCTCGAAAGGCGGCTTGGTTCCGGTCATCTGCACCTCGGCCATGTTACGCGCGTCCATGTCGTGCCATTCCGGCGGTGTGAGCATCGCGCGGCTCAGGCGGCCAGAACTGAGCTCCTCGCGGCCGTACCCCACGATGCGCAGAAATGCATCATTGGCTTCGAGAATGCGCCCTTCGATGTCCCAGATGATGATCCCGATGATGTCGGAGTCGAACAGACGTCGGATCCTCCTGTCGCGCTCTGCAAGATGTCCCTGGAGCTGGACGTTCTCCTCGGTCGCCTTCCGCCGCCGCTTCGCCTCGAGCCGGGCCAGCGTGAGGGCCACGCCTGCGAATGCGATGACCAATGCTATGCCCGCAGCAACAAGCCAGGTCTTGTGCTGTTCGAGCACATTGGCGCGCTTCTCCCGATTCACGAGCAGCAGATTCTCGTAGTCCTTGAACAAATCGATCTGCAATCGGACGTCGTCCATGCCGCGGACCATCGCCTGCGCCGCCGATGTGGCGCGGTCGCGAGCCGCCGTCTTGACGATGTCGTCGATCTCGCGCAGCTTTGCCGAAAGGATCAGAGCCAGATGTCCGGCGCGAAGGCTTTGTATCGGATCGTTTGCGACCAGAGACTGCAGCGTCTGGGCCTCCCGCCGCACGCCTTCATCTGACACGCCGTAAGCCTTGAGAAATTTCGGGTCGAGGGTGAGCAGAAAGTTGTGCCTTTCATCCTCCAGGTCGGAGATGATCGTCCGGAGACGATCAAGCGTATCGATCACCTGGCGGCCGTGTTCGAGCGAGAGATTGACGGCTTGCCGTTCGTGCCAATTTTGCAGGCCGAGGACCGCGGTTGCGGCGGACAGCACCAAAATTACCGCAGCCGCCGGGATCAGCGGACGAACAAACCACCGCAAGAAATGGCTCGGGGCAAGGAACGACATTTGTGCCGTGGGTCTTCAATGACGGCCTGAGCGGCATAACTGCTGGTGCCGGCACCAGCACGTGGTAGAATGGCTGTCAGTGCATATAGTTTGATCATAGCACAGACGGTCCGGCAGAATGGACCGGGACCCGACATTCCGAACCGCGCATTTAGGCCGGCTTCGCAACGCCGCGAAGCAACGGGTGTCTCCGTTCGCATTAGTGAACGACTGCCCATAACTACGGGAGCACCACCATGGCGTCGGACATGAACTCACATCACAGCCGCGCACCCGCGAGCCGCCGCAGCTTCATCAAGGGATTGACGGCGGCGGGAGCCCTTCTTCCCATGCTTTCTACATTGCCGCGGACGAGCTCTGCCGAGGACGCCTCGGCCTATGGCAGCGCCGCAATCGATTGGAAACAGGCTACGGGACAGACGATCACAGTGGCGGGTGCGGTCCATCCCTGGTCGAATGCAATCGCTCCGCTCTTGCCGGACTTCACCAAGCTCACCGGCATCGACGTCGTCACCGACTTCCAGATGGAAACGACGTATCTGAGCGGGGTCCCGACCAGGCTGGCGCGCGGCAGCAGCACGCCGGACGTCTTCATGTTCCTGGCCTATGGCCAGGGCATCTCAGGAGGATGGCTCGAGCCGCTGAATGCCCATTACTCCGACAAGTCGCTGGCAGACCTTGGTTGGTATGACGAGAGCGACCTGCTCAAGACGGCCCGAGCGTTCCCGGTGTGGTCGGATGGCGAGCGCTACGCCTTCCCGATTACCTCCGAGGCGATGACCCTGTTCATCAACGGGAATGCGCGGGCAGCCAGGGACCTGCCGGTTCCTCAGACTTTCGACGAGCTGCTCGCGACAGCCAAGGCGGTCAAGACCAATGAGATGTCGGGAATCGCGATGCGAGCCCAGGCCGGCGGCAATTCATCCGCGCCGGCCATGGGCTTCGTGTTCTCTTACGGTGGGGACATGGTCAAGGCTGGCAAGGCCGCTTTCGCCCTACCCGAGGCGATCGCGGCCGTCGACATGTACGCTCAGTTGCTCAGCCAGGCGGGGCCCGTCGGCGTCGTCAGCTATGAATGGTACCAGGTGTTGGATGATTTCCTGCAGGGCAGGACCGCGATGGCCATCGACAGCAGCAACTTCGCCACCGACATCTCCAACCCAGCGAAGAGCCGCGTCGCCAAGCAGGCTGAGTTTGCAGTCTTTCCACATCTCCCCGGTCGCCGACCCGTCCCCTACATGTCGCACTGGCAGGCGTGCATCAATTCAAAATCGCAGAACAAGCGGGCCGCTTTCCTGTTCCTGCAGTGGGCGACCAGCAAGCCGACGTCGCTGCGAACAGCCGCTGCGGGGCTGGCTACGACGCGTGTCTCGGCCTGGTCGAGCGACGCGTTCAAGAGCGCGTTCGGCGCCCAGGCCGCCGAGGCGGCGCTGACCAACCTGCAGGATGGCGATGTAGACCGCGCCAAGGCGATCCTTTTTCATCCACAATCGAGGCTCATCCAGGATGCCTTCATGATCGGCGTCAACGAGGTGGTCTCCGGCGCCAGATCCGCAAAGGATGCGATGACCGCCGCCGCCGAAACCGCCAACGCGGCGATCAAGGGATAGCGGCGCAGCCGTCATTGCGAGGGAGCGAAGCTCCGGAGCAATCCAGACTTTCTCCGCGGGGAGATTTCTGGATTGCTTCGCGGAGCCTGTCATCGGCCGCGCTTCGCGCGGACCGTCGGCTCGCAATGACGATTGACCAGGTGCCTCATTCCCGCTCGCGTTGTTGCCGCCGATAGCGAAAATCGCAATGGCTGGCGCCCTGCATGATGGTCTGCGTGCGCGTCAGCGCGACATCGCCGCCAAATCCCTCGGCCAGGGAAAAATCCGCGCTGCAGACGAACAGAGAACCGAGCTCCGGTTCGCCCAGCGCCTTGTAGAACTCCGCATAGCGGCAGCGCGTGACATCGATCGCGAAGGCATCCTCGGATTGTTCGCGGACGTCATAAGCGAGCGCGTCGCCGGCGGCATAGGTTCTGAACGCGGATGCCATGGTCTCTCCCAGGTCCTTGTCCGGCCTGCTCTGCCAAAACGTCTCGCCGAAACGACGATAGGTCTCGCCGAGCGCCTTTCGCACCAGCGCATTCGCACGCGCCTCGCCCAGTTCGGCCTGCAACGCCTTCACCAGCGGAACCAGGACTTGCGCCTGGATCTTGGCCTGCTCGATCACGGATATGGTCATGCTCTCCTCACACATTCATCGCATTGTAGGGTGGGCAAAGCGAAGCGTGCCCACCATCACGCGCGAGCTAGCGGAACCACGGTGGGCACGGCGCAAGCGCGCCCTTGCCCACCCTACGATTCTCACAGTCGTCATTGCGAGGCGCAAAGCGCCGAAGCAATCCAGCCTTTCCGCCTGGTGAGACTCTGGATTGCTTCGCGGAGCCTGTCATCGGGCCGCGCTTTGCGCGGACCCGTTGGCTCGCAATGACTCAACCGACCGAGCCATCCACCATCACCTCGATCAGCTTGGCGCCGGGCCGCGCGAACGCATCGGACAGTTTTGGCTGCAGCTCGCCGGGCTCGCTGATCCGTAGCGCCTCGAGCCCGAGCGCGCGTGCCATCCCGGCAAAATCCACCGGCGGATCGGCAAAGTCCATGCCGACATAATGATCGTCGCCATGGAAGGCGAGCAGCCGCTGCTTGATGATGCGGTAGCCGCCATTGTTGGCAATCACGACGCTCAGCGGCAATTTGTGATGCGCGGCGGTCCACAGCGCCTGGATCGAATACATCGCGCTGCCATCGCCGGAAAAGCATACGACCGGTCGGCTCGGATGCGCGAGGCTGACACCGACCGACGCCGGCAGGCCCCAGCCGATGCCACCCGAGGCCAGCGCGTGATAGCCATAGCGCTCGCGATGTGGCCGCAGGCTGAGGAGCTGCCGTCCCGAGGTCAGCGCTTCGTCGACCAGGATCGCGTTGTCGGGCATCGCCTCGACGAGGCGCAAGGTGAGATAGTCCGGATCGATCGGCGATTTGTCCCTGGCCCGCGCGATCCGCTCGATCAGCGGACGACGCCGCGCGCTCCAGTTCGTCGATGCGAGCTCCGCAAGCCCGCGACTCGCACGCGCCTCCAGTGCAGCGCCGCCGGCGGCTTTCAGTACCGGCAGCAGCGCGCGCAAGGTCTCTTTCACGTCCGCCTTCAGCGCGATCTCGGCGCCGTAGTTCTTGGCCAAGTCCCAGTCGACCAGGCCGATCTGGGCGATCGACAGGCCTTCGGGTCTTGGATCGACCTCGCTATGGACCGACATGCGCAGCGGATCGGCGCCGAGCACGATCATCAGGTCGAAGGGCGAGAGCACCTCGCGCACCTGTTTCTGCAGCCGCGACAGCGCGCCCATGAAGCTCGGGCTTTCGGATAGGAAATGCGCGCCATAGGGCGTCGAGCATTGATAGGCCGGCGCGCCCAGCATCTCGGCGAGCGCGGCGGCCTCGTGCAGCGCGTCGCTCTTCACCACCTCATCGCCGGTCACGATGACCGGATGCTGCGACTTGAGGATGCGCGCGACGAGCGCCTGCAGCGCCTCCTCGGACGGCCGGACGCGGGCGTCGACGCGTGTCGCACGTCCAAGTTCAAGTCCGGCTTCGGCGTTGAGGATGTCGCCGGGCAACGAGATGAACACCGGTCCGGTCGGCGGCGTGGTCGCGATCTTTGCGGCACGGCGCACGATCCGCGGCAGATCCTCCAGCCGCGTCACCTCGACCGCCCACTTCACCAGCGGCTCGGCCATCTGCACCAGCGGTCCGTAGAGCACCGGCTCCATCAACCCATGGCCCTGCTCCTGCTGGCCGGCAGTCAGGATCATCGGCGTGCCGGTGAAGCGCGCGTTGTAGAGCGAGCCCATCGCGTTCCCAAGGCCCGGCGCAACATGGACGTTGCAGGCGACAAGCTTGCCGGAGGCGCGGCCAAATCCATCGGCGATCGCAACCACGAGGCTTTCCTGCATCGCCATCACATAAATGAGGTCCGGATGCTCCTTCAGCGCGTGCATGATCGGCAGCTCGGTCGTGCCTGGATTGCCGAACAGATGCGTGATGCCTTCGTCCTTCAGCAGGGCCAGAAACGCCGAGCGCCCGGTGATGCGGTTCTTCATGTCGCCTCCCTCAAATGCGTCCGTCGCGCCGGGGTTCTGCGCATCATGCTGATCCGGACGGCGAGATCAATGGAGGCGGCTCATGGCTGCCCTGCAGGAGCGAACATGCGGCCAACCGGGCGGCGCAATCTCGCCAAACGATCCGGGACCGACTAGCATCGCGGCAACATCACGGGGGATTTCGCCATGGCCTATGACGAGGAGACCGCCGAGCGCGTCCGCAAGCTGCTCTCCGGCCGACGCGATGTCGTCGGCAAGAAGATGATGGGCGGCCTGTGCTTCATGGTCGGCGGAAGCATGTGCTGCATCGTCAGCGGCAAGGGCGGCCTGCTGGTCCGCGTCGGCCCTGAGGCGTTTGCGCGCGCCCTCGCCGAGCCGCATGCCGAGCCGATGGAAATGCGCGGCCGCGTCATGACCGGCTTTGTCCGCGTCGCCCCGGAGGGCTTTCGCACGGACACCATGCTGAAGAAATGGGTCGAGCGCGGCCTTGCCTTCGTGACGGCAATGCCGAAGGACGCGCCGAAAAAGGCTGCCGCGAAGAGGAGCGCCGCGAAGCAGACAGCCGCAAAGCCGAAGCCGGCGAGACTGGTGCAATGGCAGACGAAGAAAAGGAAGGCCGAGCGCTGAGTCCGCCGCACTCAAGCGCGCAGTCGTTCCCAGGGGCTAGAACATCCCCTCGCGTTCGGGCTGCTTCTTCTTTTTCGAGCGCTGCCAGACGACGCCGGGATAACCCTTCAGCGGCACCAGCGGCTCGCCGGTATAGGCCCAGTCCTGCAGCTCTTCGATGGCGATGTGATACAGCGGCTGACGGCCGGTGCGCGCGGAGAACAGCGCGCGCGGGATGTTGACCATATGCGGCGAACGCGCGCGTTCGTAGAACAGCGGCGTGCCGCAGGTCGCGCAAAAACTGCGCACGGTTTTCGTCGCCTTGTCCTCGAAGCGGCTGATCAGGTCCTCGCCTTTGGTGATGCGGAGCCGCTTGCGCCAGCTGCCGACATAGGTCGCATAGGCCGCGCCATGGGCCCTGCGGCTCGCGGCGGAATGATCGTGCCAGGCCCAGCGCGCCGGCACGTCGATCTCGAAGGCGACGCTGCCGCACAGGCATTGGCCGGCGGCTACTCCTGCAGCAACCGCTGCTTTGGCCATTGTCGTCTCCCGTCATTGCGAGGCGCGAAGCGCCGAAGCAATCCAGACTATCTCCGCGGGAGCAGTCCGGATTGCTTCGCGGAGCCTGTCATCGGGCCGCGCTTCGCGCGGACCCGTTGGCTCGCAAGGACGGACGATTCCGTTACGGCGTTCCTCGCAGTGACCCTTGATTAAGCCGGTGCCAGTTCATCGTAAACCGGGTAATCCGTATAGCCTTTCTCCTCGCCGCCATAAAAGGTCGCGCGGTTGTAGGGCGTCAGCGGATAGCCATGCCGCAGACGGCGCGGCAGGTCGGGATTGGAAATGAAGATGCGGCCGAATGCGACCGCATCGGCATGGCCTTGCGCGACCGCGGCCTCCGCGGCCTCGCCGGAAAAACCGCCGGCCGCGATCAAGACGCCCTTCCAGAGCGGGCGGAACAGCAGCATCGCCGACGGCACGTTCTGCCAGTTGACCTCGGCGCGGCCGGCGCCGCTCGAGCGCGGCTCGATGAAATGCGCGTACGCAAGCCCGAGCGGACTCAGCGCATGCACGACATGGCTGTAGAGCGGCATCGGATCGGCCTCGCCGGAGTCGTTGGCGATGCCATAAGGCGACAGCCGCACGCCGACGCGGCTTGCACCAAAGACCTCGATCGCCGCCTGCGTCACCTCCAGCAGCAGCCGCGCACGATTCTCAATCGATCCGCCGTAACGGTCGGTGCGCTGGTTGCTGCGCGACTGCAGGAACTGCTCGAGCAGATAGCCATTGGCGCCGTGAATCTCGACACCGTCGAAACCGGCTGCCATGGCATTCTTCGCCGCGTGCCGGAATGCTGCAACGATGCCGGCGATCTCCGCGGTCTCCAGCGCGCGCGGCGTCTCATAGGCGGAAACCTTGCCGTCCGCGGTCATCGCCTTGAACTCGGTGGAGATCGCGATCGCCGATGGCGCCACCGGCAGCGCGCCGCCGGGCTGGAACGACGAATGCGAGACGCGCCCGACATGCCAGAGCTGCAGAAAGATGATGCCGCCCTTGGCGTGAACGGCACCGACCACCTTGCGCCAGCCTTCGATCTGTTGCTCCGACCAGATGCCGGGCACGCCGGGATTGCCAAAGCCAGTGGCCATCACAGGAGACGCCTCCGCAATGATCAGCCCGCCAGCCGTCGCACGCTGGGCATAGTAGTCCGCATTCAGCGGCCGCGGCGCAAGCGACGGCCGCGCCGCGCGCATCCGCGTCAGCGGTGCCATCACGACGCGGTGGGCAAGCTGATACGGACCGACCTCGAGCGGTGAAAACAGGCTTGGAAAGTGCATGACGGCCCCGCCGAGATTTATTGGAGGATGAAGATCATACTCAAGTCATCCACCGGCACAAAGAAGGAGTGGCGGTCGATCAAAAACTGCCACTCCCGATGATGTTGTTCTCCCCGCAAGCGGGTGGAGCTCAAGGAACCGCTAGGCGGTCTTCACCCAGACTGCCTTGACGTTGAGATATTCTTCCAGGTGCTGCTTGCCGGACTCGCGGCCATAGCCGCTCATCTTGTAGCCACCGAACGGCACCGCCGGGTCCATCGCCTGGTAGCAATTGACCCACACCGAGCCCGCGCGCAGCGCCTTTGCGACCTTGTGCGCCTTGGACACATTCGAGGTCCAGACACCCGAACCGAGGCCGAAGGTCGTGGCGTTGGCGCGGCGGACCAGGTCGTCGGTGTCCTTGAAGGAGATCGCCGAAATCACCGGGCCAAAAATCTCCTCCTGCGCGATCCGCATGCTGTCCTGGACATTGGCGAACACGGTCGGCTGCACGAAATAGCCCTTTGACAGCGGCCCCTCGGTGAGCCGTCCGCCGCCGGCGAGCGCACGCGCGCCCTCCTTCTGGCCGATGTCGAGATAGCCGGTAACGCGGTCGAACTGCTGCTGCGACACCAGCGGGCCGATCTGCGTGTTCGGATCGATTCCGTTGCCGACCTGCAGCTTGCGGCCGAACTCGGCGACGCGGCCGACGAACTCGTCATAGACGTCGGCTTCCACGAACAGCCGGGTGCCCGCGCTGCAAATCTGTCCGGAATTGGCGAACACCGCCATCGCTGCGCCCGGCACGGCGGCATCGAGATCGGCGTCGGCGAACACGATGTCCGGTGACTTGCCGCCGAGTTCGAGCGAGACGCGCTTGAGGTTGCCCGCCGACGCGCGCACGATCGCCTGACCCGTGACATGCGAGCCGGTGAAGGCGACCTTGTCGACGTCGGGATGCGAGGCGAGCGCCGCACCCGCGGTCTCGCCATAGCCGGGCACGACGTTGACGACGCCGGGCGGAACGCCCGCCTCCATCGCGAGCTCGGCGACGCGCAGTGAGGTCAGCGGCGCCTCTTCGGCCGGCTTCAGCACCACCGTGCAGCCGGTCGCGATCGCCGGGCCGATCTTCCAGATCGTCGCCGCCAGCGGTCCGTTCCAGGGGATGATGGCGCCGACCACGCCGATCGGCTCCTTCAGCGTGTAGGAAAAGATCTCGCCGGGCAGCGAGTTCTCGATGGTCTCGCCATGCAGCGCGGTCGCCTGCCCGGCATAATAGCGCAGCATGCCAAGCACGCGCAGGCGGTTGCCGCGGGTGCGGCTGATCGGCGCGCCCATGTCGAGGGTGTCGAGTTGCGACAATTCCTCGAAATGCTTTTCCACGAGATCCGCGAGCTTGAGCAGAAGGTTCTGCCGCTCGTACGGTTTGACCTTGCTCCATGGCCCCTCGAAGGCGCGCCGTGCGGCGGCGACCGCGCGGTTGATGTCGTCGGCATCGCCCTCGGCGACGGTCGCGAGCAGTTCACCGGTTGCGGGATTGTGCGTCTCGAAGGCCTTGCCGGAGGCGGCATCCACCCACCGGCCGTCGATCAGCATCTTCTTGTAGGAGCCATCCGCGTAGGGATGGCGCGTGATCGGAATAGCCTGTGTTACAGCCATGCTGCTCTCCCTTAAGATTGTTTGCTTCAGATTGTTTGCTTGAGATTGTT
>Ga0207664_10001313_pt1 | contig 16395 bp, 17 predicted proteins | sample LARL83metaG_FD_184349 | JGI IMG/M metagenome (GOLD analysis project Ga0207664, IMG submission 184349) | Corn, switchgrass and miscanthus rhizosphere microbial communities from Kellogg Biological Station, Michigan, USA - LAR L8-3 metaG... | ecosystem: Host-associated > Plants > Roots >... | reverse complement strand
GGTCGACGCGACGCAACGGCTGCTGCGCGTGCGGCACGTGCGCATCGGATCGGGGCTCAACGGCGGCACGCTGATCTACCTCGAGGACCTCGGGCGCGCCCAGTCGGATGCCCAGCAGATGAAGCTGGCGGCGATGGGCCGCCTGACCGCGAGCATCGCGCACGAGGTACGCAACCCGCTTTCGGCCATCAACCAGGCCGCCCAGTTGCTCGAGGAAGACGGCTCGGTCGCGCCCGAAGGCGAGCGCCTGCTGTCGATGATCCGCAACAACGCCAAGCGCATCGATCGCATCGTCGGCGAAGTGCTGCAGCTCAACCGGCGGGATCGCCAGCAGCCCGAGGTCATCGACTATTCGGAATTCATCTACTCGCTGGTCGAGGAAGTCGTGCAGGCCGAAGACATCCCGCCCGCGAGCGTGATCATCCAGTGCCCGAGCGAGCTCTACGTGCTGTTCGACCGCGGCCATTTGAGCCAGATCATGTGGAACCTGGTGCGCAACGCCTGGCAGCACTGCCAGAAGAAGGATGGCAGCATCCATATCATGGGCCGCGCCGGATACATGGGCGATGCCGTAATATCCGAGCTTTCCGACGACGGCCCGGGCATTCCGGCCGAGTTGCGGGCGCAGATATTCGAGCCGTTCTTCACAACGCGCCCGGGCGGTACGGGGCTGGGCTTATACATTGCGCGGGAGCTTGCCGATGCGAACGGGGCTGCGCTGGAGCTCCTGCCCAAGGGTCCCGGGGCCAATTTTAGATTGACGTTGAAGCGGGCGGCGAATCCGCCGACCTAGCCAGTCTTGCCTTGGGAGGCACTATGGCGCGAAGAACACGCGATCGCGGGCAACCGAAAGTGCTGGTCATCGATGATGAGCCGGATCTGCTCGAGCTGCTCGAGCTCACGCTGTCGCGCATGGGTCTCGATACGACGCGTGCACAGTCGGTGAGCGAAGCGATCCAGCTGCTCGACAATCAGGCTTTCGACCTCTGTCTGACCGACATGCGACTGCCCGACGGCGAGGGACTCGCTGTCGTCGAGCACATCACCGAAAAAGCGCTGGACGTGCCGGTCGCGGTCATCACCGCGTTCGGCAGCGCCGAGAACGCCGTAGCCGCGCTCAAGGCCGGCGCATTCGACTACTTGGCCAAGCCGGTCGCGCTCGAACAGCTGCGGGCGCTGGTCAAGCAGGCGCTGAAGGTCTCGGACAAGCCATCCGCGCCTTCCTCGTACCAGCTGCTCGGCGAATCGCCGGCGATCATGCAGGTCCGGTCGATGATCGACCGGCTCTCGAAGAGCCAGGCGCCGGTCTTCATCACCGGCGAATCGGGCAGCGGAAAGGAACTGGCGGCGAGGATGATCCACATCGGCGGCGCGCGCGCCGAGCATCCGTTCGTTCCGGTGAACTGCGGAGCGATTCCCGAAAACCTGATGGAGTCGGAGTTCTTCGGCTACAAAAAGGGCGCTTTCACCGGGGCCGAGGGCGACCGCGACGGATTTTTCCAGGCAGCGAACGGCGGTACGCTGTTTCTCGACGAGGTCGCCGACCTGCCGCTGGCGATGCAGGTAAAGCTGCTGCGCGCGATCCAGGAGAAAAAAGTACGCAAAGTGGGCGCGACGACCGAGGAGCCGGTCGACGTCCGCATCATCAGCGCGACCCATAAGAAGCTTCCGGCCCTGGTCGATGCCGGCGAGTTCAGGCAGGACCTTTTCTACCGGCTGCACGTGATCGAGTTGGCGATGCCCAGCCTGCGCGAAATGCGCGAGGACATCCCATCGATCGCCGACGCGATCCTGAAAAAGCTGGCGCGCACGACCCCGGCCCGGCTCGATCCCGAGGCCGCCGCCGCACTGGAGGCTTACCCGTTTCCCGGCAATGTGCGCGAATTGGAGAACATCCTCGAGCGCGGACTTTCGCTCGCCGCGGATACCGAGCGGATTACCGCCGACGATCTCCATCTCACGCCGCCGCCCGATGAAGGCGACGCCGTGCTGCCGGCGGGCGACAAGTGGCCGCTGCAGGACTACCTCGATCGCGTCGAACGCGCCGCGATCAACGAGGCCCTGGAAAAGACGCGCTACAACCGGACGGCGGCGGCCAAGCTGCTGGGCATCACCTTCCGCGCGATGCGCTACCGGATGGAGCGGCTGGCGATCAAGTAGATCGCCCCAAACGTACCCAGACCGTCGACGCGCAGAAACCGAACCAGGCCGCGAGCGGCGACCGTGGAGTGCGGCTACTTCGATTGCACGTAGGCCGCCAGCGCCTGGATTTCTGTTGGCGCGAGGTCTTTGACGATGCCGTGCATCACCGGTGCAGCGCGAACGAGTGACTGGATATAGTTCAGCTGTTTGACCACGTACTTGGCGTGTTGACCGGCGAGACGTGGAAAATCGGCGACGCCCGCCGCATCCGCGCCGTGGCACGCCATGCATGCCGGAATGCCGCGCTCGGGAACACCCTTGTCGAACAAATCCTTGCCCTTGGCGACGAGAATCGGGTCGTCGCTTCGGCCCGGGGCAGGCGGTTGTGCCGCGTAGTAGTCAGCGATACCGCCGATGATCGCCTCGTCGAGATTGCCCGCGATTCCCCACATGAAATCGTGGGCGTCCTTCTCGGCGCGGGTTCGCTTCCGGAATGCGTCGATCTGGGCTTCGAGATAGCCTTTGCGTTGCGCTGCGAGGATGGGAAATTCGGGAGACGTGCTGATTCCCCGCGGGCCGTGACAGGTCGAGCACAGGTTGACCGCCTTTTCCTCCGCCGCCCTCTGAACATCCGCCGGGTTATTCTGCGCGCCGGCCGAAGCAACCGCGCCCGCGAAGAGCACGGAGCCGAACGCCGAGTATTTGCGATTCATAGCACAGTCTCCAGATTATCCATGCGACTCGCCGGTGCGGACTCTCTGCGCCGGCTTCATGAGCGTTCAAAATGCGACCCATACGTTGAAGAACGCGGTGTTGTTGTCCCGCGCATTCCGGCCGTTTCCGTCGTAGTTGGTCGACGCCCCGTTAAATTTGCTGTAGGCGGTGTACTGAAACATCAAGCGGACGTTTTGAATCGGCAGATAGTCGAGCTCGATGATGTAGCCGTTGCTGTCCGGTTTGATCGCATTTCCGTCCGCGTCCATGCCGTATAGCCCGCTGTCAGCACTGCCCGTCGTGGAGAAATAGGCGAGCGTCCCGCCGTACTTGCGGTCGTGGTAGTACGTCGCCTTCGCCTTGAACGTATGCAGCTTGTCGTTCGGGTTCGCCGGTGTGGGGCCGGCGCCGATGCCCGCTCCCGTATCGACAGTGACCGGGAAACTCGCGTTGTACGATTGCTTCTCGTCGATGTAGGTCACCTGCGCCGTGAACGTGTGAGGATCAGTGATGTACTGGTATTGCGCATCGATCGCAATGTCGCGAAAGCGATCGGTAGGCGTCGAGGTGTCGAAATTGCTGGGATAGCGATCGACGATCATCCCGTAGGCGCCCACCATGATCGAGTTCGGGCCCCAGTCGTTGCTGTAGGCAAAACGCCAATACGGGTTATATCCCTTGACCGCGGCCACGCCGCCATCCGTGTGGATGTCCTGGCCTTGCCGCAAGATGGAAAACGCGCCGTCCGCGGTGCGGTAGAAAGATATTTCACCGTAGAGCGACTTCTTCCAGAAAACGTATCCGCCGAGCCCGGCAACCTGCTGTGCGAGCCCGCCGTCGATCAGGGTTGCTGCACCGGGCGTTTGCGCCAAAGGCGACGACGTAAAGGGAAAGCCGAACGCCGGCGTGCTGTTCCACACGTCCTGCACCGTTGGATTGTTGTGCAGCGTGAACCCGTAAATCAAATCCGGCTCGCCGGCGCCCACTGCGCTGTATTTGCCGACGACTCGGATGTCCATGTTGTCCGCACCGCTGTGGCCGCCAAGGGCTCCGTCGGCCGTCGTAGCCAAGTTGTCATACGACCACTGGAGAAAGCCCCCGAGGTAGTCGGTCACCTTGCCGGCGAGGAATACACTCGCGCAGCAAAGCACCAAGCCGTTGTTGCGCTGATTGACCGTTACCGTCTCACCCGTTTCAGGATCCGTTGCCTTGTTGTTCCTGGTCGAAGTGACGGAAGCCTGCGCCATCACGGCCACCGGCACGTAGTTGATCCCTTCCTCCGAGATAGCGACTTTGCCGATCGTGTAGCCGGTCAGCTTGAAGTACCGGCCATAGGGTGTCAGCTCAGGGAAGCTGACGTGACAAGCGATGCACTCCTGCCCCGTTTGGCGAGCATAAGAGGGTACGGCCTGCGAGGAGTCTACTGCCCCGAACATCGCAAGAAGCAGTGCGATGGTCTGGGCTATCTTTTGCACTGTTGTCATCGTCGTCCTGCCGGAGTGATCGCGGAGGCACGAATTGCCCGCTCGATGGATTCAGATTACGCCGTTGTTGGCGGCGCTTATTGATGTAGATCATGCTGCGTACTCGCGCGGCCTTACTCGACAGCTCCGCACGCAAAGCTGACAAAACGCTGGCGAATGCCTTTGGCTGGCGAAGCTAACTGAATCATGGGCGGTGTCTATCTATCTGCGGGTGCCAAGAGGCTGGTGATGCCATCCGCACGCGAGCAGTCGGAAGCGTGCGTGGCCATCCGTCGTTACGGCTCAGGTCGGAGTCGAGCCCTATGGAAGCGATTCGCATCATCAAAGACGAGCATCGCGCGCTTGCGGCGGTACTGCATGAGATGCTCTACCTGACCGAGACGGTCGTGGCGTCCTCGAGATACCGCGTATCCGACCGTCCTGCGGCCGCTAACAGCGCTGACCGAGCAAACGGGTAAGGGCCGGCAAGTCCAGCAATGTCACGGACCGACTCTGCACTCGCATCACGCCTTGCCGCTGAAAGCCGGAGAACAGCCGGCTCACCGTCTCGAGCTTGAGGCCGAGATAGCTGCCAATCTCCGCGCGGGTCATGCGCAGCACGAATTCGGTCGACGAGTAGCCTCGCGCGCTGTAACGTTGTGAGAGGTTGACTAGGAACGCCGCCAGCCGCTCTTCGGCCCGCATGCTGCCCAGTTGCAGCATGACGGCGTGGTTGCGGGCGATCTCGCGGGACAGGAACTGGTGCAGATTTCTTTGCAGCGGCGCAACACGGCGCCCGAGATCCTCGAGCTCGTCGAACGGCAGGACGCAAAATTCACTGTCTTCCAGCACCACCGCATCGCAGCCGTGCCGGCCATTGCCGATACCGTCCATGCCGATCACGTCGCCGATCATGTGATAGCCGGCGACCTGCTCGCAGCCATCGTCGGACAACAGCGTGGTCTTGCATGACCCCAACCGGATCGCATAAAGCGACGAGAATGCGTTGCCCACCCGGTACAGCGATTCGCCCTTGGTGAGACATACCCGTTTCGTGACGACCTTGTCGAGCTCCTTCAGAGCATCGAGCGCAAGCCCGACCGGCAGGCATAACTCGCGCATGCTGCAATTGCTGCACCTCGTCCGCAGTTCGCGTATAGAGATAACAGTGGCCGTCGCAGGTGCAACCTGCGTTTGAAGTTGAGCGGGGTGGACCATGGTTCCGATGTCGGAGGCGCGGTAGCTTCCAGCCGCTCGGCCAGTGTAATTGCTATTCCAAGGGCTGGAAAGTCGGACCAGGGCTGGCGGAGGTCGCGTTCGGCCTAGGCGAAGTCGCTGGGGAGACAACTTCGCTGGCGACCGCGGCCACGTCACGAGGTTTGGACCCAATCGGTCGAGGCATAATGCGAGTCCCCCTATACGTTCGTTATCGAACAGACAGGGACTCGCTGGTGCCGGCATCCTCAGTCAACACGCTTCCCGTATGCGCCGGGACATGTCCTTGACCAAGATCAACCTCGCAGCCCACAGCGCAGTCCAAAATTCCCTTGCTGACGCTTGGTGGCGGCTCCGCAACCGGCCGGCGACGGCTAGAGAGCGAGCCGGTAATTGGCCGGCGGCGAGGAGATCATGGAAGCGATCCGCATCATCAAGGACGAGCACCGCTCGCTCGGGGCGGTGCTGCACGGCATGCTGTATCTGGTGCACCGCACGAGGGATCGCGGCGACAAGCCGAATTTCGATCTCCTCGGCGCGATGGTCTACTACATCGATGCCTTCCCGGAGCGCTTTCATCATCCGAAGGAGGACCAGTATCTTTTTCGGCTGCTGCGAATCCGATTTCCGGATTCTGCCGAGGTTCTCGATCGGCTGAAGCAGGAACACAGGCTGGGCGCCGAGAAGATCCGGACGCTGGAGCAAGCGCTTGCCCGCTACCAGCAGGGCGGTGCCGATGAATTCTCCAATTTCCTTACCGCGGTCGAAGCCTATGCGGCCTTCCACTGGACGCATATGAAAACCGAGGAACACGTCATATTGCCGATGGCTGAGAAATATCTGACCGCTGGCGATTGGGAGTCGATCGACGCCGCTTTCCTTGGACATACCGATCCGATGCTCGGCATCGAGGCGGGTGCCAAGTACGAAGACCTCTTTCGCCGCATCACGTGGCTCGCGCCGGCTCCTCTCGGCCTCGGCCCGGCACGATGACCGAATATTTAAAGGCTTGGCAGTGCATCGGCTGCGGAAAAATCGAGGCGCCGCAAACCTGCATTGGCGTCTGTCAGGACCGGCGGGTCGAGTTTGTCTACGCGGCGGACTACAAGGAGCTGCTGGCGCAGCTGCGCGCCACGCAGCGGCATGCGCTCGCGGCATCCGCAGTGCTGCGCAGGCTCGCGTCGACCATGCCGCATGATCGCGAATGGGAACGATCCTACCGGGCAATACAGGAGCAGGCGCGCCGCGTACTGACGGCGATCGGCAGCGAGGGACCGCAAGAATGGCGGGAGCTGGACTGTTCGGAAACTACTGCGTGACGCCCATGTGGCCCGCGCAACTTTGCCACCCGCTGGAGGTACGCGATGCTTTGTCATAGACCCTCACGTTCGCCGATCGCCCTGTTCATGCTCGCGGTCGCCGCTCTCGGGCTCGCTGCCTGCAACCAAAAGTCCGAGCAACATGGCGCAGCCGGATCTGCGGCAACCGCCCCTGCGGCAATGGCCCCCGCGACCGCCGACCCCTACGACCAGTCGCAAATGGACTTCAAGCCGGGACCGGCCAAGCTGTCATCCGAGCGCCATACGGGACCCTTTGCCACCGGCAGTGCGCTCAGCATGGATGCGACGCTGAAGCCGCTGGTTCCCGATACCGTCAAGGAAATCCGGCTCGACACGACGCACAAGATCATCGAGATTGCTCCCGGCGTGAAATTCAGCGCCTGGACGTTCGGTGATCAGGTGCCCGGGCCGGTCGTCCGGGTACGGGTCGGCGATCGGGTCAAGTTCTCGATGACCAACCGCAGCGACGAGCCGGCCCCGGGACTCCAGGTGATGGCCGCGCCGATGATGCACTCGATGGACTTTCACGCCGCGATGGTTTCGCCGCAGGACAAATATCGCTCGATCGCGCCGGGCCAGACGATCAGCTTCGAGTTCACGGCTAACTATCCTGGCATTTTCATGTATCACTGCGGCACGCCGATGGTGCTCGAGCATATTGCGTCGGGCATGTACGGCATGGTCGTCGTCGAGCCACGTAACGGCTATCCGACCAAAGTGGATCGCGAATACACGGTCGTGCAAAGCGAGTTCTATACCAAGCTCGACCCCCAGAAGCGCAAGGTCGACGGTCAGCCGCTGTACGTGCTGGATGGCGACCGGGTTCGCACCAAGGCGCCGACCTACACGGTATTCAACGGCCGCTACAACGGCATGGTCGACCATCCGCTGCCGGCCAAGCCGGGCGAGCGCGTGCGCCTGTTCGTGCTGAACGTCGGGCCGTCGAACACATCGAGTTTCCACGTCGTCGGCACCATATTCGATCGCGTATGGCTGGAAGGCAATCCCGACAACCAGCTGCGCGGCGCACAGACGGTCCTGCTCGGATCGAGCAACGCTGCGATCGTCGAATTCGTCGTGCCGGAGGCTGGCAGCTACATCATGGTCGACCATCATTTCGCCAATGCCTCGCAGGGAGCGATCGGATTGATCGCGGCCGGGGCGCCGGCAAGCGCGGGCGAAAGCGAGCATCACAACATCCCGGCGACCGCCGTTCCCACCGACCCTGCAGCCGTCAAGGGCAAGTTGGCGTTCGACTCGAAGTGCCTCGCCTGCCACTCGATCGGCGGCGGCGACAAGCTCGGTCCGGATCTTTACGGCGTGACGAAGCGCCGCACCGACAGCTGGCTTGCCAAGTGGCTGAAGTCGCCTGAGCAGATGCTGCAATCCGACGCCGATGCGAAGTCGATGCTCGACAAATACAAGGTACCGATGCCGAATCAGAATCTGTCGGACTCGGAGATCGCCGAGTACACTTCGTACTTCCATTGGGCCGACACCAATTTGCGACCGCAAGGCAAGGAGCAGCCGCAGCCAGCCGCAGCGGGCACCGCCCTCCCGCCGAACAGGACGTTATCCGGTTCGCCGAGTTCCGAATCGGCGCCTGACGGCGGCAAGGCGAAGCGATGAAGCGGGGGTGGCTAGCGATCGCGGCCGCGCTTGCGACAAGTGCGCCGGCAACGGGTCTGGCCTGCGGAGCTTGCGACGAGGACAAGGTCGCGGCAACCTACGATCACGCCGTGATCGATGCGGCCATCGCGCGGCATCGTCAAGTCGTATTTGTCGCGATCGACGGCCCGGTCGACGTGCAAAAGCTCGATGCACGCGTCGCCGCCGCCGCGGCAAAGGTGCGGGGCGTCCAGGCGGGAACGCTTCGCACGTCGCGGACTCCCCCAGCGTTTTCGTTCGTCCTCGACACGATGCAGACGCCTCAGGCCGCGGTGGAAGGATTCCGCCAGTCTTTCGCCGATGCGACCACCCGGCTGACGGTGGTGCGCATCATGCGCGATGGGGTGTTCCATACCCCAAAGTAGCGAATCGCGTTGACCATGGTGTTGGCGACAAACGCGGCGGATCCAATACATCGCGAGAACGTAGTCTTATAATGGGCGCACGCACGCTGCGAATTGCCCACACCGATTTCACCCTCGATAGCTTCCCATTCGCGGCCCAAGGCCGCGCGCCGTCTGTACGTCGACCGAGCGGGGATCGTTGCCGCCGCGACGCAAATCGCTTCGCCCAATTGCGACGCACGGCCGGATGGCGAGCGAATTTCGCTGCTGGTCGTGCACAACATTTCGCTGCCTCCGGGCCGGTTCGGCGGAAACGCCATCATCGAGCTGTTTACCAATCGGCTCGATCCGGGATCGCATCCTGATTTCGGCGCGCTTGCGGCGATCCGCGTCTCTGCGCACTTCCTGATCCGGCGCGACGGCTCGTTGCTGCAGTTCGTCCCCTGCGCGCTGCGCGCGTGGCATGCGGGCGCTTCGTCCTGGCAAGGCCGCGAGCGATGCAACGATTTTTCCGTTGGCGTCGAGCTCGAAGGCACCGATCGGCTCCCTTACGCGGATGCCCAATACGCGATGCTGGGCCGACTCACCCGTGCGCTTCGCCGGCGTTATCCGATCTCGGACGTCGCCGGCCACGATCAGGTCGCGCCGGGAAGAAAGACCGACCCCGGAGAAGCGTTCGACTGGGCTCGCTTCCGGCGGCTGGCCGCCCTCGCGTAGCCGTAGTCACGACCGGCAGCTCAAGGCGGGCTCCGTTTCTGGCTCGCCGCACTGCAACCGTCAGTCGCATGTCAGCTATTGGCCTCGACCGCGCTCGAAGGTATAATTAAAGGTTATGCAATTTCTGGTCGATTACTTTCCGCTGATCCTGTTCTTTGTGGCTTTCAAGCTGCAGGGCATTTTTGTGGCGACCGGGGTGGCGATCGCCGCATCCGTCGCGCAGATCGGCTACGTCCGCTGGCGCCATGGCAAGGTTGCCGCCGTCCACTGGCTGAGTTTCGCGATTATCGCGACCTTCGGCGGCGCGACGCTGCTCCTGCACGACGAGACCTTCATCAAATGGAAGCCCACCGTCCTTTACTGGCTGTTCGCACTCGTCCTGGCCGTCGGCAGGGTCGTTTTCCACAAGAATCTGCTCGCAGCGCTGCTCAAGGACCTGACGCTGCCCGACCCGGTATGGTCGCGACTGACCTGGGGGTGGGTCGTCTTTCTGGCTGCGATGGGGATCGCCAACCTTTACGTCGCGGCCCATTTCACGACCGATGCGTGGGTGAACTTCAAGGTATGGGGCGGCATCGGCTTGTTCATGCTGGCCGCGGTCGGAACCGTGGCCTCGGTCGCTCGATACCTGCCCGGTGAATCGTGAGCGATATCGCGACAACGCTGCGTTCGCGCCTCGCCGACCTATCGCCATCCGCGCTTGAAATCGATGACGACAGCGCCGAGCATGCGGGCCATCCCGGTGCCGCCGGCGGCGCCGGGCACTTTTCCCTGCTGATCGTGTCGAAGGCCTTTTCCGGAGTTCCGCGGCTCGAGCGTCATCAGCAGGTGCTGAACCGCGTCAACGATCTTCTGCCGCACCCTATCCACGCGCTGTCGATCAGGGCATTGTCGCCGGAAGAATTTTCCTGAACGCGGGCGAGCATCTTTGCCAAACGGATTCACTTCATCTCTTTTATCGACTCACCGACAAGGACTTTCATTCATGTCACAGATCAATCGACTTTTCGCCCTGCTCGTCGCAACGTCCGCGCTGCTGCTCGCGCCCGTTGCGCTGGCGCAGGATGCCAAAGGCAAGGCCCCGGCCAAAGCGGACGCGCCGGCCAGGGGTGATGCGCCAGCCAAGGGCAAGGACCTCTACCCGCAGGCCTATTTCGACTTCATGCTCAAGCAGCGGACCGCCCAGGGTCAGCCGGACACGCCCGAACTGCGCACCGCCGTCCGCGACGAGCTCAACACGCGTGAGCTCCTGGTGCGCGAAGCGAAGAAGCAAGGACTCGACAAGAACCCGGCGCTGAAGACCGAGATGGATCTGACCCAGCAAACCGTGCTGGTCCGGGCGTACATGGCCGATTATCTGAAGGCGCACCCGGTGCCCGATGATGTGCTGCGCAAGGAATACGACAACATCAAGGGCCAGATCGGCGACAAGGAATACAAGGTTCGCCACATCCTGGTCGACAAGGAAGACGAGGCGAAGGAAATCATCACCGCCCTGCAAAAGGGCGAGAAGTTCGAGAAGCTCGCCGAGCGCTCGAAGGATACGGGCTCGAAGGCCAACGGAGGGGACCTCGATTGGAATGCGCCTGCCAACTTCGTCAAGCCATTCGCCGACGCGATGGTCGCGCTGCCCAAAGGCAAATTCACGACGACCCCGGTCAAGTCGCAGTTCGGCTGGCACGTCATCGAGGTGGATGACATTCGCGATGCCAAGGTCCCGACGTTCGAGGAAGTCAAGCCGCAGCTCGCCCAGCGCATGCAGGGGCAGATCGTCGACAAGTATCTGCGCGATCTGCGCGCCAAGAACGGGTTCTAGAGCGCCGACACGGTCCGTTGCACGTGACGAGGGCAGGCACGAAAAGCCTGCCCTTTTTCTTGCGCCGACGCGCCGCCGCTGGCGGCGGTTTTTGCCTGGATGCTATTCTTCGCCCTTCGCGAATCTGAACGACCCGCACAGCGGAAGCGGCTGCCATGGCGAAGATTCCCCGTCCGAAAGACTTCTATGCCGGGCTGCTGTTCGTGGCTTTCGGCGTCTTCGCGATCATCGGCGCCCGGAATTATCCGCTGGGAACCGCGGCGCGAATGGGTCCCGGTTATTTTCCGCGCCTGCTGGGGATTCTTTTGATCGTGCTCGGCGCTGCACTGTCGCTGACTGCATTGCGCGGCAGCGGCCCGCCTTTGCCCGGATGGAAGTGGCGGCCGGTCAGCATCGTGCTTCTGAGCGTCGTTGCGTTCGGCCTGGTGCTGACGCATGCCGGGCTGGTGTTGTCGACGATCGGCCTGATAGTCGTCGCCAGTACGGCAAGCCGCGAATTTCGGTTCAGGGAGTCACTGTTGAGCGGCATCTTGCTGGCTGCCCTCTCGGTCGGTGTCTTTGTGATCGGCCTTAAGCTGCAGCTCCCGATCTGGCCCGGCAGCGGCTGACACCAACTGATGGACGTATTCGGGCACCTTGCGCTTGGCTTCGGCGTCGCGCTGACGCCGATCAATCTGCTGCACGCGCTGGTCGGCGTGCTGGTCGGTACATTGATCGGCGTCCTGCCCGGAATCGGTCCTGTGGCGACGATCGCAATGCTGCTGCCCACGACGTACGGGCTGCAGCCGGTGTCGGCGCTGATCATGCTTGCCGGCATCTACTACGGCGCGCAGTACGGCGGATCGACGACGTCGATCCTGATCAATATGCCGGGCGAGACTTCATCGGCAGTCACTTGCCTGGACGGCCATCAGATGGCGCTCAAGGGCGAGGCCGGCGCTGCGCTGGCGGTGGCGGCACTCGGCTCGTTCTTCGCCGGATGCGTCGCCACGGTGGCGATTGCCGCATTTTCACCGCCGTTGTCATCGGTCGCTCTCAAGTTCGGACCCGCCGAATACTGCTCGCTGATGGTGCTGGGCCTGATCGGCGCCGTCGTGCTCGCGCATGGCACGCTGCTGAAGGCGATCGCCATGGTCGTGCTGGGGCTGCTACTGGGAATCGTCGGTACCGATGTCAATTCCGGCATGGCGCGTTTTGCCTTCGACATCCCCGAGCTGATCGACGGCATAGGCGTCGTCGCGGTGGCGATGGGTCTGTTCGGCTTTGCCGAGATCGTCAGCAATCTCGAAAGTACCGAAAAGCGAGCCATCGTGTCGGCCAAGGTCAAGGGCTTGTGGCTGACCGGCAAGCAGCTGCGCCAGGCGGCGCCTGCGGTGCTGCGCGGCACCGCCATCGGATCGGTGCTGGGACTCCTGCCCGGCGGCGGCGCCATGCTCGCCTCGTTCGCCGCCTATACGGTCGAAAAGAAAGTCGCCAAGGACCCGAGCCGCTTCGGCAAGGGAGCGATCGAAGGCGTCGCCGGTCCCGAGTCGGCCAACAACGCCGGTGCGCAGACCTCGTTCATCCCCCTGCTGACTCTCGGCATCCCGGAAAACGCCGTGATGGCCCTGATGGTCGGCGCGATGACCATCCACAACATCCAGCCCGGGCCGCAGGTGATGACATCGAACCCTTCGCTGTTCTGGGGGCTGGTCGCCTCGATGTGGGTCGGCAACCTGATGCTGGTGGTGCTGAACCTCCCGATGATCGGCATCTGGATCAAGCTGCTGCAGGTGCCGTATCGTCTGCTGTATCCGGCGATCCTGCTTTTTTGCGGCATCGGCGTCTACTCGACCAACAACGCGAGCTTTGACGTGGTGATGACCGCGATTTTCGGCTTTCTCGGAGTCGTCTTCGTCAAGCTCGAATGCGAACCGGCCCCGCTGCTGCTCGGCTTTGTGCTGGGGCCGCTGATGGAGGAGAATCTGCGTCGCGCGATGTTGCTCTCGCGCGGCGATCCGACGGTCTTTTTTACCCGACCGATTTCACTGGCGATGCTGATCGTCGCGGCCGGCCTGCTGCTGTTGATCATTCTTCCGAACTTCCGCAAGACGCGCGCCGCCGCTTTCCAGGAAGAGACCTGACATGCGCCGACGCGCAGCGAGACGACAATGACCGATCCGATACTGCCGGACGCGATTGTGCGCGATGTTCGCGGGCGAAACGATCGCTTCGATTGGAGCCTGCCGTACCGATCGCGCCGTCAGCCGATTTGCGCGCGCAACGTCGTCGCCACCTCGCAACCACTCGCGACGCAAGCGGGCATCGCGATGCTGCAAAGAGGCGGCAATGCCGTCGACGCCGCGCTGGCAACCGCGATCGCGCTTACCGTCGTCGAGCCGTGCAGCAACGGCCTGGGCAGCGACCTGTTTGCGATCGTCTGGGATGGTGCCGCGCTCTCGGGACTCAATGCTTCGGGACGCGCGCCCGAGGCGTGGAGTCCGGCGCGTTTCGCCGGACTTACGGCGATGCCTCGGACCGGATGGGACACGATCACCATTCCCGGCGCGGTGTCCGGCTGGGTCGCGCTGTCGCGCCGGTTCGGCAAGCTTCCCTTCGCCGACCTGTTCGCGGCTGCCATCAGGTACGCGGCCGAAGGTTATGCGGTATCGCCGGTGATCGCCGAGAAGTGGGCCAAGGCCGTGCCGATACTCGGCCAGGTCGAAGGTTTCGCCGAGCACTTTCTGCCGCGCGGCCGGGCGCCGGAGGCCGGTGAGATTTTTTCTTCCGCCGCGATGGCGGCCTCGCTAAAGAAGATCGCCGCCAGCGGCGGCGAATCGTTCTATCGCGGCGAACTGGCCGAAGCAATGGTCGCGCATGCCGGCGCGCACGGAGGCGCCCATACGCTTGCCGATTTCGACGCCCACCGCTGCGACTGGGTGACGCCGCTGGCCCACGATTACCATGGCCATACGATCCACGAGATTCCGCCCAATGGCCAAGGCATCGCGGCGCTGATGGCCCTCGGCATCCTCGAACATTTCGATCTCGCCGCGCAGCCGGCCGACGCGGTCATGACGCAGCATCTGGAGATCGAGGCGATGAAGCTCGCCTTTGCCGACGTCTATCGCTACGTGAGCGACCCCGCGACGATGCGAGTGACTCCCGCCCAGCTGCTCGATCGCGGCTATCTCTCGGCGCGGGCGCGCCTGATCGACCCCGACCGCGCGCAGGACTTCGGCCACGGCACGCCGCCGCCCGGCGGCACCGTCTATCTCGCCGCAGCGGACGAAAGCGGCATGATGGTGTCGCTGATCCAGTCGAACTACATGGGCTTCGGCTCAGGGATTGTCGTACCCGGCACGGGCATCAGCATGCAGAATCGCGGCACCGGCTTTTCGCTGCAGCCGGATCATCCTAACCTGGTCGGCGGCGGCAAACGTCCGTTCCACACGATCATTCCGGGCTTCGCCACGCGCGACGGCGCGCCGTATGCGGCGTTCGGCGTGATGGGCGGTCCGATCCAGCCGCAGGCGCATCTGCAGACGCTGGTGCGCCTGATCGACTATCGCGGCAATCCGCAAGCCGTGCTCGACGCGCCGCGATGGAAAGTCAACGAGGGCCTGTCGATCGATCTGGAGGCGGATGCAGCGGCGTCGCTGCGCGATGGCCTCTCCGCGCTCGGTCACACCTTCGCGTCTGTCCCCGATTCGTACATGGATTTCGGCGCCGGTCAGTTCATCGTCCGCGGTGAGGACGGTTATATCGCCGGCTCGGACCCGCGGCGCGACGGCCAGGCCGCCGGCTTCTGAGACTTTCCGCCGGACGTCAGCGTTCGCCGCGCGCCTTGACGGCGGACAGCGGTAGCAACTCGGGAAGTTCGATGCGCCGGCGTCCCGGCTCGACGCTGGTCAGCGCGTCGGTCTCGCGCATCGTCGCGAGGCTGCGCCGCGTCAGCTCCTGATAGCTACCCGTCCCCTCCACTTTCCACGCAAGCTCCTGGTCGGTCAGCTCGCGCACGATCCTGGCCGGCACGCCCGCGACCAGCGTGCGGGGCGGCACGATCATACCGGCCTTGACGAAGGCCATCGCCGCCACAATGGCGGATTCGCCGATCACCGCGTTGTCGTTGATCACCGCGTTCATGCCTACCAGCGCGTTGGCCTTGACTACGCAGCCATGCAGAATGGCGCCGTGCCCGATGTGTCCGTTGTCTTCGACCACGGTGTCGGTGCCGGGAAAACCATGCATCACGCATGAATCCTGCACGTTCGAGCCGGCGCGAAGCTCGATGCGACCGAAGTCCCCGCGCAGCGACGCGGCCGGCCCGACGTAGCAGCCGGGGCCGACGATGACATCGCCGATCAGCACCGCGCTGGCGTGCACGAACGAGCTCGGATCGACGACCGGCGTCACGCCGTTGATAGCCCAGACTTTCATCGCCGCTGCATTCTCCGGTAACCGCGGGACGATGCGAATCGCATGTCCGCTCTCATCCGACCCAGCGCCGGGCGTTGCGGAACATCCGCATCCACGGCGAATCCTCGCCCCAGTCGCCGGGATGCCACGACATCTGCACGGTGCGGAACACGCGCTCCGGATGCGGCATCAGGATCGAAAAGCGCCCGTCGGCCGTCGTCAGCCCGGTGATGCCCCGCGGCGAGCCGTTCGGATTGTACGGGTACCGCTCGGTCGGCGCACCGCGGTTGTCGACCAAGCGCAAGGTCACCAGCACCTCGGCTGCCAGCTGCTGCGTGGCATCGCGGAACTCGGCGTAACCTTCGCCATGGGCGAGCGCGACCGGAATCCTGCTGCCTTCCATCCCCGCGAAAAACAGCGATGGCGAAGGCTGCACTTCGAGCAGAATCAGCCGCGCCTCGAACTGCTCCGAGCGATTGCGCACAAAGTGTGGCCAGTGCTCGCTTCCCGGGATCAGCTCGTGCAGGTTGCTCATCATCTGGCAGCCGTTGCAGATGCCAAGGGCAAAGGTGTCATCG
>Ga0207664_10001312_pt1 | contig 16406 bp, 22 predicted proteins | sample LARL83metaG_FD_184349 | JGI IMG/M metagenome (GOLD analysis project Ga0207664, IMG submission 184349) | Corn, switchgrass and miscanthus rhizosphere microbial communities from Kellogg Biological Station, Michigan, USA - LAR L8-3 metaG... | ecosystem: Host-associated > Plants > Roots >... | reverse complement strand
GATACGACGCCACAAGATCCTCGGCGGGATGATCCACGAGTACGAGCGGGTGGCATGAAGATCATCTGCCGATTCAGGAAAACGCAGGTCAGAGGACACGGACGCAGGTTTTGGCACCCCACAGGCCAGCTGGTGACCGGGTTGCCAGCCATAAGGCGGATCCGGCGCGTCCGCGCCATCGGCCTCGGGCTCACGTTCAGTCACGGCGTGGCGTTCTGCGGGTAACCGCTGCAGGCATCCGGCGGGCCGGTCCGATGACCGCGGACGTGGCGTCGGTGCACCATGTCGCGGCGGGATTTCGGCTGGGTCCGTCCGGGATCGTACGTTTCGCATGATCTGCACCGGTGGCGCGGGAGCCATTCCGCCCTGCGCCAGGCGGGTCAGGATTCGAAGTACAGCGCCGCCAATCGCTGAGCGCAGGTTCCGTACGGGCCGAGGAGGAAGATCCCGAGTGCCACGAAACGCCCGTCGAAATGCGAGAGCGAAGGCCAGTCCGCAGCATTCAGCTCGACCGACGTTCCCGGCTCGAACCAGTTGATGGTGACGTGCGGATAGAAGAGCCCGCCTTGCGCCGGGTCGCCCACCGCGTCGAAGCCCGTCCGGCGGATGTTGTCGCCCGCAAGTCCCGGCTCGTCGATGCGCTCGCTTAGCGGCCGGCCTGCCGGGTCCCGCTCCAGCAGGAGATCCCCTCGCAGCGGATTCACCGCGGCAATGGTGTCGTCCTGCAGCTCCATCAGCCGGGCTGCGGCCGCGTAGCGCACCTCGAACGATCCCTCGTCCTGGTTGGAGCGGTATTCGGTTGCGCTGAGTGAGAGGCTGGGAGCCTTGGCGGCGACGTCAAGTAGCGCCGCGCGCAATCCAGGCAGGTCACGCGCCTGGACCGGCACCTGATAGAGGGTGACGTGCGGCGTGAACGCCACTCGCGGCGTCACGCCGTTCAGCTGGATCACCGGCCGGTACCGGCCCGCCATTTGCTTGCTGAACGCGATGTGGCGGCTCGCGAGTTCGGTCTCGGGGATCAGTGCGAGGTTCAGCTCGCAGATCAACTGCTGGTCCATTGCCTTCTCCTTCCGTCGTGGGGATACGGGAGTGGTCTCATGCCGGTGCCGGTCATCCGGAGGACGCGTCGGGCCAGACGAGGAGCACGGCGCACGGCACGTGATCGACGACGTAGCGCGCGGCTGGGCCGAGGCTCCGTGGCCCGCGATGGGCGCGATCTTTTTCGCGTGCGAGCACGAGCAGGTCCGCGGCGCCGGCGGCCGTGACCACCTCGTACTCAATGCGGCCAGAGCGCGCGCCGAGTGCGGCATCGCGCCCGAGGACGGCCTGCGCCTCGGCGAGCAGTTCGCGCGCGCTCTGCTCGGAGATCGCGTCGAGCGGCTCGGCCGGCCGGCGCGAGCGGCCGAGCAGGGCGTAGCGGGCGCTGCGGGCCACGGTCTCGGCGTCGCTCTGCCTGACGTGCAGGAGCGTGACGTCGGCATCGGCGGGCAGGAACGCGGCCGCCGCAGCCACCGTCGCCCGCCAGGTTTCCTCCACGATCCAGACGAGGACACGCATCACAGGCCGATCCGTACGCCGCACCAGAGCATCAGCGTCGAGGCGGCTATGGCTGCCGGGACCGTGACGGCGCCGAGGCGGAGGAACTCGCCGAGGTTCACGTCCGTGTCCTCCGCGTGCAGGATGCGGCGCCAGAGCAGCGTGGCGAGGGAGCCGACGTAGGTCAGGTTCGGTCCCACGTTAACGCCCACGAGCGCCGCGAGTACCACGGCGGGGCCGGAAGCGACGGCGATGGGGGCGATGATGAGGATCGCCGGCAGGTTGTTGACGAGGTTGGCCAAGAGCGCGCTGATCGCCGCGATCCCAACCCAGCGGGCTGCAAGGTGCCGCCGCCGGCCGCCCTGGGCAAGTTCTACCCGTACTGGACGCTCACCAAGTCCTGCCTCTGGGAGTTCGGCAACATGACGAACGGCAACACGTTCGGCAAGCAAGCCCAGCACGGCTCGATCATCCCCAAGGTGGGATACCCGCAGCTATTCGGTCCCATTATGCGCAACCGGTGCGCATGATGAGCCGGACAGCAGGAACTGCCTGAGTGTCGTTCCTTAACCGATCCAGGCGGCTGCCGGGCCTCCCGGCGGCCGCCTGGATCGACGTTACGGGGTTGCGACCCCGACGCTCGCCTATTGCGATTGCGGCAGCATGGACCCCGGTGCGCTGTGGGGCGCCGGCGCCGGCCGCGTCGATCTCCCTCGACCCGCTGAATGTATTCCTGTTCTTCCCGCAGATTTCCTCTGGCGAGGAGTGGTGATGGGCGGCGCGGCGAGCGGGCGTGGGTCATCGTTCGGTGAACGAACCCGGAGCAGGGGGTGGGAGGCGTGCCGCGTGATCATGTCAAATGCGTGCCAAAATGGCGGATTACTGCGATGTTCGCGCAGGTCAGGGCGGTACCGGGCAGGGTCTGTAAACCGTCGGCTTAGGCTACCCATGCTCGAACCCTGAACCTGCCACCACCAGCGAACGCGCCCGCCCGGGCGTAGTGTCTGCTCGGTGACGGGGGAGTGACCGCTTTCTATGGTGGGGCGTGGACGTGGTGCAGCGCCGGGTGAGCGATGAGCTGGATTCGGCGACGCAACGGCTGATCGACGAGGCGCGCATCATCACCGGGCCGGCCCTGCGGGCGCCGTCGCTGCTGCCGGGCTGGAGCCGGGCGCACGTGCTGGCCCACCTGGCCCGTGGCGCCGACGCGATGCGCAACCTGCTCATCGGGGCGCGGGCCGGCCAGGACCGCCCGGCATACGCGAGCCCGGGGGCCCGCGACGCCAGCATTGACAGGAGCGCAGCGGCCGGGGCCAGGGAGCTGGTCGAGGACCTGGCCGCCTCGGCGATGGCGTTGCGGACCGTAGCGCGGCAGCTGCCGGACGAGGCGTGGCGGTACCAGCTACAGGTGCTGCACGGCCCGCGCTTCCCGGCCCGCCAGCTGCTGACCCGGCGGCTGGCCGAGGTGGAGCTGCATCACTGCGATCTGGGCATCGGGTACGGCCCCGGCCAGTGGTCCGCCGTCTTCGCCGCAATGGAACTGGACGAGCCGATGCGGTCACAGCGCGCGGAACGGCTCGGCTACAGTCAGCCCGAGTCGGTCCGGGCCATATCGATGGCCCGGAAGATTCCGCCCTACCGGCCCGGCCAGCCGCTCCCGGGAAGCTGGATCGGCCGACGGCGAGCTTGAGCCAGTGCACGAAGCGCCTTCGATAGGCACGGCCATGCAGAATAGGTGCTTGGCCGTCACGGTCCATGCGCCACGGGTCATTCTGGCTGGAGCAGGGAGGTGAAGGGTTGATGCCTGCAGCTTGGCCGCGAGATGCCTGGTGAACTGGAAGTGATCTATGGAAGCGCAGAGCGGAGCGCTCGTCTCGACTCCAGAGGCCTAGTCGATCACGACGTTGTTGCCGAGTTCGAGGACGCGCAGCCCGATCTGGATGAGCCGCCCTTCGATCACGTCCTGGGCCGATGGCGGATTCTGGTGCCCGTAGAGAGCCTTCACTCATTCGTCCTTCGTGAGACGAAGTGCCTTCGCCTCGATCTCCGTGCGCCGCGCAGCAGTGGTCTTCCCGGTGCCCGGGAGTCCCACCGTCAGGAACAGCGTTGGCTGGCTCATCATCACCCCTATCCGAGCGAACGCCTCATCATTGCTGACGTCCGCTCATCCGCTGACCGAGCAGCGTTAGGCACCGGCCACGACCGGGCGGTAGTGCCGGCTCGACGACGCGCTCATGCCGATGCCTGTGCCTGGTAGAGGATCGGGCGGATTACACGCTCCCCCCTCAGTCGTCGCCGATGTAGCCCGTTTGGAGATCGATCATGGCGAGGAAGGCACGAATGCTCTCCCGGTGCTCCTCCACCGGCCGATTCGGTGTCCCGCTCGACCCGAATCCGTAGCCCTGGTTAGGCCCGCTCAGCCAGTCGTAGAAGGTGCCGCCTTGTCCCCACGCAGCTCGGCGAACGGCGAACCGTTCGCCATCGACGTCGAGGGTGAACAACACCGGCCCGGGCCTTCCCTCTGTTCCGCGGTACACCGCCGGAACGGCGGGGGGTCCGTCGCCGTCACCGCTGTGGCCCCTGTCCACGAGAGCCAGCATTCCACGGCCGCCGACGTTGATGTCCATCGCACACGCGCTCAGCTGACGCACTCATCTGCCGCGTTGAGGTACGTCGCGTGACGACTACTGCAACAGACCAAGCCATATGGAGCTCGGCTCGCAGGCCGAGGTGGTGACCATATCAGGCGTCACGAGTATCCACTGCCGGTCGATGCGCAGACGCCCGCCTAACACCGATCGCAGAGTGTAATGGGCGCTCGGGTAGCAGGCGCGAACAGCTGCTGCTATGCGCGGCTTTGCTGACAGTCGTCCGGGTCCAAGGACCCGCGCATGGCGGGATCACACAAAGAGGTCTACGGGGTGCCCGAGGAGGTGCTGACCGACGGGAAGGTGTTCACCGGCCGGTTCCACAAGCCCGGCGTGCCGGTGGAGGTGCTGTTTGACCGGATCTGCCGGGAGAACGGCATCTCTCACCGGCTGACAAAGATTCACTCACCGACGACGACCGGGAAGATCGAGCGCCTCCACCAGACCCTCCAGCGGGAGCTGCTCGACGTGCACGGCCCCTTCGAGAGCCTCGAGGACCTGCAGGCTGCGCTGGATGCCTGGCGGCAGGAGTACAACACCGACCGCCCGCACCAGTCACTGGCCATGGCCTTTCCCGCCAGCCGGTTCACGCCCGCGAACTCGGCGTTGGCGTTGCGCGTCCCCGCCCAGCTCACCGCTCACACCCGGGAGCCGAGGTCGCCCCAGCCCAGTCACGATCCGCTGCCCGCACAGAGCGTGCCGGTGGAAGCGCCAGAGCCAATCACCGTCCAGGCCCATAACGGGCTGCGTGCGGTGGAGGTGGATTGGGTGATCCCGGCCTCAGGGAACTTGTGGATCGGCGGCCAACAGGTCTGGCTCGGCCCTGCCCTATCCGGGCGTCAGATCACCGTCTGGGCCGATGCGATCAGCCTGCATGTGCTGCTGGACGGTGCCCGGATCAAGACCCTGCCCTCCCGGCTCGGGGCCGCTGAGCTGGCTCGCCTGGCCGCCTATGGGGCACGTCCCGCAGGCCCCTCACCCCTGCCCACCGGCCCCGGGGCGGTGATCGAGGTCGACCGCACCGTCAACGCCAGTCGCCTGGTCAGCCTGGCCGACCACCAGGTCGGCGTCGGGTCCCCGCTGGCTGGGCAGCGGGTCACCCTGCGCATGGAAGGACCCTTGATGGCCGTCCTTGGCCACGACGGAAGCCTGCGGCGCACCCTCGCCTGCCCCATCCCGGCCGACCGCCGTTCCCGGCTGCGCGGCGCCCGCCGTGCCCGGTCCCTGCCGCCCCAGCCCGGCGGGCCCATCACGGTGCAGCGGCGGGTCTCCTCCCGGGGCGGCCTGATGGTCGCCCGGCAGAAGATCCACGCCGGGATGATCCACGCGGGCAAGACCGCCACCGTGATCTGCGAGAACAACTGCTTCCGGGTGGTCATCGACGGCGAAACCGTCGCCGTTGTGCCCCGCACCACCACCAGCGAAGTCCACCGCTACAAAGCCAACGCCACCGATAAGCGCACCCAGGTCCGGCCTGCCCCGGAAGGACAGTGATCCTCATGCCCGAGGTGAGACTGAACGCCACCGACGCCGCCGAACTCACCGAAATGCTGCAATTCCTCACCGGCTGGCTGACCCGAGACCCCGCCCGCCTCGCCGCATCACTGAAGAGTTCACCGGCCACCCCGCCTACAGTCTGGGCGAACTGCGCGCCGACCTGGAACGGTTCACCTTCCTGCTCGGCGGCGGCGAACAACTCTTCGGCCCATGACCAAGATCCCCCGCCCCCAGCGGTAGCGTCGCACCGGCACCATTCGGTGCTGGAAAGGAGTCGTTCGCATGGCCGAGAGCGAACTGTTCGAAAGGGGCCTTCAAGCCCGGCGGGATGTCCTGGGCGCTGAGTACGTCGACGCGAACCTCGCCGGCACCGACGAGTTCATGATGGCCTTCCAGCGCGTCGTGACCGAGTGGGCGTGGGGGTATGCCTGGAGCAGGCCAGGCCTGGACCGCAAGACGCGGAGCATGCTGAATCTTGCGATCTTGACGGCGCTTGGGCGGCCCGACGAGCTGGGCATCTACGTGAAGGGCGCGCTCGCTACCGGCGTATCGGTCGAGGAGATACAGGAGATATTGATTCACGCCACCGTGTACTGCGGCACGCCAGCCGGGCGTCAGGCGTTCCGGGCAGCGCATGAGGCTCTTCTGGCCGAGGGCGTGCTGCGCCGCCCCAGCTGAGCGCTTGGAACAGGAATCGTGCCATCACGTCACCACCCGCGGCACTGACCCCGGACGCCCCCACCGGGTCTACAGGTCCCTGACATTGACCCCGCCGCGGCACTGGCGTTGACTGGCACCTGCCCGGGAACCCCCGGAATCCGCCCGCCAAGCAGTCCAGGGCGGTGCAAAAGACCTAGGGCGTGTCAACGATCAACCGAAGCCATTCCGTCAAGGATCAAGTGAGGCTCGGCAGAGTGGTGAGCAGAGTCGTGAACGCGTGGATGTATTGGACGCGCTGCGTGGGAACGGTTGCGCGCTTGGCGGTGAACTGCCAGCGTTCGTGCTCGGGCCGTCTGTCACACGGCTGCCTGGTCGGGAAAGGCGTGGGTGACTGCGGCGGTGCGGCTGGATACCCGCAGCCTGGCATAGATGTGCTCTAGGTGCTTGCCCACGGTTTTCTCGGTCACGCCGAGGCGGCGCGCGATCTGGGCGTTGGTGTGCCCGGCGGCGACCAGCCGCAGCAGCTCCCGCTGCCGGGGGGTGAGCGGGGAGATGGGGTGGCGGCGGCGTTCGGCGTCCAGGTAGGCCTGGTGCAGGTGCGGGCGCAGCAGCGCCAGCAGCGCGCGGTCACGGTCGGAGAAGTCCGCGCCGGGCCCGCGCCAGAACAGCAGGCGGATGGAGCGCATGGGCCCGGCGGGCAGGCACAGCAGCATTTCGTGCTCCAGCCCCAGGGGCCGGACCCAGTCACGGTACATGGCGGTGCTGTGCCACTGCCGCACCGAGTAGAAGTCCAGCGGCTTCGTCACGCTGCGCAGGTCGCCGGTGCGGTCTGGGTAGGAGCAGGGGAGGGAATCCCAGTAGAGCTCAAAGAACAGCTGGAGATCGTCTTCGCTGTCGTCACCGTCGTCCGGGATGCGCTGGCCGAACAAGCCGATCCGCCGGTCAGTGTCAAACCTTTCGAACGCAAGCTGATCGCAGCGGATCTGGTCCTTCAGCTCGGCCAGCAGCGACAGCGGCAGCCCGGCCGCCGGGAGGTCGCTGCGCTCGTCGCCGACGATGCCCAGCAGGGTGCGCAGGTCCCGCTCAGTCACCGTTACCGGGGATGTCATGCCGCTCCCCCTTTTCCCCCGACATACCTCAACTTTACCCCCGCTTGACCCGGGCGGCGTGCGGAGAACGCCGAATAGCGGCCCTGCTCGCCGCCGCCCACACTGGCACTACAGCGATCACAGCACGAATCAAGGAGAGATCGTCATGAACCGCCTTCGCCGCATCCGCCGCTGGGTCGGCGCGCTGGCCATGCTGGCTGGTGCGCTGCTGGTGCTCGGCCCCGCCGCGTCCCCCGCCCTGGCTACCCTGCCGCCGCCTGAACCAGGCGCGGCCGGTACCGTCGCACCTCCGGTCGTGATCCACGGCGGCGGCATGCCCGGCTGGCAGATCGCACTGATCGCGGTAGGTGCCGCGCTGTGCGCCGCTGTCCTGGCCGTACTCCTCGACCGGGCACTGGCGGCGCGGCGGCATCTGACCCACGCGGCCACCTGACCCACGCAGACCGGCCGCGGGCCCGATCATGGCCCGCGGCCGAGTCCGCCTCCAGATCACCGGGGTGGGGGTGATGCTGTCTGCGTCCGGCCGGGCTCCACGCGTGACGGCGTGTGCGGACAGCACAATTGTGCGTTGCTGGCCGCTCAATACGTGAGCCGCGCGTCTCGGGCTACAAGAGGGAGCGGACTGTGCAGCTTCCAGGTCGTCAAGATCGCGGGCGTGACCCGTCGGCCGCCGTGTCTGCGGACGCTCGTCCATCGTCGGCCAAAAGCAGGAGCAGTGCCGCCATGGTGGACGCGCTGACGATGTCCTGCTTGGCGACCAGGCCGGGCACGTCGGCGAGCGGAACCCACTGGATGGCGCTGGATTCGAAGCGGTCGGCGGGAGCGCTGACCTCGGTGGCACCGGTGCCGACAAAGATGTGATGGGCGGCATCCATGATGCCCGCAGTCGGCTGGGCGACTAGAAGTGGCTGGAGCTGACCGGCCCGCCAGCCCGTTTCTTCCTCGACCTCCCGGGCCGCGGCCTGCGCCGGGCTCTCACCGGGATCGATCATGCCCATCGGTATCTCCCAGCCTCACCGCCCGGTGATGAACCGGTGCCGCCCGCGGACCGGCGGGATCGCCTCGATCAGCGGCATCAGCTGGGTGACGTCGTGCCGGTTGCCGCCGGTCAGCGTGACGGCCAGCGGGATGCCGCCGGCATCGGTGATCACGTGGTGCTTCGAGCCCGCCCTGGCCCAGTCGACCGGGCTGGGACCGGTTTTCCGCCCCCTTTTAGCGCACGCACGTGCGACCCGCCGGCCGCCGCCCGCGACCAGTCGATCACCCCGGCCGCGTTGAGCCGGGCTAGCAGCACCTCGTGCAGCCGCTGCCACACCCCGGCGGCGTGCCAGTCCCGCAGCCGCCGCCAGCACGTCATCCCCGACCCGTATCCCAGCTCCTGCGGCAGGAACTCCCACGGGATGTCGGTGTACAGCACGAACAAGATCCCGCACAGCGCTTTGCGGTCATCCAGCCGCCGCCGTCCGCCCAGGAGCCTCACACGCTTCGAGCCGACGATGACCGGCTTACAAGGCCGCTCCAGGCGCCTGACACCGCAGACAATCGACGCTTGCGCGCACCGCTGTCTCCTGGGGCACCGCGTGGCCAGATGCCCTGGCCCATGCGACCGGCTGCAGTCACTGACCGAGCAGGCCATAACCCGCTTGGCGATGACCCTCATCGCAGATGCGCGCGTTCTCCGTGCTGGCGGATATGCATGATCCAGCCTGTCGCACAAACGCTTCGGCGTCTCATATCGTGAGACAACCCGATTGGCCGAAGCCCGATCACTGCTCCGCATCATGATGACCAGGACAGACTTGGGGCTCTCTAGGCTCGCAGAAGCTCAATCTCAGCATGCGAGACGGCTTCGGGTTTGTGCGACAGGCTGGATCATGCAAGGCTCAAGAGCCAGCCGTCAGCTTGGTCAGCCCGACGACCACGTTGGCCGCTCCCGCCATTAGCACAGTTCGGCGGGTGGCGCTATGCCTCGAATCGCTCTTCATCTAAGGTCATCCCGGGCGTCGGCGCGGGCTGCGCGGTCCCGGAGCTGGACCTCCCTCCGTGCCGTGGGCATCTGCCCCACCCCGCTCGTTCTAACCGAGCCGGATCAGCATTGGATTCTGCCGAAACCAGACCGCGACGCTGTCACCCCGGGCTCATCGCTCCGCGGATGTCCGCGCGGCCTAGTAGTTCGCCTGCCCGGCGCTGCGCCCGGCTACAAAATGCGTAATCAGGGTTCACGCGCTGCGCATCATCGAGCCTGCATGAGGTAGTTCCCTGTACCAGGGAACGGAGGCCATCTGATGCCGAGGGTCGCGGTTGTGGCACGCCGGCAAGAGCTTCGGCGGCGGTCTGGCTGAGCTCCGGGAGGTGCTGGCGCGGGAGGGATTTACCGATCCGCTCCGGTATGAGGTGGCCAAAAGCCGCAAGGCACCGAAATACGCTCGCCGGGCTCTGACGCACGGTGCTGAGGTGATCTTCGTCTGGGGCGGCGACGGGATGGTCCAACGCTGCATCGACGCGGTGGCCAGGACGGAGGCTGTGCCTGCGATCCTCCCTGCCGACACGGCGAATCTGCTGGCGGCGAACCTGCATGTTCCGGCCGACCTCACCCAGGCGGTGCGGGTGGGGCTGCACGGAGACCGCCGCCCGCTGGATACCGGATCGGTTAACGGCGAGGATTTCGCGGTGATGGCCGGCGCGGGATTCGATGCCCGGATGATAAAGCAGGCCGACCGGGGGATGAAGGACCGCTTTGGCCGGGCGGCATACCTCTATACCGGGTCCAGGAACCTCACCGCGCGCCGGGTGAAGGCAGTCATCGAGGTCGACGGGAGGCGCTTTTTCAAGGGCCGGGTCTCGTGTGTCCTGGCCGGGAATGTGGGCAAGATCCTCGGCGGAGTCGAGGCCTTCCATGGCGCTCAGCCAGACGACGGACTGCTAGAACTCGGCGTGGTCACCGCCGGGAACGCGGTTCAGTGGGCCCGGACGCTGGGACGAGCCATGCTGGGCGAGGCCGAGAGGGTCACCGTTCGTCCATGTCACGCACGGCAGGCAGTTCCGGGTCAGGTTCGACCGGCAGCTTCCTTACGAGCTTGACGGCGGTGCCCGCCCGGCTGCCAAGAAGCTGCGGATCCGGGTACATCCCTGCTCGGTCAGGATCTGTGTGCCCGCCGCCCTGGCAGACAGGTCATTAGCCGCCCAGATCAGCCAGTGTGCAGTTCCTGCCAGTGGTTGGTGATCGGCAGCCGGCGGTCGTGGCCGAAGTTGCGCGGGGTGATCTTCGGGCCGGGCGGATATTGCCGCCGCTTGTGCTCGACGCGGTCCACGAGTTCCCCCGGACCGGTCACCGAATGCCCGGAGGAGTACTTGCTGGGCATGAGCACCATGTGCACGAGGTCGGGCCGACGGCAGCGGCAGCCCTGACTGGCATTCGCCAGAAGGCGCTGCGGGCGCAGTTCAGTCGGTCGCGCTGACCGCGGAGGCGGAATACATCGCCGACCCGGGCCCGTGGGCCAGCGTCCCTATCGCTGGGGCTGGGCGCTTGCGCTCGTCTGTGAGGCCTGGCAGTGGGACGACCAAGGGCCTGAAATGGGCGGCCGCCATGGCACCGCTGGCCGATGCGATGACCGGCTGCTTCCTCTACTGGCTGCCCAGGGCCACTCCAACAGCGTGTTCGGCCTCTCCCGCGCCCTCGGCTGCGCGCAGCTGCGGTGGCGCAGACCCGGCGCTGCTGGAGGCCATCGTCGCGAAGTCGCTCACCAGTTCGGGAGCGACATGCTCTATCCCGGCGGGTGCGAGACATCCGGACACGATTTCCTCTCGCCCGCGCTGACCGAGGCCGAGCTAATGGCCCAGATCATGCCGCAGGACGAGTTCGCCGGCTGGCTGTCGGTCGTCCTGCCCGGCATCGCCAGCGGGGAGCCCCGCCTCGCTATTGATTCCGGCGACTGTCTGGTACGCACGCCAACGACGCGCTGCCGCACATCGTCGGCCACGATTACATGGTCGCGCACCAGCTCGCCTGCTACGCCGTTCTCCTGCTCAGCTGAGCGCGCGGGGGCGACCGTGAGTCCTGGCGGTCGCGGGGGCCGGGCTTCCCGGCGCGCAGCGGGCTTTGGGGGCGCGGGGCCTGATCAGCAGGGTGACCGCGGTCAGCCACAGGGCGGCAAACAGCAGGCTGCCGAGGATGTCGGTGGGGTGGTGCTCGCCCCGGTACATGCGGGAGACCGCGACGAGGACTGGCATCGCGATCGCGGGAATGAGGAACAGCCACCGCCACCAGCCGCGGACGTGGCCGATGACCAAGATCGCCAGCGCGACGTACAGGCAGCACGTGGCGGCCTCATGCCCGGACGGGTAGGCCGAGGTCGGCAGGTGCTGGTCGAGGTGGCTCACGCCCGGACGGGGCCGCTTGACCACGGCGGCGGCGGTGAGGAAGGCGGCGAGTTCGCCGAACATGACCGTGGCGAGGTAGATGACCGGTCGCCAGCGCCGGGTGAGGGCGAGGAAGACGACGCAGGTGGCCAGGGAGACGACCAGGATCGCCTGGGTCGCGCCGAGGGTGGTGAAGACCAGGCTCCACCGGTCCCCGCCCGGGGTGCGGTGGGCGGCGAACCAGCGCGGGATCGTCGTGTCACCCAGCACGTTGCCGTTGCCGGCCTTGACGATCAGTTCGCCGAGGCCGATGACGATGCCCACGATCAGCACCCAGGCGATCAGGGCCCCGGCGGCGACACGGCCGCGATCGCGGATGCGCGCGCCAGCCCCGGCACGCTCTGGCTGGGCCGGCCTGAGGTCGGCCCGGGCCTCGGGCTCCAGGCCGTCGGTTACCGGGTCGGTTGCCGGCAGGCCGACGCTGGACCGGGCCAGCTCGAAGGCGAACGCGGTGAGGCCGAGCCAGGCGATCCCGACCGCCCACGCGCCCACCACGTCGGACAGGTAGTGCACCCCGAGCAGGATCCGGCTGATCCCGATCAGGGCGACGAGCGCGGCGGTCGCGGCGATGAACGCGGTGCGCCGCCGGCCGTGCGTCGCGGGCAAGAAGACCAGTAGGACCGCGCCGTAGCAGACGATCGAGCCGAGTGAGTGCCCGCTGGGGAAGCTGTTTCCGGCGCCGTGGGCGATCGGGTGCGCCACCACCGGGCGCAGCCGGCCGACCAGCGACTTGAGGACCGGGTCGAGCACGAGCGCGCCCGCGCCGGTGACGAGCAGGTAGGCCGCCAGCCGCCACTGCCGCCGGAGCGCGAGCACGATCGCCGCCGCCCCGATGACCGCCCAGAGCACACCGTCGCTGCCCAGCCAGGTAACCGCCTTGACCGCCGCCACGAGCGGGGCGTGACCGGCGATCAGGCTGTTGACACTGGCGGCGGCACCGTGATCGGCCGACTCCAGCGGAGGCCAGTGCAGCCGCACCAGGATGAGCAGGACGGCAAAGACCGCCGCCGCGGCCGTGACCACGATCAGCGGCGTCAGGGTGTGGCGCTGGCGAGCAAGTGCTCGGGTGGGCATGGCCGCCATGCTGCCCACGGCAGTGGTGTTTATGCAGCACCCCGCTGGCCGCCGCGCGGTGGGATCGCCCGCCTCCGATGATTGGGGGGGTAACGAGTGCGGCTCCGGAGCGTCGCATGAGACGATACCGCGACGCGGCCGGGGGAGAGGGTGGCGCGATCGTGTGGGAGCGGCTTGAGGGGTACGAGTTGAGGTGGCGGGCGCGCGGCGTGTGGGGTTTCATAACCCTGCCATGGTCTTTGACCTGCGAGGTCGCGGCTTGGCCGCTAGCGGTCATGCTGCCCGTTCGTACTCGTTGATCAGTCCGCCCAGGACCCTGCGCCGCCGTATTCTCGCCGTCGTCAGGCCGGCGATCTCGGCCGTGGTCATGTCGCCGTCCGGCGGTCGCAGATCCCGGGCCCGGTGCGGGCGATGCTGGTTGCAGTGCCCGGCGTATTCATCCAGAACCGCGCATAGGCGCCTTGTACATCGGCGGCGATCCGACCACCATCGGCGGCACCAGCTACGGCGGATCGGTCCGCCGGGTCGATCCGGCCACCGGTGCCTACCTCTGGCAGACCGGCTTGCCCTGCGCGGTAATGGGTACCCCGTCGCTGGACAGCGCCGGGGTGCTCGCCGCTGGCACCTACCTGTGCCCGGCCGGCAACACCCCGGGCGCCTACCTGATCAATGCCGCCACCGGCGCCATCCTCAAGACCCTCCCGGTCGGCTCCGACCCGGTCTTCGGCCAGCCGGTCTTCGCCCAGGGCACCCTGTTCGTCGCCACCGCAACACAAGGCCTGTTCAACTTCGCACCCTGATCCCAGCCCAACGCCCCCGGCTGCCGCGCCCGTGAGCACGACCTGACCGGCCCGGAGTCGGCGCCCGCGGCAGTACCCCCGATCACACCGCAAACTCGCGCGGATCGCGTGGCATTACCGAACGGCCGCCGGGGATGCTTGCCCAGGCGCCGGGACAGACCGGCTCGCAAGCGCGCGTTTCAGAAGCACCCCGGGCATAGGCATGATCATGCTGCTGGTGCCTCCTGGACGGCCGCTGATATATAGCCGGCCTGATCCCTCTAGAGCGCCCACGCGGGTGGGCACGGGGTGGACGGGGATGCTAATGTGAGCAGACGATATTTCGGGGGGAAATATGACCTTTCTACGCGCCCGCAGTTGCCGTCTCGCACTCGTAATCACGGCCTTGGGAGCTTCCATCGGTACGCCGCTGATCCTCGTGCTTGCCCCAGGTGTCGCTCAGGCCAGCCCGCCGGTCGGTACCTGCACGAACAGCTACACCGCGCTGACTTACGGTCAGGCTGGGATGCTGCCCGACGGCGCCCTGGCGCAGGCAGCCTTCATCGCGGTCAACAAAAACGGGGACGCATACGTTTGCTACAAGCCCTATCCAAATGGTCCGCACAACGGCCATTACGGCAATTTTACCGACAACACCGCAGCGCCGCATCAGTAAAAGGAACCGTTGCACATTCCAGCAAAGCCGGATCCGGCAACGGCAGTTGGATTAACCCGTGCCCAGGCGCTTCGGAGCCAGCGAGGCTTCCCCGCCCGCGGTGCCGCCACCCGGCCGGGGGCCTCGAGCCACATCACCGGCCGCCCGGCGATAACCTCCGCAGCTGGTTTCACCATGGCTCGCCCGAACGGTCCCCGGCCTGACTGTGACCAGCGCGGCCGGGCTGTCCCCATGTACGCAGTGGCACCCGCGCCCGCCTGCGCTCGACTGCTCCCGGACGTGTCCTAACAAACGGATCGAGAAGTGAGGATGTCCCGGTGACATCGGCATCAGTTGAGGTCATCCAACCGGAGCACCGGCGTCGTGGGGTCGCCACGCTCACCCTTGCGTTCGCTGCCGACCCGATCATGCGGTGGGCCTGGCCGGACGCGTATCAGTACGCCGCCTACTGGCCGCAGATCGCCGAGGCATATGGCGGGCGGGCGTTCGATCACGGCACGGCGCACGTACTTGAGAACTTCGCTGCGGTCGCCTTGTGGCTGCCCCCCGGTGTCGAGTCGGATGAAGCAACGTTCGGGGAGTTGATAGCCGAGAGTTGCGGCGATCAGATCCTCCGCGACCTCCATGCCGTGACCGGGCAAATGGCTCAATTGCACCCGGCGTTCGAGCACTGGTTTCTGCCGCTGACCGGAGTTGACCCGGTCGCGCAAGGCCAGGGCCTGGGCTCCGCCCTCCTCCGGCACGGGCTGGCGGCCTGTGACCGTGACGGACTCCCCTACCTCGAGGCAACCAGCCCGCGCAACCGGGCCCTCTACGAGCGTCACGGATTCAGGGTCATCGAGGTCATCCAGGCAGGAGCATCACCGCCGATGTGGGCGATGCTCCGAGAGCCCGGGGCTGCGGGTTCAGGGCCGACGGTCTGATTCAGCCCGGGCATTAGATATCGGTCAGCCGTGCCGTCGACACGCGTGGCAGCACACAGATCACCCCGTTCGGGCGCTGCACGGGCCGGCCACGCCGGCGACCGGGTTACCGCCCATATCAGTTCTGGACGGGAGAATGGCAGAATCGATCTGGCCGGTCGCGAGGCCTTCGGCCGCGGTGCGCAGCCGTGGGGTCGCCAACGCCATGGTCCTGCTGGCCAGCGAACTACGTCTGCTACCTGGCCGGCGAGGTGACCTCGGTCAGCGGCCAGCACCCGTAGTGGCTACAGTTCCACCCTGGTGCCGACGGTGTTCGGGATGAACGCCCCGGGCAGCCGTGCCCCCATGGCGTGCTGGGCGCGCCAGCCGGTGCAATGTGCCGGAACGACGACCTGCGGGTTCAGTGCACTCAGGTCGTCGATGACTCGCGGGATCAGCGGCTCGAAGATCGGCCCGTTGAGGTGAAAGCCGCCGATAACCGCGTGCAGCGGCCTGTCCTTGGTGAGTCGGCGGGCGTAACAGCAGATGTTCACCACGCCGGCGTGCCCACATCCGGTGATGACCAACAGCCCCTTGTCCTTGATGTCGATGACCAGCGCCTGGTCGTCGAGCACCAGCGGATCTGGCTGCCAGCTGCCGTCCAGCCAGGCCTGCTGCGGCGGGAACCCCGGCTCGTAGCCGGTGCCGCGGGCTACCTCGCCAGTGACCAGCACAGACTGCTCGAACAGGAAGCTGGGCTGGCGTTCCTCGACGATCTCGAACCCGGCACTGATCAGCGCGCTGCGGCTGGTCGTCGGGATCTCCAGAGGTTCCCGGCCGGGTAGGCTCACCCGGCGCCGGCGCCAGAAGTGCGGATGGATGAGCACCGGCAGGTTCACCGAGCCGCCCAGCCGCCGGATCAGTCCGTCCAGGCCGGTCGTGTGATCGAAATGGCCATGGCTGCAGACGATCACCTCGATGTCCGTGGGGTCGACGTCAAGGCGGCGCATGTTCTGCACGACGCCATCGGGGCTGGTGCCGGTGTCGAAAAGGATGTGATGTTGCCGGCCGTTCTTGGTCACCGTCACCAGGACCGAGAAGCCGTG
>Ga0207664_10001311_pt1 | contig 16415 bp, 22 predicted proteins | sample LARL83metaG_FD_184349 | JGI IMG/M metagenome (GOLD analysis project Ga0207664, IMG submission 184349) | Corn, switchgrass and miscanthus rhizosphere microbial communities from Kellogg Biological Station, Michigan, USA - LAR L8-3 metaG... | ecosystem: Host-associated > Plants > Roots >... | reverse complement strand
GGAATACATCAGCCTGCGATATAGAAAAGCCGCAAGGAGAGCGGCAGCCAAATGACTAAACCACCAGACCACTACGATTTTGGAGTTTACGAGCCGTGGTACGTGATTACGGCGTGGGGCTTGGGCTACGAGCTGGGGTGCGTACTCAAATACGTGAGCCGCGCCGGCCGCAAAGGCCCCGCACTCGACGACCTGGTGAAAGCTCGCAACTACCTGGACCGCGCCATTGATCTACTGGCCGCCAAGCAGCCCGCGGAGGCTGACAGTCGGTGCGTGTAGCTCTCTGCGTATGGTGCCACGACTCCCACAACACAACGTTACAACTGTGCCCGCGCTGCGAAGAAATCGCGAAGCGGTCGCGGGAGATACGAAACATCCCATTGACTTATACGTCAATACCCTGTAGCGTACCCGCGTGACTCTTCTTCTAACAACGGAGCAAATGAACACCCTAAAAATCGAACGCACCACAAACGGCGGCGGCACCGTGCTTCAGCAGGAATTGTCGGAAGTCTCAGCCGAGTTGAGTAAGTGCGTGACTCGGCTGCATGAGCTCAGCGCGCTAAAGGCGAAGCTCGAGCTTCGGATGCTGGTGGGGCAGTGAGCCGGATTCGGTGGGGGTGCCCGGCTGCGCTGGTTATCGCAATCGCTGCCGTCTATGCAGCATCCCGCATAAACTGGGGACTCGCTGTCGTGGTGGCGCTATTCTCTATGAACGTAGGCGCCGCCTTTTCTGACGGTTAAAGCGGCCCAACAAACGGCTGCTTCTTCATCGGCTTCGGCACCGGAGCCGGTGGCACGTACGGAGCCTTCCGAGTAAAGAGCGATTCGTCCAAGCCGTTCATCATGCCCGGCATTGACGCAGCGCCAGCCGGCGGTGTCGGCGGCTTGACCAACGTGCGGAGAGGGAGAGCTTCGGCGGTGTTTGCCATGTGGGCCGCAGCGAGCCGCTGAGCCTCGAGGGCGCCTTCGCGAGCCACAGACTCACCGGCCGGGATGAACCCGTGCAGCAACCCGCCAACGCGGGCGGCGTCACCTTCCGGCAACAGCGGGATCGCCGCAGCAGCCGACAACAGCGACCCGATCGGGTGGCCGTGCTTCATCTGCGTGTAGGCGTCATACAGGTGGGGCAGGGGATTCCCGAGCCCTATCGCGTTGAGCGCCTGCTGGACGTGGTCTCCGAACGGCTGTGGGACGGCGTGCATCGCCCAATCCGGGCGGGTGTTCGCTCCGATTGTGGGCTGGGGTGGCGCGGCCGGCGGTGAAACCGGAGCGACCGAAGTTGCGTCTTGTGGTGCAGCGGCGTATTTATCCAGCCAGTTGTCGCCCACGGGTTATCTCACATACAAGCCACCTTCGGTGAAAAGGAATGTTGACGGTACTGCTGGTCGTCCTCGAAGCTGTAGCGGTCGTACTTGCGGTGCTCTGGCTCGTTGAGTACGCGATCCGCTTTTGCCGCGGCATCCGCGAGCTCGCAGCCGGTCCTACTTGGAGCCCAACAACCCTCCGGCTATTCCACCGGCTGCGCCACCCGCACCCGTAGCGCTGAGTCCAAACAGATTCCCGACGTTTTGCTTGCCCTGCAGCTGTGCGAGCAAATCAGTAATCGCGTCCGAGCCCTGCGTCGTGAGTAGGTCACCGACCTGACGGGCCCCGGCTTCCGTGCTCGCGCGTACGAAGTTTGGCGTTGCGGCTGACAGGGCCGACGACACAAGGCCGCGACCGTGCGCCTGCGCGGTAACGAATCGAGCCATCGGCCCGAGATCGCCGGATGAGCCGCCAAGCCGGCGGGCGGTCTGCGACCCCGCGTTCACGCTGGCGAGCCGGCTAAGGTTTGCTTCCTGCTTCGCGTTCAGCATGAACTTGTCAAAGTTCGCTTCGCTGCCGAACATGAGCTTTGCCTGTTGCTGCATGTCGCCGTTGGCATACGCCTTGGCGATGTCGGCGTTCGGGTTCTTCGCAGACAGATGCTCGATCGCCGCAGCCGCCCAGCCCTTACGCGCGGCGTCCTGATCGAGCGGTGACATCTGGTTGAAGCCGTGCTCAATCTCCGCGCCGTTCTTGCCGAACCACGTGTGCCCCTGCGCGAGCGCATCTTCCGCTTTCAAGTTCGCGGAGTGTACCGCGTCCGCCTGCGCGTAGCCCGGCGCGTGCTGCGCGAGATAGCCCTTGACGGCATCCCGTGCTTCCACGACCTGCAGCGCCTCGTTGTTCTTGCCCTGGCGAAAAAGAGACGTAATGTGGTCGTCCAACTCCTGCTTGAAACTCTGGACGTCGCGGAATGTGAGATCGCGGCCGGATGATGCCGCAGCTGCCGCAGCGCCAGCGGGGTCCTGCGCCGCGGCCTTGGCAACCGGAACGCCCTGCGCGAGCAAACAATTGTAAATGGACTGCGAACCACCCTGCGCGGCGGCGACTTCGGGGAACAGCCCCTTGACGACTTGCGGAGCGTTCTTGATGTCGCCAGCGAGCAAGCCGCGCTTGAGAACGGACATAATCGCGGGGTGTGGCGACACGGAGGCCGCCAGTTCATCCGCAGGAAGCGCCCCGGTGCTTCGCTCAATCGCGCCGTAGTTGGCGTCATCCGCTGCCCGAGTAGCCGCGGACATCGCTTCGGCCTGTGCCGTGAGCGGGGCAAAGCTGGTGTGTGGATTCGCCGCGCGAAGATCGTTCGCGAGGCGGCTCATGGTGCCGGGGTCGCGGCCGTTCACGATGTTGCGTACGTTCTCCGCCACGTCGAGGCTCTTGGAGGCCGCGCCGTCCAGCATGTCGCGGAGCTTCGGGGACAGGTCGGCCAATGTCGGCAACGCGCCCTTTCCGGCTGCGACAAGGTTCTGCAACTCGCTGAGCACGCCGCCGTCCTTTGACGCCGCAAGCACGAGTCGCTGTGCTGCGTTGGACCCGAACGCCGACTTAAGCGCGGTCCCGAGCACGCCAGCGGTGACGCCTCCGACTCCGGCTCCGATACCCGCGTCGATTCCGCGATCCGTCGCGCTCTTGCCCGAGCCCACGTCGTTGCCAAGGCTGTTGAGGCCCCCGAGCGCAGCGCCCCCACCGAGCAGGCCAAGCGGTGCTACCGCCTTGTTGATCGGAGACGCCACCGCGCCGAGCAGCGTACCGGCTCCGGAGGCAACGGGGTGGTCGCGCTGGTCTTCATCAGACGACGCCTTGTACCGCGCGAGGTTGGCTTCGTACTCGCCGGGAGGGCCGCCAACGTGCTGATTTGCAGCTGCGGCAAAGCTGTTGCCGAAGCCGGCCATCAGCCCGTTGATCGTCTTCTCCGCAAGCGCTATCGGAGCAGAGCCGATGGCGGAGTTGCCCTTCGGCGGCCCAGCCGACGCCGTGGCCACGGGCGCTGCCGCAGGCGCGTGCCCGCGTAGCGCGTTCTCGGCTGCGATCATTTCCGGCGTGGCGCCCGCTGCCGCAGCCTTCGCGGAGTCTACTGGCGCAACGCCCCTCCGCGTGTTCTCGGCAATGATCTGTTCGTCGGTGGCGCCCGCCGCCCGTGCTGCGGCGACGTTCACCGGAGTCCCGGGTCCGTCCACTGTTAGAACTGGCTCATGTCAATCTTTCCACCTGGCGCCTTGGCGCCCGGCTGCGGATTGAGCACGGTGCGGACAGCACCAAAGCCATGTGGCGACTTCTTGGCGTAGTCGCCCGCGACCTCTGCTTCGCGCGCTGCGGTGCGAGCGCGGAGCGTGGCGACGAGATGACGCGCATCTTCGATCTGGCCGGGGTCAGCCGTACCGGATTCGATACCTGCGGCCAACGACTTCAAGCGACCGCGCAGCGAGACGTCCAGCGGCTCTTCGTACATGAGCGTGCCGAGACGGTACTGAATCTGTGGCGCTGCAGCCTGCCCGAACGCGGACACGAACTTACGCAGCGCAGCCGGATTCGGCTTGCCGTTGGTGCCCGCCAATTCATTCGCGACTGCATCGAAGTTATCGTACGCGGCACGCGCCTTCTCGAACTCCTTGCCAGGCCCGTTGTTATACATGGACTGATCTTTCAGCTTGGAGTTCACTTCCCCTGTTGCAGCGGTGCGCGCCTTCTCCTGAATCACGGTCGCGATCTCTCGCCGCGTCAAATCCGTCGCCTGCGCCCACTCGCCCGTCTTTGGGTCAATGAACTCAGCCTCGCCCGTCGAGTGATTGAACCGGCCGACCTTGTCCCCCACATTAAGAGGCGTATAGACAGTCTTCCCGGCTTGCGCGGTTGCGATACGTCCTTCGCGAACGCTTTTCGCAAGCGCCGCGTACTTACCCGCTGCCTCAAAGTCGCCCGCTGCGGCGCTCTTGACGCCGGCGTCCTCAATTAGGTTGAGCTGTGCGGCCGGATCGCTTTCGGCCTGGATACGCTGCGACAGGCCCGCTTCGATCTGCTGGCGAGTCTGCTGGATGTGCTGATTCTGCGCGATGCCGGTGGCGTACTGGCTCGCCTGTAGTGCGCCGCCCATCGACTGCGCGGACGCCTGCTGGGCGCCTTGCAAGCCGGATGCAATGGAGCCAAGCGTCGACTGCTTGAATCCCCGCGCGTCCAGCGAGGGATTGAGCAGGCTGTTACTCAGCGCCAGCCAACCCGCGCTGCGAGCGTGGGCAAGGTCGCTCTGAGACAGCAAGCCATCCAGCCCCGACGGCACCGGCGCAACACCGTTCGTCAGCGCCGCACCAATCCGGCTCAGAAAGCCGTGGTGGATCGGCACCGCCGGATTGGGTGGCGGCGTGAACGTCGGCACCGGATTCGGCGTGGCCGGCGTCTGGTCCGTCACGTTCATCGGCTGCATCTGTGGCCCGACGGCGTTGAGTGCTCCGAGAAGCCCCGAGTAGTCAGGCATCGTTACGGGATGAAGCTCTTGACTGCAGCCGCACCACCCAAGATGTCCCCGAACAGATTACCGCCCTGCGTCTGCGTCTGGCCGTGCGGCTGTAGGCTCGAGTTCGCGGACTGCAGCACGTCGAACGGGTGCGCCTGCGCGGCCTGCGCCTGCTGCGTCAGATACTGGCCAATACCGGCGGCGTTGCCGTTGGCTGACATGCCAAGGTTCGCGAGCTGAGAGGCTTGGCTCATCGCCTGCCCGTAGCCCTGGTTGGTGATTCCGGCGACCTGAAGCGCCTGCTGGTTCGCGAGGTCGGAGAGCCCTTGGCCCTGCGCGACGGCCGCACGGTTGCCACCAAAGGCGCCGGCTGCGGCTGCGTTCGCGTTGATGGAATTGGTGATGTTCGCGGCGCCGCGCCCGTACTGCGCGTTGACCTGGTCGATCACGTTCTGCTGAAATGGGCTCATGAGCTGGGACACGTCAGCCTGGTTGCCCGATAGCGCGCCGAGTCCGAGATTGCCGGCGGTGGCCGCGCCTTGGTAGTTGCCCAGCGCCGAGTTGACCGCGCCGTTCACAGGGGCAAGCGGCTGCGCCGCCAATGCCTGACCCGCGGCGAAAACGGCGTGCTGCCGCCCGGCGGTCACATTGTCCACGCCCTGCGTCTGAGTCTTCGACTTCCCCAAGGTTAGAGGTCCACTTCCATCTGGATAATGCCATCGGCCCGGTCGACTTCGCGCCACCCAGCGGCCTTTAAGAAACTCCGCGCCCACCCTTGGCGCCCCGTCAACGTCGCTCGAGTGCAGCCCGTGTCTCGCCCAAAGTCAAGTATGAGAGGCGTTACGGCTTCTAACTCTGCGATGCGTCCGGCGGCTAACCAATAGTGAAGCGTCTTGCCCGACACTTGCGTTACTATGACCGAATGGTAGGTGATCGGCCAAAACTGTGCGTGGCCGGTACTTACCTGCTCGATGACGTCTTCAAAGGTACGTCCTTCCGTGTCAAATCGCAACGCTTTTTCCAGCCCAGCCCGGTAGTGGGCCAGCCCCGGCATTACCACGTGGCAAGCGCACACCTGACCCACGTGGAATCCGCGATACAGACGTACAGGTGGGTTGCGTCCCACGTGATCGTTCCGGCGGTTCCGGGGTCCGCGGCGGTGGTCGGCGGGGTGCTTGGGACGCCTGTGCCCGGAACCGGGATCGTCACACGCTGAAACTGGTGCTCGAGCTCGCGCCGGACGGCCGCCTGGTCGCCGCGGTCGTACGCAGCCGGCGGCGCGGGCAGGTTAATGCGGATCATCGGCGCCCGCTCGGAATGATCCCGAGCCGCATCTTGCCCACGCGCCACGCGCCCGCCACCTGTTCCGCGAACCGGACCCGAACCTGCCGGGCGGTCACGCGTACGTCAGTCGGCGCGTGCATGAGGTACGGCCCGCTGTCGGTTTCGGTGTCGGTCGGAAAGAACGAGGTATAGAGCCGGACGGTGACGTCGCCAAGCGTCTTTTCGTCGGGCACGATCCGGTTGATCTTCATTACGCGGTCGCCGTTCCCGAGTTCGATGGGCCCGCTTTCCACGTACGGCTGGCTGCCTTCGTGGTCGTACAGGACTTCGTGCTCGTACGTCAGGCCGCCCGCGTCGAACATGATTGGGTAGTCGGTCGGCCCGTCCGTCGCGCCGCACGTCCGGCTCAGCGTCCCAAGCGACCAATGCTGCTCGCGGAAGTTGTAGACGACGTACGAGTCGATCTCCGTGGACATCGCGGAGGGGTAAAAGAAGAATATCTCCCCAAACTCCGTGAACGGCACGGCGAAGATTTTGGCCCGCTGGCTGAAGTTGAGATTGGCGAAGATCGAGTCGGAGACGTCACACGGAATCGGCGTGACGTAGCCGTCGTACCCGTAGAAGGAGTCCGTACCCATCCACATCGCGCGCCCGTCGACCACGGCAACTGCGTTCGGCGCGATCAAGCCGCAGTGGTCCCCAACCTGCCGGAACGAGTAGATGAACGTCGTGTCGCCAAGGTAGACCATCTCCCACACGTCCAGATCGGTCCAGAGCAGCGTACCACCGCGAATCCTGCGGCCGGCCATAAGTGCGCCGTTGGTGGTGAGCGGGAACGAGCCCGCGGTGTTGAGGCCAGACGGCGTCCAATCGGTGAACGTCTCCTGGCTCGCCCACTGGACCGTCCGTGCATCGCCGCCGGCCCCGAGTGCGACAAGGAATCGTTCGGCGGTGACAACCACCCCAACGCACGACGGCGAGTCGGTCGCGACGGCTGCGGCAACGGTCGGGTCACCCTGCCAGATGTAAAGCGCCTGGTTGGTGGTATCGACAGCGGCAAGGAACTCCCCGAACAAGTCGAGCTGCCACGTCGTCGCCGGCGTGAATCCAACAATGCTCGAGCCGATGCCGTAGTTCGCGACACCGTAGCCACCCTTGCCGTACGCGCCGACGGAAGACGCCGCGCCCGAGTCCACGTTACCGATCGTGAAGCCGGCGGGCGTGATGTCCTTCAGCACGCCGGCCGCGATCAGAAAGAGCTTGGACGTCGTCGCCACGCCGACAATAGCCGCTCCGGCTGACGTGCGCCACGACGCCGCTGCGCGCGGTGTTCCGTCGAGGACCGTCAGGTTTGCGTTGGACGCATCCTTTAAGCGGCGCCACCCGCCGATCGGGCGAATCGTGCCCTCGAAGAAGCGCACCAAATTGCCCGCCCCCCACCGGCCCTTGGCCGAGTAGACGGTGTTGTTGGTGTAGATGCCGGGCGGAAGGTCGAGCGGAAGTAGAGTCTCTTGCACGTTACCAGGTTCCCGCTTGTTTCAGTTCCACGCGCTTTTGCGCCCACGTGGTCGATTGGACGTGATCGTCGTCTCCGAAGTGATGTCCGCTGCGGAGTCGCGGGTGTTGGTCGCACGTGTTCCAGAGCCAGTACCATTGGTCGTTCGTGTAGTCCCAGCTCGGCCCAGCCGGCGTGAGGATCGCGACGTCGACTGCGAGCCCCCAATTGTGGGCACTTCGGCCGGGGGGAGCGGCAAGTGGTCCTCCGGCTTGGTACTTCGTATAGAGCGCACGCTGTTCCTCCCGTGTCCGAAACCCCTGCGTGACGACCCACGCGAACGTCGACCGCGCGAGCACGTCGTCAACGTCCTCCCCGAACTGCGGGTCAAGATCATCCTTGCGGACATCCCAGCGCACCGACACTACTGGGCCGCACTCTCCTTGGTTTGCGACTTGACTTCCCACGCCTTCGCGAACGCCGCGCCAACCCCGGAGAACGACGCTCCGACTCCGCCCACGATGATCGCGCTGACGGTACCGGGCTCGCGTGCTTTGAGCACGGCGATGTACGCCAGCACTACGAACGCAAGCGCGAACGCAGCGAACATGAACATGATCGTACGCGTCATGCTGTACTTCGCATCCGGCGCGTTCGTCTCCTTAAACGCGCTCACTGCTTGTGCCTCAGAAACTCCATGCCCGCGCCGGCGACAGTACCGACCAACGCGCTCACGGCGGTGGTGAGCCAGGAGATGACGCGGCGCTCGCCGTCACGCTCCGACAGCTTCCGCTTGATGTCACCCACATCGTCCCGAAGCTCCTGCACCATGTTGTATAGCATGTCGAACGAGCGGTACTCGTCGCTCTGGTGGTTGTCGTTACTAGGCGGGACCACTGCAGTCTCCGAATGAATCGGTGAACGTCGCAGCGGTCTTGGTGGAGATGACGGCGCTGTCGGCGTTCCGCACCATGTCGACGCGCCACACCCAATGCACGGTGGACGAGTTGTTCGGATCGCCCGCGACTCCGGGTGCGGTGTAGTCGTCGTGCGTCGTCGAGCCGCTGGTGATCGTCTGGCGCAGCACGTTGTCCTTGTAGACCTTGGCCGTGTACGCGGTGAAATCGGCGTTGGCGAAGGTGTACGACGCGCGCACGGTGGCACGGGTGCCGATGTGCGTCCCCGAGCAGGCGCCGGCTGAAAGCAGGGCGACCGTCACGGAAGACACGGACGGTTCAGTTGCCGGGACATACACACCGCCCATCACGCCGAAACACTGTAGCAGCATGGCGGGCTAGACGTTCTTGCTGATGCCGAGAAACCGAAAGGTTGTGCCGGCGTCGTAGCTCGCGAACGCAAGGATGTCGACGCCGGACGTGGTCAGGGACGGAAGCGAGGCGGACGGAAAGCGGAAGCTTGTCGGCCACGTCGGCGCAAACGCACCGCCATTCGTCACCTTGAGCATGAGCGGCACGACTGCGTTGGCCGTCGCGGGCACGTTCGACACGACCGGCGCGTAGGCTGCGGACGGCGTGAAGGCAAAGCTGTTGGCGGTCGAAAGGTCGAGCGCCGCCGCGTTGGTCGTCCCGAGATCGACGTGCTTCGCCGTCGCGGTGAACAGGTCCGCGCGACCCGACATCGCCCCGCCGGCTTTCGGCAGCGCCGCGTTCGCAACGTCGGACACGGCCTTGACGGTCGTGTCGATCGAGTCGAGATCGGCATTGAGCTCGCTGCCCCATGCGTCGGTGTCGCCGGCTACCGTCGGCTTGGTCCAGCCGTAGTTCGTGGTGGTACTCATCTATCAAAACACCGTGGGGAGTCCTGCGCGTTGGCGTGACGGGCCGTATTCACGGCGCTGGCGTGCGGTATCGAGCTTCGCGAGTGCGTCGTCAAATGCCGCCTTCCAGAGCGGGATGCGGTCGTCGTGCTCGAGGAAGCCCTCGGCGTGGGCGAGTGAGCCGTAGAGATACACGTCCGGGTTGTTCGTAAGGATCGTGTTGGTCGTGTTCGTGGTGCTCAGCGGCACCAGCGCGTTGAAGTACGTCATGTCGCAATCGTACGCCGCATCCGGCTGGGGCACGACCAACAGGTTCGAGCCGACGACCGCCGCATACCGTGGAATCCCGCTGGTGTCCGCCGTACGGGCGCGAACGTCAGAGAGGATTTCCGTGGTGGTCACGATGATCGGCACGGCGTTGGTCGGAAGCCCCGAGATGACGCGAAGGCTCCGAATCTCGGTGACGTAGGACGGCAGCGGCGTCGACTCGGCGGAGATCGTAATGGTCGCGCGGCCCGTGTCGTCGCGCAGCTCGCGGCGGATCGCCGCTTCGGCCAGCGCAATGAACGTCGGCACCTGTGCGGTCGTCGCGGCGTCGGTACGCGCCAGCCACGACATGATCGCCGTCTGCAGCGAGGCGTAGTCGGTAATGCTCATACGGCGGCGGGCTCCGCCGCCATTGCATCGCGGAAGATGTTGGCCGCCTCGTTGAAGTACTCGTACTCGCCAAGGTGTCCGATGGAGTGCGACAGATCGCAGTCGATCCAGACCTTGCGCCCGTTCCGGCGTGCCTTGGTGAAGAAGTACATATCCTCGCCCTCGTACTCGTCGACCGCTTCGCAGTAGCCGACCGCGAACCACGGCTTCTCCATCTCGCGGAACACGTCGACGTCCATCAGCATCACGCCGAATCCGGTGCCCGTGACTTCCTGCAAGCCGGTCGCGCCGCGCTCGAGGTAGAAGCGTTCGGGGTTCGGAAGGTCGACGTCGCCAATGAACGTGATCGGCTGGATGGGGTTGCCGCGGGTGGAGTACGCGCACCCGACGATGTCCTTGCCCCGCTCGAGCAGCCGAAGCAGCGTCTCTTTGGGGAAGCGCATGTCGGAGTCCAGCCACAGCATGTGCGACACACCCGGCCACGACAGCGCCGCTTTCACTAGGTTCGTCCGGCCCTGCTGGATGAGCGAGCTTTTGGTGAACGTGATCGCGAGCTCGACGTGTGGCGCGTGGACGGCGGTGAAGCCGACCATATTGGCAAGGTCGTAGGCAAAGCCCGTCTTGACGTCATCCCGTGCTGGGACGGCGATGAAGACCTTGAGCTTTGGCGGCGCCATCTCGGTGTCGGTGGGTTTGTGTTTCCGGCTCCGGGGAATGAACTTGGACGTCATACCTTCCCCCGCTTGACACGCCACGGCAGGGCGTCCGGCGAGTTGAGCCACTTGGCGTACCGCTTGTGGTCCAGAATCTTGCCGGCTGCGGTCACGAACGGGTCGGGCTGCTGGGCAAGGATCGCGTACACGGACCACGGCACGGACGCAACGCGGTGCATCGTGCCCTTCCAATCGGAGCGGTTGTCGTTCCGAAGCGCCAGGTTCTCTTCCGCGATCGGCTCCACGTCCTGCACGACTTCGATGTGGTACTCGTCGTCGTAGCCGGTGGAGTGGAAAATCGTCTGGACGCCAGTGTCCGGGTTGTACCCGAGATCGCGCGATCTCACAGGTGCCACCCCAGCGCCACGCCGAACGCTACGACCGGCTTGCCTTGGGCCGTAAAGCCGGCTAGGGCGCCGATGAACGGCTTGGGGGCTATCCGGCTAAGGAACGGCTCGTGCGCGGCCCCAGCGAGGCGCGTAGCGGCGCTGTCGACCCGTCTGGCGGGTGCGGCAAGGGTGGCAAACGCTGCCCGCGCGGAGTCGGCGGAGGCGCGAAAGCCGTCGCGGCTGGCGCGGGTGGTGTCGAGCTCGGCCCGGAGCAGGGAATTGACTTCGTCCACGGAGCTGACGAGCCCGTTGGCAGCCACGGTCACAAACTTACAGGTGTCCGGGGCAGTCTTGACGGCGCCGAGATAGCGGCCCCGCCAGACGTTTGCGGAGTCTGAGGCGATGACCCGCTCGGCCTCGAGACGGGCCGCGCGCTGGGTCTGGCTGTTGGCAATGACGCCAAGGCTGGTCGCCCACGCCGATTCGGCCTTTGCCGCCGCCATCGCGCTCACCAGCTCCGCGTGTGCGCTTTTGACTCCGTTCCGGGCGTCGGCCAGCTGCGACTGATAATGCCGGTTGACGAGATACCCGGTCACAACAAAGGCGACTATGAGAGCAGCCGCCGCGAGAACATACCGCTTGCCAAGGGAAAGGGTCAAAAATCTCTACATAGCGGCCTGCTGGGAGTGGGTATTGTGACAGAAAGCTCCGTAAGGCAATATCGGCCTTACGGAGCTTAAAGTCAACGCTTTTACTGCCTTACGGGATTACAGACCCGCATCCGCCACAAGCCCGATGCCCGCCTCGTTGAGCACTTTCGTGCCCCACTCGACGATCAACATCGCCTTGTCCGCGTCACCCGTCTTCGCCATCTCTTCGACGTGGTACTTGTCCAGATACGCCGTCTCGAGAAGGTCAAAATCCAGCACGAAGATGTCCGTGTCGCGCGCAAACCGGGTCGGGACGATGTGGAACACGCCAAAATCCGACACGTAGGTGTCCGACGCGCCGTAGATCGTTCCCTGCTTCTCACCGGAGAGCTGGTTGTACTTGGTCGAGATACCCGCGAAGCCCGAGATAACCTGCTTGTTCTTCGCCGTGACGATCACGGTGTCGGGGTTTCCGCCAGCGGTCCAGCACTTCTGGATGACGGTCTGCAGCATCGCTTCCGTCGCCGTACGCGCCGCGCCATCGGTACGGGTCGCGTTCGGAACGGTCGTGTAGCCGGTCGGGCTGTTCGCCGTCACGGTGCAGGACACGTTCGACTTGATCCACGCCGTCAGACCCGCCGTCGCACGCGCCGTGGTCGCGTTACCAGCCGCTGCCGCCTGGTTCGCCGTCCACGTCATCTCGAGATCGCGCTTCAGTTCCTTGCCCTGCTTGGTGACCTGGTACGCATACTCATCCGTGCGGCCGGCTTTCTTCACGATCCGGTCGGTACGGGAAACCATGAGCAGCTTGCGGCTGATCTGCGCGTAGTTGCCCACGCGGACGGTCGGCACGACCGCCGTGTACGACGTGATGTCGTCACCTTCCAGCTGCTTGTTGGTCGACACCGCCGCGGCAAGCGAATCCTGCTGCCACTCGGTGAACGTCTGCGAAAACGAGCCCTTCTTCGCGGACGAGAGAATGGGCGTCTCTTCCGGCGAGATGTTGCTGATCTGGTTGCTAAGGTCCTCGCGGATGCCGATGGTGGCATACGTCGCGAAGGTTCCCGTGAACATGGTCATTGTAAGGTGTACCGTCTCCTCAGACGGGCGGTGCTATTTTTCTAATGCTGCACGTTTGACCAACCAATCCTGGAAGTCATCCGTGGAGCCCGATTTGGCGACCCGCTTTGCAGCCTCTTTGACCGCCTGCTCTCGCGACTTCGGCGCCGACGCCACTGCTCCCGGCGCTGCGACCTTGACCGCTTCGATCTTCGCCTGAATCGCCGGCTTGGCCGCAGTTACCTTGCTGCCGAGCCACGCATTGTGTAGAAGTTTCAACGTGCGATGATCCGTCACCTGTGACAGCTCCTCATCCGTGAACCCCTGCGACCGTGCGTAGTTGACGATTTCGACTTTCTCCGCCTTGGCGACCGCGTCGTCCTTCCAGCTCGGAATCACGTCCTTGAGCTTTTCGGACTCGCGCTCGAGTAGGGCGGCACGCTCCTTCATGGCGTCGGCGTTGGCACGGGCGGCAACGTTCGCCTGCTCGGCTGCGACCTTTGCGATGTTGTCCTGGCCGATCTTCCACGACGTGTACGTCGCGGCGAACGTAGCTGGGTCGCCCTGCTTCAGCGTTTCCCAATCAGGTTCCTTGCCCTGCATCGACTCAAGCGCGGAGCGGAGATCGTTGAGATGTGCGGCGTATTGGCTGCGTTCCGCTTTGACCGCTGCGGCTTCCGCCTCGAGGGATTTCCTGAGTTCGGCGGCTGCTTGGGTCTTGCGGGTATAGTCGGCGGTTCGCATGTAGCCTTTCGCGACTTCATCTTCGGGTAGCTCGCCATCAAAATCTTCGGTCTTGACCTTGATCTTGCGCGGCTCCGGTGCAGTCGCTGTGGCTTCTTCTGCGTCCTCGCCTGACTCGGATTCCTCGTCGGAGTCGGTGTCACTCTCCGGCGCCTCTTCCATTTTCGGCTCGGGCGGTTCGGCCTCTGCCTTCTGCGGCTCGCTCGTCTCTGCCTTGTCGCGCTGCGCGGTGGCGAGGTTGAGGAGATTTTCGGCTGCCTGATCGACGGTGATCCCTTCGGTCGTGCCGTCGGTTGTGTCGGACATTATTACCCTATATGCCTCTGCTTGTCAAGATTTCATACACCTGAGGGGTCAGACGACCGGTGCTCAGTTCTTCTGTGCTGCGACCTTCTCTCGGCGTGTGCGCTGGGCCTGTGCGTTCTCGCCGCGGTCCTTTGTGGCTTCCATCTCCTCGAACAGCCGATTGAACGCCTCTGACCGCGCCCACGCCTGCTCACGCTCCGGGGTGGTCTTGGCAAGGCGCCACTCGTTGTACGTCGTGCGGCCCATGCGCTCTTTAATGCGCTGGCCGGCTTCGCTCTCGAGGAATAATCGCGCGGCGAGGCCGTCGTCGATTAGCTGCTGCTCGTCTGGTGTCATTCAGTGGGTCCACTCTGCTGGGATGCTTCCTGCGCCGCCTGTGCTTGCTCGGCCTGCTGTTGCTGCTCTGCGAGCTGCTGCGCGTGCTGCTGCGCCTGCACCTTCAACGCTTGGTCGTGCTGGCTGACCGCGTGGGCGTGCGCCTGGTCTTGGAGCGCGATATGCCCCTGTAGCACCTGCTCGTCCGCCTGGGTATCTTGCGCGAACTGCTGCTGCGAGTAGTCGACCTTCCACTGCGCGACAATCGCCATCCGGCGGAGTTCGAAGTCCTGGGCCATCTTCGCGACTTCTAGCTCGTAGTCCTGCTGCGCCTTTTTCCGGTCGAGTTCCAGCTTCGCTTCGGCAATAGCCAACGTCCGCTGGTTCTTCTCATGCGAGATTGCGAGATCGCCTTGGACCTGCATCTCTTCCGGCGTTGGCTTGTCCGGCGGTGGTGGTGGGGGCGTCCAGTTATCGGGGATCGGCTTGAAGAACGGCGACAGATCGGGGATGCCGGAAATCTTCGCCATCTTCTCGAGCGTGTGGCGCATCTCCGGCAACCCGCACATTGGGTTGCTCGGGCCGTACGTAGAGACGATGCCTGACTGCTCCTGATAGATCGCGCTGTATACGGCGAGCTTCTTCGTGCTGTCGGTGGTGCCGAGCGCGACGTTGACCGACACGTCCAAGTCCGCATCCCACAGCCGCGGGTCCATCTCGACCCACTCGCCGGACAGCCGGATCATCTCGGCCTTCGGGCGGTAGGTTAGAAACAGCTCGTACATCCCCTTCATCAGCGGCTTGACGACCTGCTCGGCAAACACGCGGCAAATCAGTTCGATGTGCTGCTGGCTCATCGCGAGCTGTGCGCCTACACCTTCCTGCGTCGTGGATTGCATGGCATCCGCATCCAAGCCGGTCGCACCGCGACTCTGTCCGGTGCGGCGCTCGACGATCTCGTCCACCCACGCCATCACGTTCAAGCCTTCACGGCCGACAAAGTCGTGGCTAATCGGCTGGATCGCGTTGATGTTCCGCATCCGAATCGGCGCGCCGATGTCGGTGTTCAAGACGTCACCCTGGTTGACCTGACCTTCCACGATGCCGATACGGGGGAAGATCGACAGCGCCAGCGAGTCCAGCGTCGAGCGGGCGACCATTGACTTCATCAGCTGCAACGGCCCGATGCGGTCGAACACGCCCTGGCCGGCAATCGTATGCGGCTCGGGGTACGGGCAGAACGCGGCCATTGGCACGCTGTTGACCGGCTCTCCGAGCCCGTCGCCGTTGGTGATGTGGTACATCTTGCCGATGCACAGGAACTTGCGGAGCTCGGCCGTGCCGTCGCCGTCGGTGTCGACGGTGATGTACGCCTCAGTCCACGGAATCTTGTCGTTCGCCTCGCCGGCCTGGGGGTCGCGCGAGACGGAGTTGCCGAGCACTTCCCGGCGGGCCACGTTCTCGGGGGAGTCGCGAAGCGTGGTGTCGTCGTCCGAATACTTGTCGATGTCCTTTTGCGAGACGCCCATCGCCAGGAGCTCGCCCTTGGTCTTGTCCGTGCGGTGCGCTACGCACAGGCCGGTCTGGACGTCGCGGGCTTCACGGCTGAAAATGAACTCTTCCGGCGGCAACGGCCAAATCTTGAAACAGCCGTCCGCCTGCTTGCGCGTGAACTGGACGGTGTACTCGGCTTCGGTGGGCGGCGTGCCCTGCGGGTTTTGTGCGTCCGGCTTGCCCGCGGGCGTTCCGGGCTTGGTTTCCTGTACCTTGCCGAGAGTGACGCCGTCTTCGGCGGTCAGGGCCTCAAGCGCCGACTCGGGCACGTTCTGGACGTTGTACCACTTGAGAACCGGCGTGGAGTCGTAGCCCCACTTGATCGCGCCGAGCGCGCGCACCAGGCCGTCCAGGAGCACGGTATGGGCCTTCATAAAGAAGCCCTCGCGCTCGAGCACCTTCATAATGTACTCGGTGACCTGCTCGGCCTGCTGGACCGTGGCGGCGTTGGACGGCACGAACTCGACCAGATGCTCGCCGCCGGTAAACACGCGAAGGATCGACGGCAGCATCCCGGAGATCGCATCGCGGACTTCGGTGAGCACCATCTTGGACCGGCCGTCCTCTTCGTTCCCGAAGGGGTCACCCAAGTAATATTCGGTGGCCTTCGTGCGCTTCTGCTGCAGCTCGCCGTCCGTGTACTGCGCGGAGTCGACAAGGACTTTTTGGATGATGTCTGCTACTTCATCCTTGTCTAGCTTCTCAATCGCCATTTA
>Ga0207664_10001309_pt1 | contig 16423 bp, 12 predicted proteins | sample LARL83metaG_FD_184349 | JGI IMG/M metagenome (GOLD analysis project Ga0207664, IMG submission 184349) | Corn, switchgrass and miscanthus rhizosphere microbial communities from Kellogg Biological Station, Michigan, USA - LAR L8-3 metaG... | ecosystem: Host-associated > Plants > Roots >... | reverse complement strand
ACGTCGGCGAAGGCGTCGTGGAAGGACTCATAGGCGGCGGTGGCTACGCCCTGGCCGAATTGATACGCGAACTCCAGGCTGCCGTGGTGCACCATCAGCTCGAGGACTCGTTCGGCATCGATGTCCGGCGCACCGTCGTGCGGGGCATCCGGGTGCCCTCCGGCGCGAGCCAGGAACGCGACGAGCGACCTTCTCTCGCCGGCGGAAGCGTGGCCGAGCAGATGGATCAGCATCAGCGTCCGCTTACCCTCCCGGATGTCTCCGAGGAGATCCTTGCCGTACCCGGCCTGGTCGCCGACGAGGTTGAGCATGTCGTCGCGGATCTGGAAGGCCGCCCCGAGGTAGAAGCCGAAACGTGTGATGGCGTCCAGCGGTGCCGTGCCGGCCGAGCCGATCATCGCTCCGATCCGAAGCGGCCACACCGTCGTGTACCAGCACGTCTTCTGCCCGATCAGCTCGAGATAGTCGCTGGGCTCGAGGTCCACGATGTTGTCCGCTCGCCAGCCGAGTTCGGTGGCCTGGCCCTCGATCGTACGGGTGAGCATGTGCACGAACTCGTCGGACACCCGCTGGGACAGCCTGGTACCGAGTGAGTCACTGTCCCGCAGCGGCTGCATGGCCAGCACGGCCAGGGCGTCTCCCACGTTGATGGCGATCGGCGTGCCGTGCTCGCGATGCAGCGCCGGCCGGCCGCGCCGCTGAAGGCTGCTGTCCTCGATGTCGTCGTGGATGAGGAACGCGTTGTGGGCCAGCTCGATGGCGACCGCGGGACCCACCGCCTGGTCGATCGACCCGCCGAAGGCCTGGCAGGTGGCCAGCAGCAGGGACGGGCGGATGCCCTTGCCGGCCCGGGAGGGATAGTCCCGCACGAGGTCGTAGAGGTACCGGCCGGGTGCCCGGCCGCGCAGGTAACGCTGCATGGCGTCGCGAGTGAGACTCGAGTACTGGCCAAGCATCGCCTCGACGTCGGGTGGGCCGGCGGACCCGCTCACGGGCGGCCGTTCCCGGCGCGTACCAGGAGGCGGACCGGCAGGGCGACGTCCGGCAGCCCGCGGGCCAGGACGTGGCCGTGGTACACGCCGGGCGCGACATGGCCGAGGGCCACCTCTACCGTCGCCGATGTGCTGGCGCCGGGCCCGATCGTCAGCACGGCCGGCTGGAAGCGGACCGCTGAGGCCGGCACCGTCCGCCCGTCATGGGAGGCGAGGTCGGTGAGGCGTGGTTCGGCCGACGCCGACTGCGCCGTCGTGTTGTGCATCCATACCGTTGCGGTCGCCCGGACGCCCGCGGCGCCCTGGAGCGTCAAGAGGCCGCCCGGGCCGGAATCGAGCTGCACGCCGCGGGACCGCAGCGTCTGGTCCATGAGGTCGGCGTAGCCTTCGAACGAGCGCCGGACCAGATCGGAGTACAGGTCGAGCGCCCGCGCGACGATGACCCGGAGCTGAGCCAGGTCTGGTTCGTGCCCGTTCGCCGGCTCCCCGCCGTTTGCCAGCTTCTCGTCACCGGCCGGATCCGGGGTCGGCGTGCCCGGCGGCTGGCTGTCGAGGAGATCGGCGAACCCCCTGACGACCTCGGTCGCTGCGTCGAGCCCGAGGCGCTGGACGTCGGTAAGCGCGGTCAGGGCCTGGAATGGACCGAACGTGTTCGGCCGCTGTGGTCCCGCCCGGTCATCAGCGTCTCCCTGGTTCATCGCTCGCCGCCCGCCGGCGCCGTGGCGGCGCTGCCTGCCGTCCCCAGCCCGTACCAGGAGCCGGCGATCCCGGCCAGCAGCGGCCGTCCCCGCACGGCGTTGGCCGCCTGCAGGCCGCTCAGCACGGCTGCCTCGATGCATCCGGCGTTGAGGCCGCAGTTGGTCCAGTCGCCGGCCAGGAACAGGTTCTGGTAACCCGCCTCGTCTGCCCGGAGGCGGTGAATCGTGCTGCCCGGCGGCGACTGGACGTAGCGGTCGGACGGATCGATGTTGGCCGTCCAGTACTGTGCGTCCAGGCGTGCCTGCCCTCCGCCCCGGCCGTCTCCCGTGAGTACGTCCCAGCGGAAGCCTCCGGTCGTGTCGACGGCTTGCGGCCAGATATCGCCGCCGCGCCGCTCGAGGAATTCGGCCGTGTGGCGGCGGACCGCGGCCGCCGCCTCGCCGGGCTGCCGGGCGGCTTCGTCGGCCAGCGGACCGCACAGGTACGCGACGGCCTGCGGCCGGCCGTCTTCTGGCCACTCCTCGTGTTCCAGCAGGTGTCCCATTGACGCGTAGGTCTGGAACGGTGCCGCGAAGCCGCTGATGGTCGGGGAGCCGTGCGGCGCGCCGAGGTCGGCGTCCGCGTAGCGGAACCATAGCTGCGCCGCCTGGGTAGCCACCGTGGGGACATTGCTGACCATCCGCCGCCATCGCGGTGAGTCGGCGAGGATCTCCGCGCCGATGTGCGGCACCATGCCGAGCGACGTCGCCAGGATGACCACGTCGAAGTCCGTGCCGGCGGTCAGTGCCCAGGGCTCCTCACCGCGGCGATCCGCCCAGTGCGACTCCAGATCGGTGCCGGGCTCCGCGGACAGCTGCTCCCGCCGGGGCCGCGCGGGAAAACACGGCAGGCCGCGCACGGTGACCAGCGGGTCGTAGGCCGCGACGCCGGCTGCGAGCCGGGCCTGGCGGCCCAGTGTCACCGCCGAGATCGACCTCCGGTCGGCCGACAGGCGGAGCCGGTCGACCCGGCTAAAGAACTCGAAGCGGACGCCGCGCTTGCGCAGCGCCTGGTACAGGGGGGCGAACACCACCTCGCCCATGCCGGCCCGCATCTTCCAGAAGATAGACCCGCGGTACTCGAAGAACAGCTTCGAGGCCAGGAAGAGGCCGAGCCCGGCCGCGAACCGGGGACGTTCGGTGTCGCCGCCCTCGTAGGCGAACACCAGGTCGTACATCCCGCGCACGAGCGGGGAGCCGAGCGTCTCCGGCGCGGCGCCGTGGCTGGCCAGCCACTCGCGGAAATCCAGGTGGTCGATGGCCGCGAAGCCGTCCGGGTCGGTGAGCAGGCCGTCCCTGGCCGCGCCCCGTGCGCAGGTCAGCACCAGCCCGGCCGTCTGCCACAACCGCCGGGCCGCCTGGTCACGGCGGATGCGTTCGGCCCACTCCCGGTGCAGCCGGTCCAGGTGCTCGACGATGACGGACGACAGCGGTTCCAGCGGACGGGCGGCGGCCCCGAGCAGTTCGACCGCTGTCACCGCGGCGACCAGCCCGGCGGACTCGGCCTGCCGCGCTACCTCGGCGAACTCGGCCACCGATGCAAAGGGATAGCGCGTCAGGCCGCCGCTCCCGGGTCGCCGGGCCGATGCGCTGAAGAAGACACCCTCAGGCGCCGGCCGTTGCCCGTTCCGGTCCAGTGCAGAGGACAGATCAACCAGCAGCTGGACCGCCCTGACGACGAACCCGGCGACGGTGAGCGGCGGTGCTCCGCCGTCCGGCTCGGGGGCATCGCCGGTGAACGTGGCCACCCAGGGTGACCGGCGTCCGTCCTCGTTCTCGGCGACGCCGACCCTCCCGGCGGGCAGGAAGGCATCCCGGAGCGACGAGATCGGGCAGCCCGGAGCGGTGCCAGGCCGGTCAAGCTCGTCGTACACCTCGCGCAGCAGGCCGAACGCGTTGGCGTAGTAGCCGAGCCACACGTGCAACCCGTGTTCTTCGATGCGGCCATGCCGGCCCCGGCTGCTCGCCCCCTTGCCGCCCAGGCGCCATCCTCGCTGGTAGACAGTGACGGAATCGACCGTGGAGTCCGGCGACGGATCGGTGAGCGCCCAGGCGGCCGCGAGGCCGGCCATGCCTCCGCCCAGGATCGCAATGCGCACCGGCGGTCAGCTGCCCGCGTCCAGCCTGAACGTGGCGACTACCGCGCCGCGTTCGTTGACAATCTGGCCAGTGTACGTGTCGCCCTGAATGTAGGTGTCGCCCTGGCTCGGCCGGAACTCTTCGTTGATGGAGCATTCCACCGTAACGGGACCGGGACCGCTGCTTACCTGTTTGATGACGACTGCTTGGCTGTCGAGTCGCTGGTGGAAGGTCTCGCCGACCACATTTCGGGCGGTCAGGCCTGGCATCCGGCCATCGACCAGCGGCACTGTGAACCGGCCGGACTGGCCACTCGGAATGGGCTGCTCGCCACTGCCCAGCTCTGCCACCGCCGTCAGAGCCGCTATCCACAGGTCGATGAGCTGCCCGAGCGCCGTGCCCCATACCTTCGCCACGTCACGTGGCCTGAGCCGGACCAGGTCGTTCTCAGCCATGACCGTCCCTTTCAGTCGGGGTGTCTCGCAGCGAGTCCGCGAAGCGCCGGACGTTGCTGGCGACGTTGCCGTACCGGCGCGCCGTCACCAGCCCCATGCCGAGCATGTCGTTGATCCAGCCGGCGTCCCAGGATGAGCCGGTGAAGCGTCCTATCAGCTGCTCGAAATAGGGCCTGCTCTCGCTGATGCCCTGCTGGCATTGGGTCGTGACAGCCTCGACGAGTTGGCTGACGGCGGCGTCTGCCGACGTCTTCGCACCGCCCGTCACCGTACTTTGGGCCTGCCTGCCGTCCGCCGGGGACCCCTGGGCACATCCGTCGGCCATCTCCATCATCAGGTCGGACCATCCGAGGTCGCAGGACAGACCCGTCAGATCAGAACGGTCGGGATCGCGCCAGTGCAGGTACTTGGTCGCCCGTACTCGCGTTGGCGCGGGTCCACCCGGTACCGACTCCGCCGAAACGGTCCCGGTATCCACGTCGACCTCGGTGCCAGGGAACTGGTCGTAGAAGGCGCGAGAGATGTTGAAGCGGGTCCACACCCGGGACTGGTCGGGAAGTACCCGGAAGCCGATGTGAAGCGGTACGGTCAACGTCTCGGTGATGATGTTGACCGTCTCGGCGAAATCCCCGTCATAGCCGTCCGCCGTCTGCACGATCGGCCCCAGCGGCTGCATCGCTCTCCAGAATGGGCTGCATTGCGGCCAGTTCCGCGGGTCGACGTACGTGCGGAAGGCGGCCGGCGGCAGGTTGCTCCAGAACTGGGCGATGATGAGCCGACTCGGGAAGAACTGTCCGTCGGGCGTGGCCTTGTCCGCCTCTTGCTCATCGTTGCATGCCTCAAAACTCTGCTCATGCGTGGTGTAGGGGAAGATGTCGTTCGTGCCCTGCACCCACATTTGCGAGTGCTGCGGCTGGAGCCGTTGCGTGCCAGATGCCGCCGCCACCTCGTCCAGCTGACTCTTAGCCTGGTCGACCAGGCTCCGGCGTCTGTCGTCGGGCAGCCCAGGCTCCAATGTGGAGGCAAGGACACGCCGGGCGTGGGTGTTGAGGCGGCTACGGTCCCTTGCCGCGCTACGCCGTAGTCCATCGATGAGACGACGGTGCTTAACCAGCCGCGGGATGTTGGTGGCGGCCGCTAGGTCCGCCAGGGCCTCCTGGGCTCCTGGCGGCCCCGGCGCCCCCGGCCGCGGATATCGGTCGGCCACGTCGGGACGGAATGCCAGATACGCATCCTCGATGATGCGCCGCTTCTCTCCCGGCGCGACATATCCGCTGGTCGCATTCGTCATGCTGCTCCGCCTCCACGTGTCGGCAGATTAAAATGGCTCGCGTGGACAATCCGCGCAGCCGCCCCATGACTCCCTTCCAGGAGCGCCTGGGCCGGGTCACGGTGCAATGGATGACAGGTATCAACAACGTCGCCTACCGCTTGTCCGGGGGCCGGGTGGCCGGGCACGTTCCAAGCGGGGCGCCGATCTGCCTGCTGACCACGACGGGGCGGCGCACCAAGCAGCGGCGTACCGTTCCGCTGCTCTGCCTGCGCGACGGTGCCGCCCTTGTCGTGGTGGCATCGCGCGGCGGAATGTCGGCGCATCCGGCGTGGTATCTCAACCTCCGTGCCGACCCCCGCGCCGTCGTGCAACTGGGACACGACACAATGCGGGTGCGGGCCAGGGATGCCACCGAGGAGGAGCGGCATCGGCTGTGGCCGGCGCTTACCGCCGTGTACGAATATTTCGACGCATACCAGGCGCGCACGTCTCGCCGCATACCTATGGTGATCCTCAGCCCAGACTGACACGACGGCTCCCCGTGGCGATCAGTTCCCGCGCCTCCGCAAGCTCCGGGAAGTCGGTTGCGTCTCCGTACACGGCTACCGCCTCGGCGAGCGCACTGTCTGTCAGGTCGTCTGCACCGCCGTCCAGTAGCCGGCGCCGACTCAGCGCGGCCCGCAGCACCGAATAGACCGAACCCTGCGCTCGTGCGACGGCGATGGCCTCGCGGAGGTCGGCCTCGGCACTCGGCTCGGCCGCTGGGTCCGCCCGTAGCCGCAGCTCAGCCCGCAGTCGCAACGCCTCTGGCCAGGCCAGGCGCTGGCCACCCGCCATGCCCTGGAACGCCTGGTCGAGGCAGCGTATCGCCTTGTCCGCATCGTCGCGGGCCAAGTAGCCCGCCGCCTGCTCAACGCGCAGCCAGGGGATCAGCGCCTCGCCGCCTACGGCGCACCACGCGGTGATTGCATCGTCCATCTCGTCCAAGGCGTCCGACGAGCTGTCCGTCATCGCCCGGGCTGCGGCGAGGTGCATCGACCCGACCATCTGCCAGTCGAAGAAGCCGTGCCGTGCGCCGATCCGGCTCACCTCCTCCGCCGCTGCGGTGGCAGCCTGCACGTCACCCCTGGCTCGATGCAGCTGTGCCTCGTAAGTCCGCACGAACCCCACGCTGAAGGGACCTATGGGGAACTCGAGCGACTCGCTGCGGACCATCCCGGCGTGAATGGCCTGCAGCGCCGCCGCAAGGTCCCCGGTGAGGAAACGCAGCGGGCCGAGAAAGGCATATGCCGCCGCCAGCGGATCGTTGGGCAACGGCCATTCGGTGAGGTCGACATCGTCCTGCGGGATTGCCTCAACAGCCCGCGTCAGCAGGTCGCCCGCTTGCCGGAGATTCCCGCGGTAGAACGCCTCCACGCCCCGACACGCGTGGACACCCCCTCGCCCTGCATACATGGCAGTACCGTCGAGCTGCCGATCCATCGCTGCGGAGAGGCTCCCGGCGACGTCGAAGTCGCCACGCGCGCAGTAATATCCCCACAGCCCGAACAGGGCCTTGAGCAGCTCTGTGCCAACCCCGGGGACATCGCGCAGTTGGTCGCAGAGATCGCGCGCCCGGCCGAAGTCCTCAACCGCCGCCGGAGCCGCGTAGCCGGCCATGGAGCTCACCGCCAGACCCCCGTCCAACCGCACGGCCAGCTCGTACTGAGCGCGCACCGTCTCGTCGGCTACCGCCGGGAGCAGCGACTCGCACCGAGAGGTGTGCGCGAGAATCTCGGCGAATGAGCCGGCGGCCTTAGCCCGGGCAGTAGCCTGCAGATAGAAGACGAGCGCTTCTTCCGGTCGGCCAGCGTGGTCGAAATGGAACGCCTTTAGAGCGGGATCCGCCGCCTTTGCCTCCGCCAGCACCTGCGCGGTGGCAAGATGCCGGGCCTTGCGGTCGCTGATGAGCTGCGCCTGGTAGGCGGCGTCACGTACCAGCACATGGCGGAAGCGGAGCAGGCCCTCGTGTTCCGTCGGCTCGATGAGCTGGGCGTCCAGCAAGCGGTCCAGGTGGTCGCGGACCGATGCGACCTCCGTCTCGGGTGCGCGGACATCGCGAAGTTTGCCCATGACGTCCTCGAGCACCGATTGCTCGAACTCACGACCAACTGTTGCGGCAATCTGGGCAACAAGTTTCGAGTATCCAATCGAATCCAGACGTGCCTGCAACAGCTGGTTGAGCGTCGGGGGAACTGTGTCCCTGGAAACGGCCGAGTTGCCGCCGCCAAACGCGTGCGCGAGCTCCTCGACGAACAATGGCACGCCGTCACCGCGCGTCGCGATTTCCTGCGCATCGCCGACGGAGATCTGGTCGGGCGCGGCGGCCAACGCCAACTGCCGGGCCTCGGCGTCCGGCAACTGGCTGAGATGGATGTGCAGTGCCTCGGCGCGGTCCCGCACCCACGCCGGACCCGTTCGTGCCGTCCCCAGGATCAGCAGGCGCGTTGGGACGGTGGCCGCGGCCATGCGGTCCAGCAGCTCCAGCGTGGTGGGGTCCGCCCAATGGAGATCCTCGAACACCACCACGACAGGTTGATCCGACGCCGTGGCACGGATCAGGTCGACGAGCCGCTCGAGCAACAACTCCCGCAACTGGATCGGCGCCAACTCGACGACTGGAAAGCGGTCGGCCGTTTCGAGGTCCAATATGACGCTCAGGGCAGGGATGATCTCGGCTAGGTCGACTGGGAGATCTGCCAGCCTCGCCTCCAGCCTGGCCAACCGTTCGGCGCTGGTTCCATCCGAACTCATGTTCGCGTACCGCTCGATCGCCGTGCGGACCGGGTACAGCGTGCTGGTGACGCTGTACGACGAGCAGTACACCTCGAAAACCCGGGCACCGGCCTCGACGACGCGCCGCACGACGGTCGAGGCCAACCTGGACTTTCCGATGCCTGGCTCTCCCGTGATGAGGACAAGCGACGCCTGGCCAGGCTCGCCGACGTCCTCACTGTTCTGTTGCGCGGCGGGTGCCCTGTCCCACAGGTCGAGCACCCGCTGGAGCTCGGCGTCGCGGCCGATGAACGGCGATGTCGAGCCCAGCGCCCTCGCCCGCCGGGCGGGATCGCGCCGCCTGATCACCCGGTGCACCTCGAGCGGCGCATCGACGCCCTTCAGCTTCATCGGCCCGAGGGCCTGGGTGTCGAACCGCCCGGCCACCAATTGGTTGGTCGTGGCGCTGATGAGGACGGTGTCGGTGGCCGCCAAGGCCTGCAAGCGCGCCGCTCGGTTCAAGGCCGGCCCGAGCACGCCGACGCCGTCGATCACCACGACGCCAGTGTCGATTCCGATCCTGGTGTGCAACTCGACGCCCAGTTCGGCCCGCAGCCGGGTCGCGACCGGACGCAGCGCGGCCAGCAGGTCCAGCCCCGCGGAGACCGCCCGGCTCGCGTCGTCCTCGTGTGCTAACGGGTAACCGAAACAGGCGACGATCGCGTCGCCCTGCACGTCGACGATCTGGCCCTCGTGCTTCTCGACAACCGGCCGGCACGCCAGTTCGAACGCACGCAGCACGCTGCCATAGACCTCGACGTCGTAGCGCTCGGCGAGCGGCGTGGACTCGACGAGATCGACAACCAGCGCCGTCGCCTGGCGGCGGCCGGGAAGCGAACTCCTGCCGCCATGGCGATCTGCCAGGGAGCGGAGCATGGCGGCCTCGGTATTGCCGGGCTGGATCGCGAGAACGTCAGAGGCCAGCGCGTGCACCTGACCCCAGTCGAGCCTCTCGAGGGCTCGCTCGGTCATCGCCAGCAGTTCTTCGGCCGTGAACTCGGTCACGGCCCGCTATCCCCAGGTCTGTCGTCTCGCGTCGCGGCTCGCCGCGGCACGTCTCGCACCCCGGCGGTCCACAGCAATGCCGCCCCCGCGGTCGTATCCCGGATGGCCTTGCCCCAGAACGAGAACCAGTCGTCGAGCAGGTCCTCGGAGCGGTACGAGGAGTCTTTGAACTTGGCAGCCGCGCCCTCCCAGAGCTGGACGTACTCCTCCGTGCGTGCGGTCGCCAGCCGGACCAGATCACGCCATCCGTCCTGGCTGTCGTCGAACCGGTCAGCCTTCACGACGTCTCGCTCCCCGGATCGGCTGCTGGAGCGCTTCCAGCCATAGGTCCAGCCAACGGCCCATCAGCGGTGTCATTTCTTCCCAGTCGGCGATGACGTCCGCCGTCACGGTGTCGACGGTCCACTCGCCGTCCGCTAGCGACCGGCGAGCCCAGCGGTCCGCCATCGTGACGCTGGTTCGCGCAGTGTCCTCCGTTATCTTCGCGAACCGGGCCGAGTAGCCGGCGAACCACGTCGCTGAATCCGATGCCGTGGTGGCGCCCGCCAGGTCCTCGTCACGCGCCATTCCCCTGCCCCCTCCCACGAAGAATGGAGTGGAATCCATGCTTTCACTTCCCGATGCGGAAAGCGAGGGATATTTGCGCCCAGTAGATGGTATATCGGACGAAAATATGGTATACAGCTCGACCTGACTCGGAGCATGTATCTGCAGGCGCGCCCCTGGCACTTCCCTTATGACGGGTATTACGGGCTGATGTCCGTACGGGACGTTTTGCAAGGGGGCAAGGGGCGCGGTCATGAACCCGCAGCCGATGGGCAAGGTGCGCGATCGGAGCAGGCTGGCCGGAAGGGTGGCCACCCGCTCGACCGTACGCTGGTCCAGCCTCTGGAAATTCCTGGGAATCTGTCTCCTCACCGCCGTCGTGGGCGGCCCGGCCGTAGGTCTGCCGCACGCCCGGGGCGCGGCCGCTGTCGGCGGGATGCCGCGGCCGGTTCAGGCTCAGGGGCCAGCCCTTCTCCCGCAGCGGATCACCTTCGGCCAGCCGAAGGACTCTGCGGTCGGCCAGTCGGTCAGGTTGCTGGCCTCGACGGACGCGGACGCGCGCGAGAACCTGGTCGTATCGTTCCGCTCGGACACCCCCGACCTGTGCACGGTCTCGGGCGACACCGTCACCCCGACGGCGCCCGGTTTCTGCATCATCACCGCGACCCAGGGCGGCGACGCCAGCTACGCGCCAGCTCCCGACGTGGCGCGCTCGTTCCTGGCGCATTCCGGGCCGAAATCCCAGACCATCACCTTCGACCCGCCGCAGGTCGCGGCGGTCGGCCAGTCCGTCAGGATGTCGGCCTCCACGGACGCGGACCCGAACGAAAACCTGGTCGTGTCGTTCCGCTCGGACACCCCCGGCGTATGCACGGTCTCGGACGCCACCGTCACCACCACGACGGCCGACGTCTGCACCATCACCGCATCCCAGGGCGGCGATGAGCACTACGCGGCGGCCCGGCCGATGCGGCGCTCGTTCCAGGCGCACACCGGAACCAGACAGCAGACGATCCGCTTTATCCCGCCGCAGGCCACGGCGGCAGGGCGGCAGGTCACGGTGTCGGCCTTGACGAACGCGAAGCGCCTAGCCGTGTCGTTCCGCTCGGAGTCGCCGACGGTGTGCACAGTCTCGGACGCCACGGTCACGACCGTCTCGGACGCCACGGTCACGACGGTCGCCCCCGGCATGTGTGACATAACCGCGTACCAGGGCGGATCTGCCATCTACGCGCCAGCCCAGGCATCGGGATCATTCCAGGTCATGCCCAATGACGACCGCGTTGCTCAGCAGATTTCGTTCGACCCGGTACCGGGCACGACCGTCGGCGTGCCGATCGTCCTGACGGCATCGTCGTGGACCAAGGGCAAGGATTCGCCGACGGGTCTGGCCGTGTCGTACACCTCGCAAAGCCGGCGGGTGTGCATGGTCTCTGGCGCCACCGTCGTCCCCAGGGCAGGTGGCCAGTGCGTGATCATCGCTTCTCAGGACGGCAACGTCCAGTACCTGCCGGCCGAGCCCGTGAGGCAGGAGTTCTCGGTCGCCCGCGGCTCGCAAACCGTGTCCTTCACGCCGCCGACCAGCGCCACGATCGACAAGCTAGTCACCCTGACCGCTACCGCATCCTCCTGGCTCCCGGTGACCTATGCCTCGAGTACCCCGGACGTGTGCACCGTCACGGGTGCCACCCTTACCCCCACCGCGGCCGGCACCTGCACTGTCACCGCTTCCCAGCCTGGCAACGCCCAGTACGCACCGGCCGATTCCATGTCCGGATCCTTCCCGGTCGAGAAGATCCCGCAGACGATCTCATTCTCCCCGCCGGGGAGCGCCACGGTGGATCGGCCGGTCATCCTGACCGGCACGGCATCTTCAGGGTTGCCGGTGATTTACGCCTCCGGCAGCACGGACGTGTGCGCCGTTACGGGCTCCACGCTCACCCCCGCCAAGGCTGGCACCTGCACGGTCACCGCTTCCCAGCCCGGCGATGCCAAGTACGCGCCGGCCGTTTCCGTGTCCGGGTCCTTCCCGGTCCAGAAGATCCCGCAGACGATCTCCTTTACACCGCCGACGGGCGCCACGGCGGGCCGGCCGGTCACCTTGACCGCCAGGGCATCTTCAGGGCTGGCGGTGATCTACGCCTCCGGCAGCAGGGACGTGTGCGCCGTTACGGGCTCCACGCTCACCCTCGCCAAGGCTGGCACCTGCACCGTCACCGCCTCCCAGCCCGGCGACGACAAATACCTCCCGGCCAGGCCGGAAACCCGGTCCTTCCCGGTCCAGAAGATCCCGCAGACGATCGACTTCCGGCCGCCGCAGGACGTCGCCTTCGGTCGGCCGGTCACGCTGATCGCCACCGCATCCTCGGGGCTGTCGGTGAGCTACCGCACGAGCACGCCCGACGTGTGTACGGTCTCGGGTCGCACCGTCACCACCAGGGCGGCCGGGGCCTGCACTATCACCGCCAGCCAGGTCGGCGACGACCGCTACGCGCCCGCGCGTGACGCGGCGCGCTCCTTCCGGGTCGAGCGGGCAGCGCAGATCATCACCTTCACGCCGCCGGACGGCATGACCCTCGGCCAGCCTGTCATCCTGTCCGCGTCGGCCAGCTCCGGGCTGGACGTGTCCTACCGCACGGACACTCCGGCGGTGTGCACGGTTTCCGGCGCCACTGTTTCCCCGGCCACGGCCGGCACCTGCACCATCACCGCCTCCCAGCCAGGCAACGACAACTACGCGCCGGCGTCCGATGTTTTCCGGTCCTTCCCGATCCACAGCACCGTCGTCAGGAAGACCTCGCAGACGATCGCCTTCGCGCAGCCGTCGGCCAGGGCCGTCGGCCAGGTAGCCTCCCTGTCCGCGTCGGCCACCTCGGGGCTCGTGGTGTCCTTCCGCTCGGACACGCCCTCGGTGTGCACGGTCTCGGGCGATACCGTCACCGCGATCGCGGCCGGCACCTGCGCCGTCACCGCCTCCCAGGCCGGCGACGATCGTTTCGCGGCAGCCCGCGACCTGCAGCGATCCTTCGCGGTCCAGGGCCGCCAGGGCAACGGCAACAACCGCCAGAGGAACGACGGCCAAACGAAGGCCTCGCAATCCATCAGTTTCGGACAGCCGCAGGCGGCAGCCGTCGGCCAGGTGGTCCCCCTGACCGCGTCGGCCACCTCAGGGCTCGCGGTGTCGTTCCGCTCGGACACTTCGGCGGCGTGCTCGGTCTCCGGCGCCACCGTCACTACCATGACGGCCGGCACCTGCACCGTCACTGCATCCCAGGCTGGCGACAATAACTACCTGGCCGCCCCGAACATGACCGAATCATTCCAGGTCAACGCGGGGCACCAGGCGCAGACGATCACCTTCCCGCCCCCGCCGCGGGTAAAAGTCGGCGAGGCGGCCACGCTCACCGCGTCGGCGACGTCCGGGCTGCTGGTGGCGTTCCGGGCGGATACGCCACGGATCTGCACGGTCTTGGGCCCCACCCTCACCCCCATCGCGGCCGGTACCTGCACCGTCACCGCCAGCCAGGGCGGCAGCGACCACTACGCGGCCGCCCGCGACATAGCGCAGTCATTCGACGTGGCCTCGCCGGCGTCGGGATTCCCTGGCGCTCTGACCATCCTGCTCGGCGCCGTGGTGTTCGCGGCCGCGGGCGCAACCTCGCTCGTGCGGCGAGTGCGGCGCTCACACCGCCCGCCGGAGCCTCAGCCGACTGTTCGCGCTGATCCAGATCCTGGTCCGCCCACCCTGGTCAGCGTCCAGAACACCGGAGCGGGATTGACGCATACGGTGCGGATCGAATCCAGCCCCGGAGCCAGCATTACAAGAATCAAGGAGGGCAAGTCATGACGCCACTCCAGGCAGACGCCCCGCAGACCATCCTGGATCTGCTGTTCCCTTCGGGCGAAGACGGCTCCGTTGCGGTAGTACCCGATCTGCTGCCGCCCGGCGCCAGCGAGGATCTAAACCGCGCCTTGGCGAACATTCCGACCGCGCTCCGCACGGCAGCCGTCCGCGAGACCACCGGTGCGGCCAAGGACCTGCTGAATGCCGACCCGATCGGTTTCCTGGTATCGGGGTGGCAGAAACACCGTGAGGTCATCGCCGCCGCCAGGCGCACCATGGCCGCTCCGGGCAGCATCGAACTCGTCGACCTGGCCACGCACCAGATCACCGCGACCCAGCGCCCCGCGGTCAATCTCCTGGTGGACAATCGCCAGACGGCCACCGTCGAGCTCAGCCTGACCGTAGTGTTCACCATCAGTGCCCTGGTCGCAGGGATCAGGGGAGGCCAGCTCGTCGCCGTCCACTCCGGCCGCTGCAACGCCACGGCCACCCTGGCCGTCCAGGACACCAAGGTCATCAGCAGGCAGGTTGTCTTCGAACTGCCGGGCATCATCCCGCTGGGACGGGGAATCGCCCTGCTGCCCGATCACGACCACTCGGCCGGCAGGGGCGACGAGACCTCGCAGGCGTCAGTGGCCTGATGACGGTGGAGCAGCGCCGACCGGCCCGGGATCAGGAGCGCGGCCTGAAATCATCAGGCGCGGTCCGGGCCGCGGCAGTGGTCACCGGCAGGCCGGCTGGGCATAGTGAAGTCATGGACTGGCCGGTTCTGGCGTCGCTGCCGCAGGACGAGCGACTCAATCTGGTCGCGAGGCTGAGGCGCCAGGTCTACCGGCGCGATGAGGTGATCTGTCATCAAGGCGACCCGGCCGACACTCTCCACCTGATCGCGGCGGGTCATGTCAGCGTGCGCGTAACGCTGCGCGGCGGCGAGTTCGTCACTGTCGCGATCCTCGGGCCTGGTGACACATTCGGCGAGTTTGCCCTGGTCAGCGACGCTCATCGTCGCGGAGCGACGGTAGTCGCGCTGGAAACATCGGAGACGCTGGCTCTTGGCCGGCCCGAGTTCGAGCGTCTCCGGACGTCTTATCCCGGCATAGACCGGTTCCTCGTGGAACTCCTTTCCGCTCGGCTCGAGAAGGTCAATAACAATTTGCTCGAGGCGCTGTACATACCCGCCGAAAAACGCGTGATGCGCAGGCTCTTGTATCTGTGCGACCTGTATGCGGGAGACGAACAGCGCATTACGATCCCGGTAACCCAGGAAACGCTTGCCAGTATTGCCGGGACTACTCGCCCCACAGCAAACCAGGTTCTGCGGCGACTCGTTGCCAGCAAGATAGTAGCGGTAAACCGCAGCCAGATAACCGTGGAAGACCGCAGCGGCCTGCAGCGCCTAGCCAGCGGGGGCAGTGCCTAGCCGGTGATTCCGAGGCTGCGGCCAGCTGATGAAGTTACGTACGTTGAATGTGGTACGGCCGGTGAGCTAGTTGCGGTTCTGTGTTGGTACCCCGACGCTGACAGTGTCATCCGCCGAACAGACCCACCTGGGAAACCAGACGTAGTGTTGACCAACGCCCGGCGGAGAAGACACAAATTACCGTCGCTGTCATCTCACCGGACACCGTAACGATAACGAAATCCAGAGTCTCTAACGCCGCTTCCTACCACCTACCCGAGAGGACGCCACAATCGTGTGGAATGACTCGTCCACGGCTGACCTGGTGGCATTCGCAAAAGGAGGCGATGCCCGGGCTTGGGACGCGCTCGTAGAACGGTTCGCCCCGCTCATCTGGTCAATCTGCCGTAAATACCACCTAGACCGCACGGATGCCGAGGACGTCGGCCAGAACGTCTGGATGATATTCGTGAACCACCTGGACTCGGTCCGTGATCCAGCCGCGCTGCCTGGCTGGCTCGCCACCATCACCCGGCGGGAATGCTTTAGAGTCCTGCGCGCCACCTGCAAGGTGCCGGCCAGCGGGAAGGCGCCAGAAGACGCACTGACCGACTCGGCCGCGCCCGCCGAGCACGACCTGCTCCTGGCTGAGCGCAGTGAGGCGCTGCGCGAGGCGTTCTGCCGCCTTCCTCCGTCCTCGCAGCGACTGCTTACCTTGCTCATTGCCGACCCTCCGGTGCCCTACGCTGAAATTAGCGCCAGGCTTGGTATACCGGTCGGGAGCATCGGGCCCAGCCGCCGCCGCTGCCTGGAGAAGCTGCGCCGCGATCCCGCACTAGCCGACCTGATCAATAGCTAGACGAGGGCGCAAACGAACGAGTTCAGAATCCGATGGCTTCGCGGAGCAGCAGAACCGTGCCCCGCCCTGGGTAGGGCTCCGCGTTGAGGATGAGCAGGCGGTTGACGGCGCTGGGCTGCCCGTAAGCCACCTGGGCGCGGGCGCTTTCCAGCGGGAGGCAATGCTCTTCGACTCGGCGCAACGCGGTGTTCAGATCGGGCACCACTTTCTGCGCCCCGACGATCCAGATCGCTCGGGCGGCACCGCCGGCGTAGCCGGGTAGCTGGCTTCCGCTGGCCGAAGCGACCACGAGAGAGCCGGTTTCGGTAAGCGCGGCGACGCTGCCCACGCTGACGTCGGGGCTGGCGATCAGCCGCCGGATGTCGTCGGCGCCGGTGACGCGGTCCATGGCCAGGACGCGTGGCCTGACGGCCTCGTACC
>Ga0207664_10001308_pt1 | contig 16435 bp, 18 predicted proteins | sample LARL83metaG_FD_184349 | JGI IMG/M metagenome (GOLD analysis project Ga0207664, IMG submission 184349) | Corn, switchgrass and miscanthus rhizosphere microbial communities from Kellogg Biological Station, Michigan, USA - LAR L8-3 metaG... | ecosystem: Host-associated > Plants > Roots >... | reverse complement strand
TTCCACGTCTCTCACGTCAACCTCAACGACCGCTCGGTGGAGGGCCTCGCCTCGCATCGGGTGCCCGCCTTCAGCGTCCAGTACCACCCGGAGGGCGCGCCCGGCCCGCAGGACAACCAGCACCTTTATGACCGCTTCCTGCAGATGGTTCGGGAGCGGAAGCCGCAGGTGTTTGCGCTGGGGACTCCGACCGTGGCCAAGCCGAAGAAGGTGCTGATCATCGGGTCGGGGCCGATCGTGATCGGGCAGGCCGCGGAGTTCGACTACGCCGGCACGCAGGCCTGCAAGGCGCTTCGCGAAGAGGGTGTCGAGACGGTGCTGGTGAACTCGAACCCGGCGACGATCATGACCGACGAGGAGGTCGCCGACGCGGTCTACATCGAGCCGCTGACGGTCGAGGCGATCACCCAGGTGATCGACCGCGAGCGGCCCGACGCTCTGCTGCCCACGCTCGGGGGCCAGACCGGGCTGAACCTCGCGATGGAGCTCGCCAAGGCCGGCGTCCTCGAGCGATTCGGCGTCCGTCTGCTGAGCGCCTCGCTCGACACCATCCACAAGGCAGAGGACCGCGAGGCGTTCCGCCAGCTGCTGCTCGAGCTGGGCGAGCCGGTGCCCCAATCGCAGGTCTGCGAGACGCTGGAGGAGGCCATCCGGTTCGCGGACGAGGTCGGCCTGCCGCTCGTCGTGCGTCCCGCCTACACCCTGGGCGGCACGGGCGGCGGCTTCGCGACCTCGCGCGACGAGTTCGAGACGACTGTGCGTGGCGGTCTCGCCGCGTCCCCGATCCACCAGGTGCTGGTCGAGCGGTCGCTGTGGGGCTGGAAGGAGGTCGAGTACGAGGTGATGCGGGACCGCGCCGGCACCTGCATCACGGTCTGCAACATGGAGAACCTCGATCCGATGGGCGTCCACACGGGCGACTCGATCGTGGTCGCCCCGACGCAGACGCTGTCCGACCGCGAGCACCAGATGCTGCGCTCGGCCGCGATCCGCATCATCCGCGCCCTCAAGCTGGAGGGAGGCTGCAACGTGCAGTTCGCGCTCGACCCCGCGAGCTCGCAGTACTACGTGATCGAGGTCAACCCGCGCGTCAGCCGCTCCTCGGCGCTGGCCTCCAAGGCCACCGGCTACCCGATCGCGCGGGTGGCTGCCAAGGTCGCTGTCGGGCGGCTGCTGGAGGAGATCCCGAACGCGGTCACCGGCCGCACCTACGCGGCCTTCGAACCGACGCTCGACTACTGCGTCGTCAAGATCCCGCGCTGGCCGTATGACAAGTTCCCCGCCGCCGACCGCCGCCTCGGAACGCAGATGGCTTCGACCGGCGAGGTGATGGCGATCGAGAGGACTTTCGAGGCGGCGCTCATGAAGGCACTGCGGTCGCTGGAGCAGAAACCGCCGGAGGACGCCGAGGTGGCGCAGCCGAGCATGGTCGAGGAGCCCAACGACCGCCGCCTGTTCGCCCTCTTCCACGCGCTGCGCCAAGGCGAGGAGCCGGCGTCGCTGGCGGCTCGCAGCCACGTCGACGTCTGGTTCCTCGAGCGGTTGCAGGCGCTGCTCGAGATCGAGGGCCGGCTGCGCGCTGCGGCGGCGCCCGACGCCGAGCTCGTCACCGCCGCCCGTCGGATGGGCTACTCCGACACCCAGATCGCCACGTTCGGCGGCTGGGAGCCGGCGGCGGGAGAGGCGACCTACAAGCTGGTGGACACCTGCGCCGCGGAGTTCGAGGCGGCCACGCCTTACTACTACTCCTGCTGGGAGGAGGAGACCGAGGCGACGCCGCAGGCAGGTCGCACCGCCGTGGTCGTGGGCAGCGGCCCGATCCGCATTGGCCAGGGCATCGAGTTCGATTACTGCTCGGTGCACGCGGCCTGGGCGCTGCGGGACGCGGGCGTGCGAGCAGTCATGGCGAACTCGAACCCGGAGACCGTCTCCACCGACTTCGACACCTCGGACCGGCTCTACTTCGAGCCGCTCGATATCGACGCAGCACTCGGCATCATCCGCGCGGAGCACGCCTCGGGCGCAGTGGTGCAGTTCGGCGGTCAGACCGCGATCAACCTCGCCGACCCCCTCGACCGGCGCGGCGTCGTGATCCTCGGCTCGTCGGTCGCGGCCATCGACCTGGCGGAGGACCGCCGTGCGTTCGCGAAGGCGCTGGAAGCGATCAACGTGCCGCAGCCGGTCGGGGAGGCGACGACATCGCTCGACGAGGCGATCGTGATCGCCGCCCGCGTGGGCTACCCGGTGCTGGTGCGCCCGTCCTACGTGCTCGGCGGCCGCGCGATGGAGATCGTGCGCGACGAGAACGAGCTGCGCCGGTACATGGACTGGGCGATGCGAGCCCTGCCTCGAGGCACCGTGCTGGTCGACAAGTACCTGCAGGGTGTCGAGATCGAGGTGGATGCGATCAGCGACGGCGAGACCGTGCTGATCCCGGGGATCATGCAGCACGTCGAGCGAGCCGGGGTGCACTCGGGCGACTCCTTCGCGGTCTATCCCGCGCCGGGGCTCGAGCCGTGGGAAGAGCGCGAGGTCGTCGACTCCACGATCCGCATCGCGAGGCACCTGCGGCTGCGCGGGCTGGTGAACGTGCAGTACGTCGTCCACCGCGGCCGGGTCTATGTCCTCGAGGTCAACCCGCGCGCGTCGCGGACGGTGCCCTTCCTGAGCAAGGTGACCGGGGTGCCGATGGTGCGGCTGGCGACGCGGGTGGGCCTGGGCGAGTCGCTGGAGTCACTGGGCTATCGCACCGGCCTGCTGCCGCCGTCGCCGCTGGTGGCCGTGAAGGCGCCGGTGTTCTCGATGCAGAAGCTGCGCTCGGTGGACTCCTACCTCGGTCCGGAGATGAAGTCGACCGGTGAGGTGATGGGCCTCGACCGGGACCTGCCGACCGCGCTGCGGAAGGCGTTCCTGGCCGCGGGACTGACGCTTCGGCCCGGCGGCACCGCCCTGCTCACGATCGCCGACCCCGACAAGCCGGAGATGCTGCCGATCGTCTCCGGCCTGGTCCGGCTCGGCTGCCAGATCGTCGCGACCTCGGGCACGGCCGCGGCGCTGCAGGCGGCCGGGTTCTCCCCACGTGTGGTCGCGAAGATCGGCGAGCCCGGGCCGACGGTGCTGGACGTGATCGTCGACGGCGAGGTGGATCTCGTCATCAACACCATGTCGAACATCTACGAGGACGCGCCCGACGGCGTACCGGTGGTGAAGGACGGCTTCGAGATCCGCCGGGCGGCGGTGGAGCGACGGATTCCCTGCCTGACCTCTCTGGATACGGCCGCCGCTTTGGTCGAGTCGGCCTCACCCGGGGCCGGCTTCGAGGTGCGCAGGCTGGACGAATGGAGGGCCGGTGTACCTGCATGACGCGCTCGTAACGCGCACGCGGTGGGTTGCCGAGGGGATGTGCGTCATTTCGCTGCACTCGCCCGAGATTGCGTCATCGGTGCGCGCCGGTCAGTTCGTCAACCTGGGGCTGCCGGGTTTCCTGCTGCGGCGTCCGTTCTCCGTCTACCGAGCGGAGGGCGACGAGATCGAGGTGCTGCTGAAGCCCGTCGGGCGAGGCACTTCGCTGCTCGGCTCGTTGTCCGCCGGCGGCGGGCCCTTGAGTGTGTTGGGGCCGCTCGGCCGCGGTTTCGAAATGTCCGCCGGCGGCTCCGGGCCGGTGGTCCTGCTGAGCGGTGGGCTGGGGGTGGCGCCGATGCCGCTGGCGGCGCGCGAAGCCGGGGCATCGGGTCGCGAGGTGGTGTGGGTGCACGGGGCGCGCAGCTCTGGGGAGTTGTGCTCGGAGTGGGAGGGCGATCGAGTGGTCTGGGCGACCGACGATGGTTCCCGCGGCGAGCACGGTACGGCGCTCTCCGCGGTGCCGGACGATGCCGGGCTGGTGATCGCATGCGGCCCGAACCGGATGCTGGCAGGCGTGGCCGCTCGTTTCCCTGAGGCGCAGGTCGCGATCGAGACCTACATGGGCTGCGGCACCGGCGTCTGCCTGGGCTGCGCGGTGCCGTTGACCTCCGGCGGCTACGACCGCGCGTGCAAGGAGGGCCCGGTTTATCGAGCGGACGCCATCGACTGGGATGCCCTCCCGGCGCACCTGCACTATTCGGTTGCCTGACCCCTCCGTGACCGTCTGCAACTCGGAATTGCGCACGCATCGGGCCCCCGCGGGCTCTGCGCTGCCGGATTCGCGCACCAATCGGGCGTTAACAACCTGGGTTGACACCCCACCCGCGCCGCCGAATACGGTTCGGGCCACCCCCCAGGGTGGGTGGCCATTCTGGAGGGGGGCAGTCGGCGGTGGTTGACCTCAGCGTTCAGCTGCCGCGGCTGAATCTGCGCGGGCCGGTGCTGGCGGCCAGCGGGACCTTTGGCTACGGCACCGAGGTGCCGCTGCTCGACCGCCGCGCGCTGGGCGGCATCGTCAGCAAGGGCATCTTCCTGCGGCCCCGGCCGGGCACGCCGCCGCCGCGGATCGCCGAGACGCCGGCCGGGATGCTCAACGCCATCGGCCTGCAGGGCCCCGGCGTCGACGCGCTGATCAACGACTACTGCCCGCTCTGGGCCGGTTGGGACTTCCCAGTGCTCGTCAACATCAACGGCGAGTCGGCGGAGGAGTACGGCGAGCTCGCTGCGCGGCTCGACGGCGTGCCCGGCGTGGCCGGCTTCGAGATCAACGTCAGCTGTCCGAACGTCGCCGCGGGCGGCATGTACTTCGGCAACGACCCTCGGGCCGCGGCGGCGGTGACCGCGGCCGTGCGGGGCCGAACAGCGCTGCCGGTGTGGGTGAAGCTGACGCCCAACGTCACCGACATCGCGGTGATCGCGCGCGCGGTCGAGGACGCCGGCGCGGACGCGCTCGTCGCCATCAACACGCTGGTCGGGATGTCGATCGACCTCAACACCTACAAGCCGCGGCTCTCCTTCGGCACCGGCGGCCTCTCCGGCCCCGCCATCCGGCCCATCGCGGTGCACCTGGCGCACCAGGCCGCCCGTTCGGTGGGCATTCCGGTGATCGGCGTCGGCGGGATCATGGCGGCCGAGGACGCGCTCGAGTTCCTGGTGGCGGGCTGCGCCGCGGTCCAGGTCGGCACCGCCACCTTCAGCGACCCCAAGGCGATCGAGAAGGTTCACGGCGGCATCGCGGCGTTCCTGGAGCGGCGCCGGCTGGGCAACCTTGGCGAGCTGCCCCGGCATCTGCCCAAGGACTGAACCACGTGAGGTGGCCGGCGCTGTTCGCGGTTGCGCTGACGGCAGTCATCGTCAGGCCGCACCCCACCCCGTCGCCGATCCAGCCGCCGCCCAAGCCAAGCCCGATCGCCAGCGCGCGGCCAAGCCCGAAGCCGAGCACGAGCCCTTCCCCCAAGACCTCACCGACCCCGCGCCGGTCGCCGTCTCCCTCGCCTCTGCCCCCGGTCCTGAACTGTGCGACCTCCAGCATTCCCGCGGCGCCGCCGCAGACGCCGGCCTTCGCCGGCAACCTGCAGTTGCAGGGGGTCTTCGACGCGGTCGCGGTGAGCCGGGCCGGCCCGGCCTCGATGCTCCCTCCGCAGCTGGGCCGGAACGTTCTTGTCGCCGTGCAGATCACGAAGCCCGAGGACACCGTCTCCTCGGTGCTGCAGGATGCGCTGACCAAAGGCACCGTCATCCCCTGCGCGCTGCTCGGCCTCGGTCAAGGCACGGACTTCACCTATGCGCGCTACGCCTTCCGAAAAGTCCAGGTGATCGGCCTGCAGAGCTCGCTCGACAGCAATTTCAAGATGCAGGAGACCTTCACCCTCACCTACGAGAGCGTCCAGTGGCAGTACCTGCTGACCGGCTCGACCACGCCGGTCTCCGGGCAGGGACCTTACGGCGCGGGCCGGGGCTCTGCCGCGCCGGCGACCGGTGCCGGCCCACCGCCATGGCTCTGGCTCGCCGGCTTCCTCGCCATCCTGCTGGCGATCGCGGGCGGCTGGGCGCGGTTCGGCCGCTCCTAGCGGCGGCGGGTCCGGGGGGCTGACCGCGCCAGCCGGCGGATGTCGTCCCAACCCTTGCTGATCCGGTCGAGCTCCGACTCCAGGCGCTTGTTCTGCGCCTTCAGCGTGCGGTTCTCTTTGAGCAGGCGGGTGACGACATCGCTCGTGTCGCTGAGCAGGCGGGACACGCCGTCGGCGACCGGCTTGGCTCGCCCCGTTCGTCGCGGAGCCATGGCGCCAGTTTAGTGCTGAGAGAATCGCGGTGATGGCCCTCGTCCGCGAATCCGTTTCCATCGACGCACCAGCCGAGCTGGTCTGGCATGCCGTGCACGAGGATGTCCGCAACTTCACGAAGTGGACCACCAATGTGAAGCGAGTTCAGAAGGTCAGTCGCGGGGCGCCCGGCGTGGGGGCCGTCTACCGATACACCCTGGACACGCCGGCCGGCGAGCACGAGCTCGAGATCGAGCACACGGAGTGGAACAAGCCGAAGCGCTGCGCCGGCGAGTACGTGCGCGGGCCGGTGAAGGGCACCTGGTCCTATTCCTATTCAGAGCGGGACGGCAAGACCCGCCTGACTTATCTGAGCGATTTCCGGCTGACCGGCGTGCTCCGCCTGATGACCGCAGCCTTCGTGCCGCACTACCGCAGCGGGGTGCGCGACAACCTCAGGAACCTGAAGGCTCATGTGGAGGGAACCGACTAGATGCTGGCGTATGTCTTCTGGCACCGGCCGCGCGAAGGCGTCAACGTCGCCTCTTACGAGGCCGAGCTGCGGGAGTTCCATGCGAGGCTCGGGGAGGAGGCGCTTGAGGGCGTGCACGGCACTGCGACCTACGCCGTTGACGACCTGCCCTGGCTGGGTGGCCCCGGCTACGAGGATTGGTACTTCCTGGAAGCGTCGTTCGCGCTCGACACCCTGAATGCAGCCGCCGTGACCGGGCGGGTGGAGGAGGCGCACCGGCCGATCGCGGCGCTGACCGGCGGGATGGCGGCCGGCCTCTACCGGCTCACCGATGGCGTCTGGCGGCGCCAGATGGTGCTGGGCCCGACGCCAGAGCTGCCCCAGGTCACGACGGAATCTGACGGGCGCGGCCGCCGGAAGGTCGCCTAGCTGAGCAGCAGCTCCAGCTGCTCGGCGCGGTCGCCGACCTGCTTGCGCAGCTCTGCCTGCAGCTGCCTGAAGCGAAGGTAGGCCCCCTCGTCCTCGATCCGGATCCGCTGCAGGTCCAGGTCGGCGCGGCGCAGGGCGCGGAGTCCCTCGGTCTCCTGGACGCCGACCTGCCGCGCCGCCGCCCTGAGGTCGGCCGCGTAGCCCTCGTACCCGTTGGCCGTCAAGAGCGCGGCCATCCGGCTGGCCGCCTGCACCGCCCGCAGCGTGGTGGGATGCAGGCCGGGCAGGACCACCTTGCGGCGGTCGATCGGCGCGGGGGCGGCCTGCGCGGCGAGCCGCCGCAGAAGCGCGCGGACCGTGTGCACGCGCCGAGGCAGCGTTGGTCCGAGCGCGATGGCGATCCCAGCCAGCACGAGGACGACCGCGGTGACGGCCACCAAGGCTTCGAGCATCAGGCGCTCAGAGTACGCTCGCAGCCGATGAGCAAAGTCGCCGTGATCACCGGTGCCAGCTCCGGCATCGGCGCGGCGACGGCGCGCGCCCTATCCGAGCTCGGTTACGAGCTGGTCACGGGGGCCCGCCGCAAGGACCGCCTGACCGACCTGCCCGGGGCCGCTTTCGCGCTGGATGTGCGCCGCCCGGCCAGCATCGCCCGCTTCGTCGCCGGCGTGGCCAAACGAGCCGACCACGTCGACCTGCTGGTGAACAACGCCGGGCTTGCGCTGGGCCTGGAGCCGCTCGCCGAGGCCGTCGACGAGAAGTGGATCCAGATGTGGGAGACGAACGTGCTGGGCGTCATGCGGGTCACGCGGGCGCTCCTGCCCCTGCTCCGCCAGGCTCCGCACGCCCACGTCGTCAACATCGGGTCCACGGCCTCGTTCGAGACCTACCCGGGCGGCGGCGGCTACACCGCCAGCAAGCACGGGTTGCGGGCGGTCTCCCGAACCCTGCGGCTGGAGCTGCTCGGCGAGCCGATCCGGGTGACCGAGATCGATCCCGGGATGGTGGAGACCGAGTTCAGCCTGGTCCGCTTCGGCGGCGACGCGGCGCGGGCCAAGGAGGTCTACCGCGGCATGCAGCCGCTCACGCCTGAGGATGTCGCCGAGTGCATCGCCTTCTGCGTGACCCGTCCACCCCATGTCGACGTCGACGAGATGGTCATCCGCGCGCTCCGGCAGGCGAACTCGACCACGGTCTTTCGGGACTAGCTGCTCTCGGGCTCGTCGAGGCCCCCTCCCGGCCTCCGGCCGGACTCCCCCGCCAAGCGGGGGAGAGTCTGCCTTCGTTCACTCGTAGTACTTCCCGTTGAGCTCTATGAAGCCCGGGGCCGGGCAGCCGGTGGACGTGTGGGCGTGCGTGCAGTGCACTCCCCCGAATCCCGAGTCGTCGTAGTACTGCCCAGCGACCACCACGTGGTCGCCGGTATGCACCGGCACCGGCTGGGCGAGGCTCGTGTTGTGGTCGATCTCGAGCGTCTCGCCAGTCCGGGCGCGGACCTGAATACGCTCGTGGTCGCCCACCTGCTGAGGATCTGCCAGGACGGTGGCGTCGAAGACCACCTCCGGGCCGGTGCGCCCCGCCGCGACGACGTTGTGGAACCCGGCGTCGTCGGGCTGCGGGCGCTCGCCGCAGGCGGCGACCAGCAGGACCAGAGCCACGGCGCAGCTAAACCGCCGCGAGCGCTTCCTCCAGCTCGAGGCGGCCTTCGAGCAGCGCCTTGCCCAGGATCACGCCGGCGGCGCCCGCGTCGTCGAGTGCGCGGATGTCCTCAACCGAGGCGATCCCGCCTGAGTAGAGCACCCAGTGCGAGGTGTGGCGCTTCACGCGGCGGAGAGATTCGACGTCCGGGCCGCGCAGCGTCCCGTCGCGGTCCACCGAGGTGAGCACGACCGCGGCCAGCGGCGCCTGCTCCCAGCGGTTCAAGAGCGGCTCGAGCTCCTGGCCGCCGAGCTCGCTCCAGCCCTGGACGGCCGGCCGCCCGGCGATGAGGTCGAGCGCCGCCAGCACTCTCCCGGGATGGGCCGAGGCGCAGGTCTCGAGCAGATCCGGGTCGCGGACGGCCGCCGTGCCCATGATCACCCCCGCGGCGCCGGCCGCGAACCAGCCCTCCAGGCGCTCGCGATCGCGCACCCCACCCGCGACCTGGACTTCGAGCCCGCCCTCGGTGACGATCCGCTCGACCAGGCTCCGGTTGTCGCCCGAGCCCCGCGCGGCGTCGAGGTCGACGAGGTGCAGGCGGCGGATGCCGCTGCCCGCCAGCCGGCGCGCGAGGTCCACCGGGTCGAGGTCGTAGTAGGTGGCGCGCTGGAAGTCGCCCTGCTCCAAACGGACGCAGCGGCCCTCGAGGAGGTCGATGGCGGGGATGACTTCCACGACCTCTAATGATGGCCGTCCGGTGCCTGGCGCGGACGGGATCGTAGATAGCCCGCCGACGCATGTAGGCCCGGCTTTGCCGGGCCGTTTGAGTCGATGATCCACTTGCCGCCCAAACCGTGCGTGTTCCCGGGAGGGCGGGTCCGCGGGGGGAACCTGGGTTCCCTCCGCGCTCTTTCTTACCTGTAGTTTTTGAACTCGAGGGGGACGGGGACGTCGTCGGCTTCACGGAGAAGCTTCATCGACGCCTGCAGGAGGTCCTTGGAGGCGCTGCTGATCCGCAGCTGGTCGCCCTGGATGCGGACCTGCACCTTGGAGCTGACGCCCTGGACGCGCTTTCGGAGGTCGCGGGCGAGATCGTCGCTGATACCCGCGTTCAGCTTCACCTCGAGCTGCCCACGCCCGCGGCCCACCGTCTTCGGCTCGCCGGCCTTGAAGAGCTTGGCGGACAGCCCGCGCCGGGCTGCCTTCTCGAGCAGGACCTGCAGGATCGCCCGCGCGCGGTCCTCGGTGGACGCCTCGAGGACGATTGCGCCGTCACGGAGCGTCACCGTCGGCTCGGTTCCCTTGAAGTCGAATCTAGTGCCCACCTCTCGGCGCGTCTGGTCCAGAGCGTTGGTCAGCTCGGCGTCGTCGTACTCGGAGACGACGTCGAACGAGAACTCCTGGGGCATCTCAGGCCTCGGTCAGCCGGCCGAGTGCACCGCCGCGATCACCCCGACCACGGTCACCAGAACCGCAAGCGCCACCACCACGAGCGAGCTGCCCACGAGCAGGGCGCCGATGCCGAGCGTGGCCTCGTCGAGGTCTTCGGTGATCAGCTGGCCGGGTAGGGGCGGCGCCGGTCCGTAGTCGAGGTCGAACAGGTCCGCCTTGCGGGCGCGCTGCTCCAGCTCGGCCAGCACCTGCTTGCCCGCGGGAGGCACCGAGCGATCCTCGACGTTCACGAGGGCGTGGCGGAGGTTGTCGCGCGTCCGCCCGAGCTCGGTGACGACGAGATCGAGAGTCCGGGAGGCCTCGGGCGACGGGTGCTCGCGGCGGAGCTCCGCGATGATGTCGTAAAGGGTCATTCGCCGCCGTCGAGTTTAAGAGGTCCACACAACTGGGCGTGCTCTGGGGCGTCCTACAATCCGAATTGCATGAACCCGAGCCCCAGCACCCGGCCTGAGCACCCGAACTCCTGGGTCTTCTACAACGGCGAGATCACGCGGTACCACGACGTGAGCATCGGCCTGATGACCCACGCCCTCCACTACGGGACGGGCATCTTCGAGGGCATCCGGGCCTACTGGAACCCGAAGACCGAGCAGCTTCACCTGCTGCTGGCAGGGCCGCACTACGAACGCATGGCGCGCTCGGCGCGGGTGCTCCGGATGACCCTCCCCTACTCGCCCGACGAGCTCATCAACACCACCGTCGAGCTCCTGCGGAGAAATGGGTTCAAGCAGGACGTCTACATCCGGCCGCTGCTCTTCAAGTCGACCGAGGAGATCGGCGTCCGGCTGCACAACCTCGACGAGAGCTTCGCGATCTACATGGCGCCGTTCGGCAACTACGTCGAGATCGAGGACGGCATCGCCTGCCAGGTCGTCTCCTGGCGGCGGGTCTCGGACGCGGCGCTGCCGGCGCGCGCCAAGATCACCGGCGCGTACGCGAACTCGGCGCTGAGCAAGAGCGAAGCTGTCGAGAACGGCTTCGACGAGGCGATCGTCCTCACCGACAGCGGGCACGTGTCCGAGGGGTCGGCGGAGAACCTCTTCATGTACCGCGACGGCGTCTGGTCGACGCCGCAGGTCAGCGACGACATCCTCGAGGGGATCACCCGCAAGAAGGTGATGCAGCTGATCGAGCAGGAGCTCGGCCGGCAGGTCGTCGAGCGCAGCATCGACCGCACCGAGCTGTACACGTGCGACGAGCTGTTCCTCTGCGGCACCGGTGCCCAGATCTCGCCCGTCACCACCGTAGACCGCCGCCAGGTGGGCGACGGCCACGTCGGCGAGTTCACGCAGGAGCTGCAGGAGATCTACTTCGGCGCCTGCCGCGGCGAGAACCCCAAATACGCCGACTGGACGATACCGGTCTACTAGCGGACTCCTAGACTGCCGGGCGATGAAGTTCATCGCCGCCCCGAACCCGTTCAAGGGCAGCTTCGCCGCCCCCGCCGCCGCCGCCGCGATCGCGCATGGCGTGCGCGCAGCCTTTCCCGACGCGGAGGTCCTCGAGATCCCGGTGGCGGACGGAGGGGAGGGCACCGTGTCGGCATTGGTCGCGGCCCATCGCGGCCAGCTGCGTGAAGTTGAAGTGGAGGGTCCGCTCGGCGCCCCTGTCCGGGCCGGGTTCGGGTTGATCGACGGCGGCGCCACCGCGGTGGTCGAGCTGGCCTCCGCGAGCGGGCTGCCGCTGGTGCCGGTGGAGCAGCTCGACCCGCGCCGCGCTTCGACCTACGGCTTCGGCCAGCTGCTGGAGGCGGCCCGCCGAGCCGGCGTGCGCCGGATCATCGCCGGGATCGGCGGTTCTGCCACCAACGACGGCGGCGCCGGCATGGCCCAGGCGCTCGGCTACCGCCTGCTGGACGGTGCCGGCGCGGAGCTGGAGCGAGGCGGTGCAGCGCTGGCGAAGCTGGCGCGTATCGAGGCTGGCGACGTCGATCCCGCCTGGCGGCAGGTACAAGTCCAGGTCGCGACCGACGTGACCAACCCTCTTTGCGGTCCGAACGGGGCGAGTTCCGTGTACGGTCCGCAGAAGGGCGTGACTGCGGAGATGATCCCCGAACTCGACGGCGGGCTGGGCAACCTGGCCCGCGTCATCGCGGCCGATCTCGGCAAGGATGTGGCCGACCTGCCCGGTGCGGGCGCGGCCGGCGGCGCCGGCGCCGGACTCGCCGCCTTCCTCGACGCCGAGCTGGTGCGGGGCGCGCCGCTCATCGTCGAGGCCGCCGGGCTCGACCGCGCGCTCCCGGGCGCCGCCTGCGTCTTCACCGGCGAGGGCAGGGTCGACGGCCAGACCGTCTTCGGCAAAGGCCCGATCGAGGTGGCTCGCCGAGCTCGCGCCGCCGGCGTGCCGGTGGTTCTCCTCGCCGGCAGCCGCGGGGACGGCTGGCGCGACGTGCTTGCGGAGGGCGTGACCGCTGTCGTCCAGATCACAGACGGAGTTGCCCGCCTGGAAGACCTGGAGCGAGCTGCGGAACGGGCCTGCCGGGAGCTCGACATTTGAGCGTCACGGACGTCGAGAGCGTCCCGCCCCAAGCCGGCGAGCCCACGGACATGGACCTCGTGCGCGCCTATCGGGCGGGCGACGCGCTCGCGTTCGAGGAGCTGCACCGGCGCTACGTCGGCCCGATCTTTCGCCTGGTGAGGTCGAAGCTCGGCGACGGCCTCCTGGCCGAGGACGTGTCCCAGGAGACCTTTCTGAAGGCGCTGCGGCAGCTGGACTCGATGGATTCCGAGTTCAACTTCGGCGGCTGGATCCACACCGTGGCCCGCAACCTCTGCTACGACGAGCTCCGGCGCCGGCGCCGCGATCTCCGCGCCGAGTCGCCCGACGGCGAGGGCCAGGACGACCTGCTCGACCGGCTGCCCTCCACGTCCGGCCGCTTCGACCCGGTCGAGGTCTCGGAGAGCAACGAGATGCGGCGCCGGATCTGGGAGGTCGCGCAGCGCCTGCCCGAGAAGTACCGGCTGGTGCTGACGCTGCGTGAGCTGCAGGGGCTGAGCTACCGCCAGATCGCGCGGACGCTGCGCATCAGCGAAAGCGCGGTCGAGACGCTCGTCTACCGCGCCCGGCTCCGCTTCAAAGAGGAATACATGTCGTCCGCCGGGGAGACCCGACTGGACTGCGCGCAGGTCCGGCCGCTGCTGGCCCCCTATGTCTCGGGCAAGCTGCGCCGGGCGCAGGAGGAGTTGGTGAGGGAGCACGTCGCGACGTGCGTCAAGTGCTCCCGGCTGCTGGGTGGGCGCTCGCCCATGGCATCGAAGGAGGAATGATGAAGGTCAGCGTCCGTTTCTTTGACGACGAGACGATCGAAGGGGTCGCTCACGAGCTGAACTTCGAGGAGCCCGACTTCCAGCTCGAAGTCCAGGGCGCGGAGGGCCTCGAGAACAACGAGATGGCGTGGATTCCGCTGAACGCCGTCAAATGGATCGAGCTGCCGCCGCAATCCACGTCCGGGGGCGCGAGGCGGCGACGGGTCGCGATCCGGTTCTTCGACGGTGAGGTCCTGCGCGGGCATGCCAGCGACGACGTCGCCCGCCACCGCCAGGGTTTCGTGCTGAACCTCTACCCGGAGAGCGACGCCGACGGTCTGCCGCGCCGAGTCGGCATCCCGTACTCGGCGATCAAGGCCGTCTTCTATGTGCGCGAGTTCGATGGCCGGCGGCAGGAGGAGCGTGGCATGCCCTCCGAGAGCTACCTCGCCAAGCGGACCATGGCTCCCCTGGTGGACGTGATGGACGAGATGCAGGCCCTCCAGCGGCTGCACGAGACGGGCGTCCTCAGCGAGGAGGAGTTCAGGGAGAAGCGGACCTCGGTCCTGGAACGGCTTTAGCGGCTCAGGCCAGCGATCAGCGCGCTGATCGTCAGCTGCGGGTGCGCTTGGCGCTGTACATCGCCACGTCGGCGACGTTGAGGAGCTCGTCGCTGTCCTCGCCGTCCTCGGGGAAGTAGGCGACGCCGACGCTGCCGCCGACCGCCACCTGCGCCCCTCCGACCTCGACCGGTACTTGCAGCGTTTTGGTGATCTTGGCCGCGGCCTGCTCAGCCGACGCGCGGCTGGGGCAGTCGGGCAGCACGACCGCAAACTCGTCGCCGGCGAGCCGCGCCACCGTGTCAGAGCTGCGCATCAGGGCCTCGAGGCTGCGCGCCACCTGGCGGAGCACACGGTCGCCCATCTCGTGGCCGTGGGCGTCGTTGACCTCCTTGAAGTGATCGAGATCGATCATCAGCAGCGCCACGAGCCTCTTGTGCCTGCGCGCCGCGTTGATGGCCTGCTGCAGGCGGTCGTGAAGCAGCACCCGGTTCGGTAGGCCCGTGAGCGCGTCATGCAGTGCCTGGTGGCGATAAGCCTCGCGCTCGTCCGCCAACTGACCGCGCAGGCGGTCGGTCTCTGCGTCATAGCTGCGCGCCATGCGCATGATCGCCGAGTCCGACGCCAGGCGCACCGCCTGACGCGCCTGCTCTACGACATCCGGCGGTGTATTGAGCTGCGCGGCCTCGTCGTCGAGACATGAGATCACGACGTCGCGCCAGACCAGGTACGAGCGCGTCACGTTGACGATCGACAGGTGCTCGGCCGCGGCAAGCCGGCCGCGCTGCTCGAGCCACTCGGCCTCGTCGCTGTTCATCGACTCGCCGGTGATAAGCCAGCGCGCCACCAGCAGGTTCGAGATCAGGAGCGTCGTCTCGCGCGACTCGTGGAACTCGCGGCTCGCACGCCGGCCGACCCAGCGGCGCTCCAGCAGGATGCGCTGCGCCTCGGCGGCACAGGCACCGGCTCGCCGGCCAAAGGCGAGGCCCAGGGACACGGCAGGACTCTTGACCATGACGGCCATCACTCGGGCGAGACCATAGCCCGACAAGCGCGGACAAGGGAAGGGCTAAACAGCACTATTGCAGCCACCATTCGGAGACATCCCAGAGGTCGGTGCCGACGGTGTCATTCGCTTCGAAGCCGTGCAGGGCCGTGCTGACGGCCCGCAATGCAGGCCGCTGCAGGAGCGAGATCGCGTCGGCGGGGGTCTGCCCGGCGAGTACCGAATAGAGCGCCAGGCGCGGCGTTGGTGGTGTGGAGGTCAGCTGCGATATGGCTGCGCACGACGTCGTGACGCGCGCTCCGATCTGGGACCACTGAGCTGCAAGCGCCGCGGCCTCCGATGCGCGCAACGGGTCGTCGCAGACCGTCTGCAGCGCGATGGTGGGTGTTCGGCCGGCGAGAAAATGACGCGCCAGATCCACCTGTGGTGGCAGGCCGAGGGGCTTGCCTGCGCCACCAAAGGCCTGCGTGACCAGAGCCTGCCGGTCCGTCGCGGCAGACAGCGCGGCCAGCAGTCTTGCGTCGATCCCGGCCGGGACCAGGACCTCGTTCCGCTCAGAGATGGTCACCACGGTTCGCAGGGGACCGAAATGCGCAGCGAGGTCGGCCGGGCCCAGGTGGGGCAGAAAGTCGACCTCGCCGGCCTGGGCCGCCTCCTCCATCGCGTCGTGACTGGAGGAGACCAGCTCGTCGATCTCCGCCAGGTAAGGCTGACGGCCGTGGTAGTGAGGGTTGCGAGTGAAGCGCAGCTCGCCCGAGTCCGCGGCCACCAAGCGGAAGGGCCCGGACGCCACGCGCCCGTCCGCCTGCGGCGGTGCGACGAACACCGAGGCCACCGACGTGGCCTGACCGCTCTGCACGCGAAGCCGGGTCGCGCTCAGCGCCACGGCACCGACGCCCTGCAGAGCGTAGCTGCGGACGACGTCGGCGGCCGTCAGCGGCGACCCGTCCGACCAGCGGAGGCCGGGCCGCAGGTTGACGGTGAGCATGTCGCCGTCCGGTCGCGGCACTTCCGCGGCCAGGTCGGGCAGCAGCCGCCCGGCCGGGTCGGGGATCCAGAGACGGCCGTAGACCAGGGTGTCGTCGCGCAGGCGCGCCCCGGTGGTCGGAGGCCTCGGATCGAACGTGCCCGGAGCTTCCCAATCTGCGAAGACCAGTACCGCTTTCGACGGCACCGGGGTAGCGCGTCCCGTATTCGGGGCCACCCCGGCGCACGCGGCGAGCAGGGGTAGAATCCCGAGCATCGTGAGCGACGGAAACGGCCACCGGACAGGCACTTTCAAAGTCAAGTCTGGCCACGCGGAGATGCTGAAGGGCGGCGTCATCATGGATGTCGTCACGGCTGAGCACGCCCGCATCGCCGAGGAGGCGGGCGCCTGCGCGGTCATGGCGCTCGAGCGCGTCCCGGCCGACATCCGCGCCCAGGGCGGCGTCGCCCGGATGTCCGACCCGAAGCTGATCAAGGAGATC
>Ga0207664_10001307_pt1 | contig 16437 bp, 22 predicted proteins | sample LARL83metaG_FD_184349 | JGI IMG/M metagenome (GOLD analysis project Ga0207664, IMG submission 184349) | Corn, switchgrass and miscanthus rhizosphere microbial communities from Kellogg Biological Station, Michigan, USA - LAR L8-3 metaG... | ecosystem: Host-associated > Plants > Roots >... | reverse complement strand
TCATTCCAACCAGGATGACGGCAAGCCAGGATAAGACATCAATGGAAGTTGGATTCATATCTCTTGTTCCTTTGCCAGTCGTTCCAACGTGGGCGTCTCCTGGATGAGCCAGTCACGCAGGGAGAGGGCTCTATGCGGCACCAGGAACATATCGTTTCCAACCACAGATGGATCACTTGACTGAATGCGTATGCCCTGGATATGCCACTCAGAGCCATATTTGACTTTGTAGCCATCCAGATCCCCATCATGCCCTGTTGGGATCTCATCCGCTTGTTGCCTATTCAGCTCACACGCGATGTCCTGTATAAGCTGTTTACCGATTGCTATCGCCTGCTGGTCGTCAAAAATACCGGATGGAATAGTATTCCAGCACATCGACACTCTGCCAATAGCGAGATACACCTGCTCTTGTAGCCGAAGAGAAACGTCGCAGCGGGCGACGCATGGGTTATTTTGCCTCGTGTCTGGCCTTAGGTTGCTCATATGTTTACCTCTACCTCGTCTCCTTGCTCATTAACGGTATAAACATACAAATAATGTATACAATTTGTGTGCGCCGGGAACGAAGGGCAGGCATCAGTCCCAGGATCGTCGAAGGAAAAATCTTTCCCTGCAAAATCTTTGCAAAAGTCGGAGCTGGACTCCTCAGGCAAGACCCTCACTCGCAACTTGCTATAATCCGTCCCGCTGCTCTTTACGTCCCCTATGAATTGCTCAGTCCCGTCGTTGTCACCCTCGTTCCACGTGTCCTGTGCGATCTGCTCCGTTTTCCACGGCAAGAAACCCGTTATCCAGTCGGCAACCCGCTTCACAATGCCCTTCACGCCTTGCCAGAGATCGCCCAGCGCTTCTTGTGTCTCATCATCGCCCATCTGCTCTAGTTGGCTTCTGAGCAGGCTCTCATAGGTGTCTGCGATGCCATTGACTCGCTCGTTCGCCCAATCGTGCGCGGCAGTGGCGTCAGCGTCTCCAGGACGCCAGACGGGCAACGAGACACGCGCGGCAGTGTGTGCCCGCTGATACGCTGCTTGTTTCGCGTGCATGTAGGCGGCAGACAGGAGCGAGGTGAGCGAGGCCTTGTCGTCGGGTGTGAAGGCGTAGGCGCGGGTGATACGATCGATCTGGTCAGGCGTCATGGTTTGCCCTCTTCTTGCTTTGCTCGTGACACAGGCACATCTATACCCAACTCAAAAGACAGCACATGAGTAGGGAATCCACCCACATTGCGAGTAAGCATCAGGTGTACTTCGTAAGAGCCAAGATGCTCACGGCAGTACGGCAAGAGCGCAGGCGCTAACTTTTCGATTAAGTGCGCTTGCAAAGCGTCAATATCACTGGATTGCTCAAACGTCATTGCTCCCCCTCACGATTGTTTTCCATTTGCCGAACCCAAAGAAACGCATCAACCTCCTCCACAATCCCGGCCGTCGTATCACCACGAAATGTAGCCCTGGCTCTGGTGCGCTGATCTGTTTGTAACGATGCGACGTATGGAAGAATCTACCTGGCTCCTGAATCTCGACAGTTTCGCTTCGCTGGTTGCCGTTAGCGTCTATCCCGGTGATCGTAAGTTTGCCCACTACTTACTCTCCTCACATTGCGCGCGTTGTTGTTCCAGAAGATCCTGGTTTTCGTAGACGTTGCCGATCACCTCCACTGAACCGGTGTCACTAAATGCAACAGGAACTTTCTGTGGATCAGTTTTTATATGCGCGAAGAGTAAAGATCCAGCAGGAAGGGATACCCCGGCATCCACAATGGCGTAGTCGTCGTTTGTGCGAGAAATGTCCAGGGCATGCGAAAATAGAATATCGCCCTCGTAGATCTCGCACCCATTTTTATCTAGCAAGCCAGTGAACTGCATGAGTACCGCATTCTCCCCCTCAACGAGGTCAATATGTGGTCCTTTCGGGGCGGGATCGATCATGATAGTCAGAGCGCTGCCATCATCCCTAAAGTGAATGGTAGCAACAGGGGACATTTTCTTTCTCGTTTTGTCCCAAACTCGATACTTGATAGTCTTACTCACTCTATGCCCTCCTCTGCTGCCATCAAGGCCTGTTCAACTCTGCGAATGTAACGTTTGCGTGCGCGCCATCTCGCCTGCAACTTGCGCATATGGCACTTGCGGATCTTGCGCTGTGGTACGGGATAAGCGCGATACATCTTCGTGAGCAGCTCACTGTGCAGCATTAGCCAGCGCAATCGTCGCTGCATGCCAGGTGAGACCTCAAATACCCAGTGCTCTCCAGTGCCTGCCTGCTCTCTGAGATGAGCGGTAAACCTGTCCATGTCTTCAAGAGTGAGGGAACCAGCTACTGGCCCTGGTCCTGTATGAGCAAAAATATCGGGCCATTCATCAAAAGGGTTCACTGCTTACTCTCCTCTCCTGAGACAACAATGATGTTTGAGGCGGCGCATTTTGCACAATAAACCATCACTCGCTTCCCAAGTTCGCTCTCTGTCACTTCGAACGGGCTATCCTGCTTGCATGCGCGACAGGTAAATAACCCTGCATGAGATGCTTTTGATTTACGTTTAAAAAGCCTCACGACTCACTCTCCTCTCCGAGCGCCTTATGCCCGCGCTCTGCCACGTTGCTAAAAATCTCGTGAATGCGCTTCTGAAGCACGATCTTATCATGCGGGTAAGCGTGTTCTTCGAGTGGCTCTGTTGGCTCGTGCTCTGGTGTCCATTCTGGCGGTAGTCCCCAACACTCAAATACCGCTCGGACATAGGATGCATCGGGACAAAGCGGCAACGTCTTAGAAATGTCGGTGTGCATCGCTTCTGGGATAATTGTTGTCGTAAATCCACGCCATATCTGCGTTTTTACATCTTCTATTGCTCGTTCGCGCCAGCGGGCAAGTTCTGCTGTAAGCTGCGCATCCTCTGGCGTGGCAGCAGGTGACGGGCCAGGCTCACTTGACCGCGCCGGGATGTCCTCGGACGTTTGTGGTGACGGTAGAATATCACATTCAGTGCTTTGTGTATCCGGCGTTTGTTCGGTAGTTTCTTCTGAGTCATGAGTGTCGTTTTCTCCTAGCTTAAAGTAGTAATTGGTGTCGCCTATTGCGAGGCAAACCGTGCCGAAGGTAAGCGGCAACGATGGGATCGACTCAATAGGCATAGGTGTGTCGGTATCGATATAAGCGAGGGTCACGTGAGGCGTATAGCCGTGGTTTGAAGCAACGAAGAATCCACCCGCCTGCAGTTCGCTCACCAGTCGCATGCGCAACTCGACGAGGCCAGGCATATCTACCAGGGCAATCACCGGATCTTTGCTGTCTGAATCTGTCGATGCAGCGAAACGTCCGAGTCCGCCAATAGTGCCCTGAAGTGGGGACTCCTGGGAGGCCACAGAGGCTATAATGTGCTGCATAGCAGCAAGATCATCGTTCTTTTGCGCCGGGTTGCGTGGCAGCGTCTCATCCGCACTATCACCCAGGAACGCGATGGTCACATGCAGGGCATCGGCGGGTTCGCCGCCGGGGATCGCCAGTTGTTCTGCTGTCTCTGGATCGAGCATGAACGCAATCATCATGCCGGTGTGTTGCTGATCCTCCACAACACCATCGAACCCGCCCTCTTCGTATCTGCCAGCTTTGATGTCCTCGCGAATCCGTTTCGCCTGTGCATCTAACCGCTGCTGGTTTTCGGGACTACTGAGAAGCGCGTCCCACTCTTCGTCCTCCTGCTCTTGTTTCGCCCTGGCTGCATTCTGCTCGCGGATGGCACGAAGGTGCTCCTCGATATTCTCGAAGAGCGAGGCTACCCGCGGGGACGGCTCCTCCTGCGGTAATCGTGTCTCTTTGAGCGCGTCGAGAATGAGTTGCGCAGCGTCGCGGCGGACATCCTCAGTGTGCTGGCGCAGCTCCAATTGTTCGATCAGGCTGGAGAGCTGCCGACGCAAGATCACGCGCTCCTGAGCCTGCTCTTGCTCGTCTGGCGATGGCTTCGCAGGAGCTGGTGGTTGTGCTGGCGGTGTCGGTTCTGGCGGCGGCTCTTTGAGCTTGTCAGCCTGGGCCTGAGCCAGCGTGGCCTGAGCCTGCACGTGTGCGGTTGTGGCCTCTGCCTGGGCTGCCTGCTCCTGGCTCAGGTCATTCAGTCTATCCAGGGGTTGCAATTCACGCGACGTGGCAAAGATATTCACATCGCCGCCCTCAACGGGTGGGCGATTCATGTCGCGGCGCACTTCGTTAACATTGAGCGAACCGTTGCGAATATCACGGTCTCGGATCACACTGACCGAGCCTTCCTCGCGGTAATCAGCATAGTGGGTGCCGATGCGCCAGCATTTGCATTGAAAGCCCTGCCACGTGATACGATAATTGATCTGTCCCATCACCATCGCTTTGATCGGATCACATGCATTGCGCAGAAAGCTCTTCTCCTGGCTCTCCCCAGTTCCGCCGCCAATGTTGCCCGACTCGATGAGCCCGACGAGCGCGGGAGGCACCTGATAGCCAGCCAGGATCTCTTTGCACATCAGTTCGCGGCCCTTGAGGAAGTCCACGTCTACGCTACCCTTGCCGATCTCATACAACTCCGCCTCATCGTACAGAACCAGGGGCACATGGGCGTTCGCCATGCCGGTGTAGTTCTCTCGCAGCCAGATGACAAAGCGGTCGGCCTCTTCCTTCGGCCCTGGAAATTTGATCCAAAAATTCGGCCTGGCTCCTTTGCGAAAGAACGAGCGGACCCAATCCGACATGTGCACATCGGCGTCAATGCTGCCCATGATGCGCTCGATGGGCGACAGAGCGATCTTCGCCGCCTGGGGAGAAGGCAACCAGAAGCGAATCACCTCGTCTGGCTGAAACTCGATCGTTTCGGTTGAGTGGTACAGGTTCTGGATGTACTTCACGATCTTGCCGTGCGGATCGAGCGTGTAGTTCATCGTGATGCAGTCTATCTTATGCAGGCTGTAGGGCACGCTGTCCTGCTTGACGACCTCGACGAAGCACTCGCCATATATCAAAATATCCGTCACGATCGAACGAACGAGCTGCAGGAAGTCCTCGTCGTCGTTGGTATACTCAACGAAGGCCTGCAGTTGCTGCTTCTGGGCTTCTTCCTCGGGCGTCGGTTGCTCGTTCGATCCGCAGTACTCGATGGTATAGCCACCGCTGGTAATGCGCTTAGAGATTACATCCACGCAGGCGCTGATCCATACGCTGTTAAGATAGGCCTTATAGAGCGTGTCCTTGCGGTCCTGATCCGAGAGCATGCCAGGGCCAGAGCGGCGCATATCCGCTGTGATGCCGAGGGCCTCAGTGTCGTCCCAGGCCTGCGAAATAGAGCGCATGCCACCCTTATTGCTTTTGCGGTTGTTGCGACGGTTCTCCAGGATCGGGCTAATCACGTCGTCGAGCGGAATCAGCACAGGAGAGCGCGGCTCACGTTCGACAGTGGCTGTAGTGCTCCTAGCAGTGCCTTTCGCGGGCGAAGGGCGAACCACCTGCACGGACTTTTTGCGGGCGCGAGATCGGGACATATATCACCTCAAAACCAGCCGAGGCCGGCGGATTCTTCGTCAATAACAGGGATCAGCATTCCACCTGTAGGTGTCGGCTCGGAGAGCCACATACAGACATAGCGTGCGGTATCCATCGAATGATCGTTAACTTTTACGGGGACTTCTTTGACGGGCATCCCGTCCTTTGACTTGGGCCATACATATAAATCAATCTCCTGGGTAAAACCGCAGGGCTTGTGTTCAGCTGCGCGGGCCTCATCGCGAGATGCAAGTGCATATTCAGAAACATAGAGACGTGGCCGCCCGTCTTTTTGTGTTTGCAGGCATTTGTACAGCGCAGAGATACCAGGAGCGATAGCATTGATAGCAGCAAAGGACCGCAGCCCTGCTCGCTCAAACTGTTCGATAAAGGCGGGTTCTGCGGGATCGCACACAAAGAACTCGACACCGAACTGCTGTTTGACACGCTGAGCTTGTTCAATCCACCAATCAATCGTACATTGTGTCTGGTAAATCTCGTAGATGAGATAGAGACGCCCATCTCCGTCGAGCGCATAGACCTGGATCACCCCTGGATTAGTAAAGCCCCAATCGACACCCGCAACCACTTGCTTGACACCCTGACGGTTGGGGAGCCCACTTGAGAGTAAAATATTCCATTCAACCAGTTTGTTCAGACTCACCACATGAACAGCGCTATCCCATACGTCGTACACCATACCCTCAGCTGCAGCCCAACGGCCATACCGCAGACGATCCCGCAATACTCCTGGCAAACGATCAAGAGACGCCAGATATTCAGAGGTGACTGTGGGGTTATCCTCGTGGCGGCTTTCCAGCATCAGGCACTCTTTACGATCGGCGCGCTGTTTGAGCCAGTGAGTAGGCGGACCTGGGTTACAGTCCGCAATAAGCTGTTGATAGGGCATCACTCCATTGCGTAGGCGGGTCGTAAGTGCTCCCCAATCCTCCTCCATAAGTTCGGTGGCCTCCTGAACATACACCATATCCCACTCCGAACTCATAATTTTTGAGGATTTATCCAGTCCGCCCACGGCAATGATCGAACTATTCGTGTAGCGATATTCCTGTTCTTGAGTCCGCCATACAACCGCATCGCCCAACCAGCCAGGTTGCAGTACCTTCTTTTCGTAGGACACCATTGCGGTCTGAGTGATACTCTCACGTGTCTTTCGGCAGATGAGCGCGCGCATCCCGGCGTACTTCTTTGCACAGTAGTGTACTTTGTGTAAACAGAGCACTGACTTACCGGTTCCCGCTGGGCCCGCAAGCACTAACTCACGTCTGCGCGACTTCCAGGCCGTAAGGGCAGCTCCGTAGGGATGATAGGGCGCACGCGGTTTGAGAGGAGCATCCATTGCTATCATGCCTCGCTCCCCTCGTCTGTGTTGTTGATTCCTTCGTAGCGATCGGGCGGCAGCTCTTTGTATGTAAGCTCTTTCTTCTTAATGCGTTCGCCCATTTCATCGGCAATATCAGCCAGGTACTCACGTAATTCTCGAAACGCAGCGTCATTGAACTGCACGAGGTCAACTCGCTCCGCATCCTTGCCAGTTCCGATGCTTTTGACATCTGGTATCCAGATTCCATCATCGCGATCGGTAATCTCAGCCAGTTTGTGCGCTTTCTCGTTGAGCAATTCAACTCGCTTGTGTTGCAAAGCGAGTCCAGAACGCAGAATCTTCTTGCGCTCAGCAGCAATCGTTTTTTCAATCTCAGCATCGAGGTGGGCGTCCCAGGCTGCGGCGCGTTCTTCCCATCTCCATCGGTTGGCCATCTCATACCAGTCGCCAGTCGGTACTGTTCTCGGTTTTTCTCGGTTTTTCTCGGTTTCTTCTTCCCGAAAAACAGCGGCAATAGAGCGCACGGGTTCCATAAGGCGAAACCGCTCATATCGTCGATACCAACGATCCGGTTCACCCTCCATGCGTTCCCATGCTTGCTGCTGTTTCCCGCTCACAGATCCTCCTCATATGGCGCGTGCTTGTGCGCCCAGTTCAGCCAGCAGGCCGTAAGCGTGCCAAGTGCTACCAGCACAATCAGGCCGATCAGACAGGCCATCACTCACTCTCCCTGTTTGCGCGCCATCTCTGCCAGGTGAGCCATGTGCCGAGTAGTGTAGCGAAGACGCCGACCACCAGCACGACGATTACAATCAGATGTTCCCAGTCCACTGGCGCACCTCTATTCGTCGATATACTCCAGTTCGTAGTCCCCGCCAGCCTTCAGGACACTCTCCAGATCATCCATTTGCGGGAAGGTCTGCCCGTTCGACAGCGCCACCGCAATCACAGAGCCAGGCGGAAAGAGTACACCCTCACACTCCTGCCACTCACCTTTGCGTGGGTTGCGACCAGGTGTTTTGCTGCTATTCCAGCGCAGGTGGAAGCGACGAGAGCGTGTGCAGAGCGGATAAGCGGCATGCAGATAAGACTGGGCATTGACGGTCATAACTTGTACTCCTCCAACCAATCGATCCAATCATTCAATTGCCTGCGAGTTAGGATCTCTTCGGCTTGCTGCATCCCAGGATCTTCTTCACTGAGATACATTTCCTCTTCGTCGAGATTATCCTCGCTCTCTCCGATTTCCTCCAGGCTGGCGATGAGATGGTTGATACGCTGCGCAAGTGCTGGGTATTCAAAAAGATAATTCCCCGATGATCGATAGAGATCCCAGTCAACATAGAGAAATCCTTCGCCCCCTTTTGTCGCCTTTTTTCGAGGCAACGGGCAAACATGTTTCTCGTGATGCTCTATCCATAAATAAAGTTCAGCAGTTTTCGCAACTGCCACGGAAAGGAGGGCACCTCCTGGCGAATCAAGATAGCCCTGAACAGTCCAATATGGATAAAGAAACCCCTCATCTCGTCGCTTCAAAACAGCCAGGCGTTTCTGATACTCAGTCTCTTTTCCGCTTGGGCGAGCGGTGCGAATGGTAAAACTACGATAATTCTTCCCCCACTGCACGCGACAGGCTATCCCGCGCATGGCACAATCCCAGCGCTGATAGGCATCAATACCTGCCCGAATGTCTAGATCTGCGCGTATCTCGCTTTCGCCCCCCTCAACGATCCGAATGTGGCCACTCTTTAATTCTGGGCAATGCTGCTGCAGTGCAGGCCAGATAACATGCAAAAAATCAGGGGTACTCTTGCGCATATCGCGTGCAACCTCATCACGCAATAGCACACCCCCGTCTCTCTGCGATATGCAGCATCGCCTCAGAAGAATCGCACCCGTGCGCAATCCTTCCCAGGCGATGGGCGGCCAGCAAAAATGTCCCGGTCCCTGCAAAACAGTCCAGCACGGTGTCACCCGGCCTGGTGCTGTGGCGAATCAGGCGTTCTCCCAGCTCGTCGGGCTTTTGCCAGGCATGATAGCGGTTCCCCTGACGGCCATCAGGTGCATTGATTTCTTGGGCACTGAACTGCTCATTCATAACCGGACAATCAAGTTTAGGAGCGTTTCTTCCTACAAAATAGAGGATTGCTTGCCAGTTCTGTTTATAGTCATGAACCGGAGATGGCCCAAGCGTATTTTTATATGACCATACCAGAATCTGGGATAACTGGAGGTGAGAAGGAACAGACACATTGAGATAGGCGCGCAACTCATGAGGATAAGCCCCTACACAAACATAGGCCCGGCCCGTTTCTTTGACCCTTGAGAGCGCAAGGGGAAGCCAGGACTCTGCAAACGACGCGATATCATCAACATCGGTAGAGTATGGAGGATCGGTAAGCAGGAGATCACACTCCTTCTGTTGGGGAAGCCAGTCCTCCCAGGAAGCCAGGACTACAAGTGGCTTAGTGAGCGCGGTTTGTGCTTGCGCATCCTGCTCCGCCTTGGCTAGTTCTAATTCTGCTCCTTTGACTGTTTTCGCCTGACCAGAAGCAAGCAAGGAAAGAATGGCAGATTGTTTTTCTTCTGGCATGGCAGCAACCTTAGCCGCTGCGTTGGCGCCTCCGCCCTTCTGCGGGCCATTTAACACTTGACGCAAAGTGTCAGCCTCTTTGACGCATCCCTTTTCTTCAAGCGTATCAATAGCTTCCACGGCCTTTTTCGCCCGCTCGTATGTATCGCCGCTACCTATGCCAGCTTGCGCCGCTACACGATCCTTTGTTTTAGGTGCACGGTGATTATTAGATGCTTTAGATGTTTTATTAGCGGAACCCTTGGGCGCACGTGCGCCCAAGGGTTCCGCTGTTTCTACCTTTATAGCATGTAATACCGATATGCGACCACCCTCTTTCCCGTGCTCTGCTTGTTCTCGTTGTACTTGTTCTGCTTCCCTGCGATAGATTTCTTCCCAGGTATCCGCTTCGCGCGTTTTTTGCTCAAGCGTCTTCTCTCTGGCAACATTCTCAAGGAGCAAAGCCCTAAGCTCTTCAATTTCGTCCGCAAACGCGCGCCGCTCAACTGGCACGCTCATCCCCAGTTCAACTGCAACACGCCAGCGCCTGTGTCCGCTAATAATGACATTATTGGAGGTCACAACCAGTGTTTTTATCCAGCCAGAGGACTGTATTTTCTCCTTCAGGTCAGCAACAGACTCCTGCCCATAAATTTTCTCGTTGCGGGTATGCGGATGTAGGAGACGGGGATCGACCATCTCAACAGTAGGAGTCTTATCTCTTGCTGGTCGCGTTACAGTTGTCATAATCCCTCTTGCTCTCATTTCCTCTTACGTTCCTGTGTGTCCAGATGCCACTGATAAATCCCTGGGAAGATGCCATCCATCGCCTGCATACGCCGGGCCATCTCCTCTTCGTTCGGGTTCGCGCTGCGCACATAGGCCACTGACCGCACACTACAGCGAATCTGCGCAGCCAGGATAGCCGTATGTTGTGCTTTCCGCTCACTTCGTTTCATGGCATCCCACCGCAGATCCAGGGCGTAAGCCCCAACAGAACACCTTGGATCTCGGACAAAACAAAAAGGCGCAAAGAATCACATAAGTGACTCTTTGCGCCTGCATTACCCCGAAGGGCGCCTTAACAGCGACTTATAACCTCGCCCGCATCGGCCCGAAGGCTGCTCGACAGCGTTTGATTGTTAGTGTTTGCCTCGGTGAAACAATTTTCCAAAGATCTGAATGGATCGACGCAGAGTACCGCCGCTCATTTCCACCTTCACCACGATTTCCCCATTCCCCGCATGAGATTGTCGCAAGGCATCACACCAGGGCTGAATCTCTTTCGCCAGTTCAATGACATCTTTGGGAATGTGTACCGCCTCCAGGCCTCCAGTATCCTGACATAGCACGGGCGCGTTCTCCCAAGAATACTTTAGGTAAAACATACCATACATCTGCCTGACAAGCAAGAGGAGCGCTATTTTTCGCTCTTTGTACAATTTTAGTACATTTGTTCGTAGCAAAAATGGGCATTGTTCAGGTATACTGAGGGTGCTCCTTGAAGTTGGGCGCGTAGAGGATGAGCGATGCCTGATACCGCAGGCATAGAAAAAAGAGGAGCACCCGCATGTCAGACCTACCATTTGTGCCCCGTGTGCATTTCAATTCAAAACGATGGAATCAATTCTATAAAGATTTTCTACAGGTACGATGGGACAGAACCAACGGTAGCACAGCGAAACTATACGATGAGCATTTGTCGCGTCTCTTTGTCGATCCAACAAAAACACCTGACCAGTTTTCGCGAACGGATATCGAAGCATACCTCCGGAGGAAAAAGGCAGACGGCACAGAAGTCGCGCTGACGACCTACAATGCGCGACTCAATGCAGTCAATACCTTCTACCAGAGCGCAGCAAGCTACATCATTGTTTTTCGAAAAAAACAGAAACCGCTGTTTACCGGGATGAATCCCTGCCTCGGGATCGTGTATGTCGCTCCAGAAATAGCTGTTGAGCGTGACATGACCGAGGAGGAGGCAAAACGCTTCTTCGCAGCCATTCCCCGCGACGACAAGCCGCAAAACGCGCGGGATTACGCACTCTTTTTGTGTTTCCTCCTGACGGCGCGGCGCAATGGAGAGATCAGTCAGATGCGCTGGGGTGATTTGCGCCAGGTAACTTTTGAGGATGGACGCCAGGGATGGCTGTACTCCTGGAAAGGCAAAGCGCGTAAGCAACGTCAGGAGCGCGAAATGCCCATCGAATGCATGCAGGCCATCCAGCGTTATCTGGAGTTGGATGGCAGATGGTCGCGAATGAAGCCCGAATCTCCGATTTTTCGGGGCATTGTGCCGGGTCAACCTATTACAACAGATGCCGTAACGGTCATTTTTCATCGATATGCGGAGATGGCCGGGCTCCCGCAGTCCCTTTGCGTTCATTCATTCAGGTACATATCAGCACGCTTGCGCCACAAAGCGCACGGCAAGGATCTGGCAAAAACGGCGCAGGATCTCGATCACAAAGACCCAAAGATGACTCTCCACTACCTGAGCGAACCACGAAAAGCCAAGAGCGATCCGATAGTCCAGCGCCTGGCATCCGAGTACGCCAGTATTTTCTCTTAATCTCTAAACGGCAATTAGGACCGCATTTCCTGATTGCTGTTCTTTTGGCGAAAAACATCGAATCGAGTATAGTAATGAAGAGTAGTTTTTCACCAAAGAAAGGAACCCCTCCATGCCGATACACATTGGAAACCAAATGTGCTACAACGCACAGGAAGCAGCCGATCATCTGGGAGTTGCCCGGACGACGTTTGTCATTCTTCGCGATGGGAGTGACCGCCTGTCTCCCGCACGTTTTCAAACGGGCGACAAAGAGCAAACGCTCAAGGACGTTGCACTGACGCTGCCAGGCGATGATACGACTAAGTATTATCCGCAATCCGCTCTCGGCGATCTTAAAAAGCAGATCGTAGACCTCTAACAAAAAGAGCAGGCAGCATCACACTGCCTGCTCTCCCCGGCCATCCTACAGTAAAATGTCCAACTCTTCCGCCTTATACGCAATCCCCGGCACGTCCTCTGGCCATCCATCCGGCCTCACATGGTATAGTGCCGGCCTGCCCCAGGCAATGTTATAAACGGTGCCCAGATTTCCAGTCTCGTCACCGTACTGGATACGCACGCGGGAGCCCTCTTTCAGGTGTCGCTCTTTGATATCTGCCAGAGCTGGCTCCAGGGCCATGCGATTATCGGGCAGAGATTCCAGCTCTGCGATGATGCATTTATCACATGTGGCGGTAAGCGTTTCGCGGCCTGTTCCCCAGATTGCCATATCAGAGCACTCTTCCATATCCCAATCCATTTCGCATTTTCGCGGAACTGGCAATTTCGCCAGACAGACATGTACCGGATAATACTCACGTTCCTGTTCAACATTGACTCCGCAGACACAACAGATACCATCTTTAATATCCAGAGATTCCAGTTCACTCACCTGCTTGCTCCTTTTTGTAGCTATCCTCGCAGGTCACGCACTGACCCAGCGCCGCCTTCTGCAACAATTTCCACGCCATCGTAGTGTCTGCCAGCGTGCGATGGGCCTCCCCATCGCTCTCAACACCCTGCTGAGCACACGCAGCAGAGAGTGATTGCCAGGCATAATTGCCATACTTGCCAGGCACTCTGTAAAAGTCAGCATAGGCTTTCATCAAGCACCATTCCTGGAAGTCGGGCATATCTATGCCGCTTTCGATGATCAACCGGTCCAGAAGCCAGCCGTCAAACCCCGCATTGTAGATGACCACCGTCCGACCATCGATCAGTTTAGCAATCTGATGTCCGATCTCTCGGAACGTCGGAGCGTCTTTGACCATCTCGTCAGTGATGCCGTGGATCAATCTGGCCTCCACTGGCATATGGAAGCCAGGGTTAATAAGGGAATTGAGCAAGACCACACCATCAGTGTCCAGGAGCGTGATTTCACATGCGCCGGTAAAGCGGTGGGGGTCTTTGCCCGTCGTCTCCAGATCTACGATAACAAACCCGTCCTGAAACAGATTATGCGCCACTTCCGGCAATGGCTTATAAGCATATCTTGCCGCCCGAGGCAAGAATTCAGGGTATGTGCATGGCGTTGTGCTGCCAGCGGTAACGCGCCACTCATACTCTGCATCCAGCAATCTTTCGAGTGTTTTCTCTGAGATGCCGTAGACTGCACTCAGAGAAGACACATAGCGACCATACTCCTTATGGAGCATCTCGCCGCCAGACTCAAACCGCGCCTGCTTTTTAATGTCCTGGTCAACGCCGCCTGCGTACCACTGCGCTCTACCAGCAACGCTGGCCAGCGTCAGGCCCTGCCAGCTCCGCAATTGGCGAAGCCTCTGAGATAACGTCTGCATTATTTGTGCTCCTCCAATCCCGCCAGCGCCGCTGCCTGAAGAGCCGTGAACTCCTCAAGCTGCGTGATACGCTCACGAAGCTGCGCAATCTCGGCGTCTTTCTCGTCCAGCGGGTTGCGTGGACCTTGCTGAGCCAGTGCATACGCGCCATCCTGCGCCACGATCAGACCGGCATTGATCATTGATGTCAGCGTGTAGTCGAGCGCAGTACGTCTCACGCTGTTCGATGGCTTATCTACCGCGCTCCACAGGGCGATAAAACCACGTGGACCATCTTTGAGTATTGCCTTAATTCTCTGCTCAAGTTCTTCCATAAAACAAACCTCCTGGGCCGGTTGCCCGGCCCGCTCGCTACACTATGCTGACTGCTCTGATCTCTGAGCAAGACGCTTTAACTGCTCAATTGTCAGCGCTGACTCTTTGGTAACCTTGAGACCAAGTAACTCGGATGCAACCACAAAGAAGTTCTCTTTCGTCCAGGCCTTTTGCTCCAATCCGCGCTTGTAGCTATCAACCAGCGACGGGACTCGCTCAGGTACTGGAGCACCAACCAACCAGTGAGACATGATCTCTGAGAGGTCTGGAATATTGATTTCAGAGTCGTTCGGGATTTCTTCCTGATAAGCCGAGGAATTGACACGCGCCACCTGGTTCTGCATATAAACCATAAACTGCATCTCAAAGCCAAAGCGATCGCGGATAACCGGCTTCAGCCCGACGTTTCGGGGCACCATTTTTCCTCGATCATTCTGCTCCTGGACATAACCATCTTTTGCCCGCAGGGTCACAATCAGGTGACACGGAACGCCAAGGAGTGTATTGAGAAAACGATTGTAGAGCGGCGTGCCCTCTTTCCATCCGTTCGTGTATGTGTTGTTCCCCTTACCGTCCACGAACTCCAGTACACCGCCCTCGCCCTCCCAGACATGTGTAGCGCTATCGACAATGATTGCCTGATAGCCAGCATCCACAAACGTCTTCAATGCCTCCTCATAGCGTCGCGGACTGTAGGGGTTGCGCACCGGATTGTTGCCCTCGTCCACGGTCAGATCAATGATGTCATGCGGGAATTTCCAGGCCAGCAACGAGGATGACCCACGCTCGGATGACACTACGCCGATTTTGCCGCCCTCGCCTACTAGCAGTGTTGCCAGCTCTAGGGCCGCGTGCGTCTTTCCGCTTTTCTCGACGCCCCAGAAGCAAACGCGTGCATACTGCTTCACTTTCTGAGCCTGCTTAATAACCATTGCCATCCCTACGCCGCCTTTCTCGCGCATCTCTGCGCCCGTAACGCCTTTGCATGGCGTGGACAAATACCATGTGAGCCCTCGCCCATGGCCTGATGCTGCTCAGCCAGGCACCATGCGCACCGTGGTCGCTCTGCTGCCATGTCCAGTAGAGCGGCGATGCCCAACGTGAGAATGTCGCGTTCTTGTTGCGTCTGCGCCTCTGCCAGCGCTATCAATAACAGTTCCATAGAAGCCCCAACTTCTTTCTGCTAATCCCTGCCATTTGCAGGCCACTACCTCCGATCGCACCGGGGCAGCAGTCTGAAAACAACAATCAAGGGAGATCGTCTGGGTCGATGAAGGGATCGAAGTCGTCGCCGTGGATTTCTGGAAAGCGCTCTTTCAAGAACTTCTGGACACTTCCAAGAACCTGATCCGCTGGCATGGCAGGAATGAGCACCTCATTGGTTTTGAGGTCGATAACCGCCCACTGGTCGTTATCTCTGGCGGACACACACCACTCGTCGCGATGCTGAAACAGAAGCTTGCCGGCCTGCTCAATCTCTCTGGCGACCTGCATACGACGTTGTGCTGCCTCATCTGCTTCGCGAGCCTCTTTGATCACGATCAGACGGAGTGATCGGATTTCGCTGGCCCTCTCTGGCCTGATATTGGGGTAGATACTGACAACGGTATGCGACCGTCCATAATCAGGGTAATTCTTCGTGTTTTCTTTGATATCTTCGGGTTGTACGTGGATACCAAGGGACGCAAGGCGGGCAATGAACGCATTCGCCAGGTCGTAAGCGGTATCAAAATCATCGTTTTCAAAAGCACAAATCTGTAACATCTCACAAAACCTTTCTGGCTTTCGCCAACTATCTCCAGATGTCCCAAGGGTCCAACTCGTCCAGAACGGACGGCGCGAACAGATCGTCCAATTCGTCCTGGTCAATCTCGTCTGGCACAAAATCCTCGTCGTCTTCATCGCACTGATAGAAGCGCTGGTCGGTGCGCTCTTCGCTGTGGTCGGCAACTACAACGCCACCGCTTGCCTGGAACGCCAGCACGGCGGCTACGACATCATCGACAATGCGTTCGTCACGATCTTCAGTGTCGTACGAGGACCAGTCCAGGCGTTTAATGATTTCGTTGCTCAGATCAAACTCTGAGAGCATTAGTTTTTTATCCATTGCTCAATTCCCTCCCTGCCAGCGCTCCAAAAACGCCCGGTTGCGCTCCGCAACAATGTCGATACATGCGGCGTTTTGGCAGCTCACTTCACACCCAAGTGGCGCGTCTGGATTGCCAGCATGCGCCCGGCAAATGGGGCGTTCACACGCAGCGCACCAGTTCAGGGGCGACTGTTCGCAGGCAGGATATGAACATCTCTGTTCTTCTCGTTCCATCTCAATTCCTCCTTGGCGAGCGGGGCCT
>Ga0207664_10001304_pt1 | contig 16453 bp, 17 predicted proteins | sample LARL83metaG_FD_184349 | JGI IMG/M metagenome (GOLD analysis project Ga0207664, IMG submission 184349) | Corn, switchgrass and miscanthus rhizosphere microbial communities from Kellogg Biological Station, Michigan, USA - LAR L8-3 metaG... | ecosystem: Host-associated > Plants > Roots >... | reverse complement strand
CTACCCGATCATCGCGGACGTCCGGGGACGTGGTGCCATGCTTGCGATCGAGCTCGCCCAGCCGGGCAGCCTGGAGCCGGACGCGGCCACCACCGGCAAGGTGGCCAAGGCCTGCCACGCCAACGGGCTGGTCACGCTGACCTGCGGCACGTTCGGGAACGTGCTGCGGTTCCTGCCGCCGCTGGTGATCGGCGAGGACCTGCTCGAGGAGGGCCTGTCGATCCTGGAGGACGCCTTCGCCAGCGTGTGACCCCCGGCGGCGGGCCCCGGCCGCTCACTGGACGATGGTGATGTCTCCCGACTGGTTGGTCGCCGAGACCACGTGCGGTGACGTCGGGCTCTGGGGCACGCTGATCGAGGTCCGGCCGGACGAGGTGCTCGCGCTGACCCGGTAGGCGGCCGGGCCGGGCGGGAACACCAGCGTGATGTTGCCGGATGTGTTGCTGATCTTGACCAGGTCCGGGACCTTGGTGAACACCACGGTGATATCGCCGGACTGGTCCTGCGCGGTCAGCTGCCGGCTGGACACGTCGCTGCCGGTGATGTTCCCCGAGTCGTTCGTGATCAGCGCCCGCGGCGCGGACAGGGAGGTCACGGTGATGTCACCGGAATGGCCGCTGATCGTGGCGCGGCCGGAGATCCGCGTGGCCTTGATGTCCCCCGAATCGGTGCTCAGCGTGACCGTGCCCGCCAGGCCGCTCGCGGTCAGGTTGCCCGACCCGGTGGAGACCACCGACCTGCCCCCCGCCGGGACCGTGACCGCGTAGTCGAACGAGCACACCCCGGTCGGCACCCGGCAGCGCGCGTGGAGCGCGATCGTGGACGCCGATCGCTGCCAGCTGAGCCGCGGCTGGACCAGCGAGTAGTGCAGGATCCCGTGCACCCGGAGCTGGCCGGCCCGCCCGGGGCCGACGCTGATGTCTCCCTCGTCCACGCTGACCACGGCGGTGCGCCCGTGGACGGGGACAGCCAGATCGACCCGGGAACTGCCGAGCCCGGCGAAGGCGACCGCGGTCAGGGCGGTCCAGCCGATCACCAGCAGGGCCAGCGGGACCCCGATGACCAGCGCCACCCAGCGCGCGGGCGTCATCGGCAGCGAGCCTGTCACGTCCCCTCAGCCCCCAGGTAGCGCAGAACGGCCAGCACGCGCCGGTGGTCGCGGTCGGCGGGCGCCAGCCCGAGCTTGCCGAAGATGCTGTTGATGTGCTTCTCCACCGCGCCGTCGCTGACCACCAGCTCGGCGGCGATCGCGGCGTTGGACCGGCCCTCCGCCATGAGGCCGAGCACGTCCCGTTCCCGCGGCGTGAGGGCGGCCAGCGGATGACGGCTGCGCGCGAGCAGCTGCGCGACCACCTCGGGATCCAGGGCGCTCCCGCCGGCGGCCACCCGCTCCAGCGCGTCGAGGAACTCCGTCAGGTCGGCGACCCGGTCCTTGAGCAGGTAGCCGACCCCCTGCGGGCGGTCGGACAGCAGCTCGGTGGCGTACCGCTCCTCCACGTACTGGGACAGGACGAGCACGCCGACGCCGGGCCAGGTGCTGCGGACCACCAGCGCGGCGCGCAGGCCCTCATCGGTGAAGGTCGGCGGCATCCGGACGTCCACCACCACGACGTCGGGCCGGTGGGCGTCGACCTCGCGCAGGAACTCCTCGGCGTCTCCGGTGGCCGCCTCCACCTCATAGCCGGCCTCGGTGAGCAGCCGGGCCAGGCCCTCTCGCAGCAGTACCGAGTCCTCGGCCACCACTACCCGCATGGCAGCACCGCCTCGATCACCGTGGGACCTCCGTCCGGGCTGGTCACCAGGAGCCGGCCGTCGATGCCCGCGACCCGGGCCGCCAGCCCGGACAGGCCCTGGCCGGTCAGGCTGGCGCCGCCGACGCCGTCGTCGCCGATGGCCACGTTGAGCAGGCCACCCGACCGGGTCACGCTCACCAGCGCCCGGCTCGCCTTGGCGTGCTTGGCCACGTTGGTCAGGGCCTCGGCGACGACGAAGTAGGCGATCGCCTCCACCGAGGCCGGGGGCCGCTCAGGCAGGTCGACCTGGACCGTGACCGGCACCGGGCTGAGCGCGGCCAGCCCGGACAGGGCGGCGTCCAGGCCGCGGTCCGACAGCACCGGCGGGTGCACCCCGCGCACCAGGTTCCGCAATTCAGTCAGCGCCTCTTTCGCCTGATCGTGGGCCTGGCCCACGATCGCCTCCGCCGCCTCGGGATCGGAGGCGAACTTCGCCCTGGCCCGCCCGAGCTCCATCGCCAGCGACACCAGCCGCTGCTGGGCGCCGTCGTGCAGATCCCGCTCGATGCGGCGGCGTTCGGTCTCCGCGGCGTCGACCACCCGGGCCCGGGAGGTCTCCAGCTCGCCGATCCTGGCCTCCATCCGGTCCCGCCGGCCCGGTCCCAGCAGCCACCTGGCCACCGCCGCGTCCTCGGCCGCCAGGACCCGGGTGAGGATCGGCGCGGTCAGCAGCATCGCCACCCCGACGACCACCCCCAGGGCCACCCAGGCCAGGTTGTTCAGCGCAAATGAGCCCAGGTGGGCGTGGCCGCCCGGCAGCGCGCCGTTGTAGGCGGGCAGCGCGACCAGGGCGAGCCCGACCCCCCACACGACGGTGACCACAACCGCCTGGATGACGCTCATCGGCAGCCTGAGCAGCGCATACACGGTAGGCAGCCAGGTGGAGCGGGCCACGAAGAGAAGGTTCATCCGGCGCCAGCCCCTCGGTTCATCCGGCACCGGGGCGGGCGCCGGGATGACGACTCCCAGCAGGACCGCGAACCTGGCCCGCTCGGCCCGGGCGCCCACGCCGGCCATCCAGATGACGGCGACCAGCACCGGGATGCCGACCAGGAAGAGGGGCATCAGGCCGATCCCCAGGCCGATGCCGATCACGACGACCGTGAACGAGACCAATCCGATCACCAGCCCGGCCAGCAGGTGGATGACGGCCAGCCAGGTCCGGGGGGACACCAGCGCGCCAAAGACCGAGAGCGGGCCGGCCGGGGAGCTCCGGCCACTGGCCAGGCTTTCCGCCCCGGCCGCGGGGGGAACTCCGGCCCCCGGGGGAGCTCCAACTCCGGGCCGGGCACCGGAACCGGTCCCGGCTGCCGCCATCCGCGTGCCTCCTCGCCGCTGTGGTGGTCCTTGCCGCTGACCCTACGCACCCTGGTACTGGCCTGCCCATACCGCTGGCCCCCGGGTACGCCCGGAGGTTATCCCTACCCCGGATTCGGCGGCCAGCGGGATGCCGCTCCACGGCCCGCGCGGCAAGGCTTTCAGCGCAGTGTCCTGCTCGCTAACCAACGATGGAGACCGGCATGAAAGACCCATCCACGCTCATGCGGACACCCGCGACCGGGCCGCCGCCCCGCACCGGCGTCCGCCCGCCGATGGTCGAGCGGATCGCCGGCTGGAGCGCCCGGCACCGCGCCATCGCGCTCATCGGCTGGCTGCTCCTGGTCGCCGGCGCGGTGGTGATCGGCAACACGCTCGGGACCAAGAACCTGAATAGCTATGACCCAGGCGAGGCGGGCCGGGCCGAACGGGTGCTCAGCAGCCCCGGCGTGGTCCAGCGGGCCACGGAAAGCGTGCTCATCCAGGAGCGCACCGCCGGGCGCACCGTGGCCGCCGACCCGCAGGCGCGGGCGGCCATCAGGCAGGTGACCGTGGCCCTGGAACGCATCCCGCGGGTGGCCACCAACGTCCAGTCGCCGCTGGCGCCGGGCGGCACCGGCCTGGCCGCGGGCGGCCACGGTCTGATCTCACATGACGGCCGGTCGGCCCTGGTCACCTTCGAGGTGGCGGGCAACGTGAACAACGCCGACCAGATCGTGGCCAGCGCCCAGCGCGCGGTGGCGGCGGTGCAGGCCGCCCACCCCGGGCTGCGGATCGCGGAGGCGGGCGACGCCAGCGTCGGCAACGCCATCAACGACACCGTGAGCGCGGACTTCCGGCACGCCGAGGTGACCTCGGTGCCGGTGACCCTGGTGCTGCTGCTGATCGTGTTCGGCGCGCTGATCGCCGCGGGCATCCCGCTGCTGCTGGCCGGCACGGCGGTCGCCACCGCCATCTCGCTGCTCGCCATCCCGAGCCGGTGGCTGCCGATCGGCAGCACCACGTCCTCGGTGGTGCTGCTGGTCGGGATGGCCGTGGGCATCGACTACTCGCTGTTCTATCTGCGCCGGGAGCGGGAGGAACGGGCCGCGGGCGCGAGCCAGGCCGAGGCGCTGCGGACGGCGGCCGCCACCTCCGGGCGCGCCATCGTCGTGTCCGGGCTGACCGTGATGATCTCCCTCGCGGGCCTGTTCCTCACCGGCATCGACGTCTTCACCGGGATCGCGGTCGGCACGATCACCGTGGTCGGGGTCGCGGTCATCGGCTCCCTGACGGCGCTGCCCGCGCTGCTGTCCCTGCTGGGCACGTGGGTGGACAAGGGCAAGATCCCGTTCCTGGGCCGCCGGCGGACCGCGGCGCGGCGCTCGGCGTTCTGGACCGCGCTCGTTCGCCGGGTGGTGGCGCGGCCGGTCCTGTGGGGTGGCGCCGCCGTGCTGGCGCTGCTCGCGCTGGCCGCCCCCGCCTTCAGCCTGCGGCTGGCCGACCCAGGGCTGAATGACCTGCCCACCAAGGTCCCCGTGGTTCGCAATCTGCTGGCGATCCAGCACGCCTTCCCCGGCGGCCCGGCCCCGGCCGAAGTCGTCGTCACCGGCAAGGACCTGTCGGGCCAGCCGGTCCGCCAGGCGGTCGCTGCCCTGCAGGGGCGGGCAGGGACGAGCGGGCCGCTCCGGGAACCGGTCACGGCGACCCTGCTCGGCCACGGGCGGGTGCTGGTCGTCTCGGTCCCGCTGGCCGGCGCAGGCACCGACCGCACCTCGATCAGCGCGCTGGAAACGCTGCGCGACCACGCCCTGCCCGCCACCCTGGGCCAGGTCGGTGGGATCAGCTACGCGGTCGCCGGCAACACCGCCAGCACCCACGACTTCTCGGACCGCATGCACGCCGTGGCGCCGGTCGTGTTCGCGTTCGTGCTCGGGCTGGCGTTCCTGCTGCTGATGGTCACGTTCCGCTCGGTCGCGATCCCGCTGATGTCGATCGGGCTGAACCTGCTGTCGGTCGGCGCCGCCTACGGCCTGCTGACGCTGATCTTCCAGGACGGCCACCTGAGCGGCCTGCTCGGGTTCAGCCCGTACGGCGGGATCGTGACGTGGATGCCGCTGTTCCTGTTTGTGCTCTTGTTCGGGCTCAGCATGGACTACCACGTCTTCATCCTGTCCCGCATCCGGGAACTGCGGCTGCGGGGATGGAGCACGCCCCAGGCGATCACCGGCGGGATCGGCGGGAGCGCGGGCGTGGTGACCAGCGCGGCGGTGATCATGGTTGCGGTGTTCTCCATCTTCGCCACGCTGTCGCTGATCGAGTTCAAGATGTTCGGCGTCGCGATGGCCGCGGCCGTGCTCATCGACGCCACCGTGGTCCGCGGTGTGCTCATGCCGGCGGCGATGTCGCTGCTCGGCGAGCGCAACTGGTACCTGCCGGGCTGGCTGTCCTGGCTGCCCGGCCGGCAGAAGGCGGTCCCGGCCATCGACGGGCCCGCCAGTAAGGAGATGGCCGGCGCGGCCACCGGCAGATAACCACCCCCTCCCCGCGGACGGGCTGGCCCCTGGCCAGGGGCCGGCCCGTCCGTGTGCCCAGGGGTGGGATTCTTTCGTCTTCTACACCCAGGCGGACCAGGCGAGGGCGGAGCGGATCGCCTGGGTGCTGGAGGAAGGTGGCACACGGAGGCAGCCAAGATCATGGCCCAGAGTCATGGAGGGAGTGGCGTGCCTAATCCGAAATACCCAGCCCGGCCAGCTAAGGCCACGGCCTGACGATCGGGTGGAATGTTGATCTGTGACAGTTAGGTCAATCGGCGGTAGTCGCCGCCGGCGGCGCGGGGCCCCTGCCGCAGCGTGGCTCTGCGGCCCGCCCGATGCCGGTTGGCCCAGAGTGCGCCAGCGCCGCAGACCACCGCCAGGACAAGCAGCAGGAGCAGCGCGTGATGTCCCGGCCTGGCCCCGGCGACAAGGAGGACAACGGCGGCGCTGGAGGCGACGCCGATCGCGAAACCCTTCAACATCGTAGGGCGGTTCTCCGGCTGCGCCGGGGGTGTCCAGGGCCTGCTGGCTGCCAGGCGCTCATCAACACGGGCGGCGATCTCCTGGTCAACTTTCTCAAGGAACGAGGCCACGACCGCGTCGCTGTACTCGGGGCCTAGCTCATGGTGCGCGCCGGCGGCGGCGCGAATGTCCTCCGGGGACAACGGCGAAGTACCCATGGGGGCAGATTAACTCTCACGGCCACGTCAAAGGCTCTGCCACACGGTGGTTCGCTGACGCTGCTGATTCTCCTCAGGCTGGAACAACGCCGACCAGGTTGCCTTCGGAGTCCTTGAACCAAGCCGCCTCGCCTCCACCGGGCATCCGGGCAATGCCGTTCTCGGTCCGCGTCTCGGGGGTGTCGTACTCCTCGAACTCCACGCCGCGGCCCCTCATCTCTTCGACGGCGGCGCGCACGTCGGCCACATGGATGACGGCCTGCGTGAACTCCCCCGACGACCTGACCCGGGCGGGGTAGACGAACAACTGGCTGGCACCATTGCCGACCGTGAGGCCCACCTGCCCATCTCTTGCCGTGAGAAAGCCGGACTCGAGTGCCTGAAGCCCCACTTTCTCGGCATAGAACGCTTTGGCCCGGCCCAGGTCCTGGGCTGGCAGCGCCGCCGTAATCCCAGACGTCTTCATGACGCGATGGTAGGACGTCCGGCTGGGCCACTGTGCTCCCGCGCCAAGCACAGCGTGATCTCATCGGGTGTGGTGAGCTTGAACGCAGTCACCGGCGCGGTGAGCGGTGCTGGCCCGGCTGTGGCGGGCCCGGGGCGTCATCGCGCGCGGCGGCCGCGGTGATCGTGGTCGCGGTCCGGACCAGGCTGCCCACCGCGTCATCGGGGGGAAGGCGGCACAGGTCGGTCAGCGAGAACAAGGCTTCCGCGCTGATTATCGCGGCGAGATCGTGCTTAAGCCGGGCGAGCCGTTCCGGTAGCAGCGGGAGGGTGCCGGAGATCGGGTCGAGTGCCTGGTTGATCAGGCCGAACCGTATGCCAGGGCGGTGGGCGGCGAGTTCAGGCCGGGTGATGGTGGCGGAGAGCATCGCCCGGACCGCCCCCTGGTAGCTGAGCACGCGGCGCAGGAAAAACTCGGCGGCGAACGCGACCCGTTCGACCGGGTCCGCCGATGCCGCGATCGGCTCTAGCGCCTCGGCGGGGCTGGGCCACATCCCCACCAGGGCCGCGTTCAGCAGCGAGATCAGGTCCGGGAAGTAGCGGTAGGCGGTCGGCTCCGACACCAGGGCCGCACGCGCGACAGCAGGCATCGTCACCGGCCCGCCGGAGCGGATGACCTCGCGGCAGGCCTCGACGATCGCCATCCGGGTGCGCAGCTTCTGGTTGACCCGGCCGGTCTGCTCGCTCGCGGTCGTCATCCCGCATCCTCCCGTCCTGCATGTTCGATCTTATCATGAGAGTTAACTTGCATAAAGAGCGACCAACGGGCTATGTTCGTGAAAGTTAACTCTCACGAACGGAGGAGTCATGGCAGACGTCTCAGTCATCCCGGCCACTGGCGGCGAGGCGATCCAGCTGGGCCCCGTGCAGATGCGGATCCTCGAAGACGGGCGCACGACCGGCCACCGGCTGGGCGTCGGCGAGATCACCCTCGCCGCGCACGCCGGCGGCCCGCCGCAGCACCGGCACGCCCGGCACGACGAAGGTTTCTACGTCGTGTCCGGCACCGCCCGGTTCACCGTGGCCGACAGGAGCTACGACGCGCCGGCCGGGACGTTCGTCATGATCCCGCCCGGTGCCCCGCACACCTTCGCTAACCCGGCCCGCGAACCGGCGGTGTTGCTGAACACGTTCACCCCCGATCTGTACGTGCAGTATTTCCGGGACCTGCGGGACATGATCGCCGCCGGCCAGCCCCTGACACCGGACAGCAGCGCCGCGGCGATGAGCCGGTACGCGACCGTCCCCGCCTCCGACTTCGCCGAGGAGACCCCGTGACCACCACCCGCAGCGTGGCCCTGGCTGATATCGGTCCCGTCGACGTCACCGTCAGCGAGTACGGCGACGGGCGGCCATTCCTGCTCCTGCACGGCGGCGGCGGCCCTGACACGGTGACCGGCTTCGGCGAGCTGTTCGCGAAGACCCACCACGTGCGCGTCATCGTGCCCACCCACCCCGGCTTCGGCGGCACCGCCCGGCCCGCCGCCTTGACCAGCATCCCCGGCCTGGCGGCGCTGTATGTCGCGCTGATCGACCAGCTCGGGACCGACGACGTGACCGTGATCGGCAACTCGATCGGCGGCTGGATCACCGCCGAGATGGCCCTGCTCGCCTCACCCCGGATCAGCGGCGCCGTCCTCGTCGACGCGGTCGGCATCGAGGTCCCCGGCCACCCGATCGCGGACTTCTTCTCCCTTTCCATGGACCAGGTCTTCACACTCAGCTTCCACAACCCCGGACCGTTCCGCATCGACCCCGCCACACTGCCGCCCGCCACCCAAGCCATCGCCGCCGGCAACCGCGCCGCCCTCGCCACCTACGCTGGAACGGCGATGAGTGACCCCACCCTGGCCGGACGGCTCGCCCACGTCGAACTGGCCACCCTGGTCCTCTGGGGAGACAGCGACCAGATCGCCGACCCCGGCTACGGCCGCGCCTACGCCGACGCCATCCCGCTAGCCCGCTTCCAGCTCCTCAAAGACACCGGCCACCTGCCGCAGCTCGAAACCCCCGACCAGCTGATGAACGCGATCTGGAACAGCGCCGACACCGGCCTTCCCGGCCAGCGCGACTCCAGACTCAACTAAGAACGTGCATTCCGGTTCCACCTCAGTCCAGTTCGGGCGTATCAGGCTGCACCCAGATCCTGAACGTCTATGGCATCGGCCGGTTCCTGAGGATGTGCTGTACCGTGCGTGACATCCGGTGGGGCTGTCGCCTGCGGCAATTGCGGGTCCGCGCCGGCTGGGCCGTTACGCGATCACGATCACGGGGTAGTGGGCGTGCCGCTCCAGGGCCTGCGGCACCGAGCCGAGGACGTGGTGGTATCCGTGCTCGGAGCGGCCGACGACGATGACCACCGCGGCGCCGGGACCGTGCCGGCGGCGCAGGTCGTCTGCCGCCGCGATCAGCTGGCCGGCGATCGCCCCGTCACGGCGCTGGAAGTGCCAGTGCTGCGCGGCGCCCCTCAGGTGGGTGGCCTGCAGGTGGGCGCGGACCTCGTCGGCCAGGTCGCGGGTCGCGTCGTCGAAGCCCTGCAGCACCTCGGCCGAGGCTCGGCCGCCCACGTCGCCGCCGGCGATGAGGGCTGAGAGGTGCGCGACGTAGACGATCTCCATGCCGCCGGGCCGGTCGTTCAGCAGCCGGGCAGCCGCGTCGAGAGCACGGAGCGCCGGGGCTGACCCGTCGAAGCCGACGACCGCGTACACCTGCGTGTCCGGCGGCCCGGTAAGGGTGCCCGCGGTCTGCTCTGGGTTGGTGGTGAGCGCGATCATGACTGGCTCCTTCACCCGATGCTGTCGTGCAGAGTTGGTAAATACAACCTTAGGTCTTAAGGTTGTATTCTGCAACCTAAACGAGGGGCGCAATGACTCGCGAGACTGCCCTTGAGGGCCTGTACCACGGCCTCACCACGATGGCCCGGCGGGCCCGTGATATGAGCGACGACCTCCACCCGGGCTTGTCCCTGGTCGCCTACACGCTGCTGACCGAGATCGATCTCACGCCGGGGACGCGCGCGGCCGACCTGTGCACGCACTTCGGCCTGGACAAGTCCACCCTGTCCCGGCAGCTCGACCAGCTGATCTCGGCCGGGCTGCTGCGCCGCGACGGCGAGCGGCCGGGGCGCCGGGGCAGCGTGCTCGCTCTTACCCCCGCCGGGGAGCAGCACCTGGCATCCGCCGCGCAGGCCGTACGGGATCGCCTTGCCGGGCGGCTGACCGGCTGGGACGATGGCGACGTCGCCACCTTCGCGCAGCTGGTCACCCGGTTCAACCAGAGCCGAAAGTGACCGGCCGCGATAGCAACATCAGCACCTCCCGCTGACGATGCGGCAGCCCCACCAGCGCACGGATCACTTCCTCGCGCTCCTCACCGCCCAGCACCACCGCCTCAGCCGACACCGCAGGCGGCTGCTCAGCCAGCCCCCTGCGCCGCACTGCACGGTGACGCAGCACCGAGCGGCAGCCATTCAGCACCGATGCCCGCACGTAAGACATCGCACCGTCAGCGCCGTCCAGACGGCCCCACTGCCGGTACAGGCCGCAGAAAGCCTCCTGCACCACATCCTCGGCACTGGGCCGGTCGCCGAGCATGACATACGCCAGCCGGATCAGCCCCAGCGCACTCGCCTGGTACAGCGCCCCGACAGCCGCCCCCACGCTGTCACCGGCACCACATGAGAGCCCGGCAGGACCAGGAAGGCGCGCAGCGGATGCGACACCACCATCATCGGGCTCCACATCCATACAAACGCGCGACCCAGCGTCCTGCTGCTTCACATCCCCAGGAAATTTCCCCACCGCGGCGCCGAGCCGCACATCGCATCCGGCTGCCGCAGGCCATCACGCCCCCACCCGGGACCATACGGCGGCGCGGCCGAACATCGCCTAGCCGCGGCATCCTGCGGGTGCGACGTTCTTCTTGCTCAGATCGATCATGGTGATCTCGCCCGAGGACAAGCTGCGCCACGGCAGTCAACGAAATCCAGCTAGAAGCGGGCAGCAATACCCCCTGCCATCTCGATCTGCTTTGGATAATTGATCGGCCTCCGCCGGTTCCAAACGCGCGCTTGCTCATCCATGGCCGCCGCCTCCTCACGCTTGTGTCAGTCAGCGCTACGATCGCCACCCGAGCCCCGTTTTGCCTGGCCCCAGCGGATGCCTAGCGTGCCCTGCGCTGCCGACACCCCGCTTCGGCCGCCGCCGCGGCCCCGCAGGATGAAGGCAAAGCCCACCGCGATAGCCCCGCCCGCCAGCGGGCCGACGAGGTAGGCCCACCATGAGGTCCAGTCACCGAGCACCAGCGCCGGTCCGAGCGACCGGGCTGGGTTCATCGACGCGCCGCTGACCGGCGATCCCCACAGCCCGGCCAGTGCTATGTAGCTGCCCACCCCGAGTGCAGCCAGCGGTCCGATCTGCTGGGCGCCCGAAGCGGTGCCCAGGATCACGCTTACCAGGCCGGTGGTCAGGACCAGTTCCCACAGCATCGCGGTGGTGGTCGAAATGCCGCTGCCGGGCAGGGTCAGGCCGGCGCTGCCCTGTTTGCCGATCAGCGCCCACAGCAGCAACGTGGCGAGGATGGCGCCGAGGAACTGGGCGACGATGTAGGCGGGGACACGCTTCCACGGGAAGTCGCCCCTCAGCGCGAAGGCGATGCTCACCGCCGGGTTGAGGTGCGCGCCGGAGACGGTCCCCATGAACAGGATGATGGCGGCCACCATCAGCGCCGGCGCCACGACCTTCGCAGCGTAGGGAACCGCATTGCCGCCGAAACGGGCGCTGACCATCCCGCCACCGACGGCGACCAGCACCAGGAAGAACGTCCCCAACAGCTCAGAAAACAACCGCCGTCCCTCATACCTGTCGTTCCAGAAGTCGAACTCGCTGACGACCGAGTTCGGCTGCCCAAACGACCGCAAGGCGACCGCGGCATGACGGGCCGCCTCCTGCCGGCCGGGCTCAGATGATGGGGCTTGCGCGCTCGGCTGGTCGGTCATTCAGCACCCCCTTTCCGATCTCGCTGGGCACCGGGCACCTGGAGGCGTCAGGGTTTGGCGCACCGGCGGTGCCTCAACACCGCCCCAAGTCCTCTCAGCGCCCTGCGGTGACATCCCGCATGAACGAGATGACCACATCCGGGACGGCCCGGCCTCCGCAAATGATCATCTTAGTTGCCGTTCGCGCACGCGCACCAGGGTTAGATGAGTACGGACTATGCCCTGACCTGCGCAGCAGTCAACCTGGCATCGTCGGCCGCACTCATCGGGGCTACTGCCTGGCACTGGGCCGCCGCGCCGCCAGCACGGTCAACGCTAGCGGTGCTAACGATCTTGGGGAGCCAAACGGGGTTGCCGTGCGTTATCGCACGCGGATGGCACGGCCGCGTCTAGACTCCGCGCGTGCCCGTCGCGCTCCTCGCCGTCACACTCGGTTCGCTTGCCGTGGCGGCATACGCACTGCGCTGGCTCCTCCTCCCGGCGTGGTCGGGCGCGCCTGCCCGCCTCGCCGAGGCGGTACTGGGTATCGCGGTCCTGGTCGTCGTGAGCGAACTCGCCGGGTCGGTCGACGCGTTCAGACGCTGGACGCTGGTCCCTGCTCTCGTCGTCGTCGCGGCGGCGGCCGCCGCCGTGGGCTGGCGGCGGCATTCGGCCACCTCGCAGGCTCCGCCCGTCGGCGTCCGCCAGGGCACCGCGCCGGTCGTGGTGGCGGCTGTCGCCGTCACGGTCGCCCTCATCGATGCGATGAACAGCGCGTTTGACGGACTGCACGGCGGCATGCGCTCCTTCGACACGCTCTGGTACCACATGCCGTTCGCGGCGGATTTCGTGCAGGACGCGTCGCTGACCCGCCTGCTTTACGTCGGCAACGGGCCGACGACCTTCTACCCGGCGAACGCCGAGCTCGTACACGCGGCCGGGATCCTGCTCGTCGGTAACGACGTGCTCTCGCCCATCCTCAACATCGGCTGGCTCGCGCTCGCGCTGCTCGCCGCATGGTGCATCGGCCGTCCAACCGGAGTCGCTCCTGCGACGACCACCGCGGCGGCGCTGGTCGCGTTCTTGCCGGTGATGGGCGGCGCGGAGGCTGGGACGGCCGCCAACGACATCGTCGCCCTCGCCCTGCTGCTCGCGGCGGTCGCGATCGTGATCAGCGCGCCAGGCTCCGGCGCGGCGCTCTTCGTCGCGGCGCTCGCCGGCGGCCTCGCGGTCGGCACGCGCCTCAATTTGTGGGCGCCGGTGCTCGCGCTCGCCGTGCTCGGCGTACTGACGAGCGCGAGCCGCATCCGGGCAGCCGCCGTTGTCGCGGCCGGCATGGTCGTTGGGGGCGGCTTCTGGTACGTGCGCAACCTCGTGGAAGTGGGCAATCCGCTGCCGTGGTTCGGCCTCAGGATCGGCGGCATCCTGACGCTCGCGTCGACGTCTGCGCCGGTCGACTGCGGAACAACCTCGGTCGCGCACTATCTCGGTGACCCCTCGTTCGTGAGGGCGTATATCGTCCCCCAACTCCAGACAGCGCTGGGGGACCGCTGGTGGCTCGTGCTCGGCGTCGCCCTCGCCGGTATGGTGGCCGGGCTCGCGTCGCGCCGCAGGACGGAAGTTGGCCTCGCCGCCGCGGCCGCCGTCAGCGGCGCCGCCTACCTCGTCACCCCGGCCACCGCCGGCGCGATGCGGGCGGTCTGCTTCGGGGCCAACACGCGCTTCGCCACGCCGGCGCTCGCACTCGCGCTCGTCGTGCTGCCGCTCGCGCTCGCTCCTCGTAGGCGCGGTCCGCTCGCCGCGGTTGTCGTCCTCGCGGCCACGATGCCGCTCACGATCCACCTCTCGTTCACCGTCAAGGCCGTAGTCGCCACGATCGCACTGACGGGCACCGCCCTAGTGATCGGGCTCGGAGCAAGGCGGCGGATCCCCCGCACCGCGTCCGCTCTCACCGCCGCGGCGGTTGCGGCGGTCGCCGTCTTAGCCTGGTGGCACCAGGAGCGGATCTACCTGCAGCTCCGCTACACGGCTGGGGCTACTAGCTTCGCCCAGCCGATCGAGCGGATTGCAGCCGTGCTCCGCGGCGTCCACGGAGCACGTGTCGCGGTGTCCGGCTTCTACGAGAACTACCCGTTCTTCGGGCTGGAGCTTTCGAACACCGTCGTCTACCCCGCGATCCGGTCGGGCGCCCGCTTCTATCCGTACCCGACGTGTGCCGCCTGGCTTCGTGCGCTGCGTGCCGGTCGCTACGACTACGTCGTCACCGCACGCGAGGGAGGAGGCTCGCCGCCGCGCCAGGCGGCATGGACGCGGGCGGCCCCCGGCGCCATCGAGCTAGCGGCCTCAGCGCCCGGCACGCGGTGGCGCGGCGAACCGTGGAGCTGGCAGCTCTTCCGCCTCGACCGAGGCCCCGGCGTCAATACGCGCGCAGCCTGCCCCGGCGGCCGGCTCGGGCCGTTCGATGACCCGCGAGCACCGCCCGAAGCCGGCGCCGTTGCGCGAGCCGGTCAGCACGGTCGTTCACTCGACTGCTGCCATGAACGTGGCCAGCGGCCGACCCGGGGCGACGGGCCTGGAATATCGGCCAGGCACGCACCCACGGCTGGACGGTTCTGGATGGTTCGCCCATGACTACGGACCTGAAGGTCACTGGAACACTCGGCTTCGTTCCGCGGGCGTACGCTTGAAACCTGGACTGTGCCTGCGCGCTGACGTCGGCGGGCATCACAAGCCGGGGATCAGCAGGCGGAGCAGCGACGCGGCCAGCCTGGCTCGCCATGGCTCTTCCATCAAGCAAGGGAAGGTGAGCATGGTGAAGACCAGGCTTACCCAGTGGGTTAGCCGATGGCGTGAGCGCCGTCTGGCTCGCGAGCAGAAACGGCAGACATCGGCAACGCGTCAGGCGACGCGTGACGCAGAGGCGCAGCGGTACCACTCCACAGGTCACGGCTCGTAAGAGACCAGCGTCCTGCCTCACATCGCACGCGCTGTAGGCGGCTACCGGATGTCGATGGGCCCGCTGACCCGGCCTGTGCCAGAGCCGGGTTACGTCACCGCGCCGATCTGCGCGTCGGGAGAGGCAAGGACGGCGATCACCTCGCACAGCCCGTCAGAATTGTGGCTGATGGCATGACTGGTCCCCGGTTCGATAATCACCGCGTCGCCGGTCCTGGCGGCCTCCGGCCGGCCGTCAACGGTGACGGTGCATTCGCCTGCGGTGACCAGCAGGACCTCTTCGACCTCGTGGGTGTGTTCCGGGACCACTTCATCGCCGGTAAAGGTGTTGATGAAGACGGTCACGGCACTCGAGCCGCTGGTCCGGTCGACCAGGCGCTGCAGCGTCGGCAGCCGGGGCCCGCGCACAAGAACCGGCCGGTCGTCGCGGCGCACGATTGACATCAAGGCCCCCAGTGGCCGGCTGTGCTTCGGCCGACCAATCATGCCATGCCCGCCTGGCCGAACGAGAAGACCACATGGGCCCGGAGTCGGCCAGCGGCACGCCTGGCTATGCTGCCGCATCACGCAGACGCGCCGCCACTGGGCCGCGGCCAGTGGCGTCCGGGCGCGGGACTGACAGATGGTCATGAGTTCGCCAGCATGCGGGTCAGCAGGAACCAGGCGACCTCCAGCGCGATGATCGCCCATGCCGTCACGGCGGCGCCGTGGCGCCAGCCAGGGTGTGTCACACCCGCGACGAGCAGGATGGCCGCAGCCAAGGCCAGGCCGCACTGGCCGATCGCGCCGACCCTCAGCCATGGCAGGCCAGGCGCGGGAGTGTCCCAGCTACCCATCACCATGCCCACCAGGTCGACCGCGGCGAACAGGGCCGCAACGGCAACCGCGAGTAGGCACGGCAGCCAGATGGCCCAGAGCGGATCCATCCGACCGGCGTGAGCCGCGAGTTTGACCCTCATATCCCCAGCCTGCGCCCCGTCGGCGCGGCGGGCATGAGTACGGGTACTCACCGGGCGTGAGCACCGGCACTCAGGGCGCAGCCCTTGCGCACCCGTCAGGAGAGCATGACGTCGAGCCGGCGGGGGGCGCGGAACTCCCAGCCGCGGAACTCGGGCGGCCGTTCCGGGTCGAGCGCGAGGCGGGGGAACCGCTGGAGCAGTTCCTCGATGGCGATCTTGATGAGCGCGCGGGAGAAAGCGTGCCCGGCGCAAAAATGCCGCCCGGTTCCGAACGCGATGTTCACCTGACGCGGCCGGAAGATGTCGAAACGGTTGGGGTCGGCAAACTTGGTCTCGTCCCGGTTCGCCGACGAGACCAGCGAGCCGACCGCGGCGCCCCGCGGGAGCCGGACCCCGCCGAGCTCGGTGCCGGCCGCCACCTGACGGGTCTGGGTGCCAATAGGCGAGACCCAGCGAAGGCCCTCCTCGACCACGGCCGGGAGCAATCCCGGATCGGCCCGGGCCGCCGCCAGCTGGCCAGGGTCCGACAGCAGGCCAACCAGCGTCGACCCTGCGCCGTGGCCGGGCTCTTGCATACCGCCAAGCAAGATCACCTTGAGCGTAGGCATCACGAAGTCCCGGGCGCGGCACCCGCCGTCCGGCATGCCACTATGCAGGAGATGCGCGATAGTGCTGTCGTCGCCCTCGGCCTCCAGCCGGTCGAAAACCGGCGCAAGCACCTCGTCGATCTCCCGCGAGCAGGCCGTGCCTATCT
>Ga0207664_10001301_pt1 | contig 16458 bp, 15 predicted proteins | sample LARL83metaG_FD_184349 | JGI IMG/M metagenome (GOLD analysis project Ga0207664, IMG submission 184349) | Corn, switchgrass and miscanthus rhizosphere microbial communities from Kellogg Biological Station, Michigan, USA - LAR L8-3 metaG... | ecosystem: Host-associated > Plants > Roots >... | reverse complement strand
CGTCTTCCAGGCATGCCTCCGCTCGATGGAAGCGGTGCGTTCGCGGATGGTCCGTTCAAACTCGCTGTCCAGCACGCGCGTCACGCCATTCCTGCGGACGTGCAGCTTCCGATTCGACAAAAAGGCGACCGCAGGTTCGCTCATCTACTCTACCTTCGGTCGTTAATCGGTGAATCGTTGTAAGGCTAAACACTGAGGTTTGAAAAAGCCTCAGTACTTCAGAACTACTTCAACTTCATCTTCAGCAGTTCATTCACTGCCGCCGGGTTGGCCTGCCCCTTGCTCGACTTCATCACCTGCCCGACGAAGTAGCCGATCACGGTTGTTTTCCCTGCCTTATACTGCTCCAGCTGCTTGGGATTGGCCGCGATTACGTCGTCGACGATCTTCTCCAGCGCGCCCGTATCGCTGATCTGCCGTAGCCCTTCGCGTTCGATGATTTCCTCAGGCGATTGGCCAGTCTCGTACATCTTGGCAAGAATATCTTTGGCCATCTTGCCGCTGATCTCGCCTTTATTGATCTTCCGTACGAGTGTCCCGGTTGCTTCTGGCGTGATTTTGTCAAAACCGTCGGGCATACTCATCAACTCGCCGGTCACCCAGTTCGCAGTCCCGCGATGATCGCCGCTTACTGCCGCAGCCTTCTCGAAATAGTCGCTGATCGCCCGCGTCGCCGTCAGTACTTGCGCGTCGTACTCGCGTAAGCCATAGCTCTCGACAAATCGCCGGCGTTTATCAGCAGGAAGCTCGGGCATCGCTTTACGAATGCGCTCCAGCCAGGCATCGCTTACGCGCAGTGGGACCAAGTCGGGTTCAGGAAAGTAACGATAGTCGTGCGCGTGTTCTTTGCTGCGCATGCCGGCCGTTTCGCCGGTCGCCACATTGTAGAGCCGAGTTTCCTGCTCCACCCGGCCGCCGCTTTCGATGAGGGCTACCTGTCTGGCTATTTCGTAATCGAGCGCCATTTTGGCGAACCGGAACGAGTTCAGGTTCTTGACCTCGGCCTTAGTCCCGAACTTATCCGCACCCTTCAAGCGCACCGAAACATTGGCGTCGCAGCGTAGCTGACCCTTCTCCATGTCGCATTCGGACACGCCGACGTACTGCATCACCAGCTTCAGCTCGGATAGATATTCGTAGGCTTCTTCCGACGATCGCAGATCGGGCTCGCTGACAATCTCGATCAGCGGCGTGCCGCTACGATTGAGGTCGACATAGGTATAGCGGTCGGAATCCTTGAAGCCATCGTGGATGCTCTTGCCGGCGTCGTCTTCCATGTGAACGCGCGTCACGCCGATCCGTTTCTTCGCGCCGCCCACGAGAACTTCGAGCCAACCGTGCTCGGCCAAAGGCTGATCGTACTGCGAGATCTGATAGCCCTTGGGCAGGTCGGGGTAAAAATAATTCTTGCGCGCGAATCGCGAAAACGCATTGACGCTACAGTGCATGGCGAGAGCGGCCTGAATGGCCATTTCGATGGCTCGACCATTCAGCGCCGGCAGCGCTCCCGGAAGGCCCAAACAAACCGGGCAAACGTTGGTATTGGGCGGAGCGCCGAAGCCGGTCGCGCATCCACAGAAAATCTTGGTGTGGGTGTTGAGTTGGACGTGTACTTCCAACCCGATCACCGGTTCGTACTTTGCGATGTCTTCCGGCGAAGCAATAGCCGGAGCGCTAGAGGACATGCTTCATTGTAGTATCAGGCTACTGCTTTTGACCCGACAGAGCCGCGGTTCCAAGCATGCCGCCGAGTCCCATCGTTTCTACCGCGCTGGAGGGCACGATCACCATCGAACCACGCTCCTTGATGGCTTCGTAGAGCATATTCATGGCCCGTAAATGCAGCGCGACAGGGTTGTTTAGATAGACCAAGGAAGCCTCGGCAAATTTCGACGAGATTTCGGTCTCAGCCGTGCCGAGAATGATGCGTGCCTGCCGCTCCCGCTCGGCCTGTGCCTGCCGTGACATGGCCTCTTCCAGTGCCTGCGGAATGTGAACGTCTCGGATCTCCACCGACTGCACGGTGATCCCCCATGGGTTCGTTTTTTCATCGAGAATCCGCTGCAGCTCGCGCCCCAGCATCTCGCGTTCGGTGATCATTTGCGCCAGATCGTGCCGGCCGATCGATTCCCGCAGCGCTGTCTGTGCGCTCAACGTGATGGCCTGGTCGAAATCCATCACTTCCAGGATCGACTTTTCGGCATTCCACACCAGCCAGAACACGATCGCATCGACATTCACCGGCACCGTATCGCGCGTCAAAGCGGACTCCGCGTTCACGCTGGTCACGCGCACGCGCTGGTCGACGTACTGGCTGACCTGGTCGATGATCGGAATAATCATGAAGATTCCCGGCCCACGCAACCCGATGTAACGTCCCAGCCGCAACACGGCCGCCCTCTGCCATTGCTCGGCGACCTTGATCGCCAGCAAGAAGTAAAGCCCGATCACAAAACCTGCGATCGCCGGCGCCGGCCGATTGTACACGGCGGTGGACACCACGCCAGACACGATCAAGACCACAAACACTGCAACTCCGAGGCTGCTGCTCTGCTTGAGAGTTTGTCGAAATAGCATGGCTTAAGTTCTCCTGTTCTGTTCGTTCTGCAATTCGTTGAGATAGCCGAGCAATTCCTGCAACGTGATTCCTTCGGCGCCCGCACGCGCGAGCAAATCGCCGACTAATTGCGTCACCCGCCGCCGCCGTTCCAACTCATCGGGCTGAGGCTTCTTCTCCGTGATGAATGTCCCGGTGCCCTGCTGGGTGGAAAGCACTTCGCGGATTTCCAACTCCCGGTACGCGCGGACGACGGTGTTGGGGTTGATCGCTAGGTCGACCGCGAGTTGGCGGACCGTCGGCAGTTGATCGCCGGCCTCCAGGCTGCCGGCCGAGATTCCGCCGAGCACCTGGTCGATGATCTGTCGATAGACCGGGACGCCACTGTGGGAGTCGAGCTTGAATTCGAATCGGCCGTTTTGATTCGCTCGGGTCATCTATAGTGCTAGTGTATCACTACACCGATACATTGTCAATAACAGAAACGGAGTAAACGTTTGTTGCCGATGCTACGTTTAAAGAAACAGATGAGATCGTGGGTTTTAGCAGCCATCCTGATTTTACCGGGGGTAGCGTTCACCAAGCCTTCGAAAGACGTCGACCAGGCCAAGCGGCAGGCCAAACTCTTCCAGAAGAAGATACCGAAGGACCAGCAGATTCTGCATGCTCTGGACCGCCTGACTTTCGGACCGAAGCCAGGTGACGTCGCCCGAGTAAAGAAGATGGGTCTCAAGAAGTGGGTCGACCTCGAGCTCCATCCCGAACGCATCGAGGAAAATCCTGACTTAGAGGCCAAGCTTCAGCCGCTCGAATCATTGCGAATGACTCCGATGGAGGCGGTGCAGCACTATCCGACTCCGCAGATGATCCGCGCGATCGCGGCCGGCCGCCAGCCGATGCCGGACGATCCGGTGCTGCGTGCAAGCGTCCAGAGGCTAGTCGTCCGCTACAAGGTAAAGAAAGAAAACGATGAGGAGATGGAGCCCGTCAAGACACTGGACGAAATTTTGGACGCATCGGAGCGGCAGACGCTTCGCAACGGCAAACCTGACCAGAAGCGCGAGTTGCTCACGTCCCTGCCAGCGGACAAACTGGACGATGTGCTCATTGCCCTTCCGCGCGGCCAGCGGCAGCAATTATTCAACAATTCTCCGGTCGACGTCCAGCGCAAGATCATGTTGCTGAACTCACCTCAGCAGGTGGTCGCTTATGATCTGCTCGAATCGAAGCTGCTGCGGGCCATCGAGAGCAACCGACAGTTAGCCGAGGAGCTCGACGATTTCTGGTTCAACCACTTCAATGTTTATTACGACAAGGGGTCGGATCGTTTTCTGATTCCCGAATACGAGCGCGAAGCCATCCACCCGAACGTGCTGGGTAAATTCCGCCACTTGCTGGAAGCGACCGCGAAGAGTCCAGCAATGCTTTTCTATCTGGACAATTTTCAGTCGGTGCGTCCCGATATCGACGCCAATTCCAAGAACCGGAAAGTGAAGCGCGGCCTCAACGAGAACTACGGCCGGGAGCTGATGGAGCTGCATACGCTGGGCGTCAATGGTGGTTATACGCAGCATGATGTAACCGAGGTGGCGCGTTGCTTCACGGGTTGGACCATCCAGGATCCACGGAAGGGCGGCGCGTTCTCTTACAACGACAACCTGCATGACAAAGGCGAAAAGCTGGTTCTGGGCCACGTTATTCCGGCCGGAGGCGGTATGGAAGACGGCGAAAAGGTGCTCGATATTCTGGCCACGCACCCATCCACGGCGAAGTTCATTTCCACCGAGCTGGCCCAGCGCTTCGTCACCGACAATCCGCCACAGTCGTTGATCGACAAGATGTCAAAGACATTTCTGGATACCGGCGGCGACATTCGCCTGGTGATGAAGACCATGCTCGACTCGAAGGAGTTCTGGTCGCAGGGAGCCTATCGGGCCAAGGTCAAGACGCCTTTCGAGATGGTCGCCAGTTCAGTGCGGGCGCTGGGCGCGAGTATTACCGACGCCTGGGCTCTGGCGAATCAAGTCGGCAATCTTGGCGAGCCGTTGTATCGCAAACAGGAGCCGACCGGTTATTCCAACCTGAATTCCGAGTGGGTGAACTCGGCGGCGCTGTTAGGGCGCATGAATTTTGCGGTTCAGTTGACGCAGAATCGAGTGTTGGGCGTGAAAGTAGCGGCGTCGCCCTCCGCTGAAACGATCGGCTCCCCTGATTTTCAAAGGCGGTAATTTTTCGATGACGTCCCGACGTGTTTTTCTAAAGGGCTCGGCGCTGGCAATGTTCGGCGTGGGCTCGCTGCCAACCTGGTTGTCGCGATCGGTCTATGCTGACAACGGCTCCGATCGCCGTAAGAAGACTCTAGTGGCAATTTTCCAGCGCGGCGCCGTGGACGGGCTCAACGTCGTCATACCATTCGGCGAACAACGCTATTACGACCTTCGGCCGTCGATCGCGATACCTAAGCCGGATGGCACGGCGAACTCGGCGGTCGATCTGGATGGATTCTTTGGACTGCACCCCTCGCTCGCACCGTTGAAGCCCATGTTCGACGCGCAGCAGCTCGCGATCATCGACGCGGTAGGCTCGCCCGACCCAACTCGGTCGCATTTCGACGCTCAGGACTACATGGAATCCGGAACGCCAGGCTTCAAAGCGACCAAGGACGGATGGATGAACCGCGCACTGCCGCCGGTGGCCGGCATCCGATCGCCGATTCGCGCCGTGAGTCTCGGTTCCAGTCTCCCGCGCAGCCTGCGCGGCCGCAACGATGCCTTGGCAATGAATAATCTGAGCGATTTTCAAGTGCGCGATCCGAAGGCAGCGGCCTCGTTCGAGAGCCTGTACGAACACACGCGCGACAGCATGCTGCAAGGGACCGGGAAAGAAACCTTCAGCGCAGTGAAAATCATGCAGTCGATCCAGAAGCAGAGCTACACGCCCGCGAACGGAGCGAAATATCCTAACGGCCGGTTCGGCCAGAACCTGCAGCAGATCGCGCGTTTGATTAAGGCCGACGTAGGATTGGAAGTGGCGTTCGCCGACATCGGCGGTTGGGACACACACGTGAACGAAGTGGGCGCGCAGCCGGCGATGGGTCAGCTGGCCAATAATCTTTCGGACTTCGGACAGTCACTCGCGGCTTTCTACCAAGACCTGGGCGACCGGATGGAAGATGTCGCCGTGGTAACTATGTCCGAGTTTGGCCGCACCGCCAAAGAGAACGGCAATCGCGGCACGGACCATGGCCATGCCAACGTGATGTTCGTCATGGGCGGCGGCATTCGTGGCGGCAAGGTCTATGGCGACTGGCCAGGTCTGGCGGAAGAGCAGCTCAACGAAGGCCGCGACCTGGCGCTGACGACGGATTTCCGCGACGTGCTCGGTGAACTAGTGGCCAAGCACCTGGGGAATCCAAACCTAAAGGCTGTTTTCCCCGGCTACGAACGCGCGAAGTTCCGGGGATTGATCGGTTAAGTTCATCATTTCCTTCTGGTACCTTTTGCACCCTCCAGAGAGTTATTTTCTTAGCGAGGGTTAGGGGATACCCAGGCTTTGCTTCACCGGTCCGGCAGATCTGGCGTTGATTTCTGGTACCCGTGGTACAGACCGGAACAAATCCCAGTAGTGACGCGCCCGACCCCGTGCTACAATCCCTTTCAGCGCGGTTTTAGCGTATCCGGAGGAATCATGACCAGATTGAAAATGATTGGGCTTACTGCTTTGCTTGCGCTTTGTGAACTCGCCCCAGCCTCTGCCGCCCAGATTGGACAAATTTTCGCGTGCTATGCGTGTCAAAACACGGGTGACGCAGTGATCGACGCGGCACTGGCGGCAAACCCTAACGTCGCCTTTGATGGCATTTTGTTTGCGTTTAAGAACACTAGCAGCGCTTCCATAACGGGAGGTGTCTTTTCAGTAAGTGGGACTTCACCCAGCGACGCATTTGCGTTACCCACGATCGCTGCAGGCGGGGAATTTATCCTGATGCCCGGCGCCACTTCTGACGGCGGTTCTCATCCCGCGAACGGTCTATTTCAGCTGAACGGGACTGGGGCCGTGGATACCAGCGAGGGAGAAGGTGGGATAGCGGACAGCTCAATCTTCCGATTCATCGGATTGTCGAACTCGGCAGCGGTGACCTCCAAAACCGCCGGAACCAATACTCCGGACGGTACTTTCACGCCCGGCGATCCCGGTCTGATCACGCCCTTTCGCGACGCTCCTAACGGAAGCAGCAGAATAAGTTTCGTAGGCGACGGTCCCAGCGGCGACGGTGGATGCAACAATTGCTATTTCGGTTTGGTTGCCACTTTGGAGGCAACACCTGTCACCGGCGTTCCCGAGCCATCCACTCTATTACTGATGGGCTCGGCTCTGTTGTTCATCGGCGCGGCTCGCAAAGTAAAACGATCCCGCTAAACTGTTCCGATTTGCGGGCACCGTGCCGAGTCTGAGGCGCCTCGACCGGATACCTGTGATAACCTGAAAATGTTATGGCAATTCCCAATGTCAAAAGGTTCCGGCCGTTCTGCCCTGAGTGCAAAGAGCCCTTTACGGTAATGGTAGTTCTGCCCAAGGGCACCGATGTGGATAAGTATCTGCACGATGTCGTGGCGCGCCACGATCACAAGGCGTTCCAGGAAGCCAAGCTGCAGCACTTCAAGATCCGCGTCGGACAACAGAAGCAGCGCAAGGCGAAGTAGGTTCACCGGCGTCACGCCGCTTTTTCCCGCTAAAATGGGCGAATGCCCACACCTAAGCTGACGGTCTGGATCGGCACGCACAAGGGTGCGTTCTCTTTTTCCACTCGCAATCGCAAGACCTGGAGCATCGACGGCCCACATTTTCGCGGCTGGGAGGTGAATCACGTCTCGCAGGATCCGCGCGAGCCTAAACGTATGTATGCGGCTGTCAACAGCGCTTGGTTCGGACCACACATCCATGCCAGCACCAACGGCGGCAAGAGTTGGAAGCTGTCCGATCAAGGGCTGGAGTTGAAGTCGGTCCCGAACGAGTCCGTTAAGCGGGTCTGGAACATCCGAGCGGGCGCCGCGGATGAACCTGGAGTTGTTTACGCCGGAGCCGACCCGGGCGCGCTCTTTCGCAGTGGCGATTGGGGCCAGACTTGGGAAGAGGTGCGGTCGCTCAACAATCACTCCACGCGGGAGAAGTGGACACCGGGAGCCGGGGGCATGTGCCTGCACTCGATTCAGTGTCTCGGTCAAGGAAGAATGGTGGTGGCGATTTCGGCGGCCGGGGCCTTTCGCACCCTCGACGGGTTGAAAACCTGGACGCCCTTCAACGGCAACGTCCGCGCCGACTTTCGGCCGGACAAATTTCCAGAGGTGGGGCAATGCGTGCATAAGCTGCTGGCGCATCCGCACGATCCCGAGTCGCTATACCAGCAGAATCATTGCGGAATTTATCGCGCCAAACTTACCGGGGATCGATGGACAGATATCTCGCGCGGAGTGCCGAGCCGCTTTGGGTTTGGGCTGGCCGTTCCGGCTTCGGAATCAAATACGTTGTTCACGGTACCGATCGAAGGGGCGGAGTATCGATGTAATCCGGATGGCAAGTTTCGAGTAGCCCGCAGCCGCGATGGGGGCAAGAACTGGAAGCTTCTAACACGCGGGTTGCCCCAGCGAGATGCCCATCTATTGGTGCTGCGCGAAGCCATGACGTCGGACGATCTGGATCCAGCCGGTGTTTACGTCGGCACGACATCGGGGCAGGTCTTCTATACTCGTGACGGCGGGGAAAAATGGCAGATTCTGGCCGAGAATCTGCCAGCGGTTTATTCCCTTTCCGTAGCTTCGGCGTAGCGCTGAATCTTTCGCTGGCGGTTAGTCATCCAAAGAATCGAGCGTTGGTGTGTGACTTGAACGCAGAAAGTTGAAACGCCGATGCTATCCTGAAAAAAATGGCATACGATCTGATCGTCATCGGAAGCGGTCCGGGCGGTTACTCCGCGGCGGTCCGAGCTGGCCAGTATGGCCTGAAAACCGCGATCATCGAAAAGGATCCCAAGTTGGGAGGCACCTGCCTGCACGTCGGGTGCATTCCCACCAAGTCGCTGCTTCACACAGCCGACGTGTGGGAGCACTTCCTGCATTCCAGCGAGGAAGGCATCCACTGCGAAAATCCGAAGATCGAATACGCCAAGGTCCTCGACCGCAAGAACAAAATCGTCGCCAAGCATGCCAAGGGCGTCGAGTTCCTGATGAAGAAAAACAAGGTCGATTGGATCAAGGGCTACGCCAAGCTCAAGCCGCGCGGGGCGAATGGCATGGCGCAGGTGGAAATAAAAGCCGACGGAGGGATGCAGACCCTCGAATCCAAGAACGTCATCGTTGCCACCGGATCGGAAGCGCGCATGCTGCCTGGTTTGAAGGCGGACCAGCGGACGATCCTCACCAACATCGAGATTCTCGACCTGCCGGCGATTCCGAAAACGATGATTATTATCGGAGCGGGCGCGGTGGGCGTGGAGTTCGCCTCGATCTTCAATCGGTTCGGAACGAAGGTTACGGTGCTGGAGATGTTGCCGCGGATCGTGCCAGTCGAAGACGAAGACGTTTCGAAAGAGCTAGAGCGCTATTTCAAGAAGACCGGCATCCGCTGCGAAACCGGCGCGAAAGCCGAGAACATCACTAAGACTGACCAAGGGGTTCGCATGTGCGTAGCGCTTCCCAACGGCAAGCGCGAGGATATGGAAGCCGAGACGCTGCTGGTGGCGGTGGGCCGCAAACCGAACACGCAGAACATCGGTCTGGAAGGCTCGAAAGTGGTGCTCGATCGCGAATTCATCAAGGTGGATGAATTCCAACGTACCGGCGAGCCAGGTGTTTACGCGATCGGCGATGTTGTCGCTGGAACGCCGCAGCTCGCTCATGTCGCCACGATGGAGGGTATGGTCGCGGTGGCCCACATGGCCGGCAAGCCTGCGAAACCGATCAATCGCAACCGGATCCCGGGATGCACGTACACCGAGCCGGGCATCGGGAGCGTCGGACTGACTGAAGCGCAGGCGCGCGCGCAAGGGCATGCAGTGAAAATTGGAAAGTTTCCCTTTGCGGCCAACAGCAAGGCGAGTATTTTAGGGAGTCACGAAGGCTTCGTAAAAGTTGTGGCCGACGAGAAATTCGGAGAGATCCTGGGCGTCCATATTATTGGGCCGGAGGCGTACGAGCTCATCGCAGAAGCGGTGACGGCTATGGAAGCCGAAGCAACGGTCGAGACCATGATGAGCACGATTCACGCCCACCCGACGCTGTATGAAGCCATGGGCGAAGCCTTCAACAATGTCTATGGCCTCACGATCAATGCGTGAGTTGCGCATCTGCGAACTTCGCGATCTGGGCCGCGCCCGTTACGGCGAAGCGCTCGCTATTCAGAAAGACCTGGTGGAGCAGCGCAAGCAGGGCCTGATCCGCGATCAGCTACTGATCGTCGAACATCCGCACGTCATTACGCTGGGCCGCAATGGTCACACCGAGAATCTGCTGGCGAACGAAGATGTGCTGCGGCGCGCGGGCATCGAGTTTCATCCCAGTGATCGCGGCGGCGACATTACGTACCATGGTCCCGGCCAGATTGTGGGCTACCCGATCTTCGATTTGCGAAAATGGAAGCGCGACGTGGTCGCATATGTGCGAGCCATCGAGCTCGTGATCATGGACGCGTTGGCCGAGTTTGGTATTCAGGCTGGGCGCCTGGAAGGCTGCACCGGTGTATGGGTGAATGGCCGGAAAGTGGCCGCGATCGGCATTCATATCAGCCGCTGGGTCACGTCCCACGGCTTTGCTTTGAATCACACGACGGACTTGAAGTATTTCCAATACATCGTGCCGTGCGGGCTCACCAAGCCGGTTACTTCCATGGAGGAGCTGGGGTCGATGGCCAACCGCGACGAAGTGGTTGCGGCGCTGGGACGCCAGTTCGCGAAACATTTCGAGTTCGAGCTACTGAGCCGCGATCGTGAGGAAGCGGTTTCCAGTATTCCGCTTGCTAACGCGCAAGGCTCGGAAACACCGGTACCACCGGTCCTAACATTGACGGAGACAATCTCATGACTGATGTCGTAATGCCCCAGATGGGCGAAAGTATCGTTGAAGGTACGCTCACAAAGTGGTTGAAGAAGCCCGGCGAACATGTCGAGCGCGACGAGCCGCTGTTCGAGATTTCAACCGACAAGGTAGACACCGAGATCCCGTCGCCGGCAGCCGGGGTGTTGAAAGAAGTTTTGGTGGAAGAGGGCAAGACGGTCGCGATCAGTACCGTGGTCGGCCGGATCGAGGAAGGCGCAGGCAACGGCGCTTCCGCTCCTGCAGCAGCTGCCGCCAAACAAGCGCCTGCCGTTCCACCGCCCGCGGCTACCCCAGCTCCTAAGGCGCCCGAGCCCGCTTCCCAGCCAGTAGCGCAGGCAGCGCCGGAACCACAGCCGGCCGCGCAATCGGACGCGGATCTCCAGACCGGCGCTCTTTCGCCGCTGGTTCGCAAAATGGCGCGCGAGTACGGAATCGATCTTCGGCAGGTGAAGGGTACCGGAGGCGGCGGTCGAATCACCAAACAGGATCTGGAAGCGTACATGTCTGCGCAGGGTGCCCGCACGATGGCGCAAGCCGGAGCACCGGCGCCGCCCGCACCCACTGCTCCTGCGCCGGCAGCAGCCCCTACCCGCCCGGCCGCGCCCGCAGCCCCAATGCCGAGAGCGGAAGCGCCGCGAGCTCGGGTCGAGGCCATGAGCACGATGCGCGCCAAGATCGCCGAGCACATGATCATGAGTAAGCGCACTTCGGCTCATGTCACCACGGTCCACAAGACCGATATGACCAAGATCGCCAAGATGCGCGAGCGGCACAAGGCGGAATTCCAGCAGCGCTACGGCTATTCGCTGACGTACCTGCCCTTCGTGATCGCAGCGGCCGTCGAGGCTATTCGTGCCTTTCCCATCGTGAATGCATCCATCGAGGGCAACAACATCATCTACCACAACGAAATCAATGTCGGGATCGCAGTGGCGCTAGAGAACGGATTGATTGTGCCTGTAATTCGCAACGCCGACGAGAAGAACGTCACCGGATTGCAGCGCGCCATCGTGGATCTGTCCACGCGCGCCCGTTCGCGCCAGTTGAAGCCTGATGAAGTACAGGGCGGGACGTTCTCGATCACCAACTTCGGCAGCTTCGGGAGCGTCTTCGCAACGCCTGTGATCAACCAGCCGCAGGTTGCGATCCTGGGCGTCGGCGCTGTTGAGAAGACTCCGGTGATTGTGGATGACGCCATCGCGATTCGTTCGGTGGCCTACCTGGCGCTAACGTTCGATCATCGTCTGATCGACGGCGCGGTGGCCGATCAATATACCGGAAAGGTCAAATCGATCCTCGAGAATTGGGCCGAGGAGGTCTTGTGATCGACAAAGAGTTCCTTCGAATATCGATTGAAAAGTTGCGACGGTCTGGCAGCCGTATCGAAGATTGCGTCGGTCGGCTCAATCACGAACAGATCTGGACGCGCAACGCCGACAACGTGAACTCTATCGGCAACCTTGTTTTGCACCTGTGCGGGAACGTTCGCCAATGGATCGGGTTTGGCATCGGCGATCTAGCAGACCAGCGGAATCGCGACAGCGAGTTTGCGGCGCGGGGCGGCCTGGAACCAAAGGACCTAATTGAGCGTGCGCGAAAGACTGTTTCTGACGCGATCGATATCCTTGGAAACTTCGATGCCGCACGGCTGATGGACAAGGTGACGATCCAGAACATGGAGGTCACCAAGATGGAAGCGATCTATCAGGTGGTCGAGCATTTTGCGCAGCACACCGGCCAGATCATATTCGTCACGAAAATGCTGACCGGCGAAGACCTGGGCTATTTCAAGCACCTGAATCCGGGAGCAGCAGCGCACGCTCCTTAAGCTGTACGCCCGAGAGTTTCAGACGTCGCGATTCGTTCATTAAGTAAAGTAATTTGTGGGCTGCGATCTCGTAACTGAGCCCTTCGGCCCGGATATTGGAGATGCAGTTTCGTTCCGCATCGGTGCGGCCCGGGCGCGGCTGCCACGTGAGGTAAATGCCCAGGCTGTCGGGGGAACTTAGGCCTGGCCGCTCGCCGATGAGAACGACCGTTAGCTTCACACCCAACAGTCCACCGATTTCGTCTCCGATGGCCACGCGGGCTTGGTCGACGATGGTCACTGGCGCGATGTTCCAATCGAGACTCGCGAGAATCAATTCCAGCATCGTCAGGGCATGACGATGGACCGCCAGCGCCGAGAGTCCGTCGGCAATGACGAAAGCGGCGTCGTAGTCGAGCTTCAGCGGCGCCAACACTTCCCGCGACACGGTGTTCAAGCGGCGCCCCAGGTCAGGACGGCGAAGATAGGTGGGACGATCATGAGCTTCGCTAGTGAGCGTCAGGCATGGTATGTTTGCCTGCCTAAGCTCGAGCACCAACGAATTTACATCCAGTGGCAAGTGGACCGCATCGCGCGCTCGGGCATGTGCCAGCTGGAAATCGAGCAGCTCCGAAGTTGGCAGGCTGTGGCCCGTGCGGCCGAGATCGACACGTGCGGGAGTGAAGTCGCGGAGGGATCTCATGAATCGAGAAAACCGGCACAGGCGGAAATGCCTTTTCCGAACCAGGCCTCGAACTCGGGCGCGGGCCGCAACCCGAAGATGCTGCGCAGATAAAGCGCATCGTGAAACGAAGTGCTCTGGTAGTTGAGCATGATGTCGTCTGCGCCGGGAACGCCCATGATGTAGTTGACGCCGGCCGCTCCCAGCATGGTAAGGAGTGTGTCCATGTCGTCTTGATCTGCTTCGGCGTGGTTGGTATAGCAGATGTCGCAGCCCATGGGAAGGCCGAGAAGTTTGCCGCAGAAGTGATCCTCCAAACCAGCGCGCAGAATCTGTTTGCCGTCGTAAAGGTATTCCGGGCCGATGAAGCCCACCACCGTATTCACCAGCATGGGCCGGAAGTGACGGGCCAAGCCGTAAGCACGAGCCTCGCAGGTCTGCTGATCGACGCCCTGGTGGGCATTGGCCGATAGCGCGCTTCCCTGCCCGGTTTCGAAGTACATGACGTTGTGGCCCACTGTGCCGCGTTTGAGCTCGACCGCCTGATCGCGGGCTTCTTCGAGCATTGCGATGTTGACGCCGAACGCGGAGTTGGCGGCCTGAGTTCCGGCGATGGATTGAAAGACCAGGTCGACCGGCGCGCCGCGCTGCATCGCTTCCATTTGGGTGGTGACATGCGCGAGCACGCAGCTTTGGACAGGAATCTGATACGACTCGCGCAGACGATCGAGCATTCGCAGCAGGGTCTCGACGGTTTGCAGATTGTCCGACACTGGATTGATACCTATCACAGCGTCGCCCGAACCATACATCAGCCCATCGATGATGCTGGCGGCGATTCCTTTCGGATCATCGGTAGGATGATTGGGCTGCAGCCGTGTCGCCAGCCGGCCCGGCAGGCCGATGGTGTTCCGAAAGCGCGTGATGACGCGAATTTTCGCGGCCACGGTGACAAGATCCTGGAGCCGCATGATCTTGGAAACGGCGGCGGCCATCTCCGGTGTCAGGCCCGGCGCAAGCGCCTCGAGAACGTCGCCAGTGGCCTGATCGCTCAACAGCCAATTCCGAAAATCGCCTACGGTGAGATGGGAGAAAGGGGCGAATGCCGGCGCGCCGTGCTCATCCAGAATGAGCCGCGTCACTTCGTCGGATTCGTACGGGATGAGCGGCTCCCTGAGAAATGTCGCGAGCGGCAGTTCAGCTAATGCCATCTGGGCGGCGACGCGCTCCTCGGCGGTCGATGCCGAAAGACCCGCCAGATCGTCTCCGGAACGCGCGGGAGTGGCCTTCGCTAGCAGCGTTTTCAAATCGTCGAACTGGTGAACGGTGCTGCTAACCGTATGCGAATATCCACTCACACGGCTGCTCCCTGCTTTTGCCGTTCGTTTTGGGCCAGTGCGAACTCTTCTTCGGGCGAAAGTATGAGCCGATGGCGAGCATAAAATGCAAAATACGCGATTCCGCAGATAAACCAGATGGCCGCGCCGATCACACCGAGATTGTAGTCGCGATTCAGAAACAAGATGACCAGTGTCACGGCGGCAATGATCATTGCAATCGCGGCACCAACCACGCCCACCGGGCTGACGTAGGGCCTAGACATCCGTGGAAACTTTCGGCGCAGGAGTATGAACGACAGCATCTGCAAGATGTATGCCAGCACCGCTCCAAACACCGCCATGTTGAGCAACACCGCGCCCACCGGACTGTTCTGACCGGCGAGCTGGATCGTGAGGGCTGCCGCAAAGCCGAGCGCGGACCCTACGATCAGCGCTCGATGCGGCGTCTTGCGACCCCCGTGCGTGACCGAAAGCCAACTGGGAAAGTAGCCCGCGCGCGACAGCGAATAAATCTGACGGCCATAGGCATAGATGATGGTATGGAAGCTGGCGAGCAGTCCGGTGCACGCAAACAGAGCCAAAAGCTTGGAGCGCATACCCGGTCCGAAAATGGCGCGGAAGCCCAGGAACAGAGGTTCGGTGGACGTTGTGATCTGGCTCGCCCCAGGCGGGATGCCGGCGTTGAGGATTACGGTGAGGAAGGAGCAAAGGATCAACGTTACGAGACCCAGCAGAATTCCCTTGGGCATATCGCGCGCCGGATCATGTGCTTCCTCGGCCGCCAGCGGCAGTTGCTCGATGCCGAGATAGACCCATAGCGCGAAGGGCAGCGCGGTGAGGATTCCAAACCAGCCTTTGGGAAGCCACGGCCCGCCTTCGAGCGCCCAACGATCCAGATTGAAGAGCGGCGCTGCGCCAATGTAGAAGACCAGCAGAATCGCGAGTGCGCAAATGGTAATGATGACGGAAACGCGGAAGGACATCGCGACTCCGCCGATATTGAAGGCGACAAAGATGGCGTAACAGGCCAGCCACCACAGCGGGGCGTAGCTGGGAGGTGTTCCGAAGATGGCGCCTAGATATCCGCCCACTCCAACCACGATAACGGCCGGCGTTAGAATGTACTCCATGTTCTCGGCCAGGCCCGTGATATAGCCGCCCCAAGGGCCCATGGCGGTTCGGGCAAACGAGTATGCTCCGCCGGCGTGCGGCAAGGCTGGCGACATTTCCGCAATGCTGAAGCAGAGCCCGACGTAGAGCAGCGTCATAATGACCAGGGCGCCCAGCATTCCGCCGAAGCCACTGGCGAGGCCGAAGTTCCAGCCGAAGAAATCGCCCGAGATCACAGCGCCGACGCCCAGCGCCCACAGGTGCAGGACGCGAGCATGGCGCCGTAACGCGCGCTTTTCCAGATACCCGGCGTCCGGCGTGGTGTAGGCGAGCTTATCCACTGCACACTTTGTAGCACAGGAGGAGATGCTTTCCTGGCGGTCTTACCAGGTACCGATTCTGGAACTCGTTCCAGTTTTTCCTTGGCTGAATCGATGATAGGCTTCAACCACGCATGGTGGAATGCCCAAGGTGCCGATCGGGAAAAGTTCGACGATGCCGAATTCATCGGCCGCCGGACATTCTCCTGAGCCCGTTTTCACTCCGTCCGTTTCGGTGCAGTCACTGCGGCCATCGGTTCCTCGGGTTTCCGAACGCGCGCAGCGTCTCAACTTTCATTACCACACTCTTCATAATTTCGGCGCTGCTGCTGGGCGTCTGGTTCTTTGCGCTGCGATCGTTGTGGCAGGGTCCAATGTCGCCACCAGTCGCCGCGCAAGATCCGCCCAAACCGTTCGAAACTTTGGTTCAGCAGAGACTAAGGGAAGCGATAGGCCGACCGGTCCTGACGGAGGGTCCCTCGCGCTAATGAAGAGGGCAAACGTATATGTAAGGCAAGATACTATTTTCGCCCATTTTGTAACCGTTAACTC
>Ga0207664_10001300_pt1 | contig 16463 bp, 18 predicted proteins | sample LARL83metaG_FD_184349 | JGI IMG/M metagenome (GOLD analysis project Ga0207664, IMG submission 184349) | Corn, switchgrass and miscanthus rhizosphere microbial communities from Kellogg Biological Station, Michigan, USA - LAR L8-3 metaG... | ecosystem: Host-associated > Plants > Roots >... | reverse complement strand
CAAGAAGCCCTTCAAACACTGACCCGGGCTCCGCCCGCGGCTGCCGCCGGCCCCCGGCTGCTGTGCTATACCTAGTCGGCCCGATATAACCGTCCCCAGGGGGTCATCATGGTCTCGCTCGTCCAGCTCTGGCTGCCCATCCTGCTCGGCGCGGTGGGCGCCTTCGTCGCCAGCAGCGTGCTGCACATGGTGCTGCAGTTCTGGCACCGCCCCGACTACCACGGCTTCAGCAACGAGGACGAGGTGCGTGCCGCCATCCGCAAGGGCAGCACGGTGCCCGGCATGTACATGCTCCCCTGGTGCCCGCCGGAGAAGATGAAGGACCCGGCGGTGCTGGCCAAGTTCACCGAGGGGCCAGTGGGCCTCCTCATCCTGCGTGCGCCCGGCAACTTCAACATGGGCAAGAGCCTCGGACTGTGGTTCGGCTTCTGCCTGCTGGTGTCGTTGCTGGCGGGCTACCTCGGCGTCGCGACCCTGGCAGCGGGGACGCCGGGGATGCAGGTGTTCCGGGTGACCGCCACCGCCGCGATGATGGCCTTCGCCGTGGGTACGCTGCCCAACCACGTGTGGTGGGGCGAGCCGGGGCGCGCCACTGCCAAGAACGTGGTCGACGGCATCATCTACGGTTGCATCGTCGGCGCCATGTTCGCCTGGCTCTGGCCGCATACCTGAACCCACCGCCTTCGATCCGCAAAGCAGGCCCGGCGATGCCGGGCCTGCTGCTTTCCAGCCCCCAAAAAATCCCTTGACCCCCTCCTGGGCCGCAGCTATATTTAGCAAGTCATAACTTGCTTTAATAAGGGAGACACCATGTTCCTCATCGTCGCTGCAGTCCTCTTCGCCCTGGGCGCCCTGGGCGGCCTGTACATGGCCGCGCTGGCGTTCAAGGGCCGGCCGCTGCCCGTCATCGTGGCGGTGCTGCACGGCCTGCTGGGCGCCACCGGCCTGGTGCTGCTCATCTACGGGGTGCTCATGGGCCTCGGCGCCGGCACCGCCAAGATCGCCCTGATCATCCTGATCGTGGCGGCCCTGGGGGGCTTCTACCTCCTGTCTTTCCACATCAAGAAGCAGCAGCATCCGCGCGCGGTGATCGTGATCCACGCGCTCGTCGCGGTGATCGGCTTCCTCACGCTGCTGGCCGCCATCTGGCAGGCGCAGACGCCGGCGGGCTGACCATGCGGGGCCTGCGGCTCGGCGGACATCCGCTGCATCCTGCGCTGGTGCATTTCCCGGTCGCCTGTTGGACCGCGGCACCGGTGCTGGGTGGCGTGTACCTGCTGACCCAGGCCCCCCTGTTCTGGCAAGCGGAGTTCGCCTGCCTCGCGACCGGTGTGCTCGTGGGCGTGCTCGCCATGTGCGCCGGCCTCATGGACCTCATGGCCATCCCCGCCGAGAGTCCCGCGCAGAGCGTGGCGCAGCGCCACATGCTGCTGATGGGCTCGGCCTGGACCCTCTACGTGCTGGCGCTGGTGCTGCACCCGCTGCACGGCACGCCGACGCCGTCCCAGGTGTGGACCGACTTCGGCCTGTGCGTCGCCGGCTTCCTGGTGCTGGCGGTGGGCGCCTATGCCGGCGCGAGGCTGGTGTACGATTTCGGCATCGGCCGCAATCCTTCCCCCAAGCCATGAGCATCACCCCGCCGCTCTTGCCGGATCCGCGCCGGCACATCATGCAGTTCCTGAAGCGCCAGGGCGAAGCCACCGCCGGTGAGGTGGCCGAGCACCTGGGAGTAAGCCGCGAGGGCGCGCGCCAGCAGTTGCAGCTCCTGGAGAACGAGGGATGGGTGTCGCGCCATGAGCGCAGCGCCGCCGGCGCCGGCCGCCCGGCCGTGGCGTTCCGCATCACCGCCGCGGGCGACCACATGTTCCCCAAACACTACGACCAGCTCTCCATGACGCTGGTGGACGCGGTGGCGGAACAGCTCGGCGCCGAGGCGCTGCAGAAGCTGCTCGTCGCCATCACCGAGCAGCAGGTGCGGCACTGGGAGCCGAAGCTCGCCGGCCTCACGCTGCCGGAGCGGATCAAGGCGCTCAAGGATATCTACGTGGAGGACGACCCCCATACCGCCATGCGCAAGGATGCGCGCGGCTACGTGCTGGTGGAGCGCAACTGCCCGTTCCTGAACGTGGCCATGCGCCGCCCGCAGCTCTGCGCCATCACCGTCAACACCCTGACGCGGCTCCTGGGCGTGCGGGTGGTGCGCGAGGAACGCTTCCAGGATGGCGACCGCCGCTGCGTGTTCCGCGTGCTGGAGGACCAGCCCATCGATCCGGCCCATCACCGCTTCGAACTCGAACAGGCGGCCTGAGGCCGCCGCAAGGACATCCCCATGCGCCTCTCCGCCCCGTCCCCGGCTCCCACCCTGGAATTCAGCGACATCTACGGCGAGCCGGTGCGCATCGGCAAAGGCCGCCGCACCTTGCTGTGCTTCTTCCGCGACGCGGCCTGCCCCTTCTGCAACTACCGCATCTACGAGCTGACCCAGCAGCACAAGGGCCTCCTGGCGCTGGGGCTCGACGTGGTGGCGGTGTTCGCCTCCACCGATGACGAGGTGAAGCGCTTCGTGGCGCGCCATCCGCGGCCGTTCACGGTGGTGGCGGATCCCACCGCCTCGGCGCACCTGCGCTACGGCATCGAACGCTCGTTCATGCGCAAGCTCAAGGCCATCGTCACACGGGTACCGACCCTCATCAAGGGCCTGAGCATCGTGGGCTGGGCGGGACTCAACACCAACAACCTGATGCCGGCGGACTTCCTCATCGACGAGGATGGCCGCATCGTGGAGACCTACTACGGCAGCGACGCCGGCGACCGCATCCCATTCGAGCGGGTGGAGCTGTTCCTGGCCCGCGGCCTCATCAAACGCGGCGCCGAGACGCCGGCGCGGGGCATGCCCAGCGCGGCCTGAGGGCCGCCTCAGCGCGGGGGGACCAGCGTGGCGAAGTCCTGGCCCTGGGCGAGCTTGTCCAGCAGGCCGGTGACGGCCTTGGCGCCGCCGTTCTGCGCCATCCACATGGCGGTCTTGCAGGCGGACTGGGCGTAGAGCACATCGCCTTCCTGCTGCAGCTCCTGCTGCCAATCGCTCGGGGTGGCGGGCATGCCCGGGAAGGAACCGGCCTTGCAGCGGTCGCCGCGTCCCGGCGGCAGGATATAAGCGGGATCGTCCGCCACCACCACCGCCACGCCCTCATCGAACCACATGGGCACCGCGCCCAGGCTGAACTTCCAGAAGCCCACCCGGCCCTGCACTTCCGCGCGGGACAGGCCTGCGGCGATGTACACCGGGTCCAGGCCCCGGGGCGCCACCTCCAGGGACAGCGAGGACAGGGATCCCACCGCAGTGCCGGGCGCGCCGCCCAGGCGGTGGTAACAGGCGTCGTCGGCGCAGACCAGGATGCGGGGGCTGTGCTGCAAGCCGTCGTAGAACTGGGCGGCTTCGAGTCTCGCCGCGTCCACCGCGGCGAGCGCGCGCTGACACTGGGCCGCATCCATGCCGGATTGCAGGTAGATGCCGTCGGCGGCCTTCTGCAGGCCGAAGCACTGGGGACAGGCGGCCGCGGCGGCAGGACGCAAGGTGAGCGTGATGATGCCTGCGGTGATGAGCGCGAACAGGAGCAGCCAGACGGCTGCGTGGAACATCCCTCTCATCCCTGAATCCCCCGCGAAACCGGGACCGAGTCTACAACCGGCGCAGCCGCGTCACCACTCCCAATGTGTCGCGCGTATGCGGCATGACCATCACCTGGCTGAGGCCGTGCCGGCCTGGCTCCGCAGGCAGCCACAGGCTCTGCTCCGGCGCCAACTGCCACTCCGCGCTGCCGCGCATCTTGAGCAGGAGATGGCCGGCGATGCAGAAGCAGAACAGGGTCTCCGGTCCCATCTCCCACACGAACTGCACCGGACCGCCGGAGATCACCTCACACTCGTGGTGCACGCGGGCGCGGGCGCTCATGACGTTGAAGTCCCGCACCGGACCGCCCAGCAGCCGGCCGTGGGTGCGCCAATCTCCGGAGAAGGCCGCAGCCGCGCCGGCTCCGGCGACCGTGACCGGCGCCGCGGCGCCATCGAAGCTGAGCTCCATGCCCTGGCCGCGGGCGACGATCAGGCTGCGGTCGTAGCCGGGAAAGACGGAGAAAGCCCCGTCCTCCACCACGTCGGCCATGCTGATGCGCCAGTCGAATGGCTCGGTCTTGAGGTCGGCGTGGGCGGGGAAGATGGCGAGCTCGGTGGTGGCGCCGCGGCCGTTCTTCCAGGGCATCAGCTTGTAGTCAGCGGGGCTGAGCAGTCTCGCGGAGAGAGGCTGACCGGACATCTATTTCTGGTACTTGGACTCGTAGGCGAGTCCGGTAAGCAATGTATTTATCGTCCTGAGCAGCGACTCGCGCAGGTCCACGCGGTGCGACGCCATGTCCGGCGCGGCGAGCGCCTCGCGCATGCCGCCGGCGGGCTCGGCCAAGTGCTGGAAGCCGATCACCAGCACGTGGATCTGCTGCAGCAGCTGCGCACCCTGGCCGGGCTTCAGGAACAGCGCGCGCTTCTCCAGCAGCGCGCCGGTGGCGCGGCGCCGCTCGTCGAGCCAGATCCTGAACTTGCGCGCGGTGGCCGGGTCCACGTTGCTCTCGAGCTTGGTATGCAGGATGGCGATGAGCCGCAGCAGCTCCGGCCGGCTCACCAGGGAATCGCCCAGCAGCTTGAGGAAGCCCGCCACGCTGGTGTCGCCTCCGGGCTGCAGGCCCTGGTCCAGCTCATCGAACCAGGCGTTGAGCTGGTCCGTGTAGATGGTCAGGAACATCTCCTCCTTGCTCTTGAAATAGAGGTAGAGGGTGCCCTTGGCGAGACCGGCCTCGTCGGCGGTGTCGGCCATGCTGAGCGAGTCGTAGGGGGTCACGCTGAAGCGATGCCGTGCGACCTGGAGGATGTCGGCGCGACGAGCTTCTTTCTGAGCATCGGTGACGGCGCGGTGCTTGGGCATGCCCGACCCTAATTAATGACCTCAAGTCATTTATAGATGACCCGGGGTCATTAGTCAAGGACCGAGACTACTCCTCGACGAGCCAGCGGACTTCGGAGTGCTCGGCTTGCAGTAGCGGCGCCAAGGCTCGGAGACACTGGCGCGCCTCTTCGTCCAGCCTGTAGGGCGGGTTCACGATGAGCATGCCGGTGCCGTAGAGGGTGCCCGGCTGGGCCGGCAGCGTCAGCTCCGTGAGCAGGATCTTGCGTATCCCGGACTGCTCCAGCTTGCGCAGGAAACGGCGGCGCGCGGCGTCATCCTTGATGGGATACCAGAGCGCGTAGACGCCGGTGGGCCAGCGCGCATGGGCCGCTTTCAGCGCGGCCGCGACGGTGTCGAACTCGTCCGGCCGCTCATAGGGGGGATCCATGAACACCAGGCCGCGCCGCTCCTTCGGCGGCGTGAGCGCCTTCAGCATCTCGTAGCCGTCCCGCTCATGTACCGCGGCGTTGGCGGAGCCCCTGAGCTCGCCCCGCAGCAGATAGGCCTCTTGCGGATGCAGCTCTGCCAGGAACAGCTTGTCCTCGGACCGGGCCAAGGCGGCGGCGATGCGGGGGGAACCGGGATAGACCCGCGGCAGCTCGCCTGCCGCGGCGCCGGGATTCAGCTCGGCCACGATGCGACAGAGCCGCTCCGCGGCCGGCGGCAGCTCAGCCCTGGCCGGCCACAACCGGCCTATGCCCCCGGCGGCTTCGCCGGTGCGGCGCGCTGCCTCGGAATGCAGGTCGTAGGCCCCGGCGCCGGCATGGGTATCCAGGTAAGCCCAGGGTGCGGGCTTGCGGTTCAGCGCTTCCAGCAGCATGGCCAGCAACGAGTGCTTGACCACGTCGGCGAAGTTGCCCGCATGGAAACCATGGCGATAGTTCATGCGGCGATGATGACACAGGCGGCTATTGCTATGATGGGGAATCCCCCGCGGAACCGCTCGATGCCAATACTGAAGAGACTGACTGCGCTCCACTGTCTGCTGATCGTGCTGGGCGGGCTGTGCCTGATCTCCATGTTCAACCACGGCCCGGTGCCGTCCATGGAGCCGCGCTTCGCCGAGTCGGTGCGGGAGATGCTGGCGCGCCACCAATACCTCGTCCCCATCAAGAACGGCGTGCCCTACATCGAGTACCCGCCGCTGTACTTCTGGCTGAGCCTGGCGGCTACCTGGTTCGGGCTGCCCATCGCGGCGGCGATCCGGGTGCCGGCCTACGCGGCGTACCTGCTGTGGGTGATCTGGCTTTCGCGCCTGCAGAAGGAGCTGTTCCCTACCTGGCCGAAGTGGTTGCTGCCCCTGACCGGCGCGGCGCTCCCCGCGGTGATCTACAACTTCTTCATGGCCCAGTCGGACTCGTTGCTGATCCTGGGCACGCTGGTGGCGTTCACGGGCTACATCCGCATCCGTACCGACCCGCCGCTGCGCAAGTTCCCGTGGGAGCTGTGGCTGGGCGTGGCACTGGCAACCGCCGCCAAGGGGCCGGTGGGCATCCTGGTCACGCTGCCGGTGATGGGCCTGGAGATCATCGCGACGTCCCTGATGAGCCTGCAGGCGGACACCGGCGAGCACCGCGGCCTGGTGTACCGGTCGGGCCTCGCCGCCAAGGAGATCTGGCGCCTCTCGCCGGTGCGCGGCATCTTGCTCTCCCTGATCGGCATCGTGCCCTGGTACGTGGCCGCCGGCTTCGCCGTGAACTGGCAGTTCGTGCGCGCGGTGCTGGTGTACCAGAACTTCACGCGCTTCTTCGTGGGCTTCGACCACCTGGAACCCTGGTGGATGTACACCAAGACCATCTGGGGCGACTTCGTGCCGCTGTGCCTGCTGCTGCCGTTCGGCCTCTACTACGGCTTCCGCTATGCGCGCCGCGAGTTCCGCTGGCGGCTGCTGTTCATCTGGGTGGTGTGGACGCTGGTGTTCTTCAGCCTCTCGGCCTCCAAGCAGAGCAAGTACATCCTGCCGGCGGCGCCGGCCATCGCCTTGCTGGCGCTGGCCGCCATCGAGCCCGTGTTCAAGACCGACAAGCTGCACGGCGTGGTGCGCGGCATCCTGGGCGGCGTGTCCATCTTCCTGCTGACGGTGTGGCTGCTGGGCCTGCTCTTGTGGTTGCCGGCCCACAAGATGAGCATCGGCGGCGTGGGCGGCTTCGTGCACCTCAAGGAGAAGATGGCGGACGCGCCGGGCCCCATCGTGAGCTTCCAGTGGCCGCGGCCCATGACGCTCTACGAGCTGGGCGCGCCCATGCCGGTGGTGACCTCCAGCCGCGAGCTCTACGCCAAGATCCACGACGGCCGAATCAAGCCCGGCAGCTACATCCTGGTGGCAGACAAGTACCTGCCCCTCGGCACCGAGCAGGACCCCAACAAGCTCGTCCCCGCGCCGGACCCCAAGTACTTCGACCAGCTCATCAAGACCCGCGCCGAGGACACCATGGTCCTCTACCGCGTGAAGCCGGAAGCGGCGACCATGCCGGTCCCGCAGACACCGGAGCCGCTGCCGCTGGCATGGTGGCAGCAGTTATACTGATTAGTCGAAACCGCGCGAGCCATCTTAAAAAGGAAGCTCCCGCGCTGAATAAATCTATGGTCCAATCGAGATTAGGCTCTGCCGGAACGGCTTCGCCATGACTATGTCGATAGTTATGCATGGCGTCGATCCAATCACCAAAAGAATTGGAATATTTCTTAACTGCATCTATCTCAGCATCGTTTGTTGCCTTCGTTGCCGCATCATTTAATACTTGTTCTAAGGCAACACTACGCGTTAGCCGTGGCACCTTATACTTCTCTTTCGCAACAGTCTCTGCAGCATCAAAGATATTCCGCAATGCGTTAGCTCTCGAACCAGTAGGATTGGATAGTTCAGCCAATCCACTTTCAAATTGTTCGCGCGCCTTGGCGAATCTTGAATTCTGTAAAGAACTTATGGTGGCCGCTACTTGATGTTGTAATTCCTTGTCCAAGGAGTTGTGCACCCCGCCGTTTTCATCTATCTCGTAGTGCAAATTTTCTTGTAAAAATACATCTCAGCAGAATTTTGCCCAGGCATTGGCATTTTCTTCGGTGGGACTCTGAGTTTTTAAAATTTTGTAAATGACAGTTACGGCATCTAAAAAATCCCGTAGTTCGCAATATTGAAGAAATAGTTGAATATTCGAAATAGTTGTATCTTTGAATCTAGACTGAAGCTCCTTCCCCAATCTAACTTCTAGACCTACCGCAACTGCATCGAAATGTTTTGATGAAAATGCACGCACAAATATCAGTGCAATGCGATTTCTGGCACGCTGACTATCGCCAGTAGGCGCTCCACGAGCCAAATATATTTCGGAATACAAGGCGCCCGGTTTTGTTTTTTCACTCATATAAGCGACGCCCAAAACATTTAAAAATGTCGTACAAACACTAGCACATGGCTTTGAACCCCTGGATGCCGCCGAGCACCACAGCGAACAAGGCTGGCGCGAAGGGACGAAGCCATGGATGGCGAGTCCGCGCGAAGGGCCATGGATGGCCCGTGAGCGCGGCCCCGCAGTTCGCGAGGAGCGCAGGGCGAGCGGCACTGCCGCGAGCGCTTCGGGCCGGCATCCCGGGGGCGCCCTTTCTTTTCGCCCCTTTTCTTTGGGCGAGCAAAGAAAAGGGGCCCCGTGCGCGTGGAACGCGCCCTCTGGAATGGGGACCTCACCCTTTCAAACTGCGCTTCCTGCTCCGTTCGAAAGTCCAGGGCACACCTCCCTGTGTGCCCGCTCGCGGCATACCGCTCGCCCTCTCCCGAAGGGAGAGGGATGGAATTGAAGTTGGGGAGTCTGAGCTGGACTGGATCCCCGCTTTCGCGGGGATGACGGAAAAGACTTAAGCCCGCCTCAGCAGCAGCTTCTTCGCGAACACGCCCGCAGGCGTGTTGATGAGCAACACGCCGCCCAAGAGCACGAGCATCCCCACAAACTGCCACCCGTTCAGCGTCTCGCCCAGAACGAGCCAGCCGAGCACGACGGCGACCACGGGGTTCACGTACGCGATGGTGCTCAACTTGTCCGGCGTGACCTTCCGTATCAGCCACATATAAGTGGTATAGGACAGGATCGACCCACACACCGCCAGGTAGGCCACCGAGCCGACGCCGCGGAACGTCCATTGCCACTGACTGGCTTCGCCGGTCGCGAAACCCACGGCCAACAAGGCCGTGCCGCCCGTCAGCATCTGCATGGCGGCGAGCATCAGCGGCGGTGTCTGCGGGTCCTTGTGGCGCCCCCACATGGCGCCGCCGGCCCAGGCCACGGTGGCGGTGAGGATCAGGAACTGCGCGCCGAGGTGCTCGAAGCTCAGCCGGTGGCCCGGCACGAACAGCAGCACCGCGCCGACGAAACCGATGGCCAGGCCGGTCCTGGCGCGCAGGCTCAGCGCATGGCCGCGTGCGCCGAAGGTGCCGAACCAGGCGGTGAACAGCGCCGAGCACACGGAGATGAGCGCCGCCTGGTTGGAGGGCACCCAGTCCTCGCCCCAGGTGGTGAAGCCGTTGGCGAGCGCGATCATGGACAGGCCCACCGGCACCGCGACCTTCCAGTCCGGCGAACGCCAGGGCGCCAGGCCGGTGCGCCACCAGGCGAACAGCATCAGGACCACGCCGGCGGAGAAGTTGCGGGCGCCGGCCAGGAGTGCCGGCGGCAGGTCGGCGACACCGATGCGTATCGCCAAGTAAGTGGAGCCCCAGACTATATAGACGATGGCGAAGGCGAGGACGAGCTGGAGACGCTGGCGGGCTTCGCCGGACATGGGCTTATGTACAGAGACACCCGGGATGGGATGGGTTATGTTACACGCCAAAGCGGCCCGACGCCGCAGGGGAACTGCATGAACCGAGCCAACGCCATGTCGGTCAAGGAGATCACGCTCCGCGGCATCATCATCGGCATCATCCTGTGCGTGGTGTTCACCGCCGCGAACGTGTACTTCGGCCTGAAGGCCGGACTCACCTTCTCCACCTCCATCCCGGCAGTGGTGATCTCCATGGCGCTGCTGCGCTGGCTGGGGGAAGCCACGCCCCAGGAGAACAACATCGTACAGACCATCGCCTCCACGGCGGGCACGTTGTCCTCCATCATCTTCGTGCTGCCGGGCTTCATCATGATCGGCTGGTGGACCGGCTTCCCCTACTGGGAGTCGGTGGCCATCTGTGCCACCGGCGGCATCCTCGGGGTCATGTATTCCATCCCGCTGCGCCGTGCACTGGTCACGGAGTCCGACCTGCCGTATCCGGAAGGCACCGCCTGCGCCGAAGTCATCAAGGTGGGCTCCGGCTCCGCGGAGGGCGACCAGTCGGTGGAGTCCGGCGGCAAGGGGCTCAAAGCCGTGGTGGTGGGTTCGCTGGTCTCGGCGGCGTTCCTGGTGGTGGTGCAGACGCGCCTCTTCCTCGGCGACGTGGCCGCCAACTTCCGTCTCGGCAAGGACGAGCAGGCGCCGGTCTCTGGCTTCGACTTCCAGCTCTCGCTCGCGCTGTTCGGCATCGGTCACCTCGTCGGCATCACCGTGGGCCTCGCCATGTTCGTGGGCGCCATCATCGGCTGGGTGTGGGGGGTGCCGCACTTCAGCGCGCTGCATCCGGCCGCCGGCGATGCCGGCGCGTTGGCGGGCACCACCTGGAGCCACTACGTGCGCTTCGTGGGTGCCGGCACCATCGCGGTATCCGCCATCTGGACCCTCATCAAGCTGGTGAAGCCGGTGATCGGCGGCTTGAAGAGCGCCATGGCCTCGTCCAAGGCGCGCAAGACCGGCAAGGGCGACACCCTGGCGCGCACCGAGCTAGACATCCCGGTGGACCAAGTGGGCATCGTCTCGATCCTGTGCATCCTGCCCATCTGCTGGCTGCTGTGGAACTTCGCCACCGGCGCGGGCTTAGGCGACCACGCGCTGCTGCTCACAATCGGCGGCATCATCATCGTGGTGGTGGTGGGCTTCCTGGTGTCCACCGTGTGCGGCTACATGGCCGGCTTGATCGGCGCTTCCAACAGCCCGCTCTCGGGCATCGGCATCCTGGTGGTGGCCATCACCGCGCTGTTCCTGGTGGTGACGGTGAAGTCCGCGCTGCCGCCCGAGATGGGCAAGGCCCTGGTCGCGTATTCCTTGTTCGTCACTGCCGTCGTCTTCAACGTGGCGGCCATCGCGAACAACAACCTGCAGGACCTGAAGACGGGCCAGTTGGTGGACGCCACGCCTGCCAAGCAGCAGTGGTCGCTGGTCATCGGCGTCATCGCCAGCGCCCTGGTGATCGCGCCGGTACTGGATCTGGTGAACAAGGCCTACGGCTTCGTGGGCGCGCCGGGTGCCGGCGCCCACGCGCTGCCGGCGCCCCAGGCGGGCCTGATCTCCGCCTTGGGGTCCGCGGTGATCCAGAACGACCCGGAGAAATGGCAGCTAATGGGCGTCGGCGTGGGCATCGGTATCGTCATAATCATCCTGGACTACGTGCTGTCCAAGACCACCAAGTATCGCCTGCCGCCCCTGGCGGTGGGCCTCGGCATCTACCTTCCCACCGTTTCCACCCTCATGGTGACCGTGGGCGCGGTGGTGGGCTGGGTATTCGACATGCGCGCCGACCGCCTCACCAAGCCGAAAGCGGAGGCCACCAAGCAGCTCGGTACGCTATTGGCTTCCGGCCTGATCGTGGGCGAGAGCGTGCTGGCGGTGGGTTTCACCGCCTGGGTCGCCTTCAGCGGCAACCCGTTCCCGGCCGGCGTGCTGAGCGACAGCGCCGCGGCCTATGCCATCGGTGGCATCAACGTCACCATGCTGGCCGCCGGCATCGGCTTCGCCGCGGTGCTGTTCTTCACCTATCGGTGGCTCGAGAAACTAGCTGCGAAGTGAACGAAGCTGATGACCGAAAACTAGAAAGCCCTCAGCGATGAGGGCTTTCTTTTTGACCTGAAAAAGCTTCAGGGCGTCAGTCCACGCCGCCGATGAGCTTCTTGATGGGCGGGCTGAACACCAGGAACACCAGCCCCGCGCCCACGCCCAGGTACACGATCTGCATGAACACGTCCGGCATCTGCGCGAGCTGGCTGGGGTCGAGCTTGCCACCCATGAGGCCGGCGAACACGTTGCCCAGCGACAGGCCCATGAAGAAGGTGCCCATCATCTGGCTCACGTAGCGCGGCGGCGCGAGCTTGGTGACGGCGGAGAGGCCCACCGGGCTCAAGAGCAGCTCCCCCAGGGTGTGGAAGAAGTAGGTCACCACTAGCCACATTGGCAATGCCTTGGCGCCATTTGCCACGATATGGGCTGCACCTACCATCACCATGAAGCCCACCGCCATCATGAAAAGCCCGAAAGCAAACTTCACTGGAGTGGAAGGATTCAAGTTCCGCGCTGCGAGCTTGACCCATAGGTACCCCACGAAGGGTGAAAAGATCACGATGAAGAGAGGCTGAACTGTCTGGAACCAACCGGCCGGGAATTCCCAGCCCAATATGTAACGATCGGTATAGCGTTCGGCGAAGATGTTGAGGGAGGAGCCCGCCTGCTCGAAGCCGGTCCAGAACAGCGCCGCGCCGGCGAACAGCAGGAAGATCACCACCACTCGCTTCTTCTCCGCGGTGGCAAGGCCGCCGAAGGCCAAGATCCACGAGAAGAACAGTACAGCGGCGATGAAGATGCCCCAACCCGTGTAATAGGCGGCATCGTTCTCGTCGAAACTGAACCAATGCAGATAGAGCGCGATACCCAGCAGTGAAATGACGGCTAGGAATGCAGCGATTGACAGCCAGCCCAAGCGGCGTATCCGTAAGTCATGCGGACTATCGCCCCCATGGCTGCGCTCCGCACCCGCTCCATTGAGCCAGTGTTTGGTGGCGCGGAACCATAAAACACCGCCGAGCATGAAGGCCGCGCAGATGACATTGCCCCAATGCCAGTTGTATTTCTCGGCAAAATAGCTGACTGGGATGGGCGCTATCAGCGCGCCCAAATTGATCCCGGAATAGAAGATGGAGAAGCCCGCGTCGCGGCGCACGCCACCCTCGGGGTAAAGTTGTCCCACTATGACGCTAACATTGGGCTTGAGTAGGCCCGTGCCAAGCACTATGAGCACCAACCCCAATCCCGCACCCGGAATTCCCCACGAGGGTATGGCCAGCGCCAGCTGCCCGATGGCAATCAGGATGGCTCCGTAATAAACCGCTTTCTGCTGGCCGAGGAGTCGATCAGCGATCCAGCCGCCGGGCAAAGCCAGCATATAAACGAATCCCGCATAGAGAGCGTAGATGCCGGAAGCCTCATGGTCAGTGAGTGCCAGGCCGCCGCGATGGTTGATCACGGCATCGCTGAGATAAAGGATCAGCATGGCGCGCAGGCCGTAATAGCTGCAACGCTCGAAGGCCTCGGTGAAGAAGAGATTCATGAGGCCTAGCGGATGGCCCAGGAACGTGCGGTTCTGCGTAGTCGCCATGAGATACCCCTAGCCTTATGGATTAAGGCGCTACGGGAGCATCCGGGTTTAGGAGTACTACGTCAACAAGATGGGGAGCAGATAGAAGAGTCGCGCTTTAGATGATTTTGGTGAACCGCTTGCCCGTGAATGTGTATCCGAGCTTCTCGTAGAAGTCGTGGGCATCTTCCCGGTGCAGCGCGGTGGTCAGGTTCACGCGCTTCACGCCCCGCTCCGCGAACCAGGCCTCGGCGGCCGCCATCAGTTCGCGCCCGGCGCCGGTACCGCGGACCTCCTCGTCCACCACCAGGGCCGTCACGTAACCATGCAGGCCGTCCCGGTGGAAGGCCGGGAACACCATGAGCCCCACGAAACCGACGACCTCGCCGCCCTGTTCGGCCACCAGGGCGCGGATGTCCCGGTGGTCCTGGAGCGCGTGCAGGCGCTCGGCAGCCTGGCCGACCTCGCTGGGATACCCGAGCTGGGAGGAGAGTGCGGCGATGGCGGCGGCATCGGCCTCAGCCGCACGCCTCACGCTGATGCTCACGCCGCGCCGCCCTGCTTGAGTTGCTCGTCCACCTCGCGGGAACCCGGCACCATGACGCGGGCCATGATCATGCCGAGCTCATAGAGCAGGTACACCGGCAGGGCCAGCAGGGTCATGGAGACCACGTCCGGCGGCGCCAGCAGGAAGCCGACGAAGAACGCCGCCAACAGCGCATAGGGCCGCAGCCTCTTGAGCTTGCCCGGCGAAGTGAAGCCCATCCACACCATCAGCACGATGGCCACCGGCACCTCGAAGGCCACGCCGAAGGCGAAGAAGGTGGTGAGCACGAAGTCGAGGTAGGCGTTGATGTCGGTCATCACCTTCACGCCGGCCGGCGCGGCGTGCGCCAGGAACGCGAAGGCCACCGGGAACAGGAAGAAGTAGGCGAAGGCCACGCCGGCGTAGAACAGCAGCACGCTGGATACCAGCAGCGGCAGGAACATGCGCCGCTCGCGCTTGTACAGGGCGGGCGAGATGAAGCGCCAGATATGCCACAGGAACACCGGCACGGTGAGGAACAGCGCCACCACCAGGGTGAGCTTCATGGGCGTCATGAAGGGCGAGGTCACGCCGGTGGCGATCATGCTGCTGCCGTCCGGCAGCTTGTCGATCATGGGCCGGGCGACCCAGTCGAACACCCGGTTCTGGAAGGGGAACAGGCAGAAGAACAGCACCAGCAGCGTCGCCACCGAGGCCAGCAGCCGGCGGCGGATCTCCAGCAGGTTGGCGATGAGCGTGGCGCTGATCAGCGACGGCGCTTCGGGCTGCTCCTCAGGCGCCGCCATGGTCGTCACCGGACTTGTCGGCGCGCTGGGGCTGGCCGGGCTGCGCGGCCTGCTTCAGGTCCGCGGCATGCTTGCGCATCTCGGCGGCGGCCAACTCACGCTCGATCTGCTCGTTGAAGCCGCGCAGGGTGGCACGGGCCTTGCCCACCCACAGGCCCAGGCTGCGGGCGAGCCCCGGCAGGCGCTCGGGGCCGAACACCACGAGAGCGATGAGGAAGATGAGCGAGAGCTCCCAGAAGCTGCCTTCGAGCATGGGGTGGGACCGGCGCTAGCTCAGTGCTTGTCCTTGGGGACGTTGCCGCCTGCGGACTCGTCACCCTCGTTGGCGGCCTTCTTGAAGCTGCGCACGGCCTTGCCCAGGTCCTCGCCGATCTTGGGCAGCTTGGCGGTGCCGAACACCAGCATGATGATGATGAGGAGCAGCAGCAGTTTGCCGAAGCTGAATTCCATGGGGAGTCCTGCGAGCCTTAGGCCCGGGGTAGGTGACGCGATGGGCATATTTTACTCTGCGCGGGGCCTCCCTGCCGCCGCGGGAATAACCGGGGATCGGGAATAAAGCCGGGTCTCAGGCCTGGGTCAGCGAATCAGCTAGTTTCTGTGCGGCAGCGAAGTCGAATCCGTCGTGCAGCGCTTCGCCGACGATCACGCCGTACAGGTCTTCGCCGGCGGCGGCGCAGAGGCTCTTCACGTCCTCCAGCTTGGCCACGCCCGCCGCGGCGATCACCGGCGTGGTGATGGCGCGGCCCAGGCTGGCGGCGGAGGCGATGCAGTCCTTCGCGTCACCTACCGGACAGAAGACGATGGCGGCCACGCCCTCGCGCTGAAAGTGCTCGGCGGCCTCGGACATGTCGGCGTGGGCGAGCTTGGACCAGCCGCCGCCGCCCGAGACCTTGCCGTCCCTCACGTCCAGGGCCACCACGATGTGGCCGGGGAACTCCAGGCAGAGGTCGTTCACGAGGTGCGCCGAGGTGAGGGCGCGCATGCCCAGCACCACGAAGTCCGCACCCGCCTCTATATAAGGCAGCACCCCTTCTTCGCTGCGGATGCCGCCCGCCACCTGCACCGCCACGCCGGGACAGGCGGCGACGATGCGCTGGACCAGGGCGGCCTGGGCCGCCTTGCCGGAGATGTGGCTGTCGTGGTCCACCAGCTGCAGGCGGCGCGCGCCGGCCTTCGCCCATCTCTGGGCCTGGGCCACCGGATCGTCCGCGTAGGGTACCGGCGCCGAGGGTTTGCCACCCACGAGCGGACCCTTGCGCACGCATTTGCCGCCTTTCAGCTCGAGTGAAGGGATCAGGAGCATGGGAGGGGATTGGGAATGTGGGCGTGTAGCGGCGGGTGCCCCGTATACGGTTGCCTATAGCATAGGCCAAACCGGCCCCCCGTCAATGCTGGGGGCCGGTCTCTTCCGGGGCCACCCGCAGCCAGAACGTGACCGGTCCATCGTTCACCAGGGCCACCTGCATGTCCGCCCCGAACACTCCCAGGCCCAGCGGCGCGTGCTGCCCCGCCGCCCGCTGCGCGAGGTGGCGGAACAGGCGCTCGCCCTCCTCCGGCGCCGCCGCGGGACCGAAGCTCGGGCGGTTGCCCTTCTTGGTGTCCGCGGCCAGGGTGAACTGGGGCACCAGCAGCAGGCCGCCCTGCACCGCCTTCAGGTCCAGGTTCATGCGGCCTTCCGCATCCGGGAACACGCGATAGGCCAGGATCCGTTCCAGCAGC